>Ga0209801_1000964_pt1 | contig 18323 bp, 14 predicted proteins | sample GraSoiAngelo_127_FD_185884 | JGI IMG/M metagenome (GOLD analysis project Ga0209801, IMG submission 185884) | Grasslands soil microbial communities from the Angelo Coastal Reserve, California, USA - 14_0927_09_40cm (SPAdes) (version 2) | ecosystem: Environmental > Terrestrial > Soil > Grasslands ... | reverse complement strand
GGTCCTTGATCTCCCCCCGCACCGACGGGATTCGCACCGTCGCCTGCGAGCTGCCACGGATCTGCGCCGTCCACTCCGCTCCGTGCGCCACCTGAATCCACCACAGCCGCAAACCGAGCGCGGCCATTCCCAGTATCATCAACAACCCGACGAATTGAATTCTCAGCCGTGGACTAAGACGACGTCGGTTCAATCAAACCTCCTCTCTGGCAAATATGGATAACGCGTCACCCGCGCTACCCAGTTCAACATCCAAAAGATAACCGGCGCCATCAACATTGCCATCAAACCCGGGCCGCCGATCTGCCACCAGACTTCGCGGTTAAAGAAAAACGAACCGCGCCGGAACGTGATCATAAGATATTGGGCCAAAATAATTGCCGAGGTGCAGAGGCCGGTCAGCACGCAGTGAACTTCCCAGCGGCCACGGATGAACAAAGGCCTTAAGCCATGCATAATTCCCGCCAGCACACCGTAGAGAAGTATCGACCAACCGAGCGAGATTTCAACTTTGGTGCCGATCACCTGTACTGTCAGCGCGTCGAGCAACACTCCTGCAAAAAACGCCATCGCCAGCATCAACGGAAACGGCAGCGCCATCGCACCGTAAAATACCAACACTGGCGCAATGTAAATGTGCGCATGATACATCCAATCGAGCGGCGGAATGAAGAACTCCGCGATTTGGGCCACGACCACCAGGACAAGTAATATGAAAAAGAAAATCATTTTCGCCCCGTCACCACGAATACGTCCTCCAAGCGTGACAAATCCACTGCCGGTGCAACTTTTGCCTGACCATCCAGTTCGCGAGTCTTAAAACTTTTCACCATTCCGATGAACAATCCCGACGGAAAAACTCCGCCGACTCCAGACGTGTAGGCTTTTTGTCCCGGCTGAAGGTTCGCTTGTTTGGTTAGATAATTCAGATCGAGCAGAGGCGCCAATCCGCCAGACACGCGCTCGCCCGAAACAATTCCCTGCTCGCGCGTGCCTTCAACCGACGATGCCACTTTGCAATTTTCGTCCGTCACCAAAAGCACGACTGAAATTGTGTTGCTCACCGTTGTAGTCTTGCCAACCAAACCTTCATCCGTCACCACTGGCATGTCGGTCTCAATGTGGTCTTCCTTGCCACGATTGATCGTCACCGTGTGCCACCAGGTCGATGCATCGCGCGTCACGATCTCCGCCGGAATCAATTTGAAGACCGATCGCTCGCGATAATTGAGCGCGTGCCGCAAACGGTTCACTTCATGCTCGACGTCGCGGAGCGCGGAGTTGGTCGCGCGCAGTTGGCGATTGTCGACCCGCAACGAAGCATTCTCTTTCCCCAATTCCTCCAACGATTTCAATCCAGTCCTGACTGACGTAATTTGCTTTTGCAAACCGGAGCCGGTGGTGAAGAACGGTGACAGCATTTGATAGATGCTCGCCTGCAATTTACGCGTGGTCTCGGCGCCGAAACTCAGGAAGTAACCGAGAATGGCGCCGAAGATCAACAGCGCGATGATGCTCGTGCGACTCATCGCGACTTATCGATTGTCGATTTTGCGTAGCGCGAGTTCACTCGCGCGAATCGAAAATGGTCAGCGCCACTGGCGATCTGCCGCAGCCACTTGACGCAAAAATTTAAGTTCATTCAGACATTTGCCCGTTCCTTCGGCCACGGCGCTGAGCGGATCTTCCGCAACATGGACAGGCAAACCAGTCTCCTCGCTCAAAAGTTTATCGAAACCGCGCAAGAGCGCGCCGCCACCTGCCAAAACAAGACCGCGATCCACCAGGTCAGCCGAAAGCTCGGGCGGACAACGCTCCAAAGTAATCCGGACCGAATCGACAATGGTCGAGATCGGTTCCAGCAACGCTTCGCGCACTTCCTGCGACGTGATCATCAACGTCTTCGGCAATCCGGCCACTAGGTCGCGCCCTTTTACTTCCACGCTCGTTTCCTTTTCGCTCGGATACGCCGAGCCGATTTTGATTTTAATTTCTTCGGCCGTGCGTTCGCCAACCATCAAATTGTAAGCGCGCTTCATGTACTGCACGATCGCTTCGTCCAGCTCGTCGCCGGCTACGCGCACGCTGCGGCTGAAAACAATTCCGGAAAGCGAGATCAGTGCGACCTCGGTCGTGCCGCCGCCGATGTCGATGATCATATTGCCGGCTGGATCTTGCACCGGCAGACCGACCCCGATCGCCGCTGCCATCGGTTCTTCGATCAAATAGACTTCGCGCGCGCCAGCGTGTGTCGCCGATTCGCGCACTGCACGCTTTTCCACTTCCGTGATTCCGGACGGAACCGCAATTACGACGCGCGGTCTTGCGCGCACCCGACGGTTGTGCACTTTCGAAATAAAATGGCGCAACATCGCCTCGGTCACTTCGAAGTCCGCGATTACTCCATCTTTCAACGGTCGCACGGCCACGATGTTCGACGGCGTCCGGCCGAGCATCCGCTTCGCTTCATCGCCGACTGCGAGCACTTTGTTGGTGCCGGATTGGACGGCGACAACCGACGGTTCGCGCAAAACGATGCCCTGATCTTTGACGTAAACCAGGGTGTTGGCCGTCCCGAGGTCGATCCCGATGTCGCTGGATAAGAAGCCAAAAAGTCCGTTGAACATGAATTTATCTTTCCGCCCGTTTGGAAACGCCATTGTCGACCTTCGTAGCAATCTGTGCGCCGCGCAGGCGGATTCTTACCGGCTGAAACGCGGTAACATGAAACGGCACGCCCCGCCGTCAAGCTCTTAATATATAGGGGCGGCTGCGCCGAAGCGCGAAATCCCAATGCCCCAGGCTCCAAACCTCAATTGAGCATTGAACGTTGAGCGTTGAGCGTTGAACGTTTGCTGCAATGCCAAAAGTAATCGTCGCCCCATCCATCCTCGCGGCCGACTTCTCAAATCTGGCTGGTGAAGTTCGCAAAGTTGAAGACGCGGGCGCCGATTGGATCCATTGCGACATCATGGACGGCCATTTCGTCGACAACATTTCGTTCGGACCGACGATCGTCAGTTTTGTCCGCAAGCAGGCGAAACGTCCGCTCGATGTGCATCTGATGATCGAGCATGCCGATCATTACGTTCCGCGCTTTGTCGATGCCGGCGCGAACTCAATTACCGTTCACGTCGAACCCGAAGCGAAACACGATGTCGGCAAAACTTTGCGGCAAATTCGCGATGCCGGTTGTCGCGTCGGCCTGACTTTGAATCCGGCGACATCTTTCGGATTGCTCGAACCATTTCTGGACAAGATCGACATGTTGCTTGTGATGACGGTCCATCCCGGTTTTGGCGGCCAATCATTCCGCGCCGAGCAAATGGAGAAAGTGAAACGCGCCGCGGAATGGAACAAAACGCGCGATCGTAAGATCGACATCGAAGTGGACGGCGGCATCAACGCCGAAACCGCGCGGGTTTCAATTCAAAACGGCGCGAATGTTCTCGTTGCCGGCACTTCAATTTTTCGCGCGCCTGATTACGCGAAAGCAATCCGCGACCTGCGCGGCTATTGACCGAGGCGCGCTAACGCTTCATCACCGGCTCCGCGTCCTCGGTCGTTTCCGCCATCACTTCGTCGGTCTGCGTGACGCGGACGACTTCTTCGATGGTCGTGTTGCCCTTCGCGACCCGACGCCAACCGTCCTGCCGCAATGTTTCCATGCCTTCGGCAATGGCGCATTGCTTGAGCTCGCCGCCATCTTTCTTTTGCATGATCAGTTTCCGCAACGGCTCGGTCACGACGCAAATCTCGTAAATGGCAGCACGGCCTTGATAGCCGGTGTGCCGGCATTGTTCGCAACCTTTGCCCCGCGTGAATCTGGCGCCGAGTTCTTTTAACGGGAACCCGATCTCGGCCAGATACTCGCTCGGATACTCAACTTTCTCGGCGCACTCAGGACAAACTGTACGGACGAGTCGTTGCGCGATGAACGATTTCACCACCGACGCGAGCAGAAACGGCTCCACGTCCATATCGAGCAGGCGGGTGATTCCGCCAACAGCGTCGTTCGTGTGCAGGGTGCTGAAAACAAGGTGGCCGGTCATCGCCGCGCGAATCGCGATGTCCGCCGTCTCGACGTCGCGGATTTCGCCGACCATCACCACGTTCGGGTCCTGCCGCAAAATGTGTCGCAAACCGCGCGCGAATGTAAAATCGATCTCCGGCTTCACGTCCATCTGCAAAACGCCGGGCAGTTTGTATTCAACCGGTTCTTCGATCGTGATGATCCGGCGTTGGACCGAATTGATTGTGCTCAGAAAGCAATACAACGATGTCGATTTTCCGCAGCCAGTCGGGCCGGTGAGCAAAATGATTCCGTTCGGTTGTGCGAGCAGATGCCGGATCGTTTTCTCCTGCTTCTTGCTCATGTCCAGCCGTTGAAAACCGAACTGCTGGCCGCCGCGCGCCAGCAAACGCAAGCTAATCGACTCGCCGTTCACCGTCGGAATGGTTGAAACGCGAACGTCGATCTCCTGATTACTCGCCTGCAAATTCATGCGCCCATCCTGCGGCAATCGCCGCTCGGCGATGTCCATGTGCGACATCACCTTGAGTCGGGAAATGATCGCCGAGTGGAGCAACCGCAACTGCGGCGGGACCGCGACTTCGTGCAGAATTCCGTCGATCCGGTAACGAATGCGAATGTCGTTCTCGAGAGGCTCGACGTGAATATCGGTCGCGCGCTCCACGATGGCCTCGCGAATAATCTGGTTCACAAATTTCACTACCGACGCTTCCGGGTCGTCGGAGCTGATGTCGGTTGCGGTTTCGCCTTCCTGCAAAATTTCGAAGTCGCGCTTCGATTTGAGAATCTCGTCGAACGTTTCCGCGCCGACGCCGTAAAGGGTTTTCATCGCGCGCAACAATTGCGGGCGCGGCACCAGCACCCATTCGGCCGGTTTTTTTAGAAGCTGACCGGCGAGCTGACGGCCTAACGAATTGAACAAATCGTAAGTTGCGAGCACGACCGAGGTTTCTTTCACTTCAATCGGCAAAATGTGATGCTGGAAAACGAAACGGCTCGGCAAGATCGACAAGGTGTCGCGCTCGACCGTCTTCGGATCGATCGAGATCACCGGCACCCGGAAAAAATTTCCGATTACGCTGAGGAAACGTTGCTCGTCGACTTTTCCAGAATCGAGCACGTGCGCCGTCCACGAGCCGCCGTTCATATTTTGCGCGAGCTGGAGCGCTTCCTCGCGCGAGGGCACGCCGCTCGCGAGCAAAAGATCGATAACTGACTGGCTGGCCGTCTGATTCACCGCGCTAGTTTACCCCACATTAGGGTAAATGCAGCACGCGCCGGACCGGAACGGTCAAAGTGCCAGTCACGCGCTGCGAGTAATTCTTCTGTAGACGCGCAATTGCGTCGCTGACATCGAGCGAAAAGACGCCGTCAATCGGACCGCAGTAGTAACCGAGCCGCGCCAAATCCCGCTGCAGCGCGCCCACATAGGCCGGTTGCGCGATTAGCTCGCGACCCGACTCAAGATAGTAAAGCGGACGCCAGGAATGTCGCGGCGCAAAATCCGTTTCATACAACGTCGTGCGACTTTGATGCAGCAGATCCCACTCGTCTCGCGGCGCCAGTGTATCGGTATGATGAAAAAACGGCCGATCAAAGAATATGTCCTTTAGATCGGCTTTCGCGACAACGGAACTCAGCGTGATTGCGAGCGAAATCAAAATCGTGGTTTTCATAATTACTTGCTCTTTATCGGTTCTCTTCCAAAAGGCAGATTGGGCGGCGGCAATTGCTTCTCCTCAGTGGCGCGTGGCGGACAATCCGGGCAATAGCCTTGGTCGATTTCCGGGCCAAAATGGGTGTGATCTTCAACCTTTTCGCGCAACTTGTGCACATCAAGATTAGTCATCGTCACTTCCGGACACATCAAAATAATCAATTCACTCCGCATGTTAGTGGACGTCGTGTTCCGAAAAAGTGCACCGATGTACGGAAGTCGATCCAGAATCGGGATGCCTTTGACATTCTTTTGTTTGCTAGTAGTGATCAATCCGCCCAAAACGATTGTCGCTCCACTGGGCGAGGAAACATTTGTCCGCACATAACGCGTGGCAATGTTTGGAATCGCGTTGCCATTCACAATGGTTGAGCCGGCCAGACTGTCGAGTTTCTGCAAAATATCGAGCGACACTTCTCGTTCCGAATTGATCAGAGGAACAACCTCAAGCTGTAACGCAACGCGTTTGAACTCAATGTTCGACGCGACCGCTGCTGTTCCGTTGACTGTGGTCTGATTAACGACATTCGTCAGCGTATTGACCGGAACCGGTATTTCGGTGCCCGATGCGATGATCGCTTTCTTATTGTTACTCGTGAAAACGATCGGCCGATTGATCACGCGAAACCGCCCGGTCGATTCGAGCACGTGGACTACCGTCGCAAGCGCGCTGCCAGCAGCGAGATAGACATTCGCTCCGCTGGCGGCATGTGTCGCGAGCTGCGTGAAACTGATCAGATTTCCGGGATCAAATACATTTCCACCCGTCGTCGTGACGAAAGGAGTACCGCTCGGAACAGGCGAACTCGTGGTGGTACCGCCGCCGGCGAACGGAGGAATACCCGTAAAATTTGTTGTGGCCGCAATCCTCCGGTTCGCGCGAACAAAATAGTCGACGCCAAACTCTTCATCATCGCTCAGGGTCAATTCTCCGATCACGGTACTGAGCGCGACTTGCGGTGCTTTCACGTCCATCTCGTCCAAAATCTTTTGGACTTTGACGACGATTTCCTGATTGCCGAGCATGATAATCGTGTTCGCGCGCTGATCCGCGATGATCTTGGCGTTGCCAATCGTGACGGCTTTCGGCGTGGTGTCTACCGCTTGGGTTTCGAGCTCTTCGGAAACGTTGAGCGTACCGCTTGTGCTCGAAGAGGTGCTGGCCGTAGTGCTGGTCGTGCTCGCGACACCGCCACCTGCGGCTGTCGCCGCCGTCGTTGTCCGGCGCGGCTGAGTCGGGCTCGCGCCCGGCACCGGTATCGCGCCTTCAGCGCCCGCCGCAGGCGCCTGCCCCGGCTCAGTCAACGCTTGGACGATGACCGGCAAAACTTCGGCCGCAGAAATATAATTGAGCGGGCGAGTGACTGGTTTGGCGAACTCGACGTTCGCGTCGAACTGAGAGATAAGTCTCCGGATAAACGGCAGGTTAACCGGCCGCGTGATGACATGGATTCGATTGGTGCGCACGTCGGCGGACAATTTTATTTTGCCGACCACAACTGATTCCTCGGTCAGCGCGGCCAAACCACCGACTTCGCTAACTTCAGCCGCCGGGGGCGGCACATTTGGCACACCGCCAGGCCGAACACCGCGCAACCCGCCGGTGGTCCCAGTCTTTTCGCCTTTCTCGAAAATGTCTTTGAGCATGTCGACAACTTTGGTGGCATCGGCGCGCTCGAGCTTGATGAACTCGCTCACTACTTCCGCCGGCGGCACGTCCACCTGATTGATGATTCGAGCCAGCGTTCGGATTACACTTGAATTCTCCGTAACTAGAATCGCGCCTGCTTTTGGCAATGCCAGGAATGAGGTGTAAGGCTGCGGCGGCGAAAGATATTGTCCCAGCGCCTGCTGCAATTCCTGCGGATCGGCATAGCGCAACTTGAACAAATAACTGATGACGTGATCGCCATCAGGAATCTCGGTTTCATCGGAAATAATCGGCACGCCGGTGGTACGCGGATTTTTTCCGGTGCCGATGACTTTGACAATGTCGCTATCTTCCGAAGGGACGAGCGAATAGCCGTTGAGCAGCAAATTCATCTCGATGATTTTGATCGCTTCCTCTCGCGGCACCTCTTTGGCGATAAAGATGTTGACCTTCCCCTGGACGAAATTGTCCATCACCAGTTTTTTGCCGGTGAGCTGCTCGTAAAAGCGGAGCACGTCGGCGACGTCACTGTTCGGGAATTGGAGCTGCACCATTTGCGGCGCGCCGGCCCGCGGACTCGGCTTCGCCGCCGGAGCTGGCGCGAGCGGCGCCGGTGTTTGCGCTGCCGCCACGGGCAGGGCAACAACTTGCGGGACAGATGGCGTCGGACGCGCGGGTTGGCCGGCGATCGGAGGCGTCTTAGCGGGCTGCGCGACGGGCGCAACTTGAGCGAAGCCCGAACTGGCCACGGCAAGCAACAGAACCGATCGATGCACGGAGGTAATGGTGGCGACGATGTTAACAGATGCGAGATAGCGGGTCAATCCGTGCTTTGGCTTCGCCGCGCGAACAAAAGTGAGGCTCAAACTGGACATCGCGCGCGATCTGGTAGTAAGAATGAAGTGCCTCGAAACATTACATTCCCCCGATCCATGAAAAATTTTCTTCCACTTTTCGCATTCGCTGTCTCCATCTTCATTGGAACAACTTTCGCCGACGATTTTAAGAGCATGGTTGTGGCGAGCGGAATAACGGCGGATCTCCCACGGATTCATGGCGACCAATTCATGGTGATTCGTAATTTCACGCAAGACGATGGAAGTCCGCGAGGGGTCGTAACAGTGACCAAACCGCCGAATGGTGGCACATCGATAAATGTTCTGGCCGCGGCCGTTCTCGACGCGTCCCCGCCAGACGTGATTAATAGCGTAGTCATCGCTGGCCCTGCGGATGTCTCCGTCACATGCGGAACTACGACGGGGAATTGCTTCATCAGCTTCCGGAAAGATAGTAACTAGATCTTTGCTAGTATTCGGCGCGTTCGAAATGGACTCCAAATGAAGAATGCGGCGTCGCTACTGATTTTTCTTTCCGCGCTTACCGCCTTCGCCGCTGGGGAGATCAAAACCGTCGTAATCACCAACTCAACTTTCAGTCTCGAAGTTCCTGACCACCATTTTCTGCGCATCTACAACTTTACGCAGGATGTCGGCGGCAGTACGCGGGGCGTTGTGATTGCGGCCGCTGCTACGCCGACGGCGACGCCAACGCCAACTGCGACTCCCACGGCAACGCCAACTCCGACATCCACGCCAACCTGTACGCCAACTCCATGCCCGCCGACTCCCACTCCCACACCTGCACCAACGCCGACTCCCACGCCGACGCCAACCCAGCCTCCGAGGGCAGTGCTCACCGCGACAATTATCGATCCCGTATTGTCGCCGGAATTTATTAAGCCAGTCGTCGTCGATGGTCCGGCGCACGTGACGGTCGATCCAGTACCTGGCGCGAAGCTTGTCTTAACCTACGTGAAAGTAGCCGAACCGACGCCAAGGCCGACGCCTGCGCCTATTAGTAATGCTACTGCTACACCTTCACCAACCCCAACTGCGACTTCGGCACCGTCCATGACCACGTCGTCGCAGGCAACGATCATATTCGAAGCAATTCCGTCGAATGACGGAATGACAAGTTCGCCGACGCCGACTCTAACGCCGATAACTCTAGAGTCGGTTGCAACTTCAACACCGACGCCGACACCAAACGCCACACCGTCAATCACCCCAACCCCCTCGCCGACTCCGTAAAGAGATTCCGTCGGCCATCCCGACAGACCGAGGGACGTTCCGATCGAAAGCGTAGATCACACAGTTAATGATAACGCGCACTGTTCTCCGTTACTTCCTAGTCGCGGCAATCCTCGGATCGACATCGCTCTCTGCGCAGTCGTCCAGGCCCGATATCACCTTGGAAATTAGCGCGGTGTTAAAAATGCAGCAGGATGCATGGAATCGCGGTGACATCGACGCATTCATGAACGGTTACTCGCGATCTGACGAAACGCTCTTCGTTTCCGGCGATGACGTTACCCGCGGCTGGCAAAAAGTTTTGGATCGTTACAAAAAGAAATATTCCGATCGCGCCAAGATGGGAACACTGACGTTTTCGAATCTTGAGATCACACCGTTAAGTAACGATTCAGCTGTCGCGCTCGGTAGTTGGAAGTTGAACCGGGCGAATGATCAGCCACATGGGCGTTTCACGCTAATTTTTCGCCGCTTTCCCGAAGGCTGGCGAATCGTCCACGATCACACGTCGGCAGCATCGGAGAAATAGCTAACAAAAGCAGGCACGCAGGAAGTTGCTGAAAACCAACCGAACATTCCTGCTTTCTTGCGTTCCTTAGATGTTTTTTAGCCGCGCGAGCAGCTTCTCGTGAATGTTGTCGAAGCCGCCGTTGCTGAGAACAACGACGACATCTTCCGGTTTCAGCAGCGGCATTATTCGATCGATAATTGCGTCGGCATTTTTTTCGTAAAAGGCCGGACGCCCGTCTTCGGAAATTTCCTTTACCACCTCTTCCGGATTTAAACGCTCCGCTTCCGGGATTTGCTCAAGCCGCGCCACTTGCGCGATGAACACGCCATCTGCCACTTTGAGCGCCTCGGGAAGTTCTTTCTGAAAAACTGCGCGCCGGGTCGTGTTCGAGCGCGGCTCGAAAATCGCCCAAATCCGCTGACTCTGATAACGCTGCCGCAAGGCTTGCAACGTTTGCGCGATCGCCGTCGGATGATGGCCAAAATCGTCGATCACTTTGACGCCACCCGCCTCGCCGCGCACTTCCTGACGGCGTGCGATCCCGGAAAAACTTTTCAGCGCATTGTCGATCTTCGCTTTCGGCACGTCGTAGAATCGAGCCGCGCTCGCGGCCATCGCGGCGTTGCGCACGTTGAATTCGCCGACGAGCGGAATTTCATAAACATCATCGCCAAGCTTGAACTGCGAACCCTCAGGCGAATAGGTGACATCGCGAATGCGTTGCGCGCAATTTTTTGAAAACCCGACTTCCACCATCTGAGCCAGACAATCTTTAGCGACCTCCACGCAGTTGTGATCGTCGCCGTTGACCAAGACCATGCCGTTCTGTGGCACGATGTTAAGCAAACGGCGAAAGCTCAGCTTAATTTCGTCGAGATCCTTGAAGATATCGGCGTGATCGAACTCGACGTTGTTTACGATCACAAGCTCGGGCAGATAATGGACAAACTTCGAGCGCTTGTCGAAGAATGCGCTGTCGTATTCGTCGCCTTCGATCACAAAATATTTGGAATCGTTTAAATACGCGCCCTGCCCTAGATTTTTTGGAATGCCGCCGATCAGATAACCGGGGTTGCGGCCCGCTTTTTCCATGATCCAGGTCAGCAGTGATGTGGTCGTGGTTTTCCCGTGAGTGCCGGTAACAACCAGGTTGTGTTTGCCGCGGAGAAAATAATTTTTCAATACTTCTGGCAGCGAGAGATAAAAAAGCTTCCGGTTTAGGACTGTTTCCACCTCCGGGTTGCCGCGCTTCATCGCGTTGCCAATCACCACCACATCGGCATCGGCCGGAATATTTTCCGCGCGGTAACCTTGATGAAGTTTGATCTCGTGGTCCTCGAGAAAGATCGACATCGGCGGATAAACACTTTCGTCCGACCCGCTGATCTTGAATCCGCGCTCCTGCAACGCCACCGCCACCGAGCCCATGGCCGTGCCGCAAATCCCAATGAAATGAAATTTTTGCGGCGTGCTCTTCGTCACGCGCATTCTTTACGCCGCGCCAGCGACTTTGGCTACTGAAACGAAGCTAATCTGGAAGCCATGAATCCAGGAAATTCATTTTGCAGTCTCATGGTTTCCTGGTTTCCGGGTTCGTTTGCTATTTTTTCTTAAACACTTCGACCGCGTTCCACGCTTCGTCTGGCGGTGATTGCTCGTATTCCAACGCGCTCGCGAGATACATTTTCCCCAGCGCGTCGTCCGGATAAAATTCGAGAAAGTGTGAAAACAGAATCTTCGCGCCTTTGAAGTCACGCTTTCGGAACTTGACGATCGCCTCCTCGTAAGCTTGCAGCCATTTCAAAAACTCTGGATCGACATCGTCGTTGAGCGCGCCTATCAGCGTGAAAATTTCCACCGGTTCCGTCTTTCCTTTCACTTGAACGCGCGCGATCGAGCGTAAGTAAAAATCGTCGCGGACGAGCTCGGCCGCGCTTCGGCCCATTAGAATATCAACCCCATAAACGCGCGTGAGCGCTTCTAATCGCGAAGCCAGATTGACCGCGTCACCGATCACCGTCGGATCGAGCCGTTCGTGCGGCTCATAGGAACCGATATTGCCGACCACTGCGTCGCCGTGATTAATCCCAATTCCGAATGCGAGCGGCTTGAATCCCTCAGCTTGCCATGCGGCATTGAGCGCGGGCATTGCGCGTCGCATCCCGAGTGCCGCTCGCACCGCCGCTTTCGCATCTTCGGCCGCGCCGTGGCTGCTCACGTTTCCCCAGACCGCCATAATCGCGTCACCGATAAATTTATCGAGTGTGCCGCCGTTATCGAACACCATCGGCACCATCGCGCTGAGATAACGATTGAGCTGCGACACCAGCACAGTCGGATCCGCCTTTTCCGACAAACTGGTGAAGCCGACCAAATCTGAAAAAAGCACCGTCACCGGTTTGCGCGAGCCGAGCATCGAATTGTAGTAACCGCCCGGGTTATCGAGAATTTCTTTGACCAGATTTTTCGAGACGTAACGCTCGAGCGTGCGACGGGTGCGCAGTTTCTCCAGCCGTTCGAGCGCGTACTCAAAACCGAGCCCACATAAACCGCTGGCCAGAAATGTGCTCAGTGCCGGCACTACCATGATGAGCAGGCCGAATCGATCGTAAATAATTCTCGCCAAACCAAGATAAGCTGCAGCGATGGCGAGCAGCGTGCCAAAACAGAGAAGTGGTCGACGCAAAAAAGCGACTACGGTCCAGGCCGTCAATCCGCCTAACAAAACCAAAACAAAGTCGACCTTGATTGGAGTTTCCGAGAGAAATTCTTGATCGAGCGAGGCGGCCAGCGCATGTAAGTGCAAAGCGGCTCCCCACAGCCTCGAATTTATCGGGGTGGCCACAACGTCGTGCTGAATCTCCGCCGACGAACCTACGATGATGACTTTATCCTTAAAAAATTTCCCATCGTGGTAATTGCTGTGCCACGTCGCTGGGAGGAAAACTTCGTACAAAGGCAATGGATGATATGCCTCCTCCGAACCGAAGCGGATTGCGTGCAGGTTGACGTCGTCAGGCACAGAATCGGGACGGCCTAGCTTCACCAAAGCGCGCGCGACCATCGAACTGTAGATCTCCTCTCCGGCAAATTCAGCTTCCCCGGCGAGCTGACGATCAGAAACATGAAAGCGCGCGCGCCGGATCACCCCATCAAGGTCGTGCCAATAATTTACAAAACCGACTCGATCATCTTGCCCCTGCGGCGCCGGGATTAGCGTTTTGATCGGCAAAACCAGCTGATAATTGTTCTGGTCGTCGAAATTAGATGCGATGACGACCCGATCCCGATATTTCTCCAGCGCCGCGTGAAATGCCGGGTCCGCATCCGTCGGCGAATTGAAAACGAGGTCGAACATGATCAACCGCGCGCCCGACGCGAAGAGCTTGTCCATCAGCACCACCCAAACTTCGCGTGACCAGGGAAACGGATGCCCGGCCATCAATTGCAATGCGGGGTCGTTTGCAATTTCTTCCGGACTAACCGCATCGAGTATCAGCGACTCCTGATCGATCCCGAGAAAAACAAAATCCGAATGGGTCTGGGTTTTGCGGCCTTCACGGCGCAACACGTCGGCAAAACTTCGCTCTCCGCTCCAGATCGTCGAAAGAAACGGAGCGGCCGGGAAAAAATGGGCCAGCGCAACCAAGCCGGTCCAAAAAACCGCGATCGCGACCAAAATCATCAAGCGATGTCGGCCAAGCCAATGCACGGCGGAATTATATCAATGACGAAGCACGAATGTCGAATTTCGAAGCAATGATCAAAGCCGAATGACGAAGTGATTATTGGGGCCGGCATTCGACCTTGGTCATTCGGGCTTCCCTCGTCATTCGTCATTTTGAAAATCAGTTGTCATTTACGACGAACTCCCTAACTTCTCCGCCCCGACCAAAAACGCGTCGGCTCATCTTTTCACCTGTCCCGCGCTGCGGGACTGATCAGCGAGCGAGGTCGGAAAGATCGATAATTAAGAACAGCGCGCTGAACGAGGAGCCCCGGAGTGATTCGGGGCACAACAACAATGCCTAGAGCCAGTAATGCGCCGGCCAGCCGTGCGCGCCGCAAACGCGTCCTGAAAAAAGCCAAAGGCTACCGCGGACGCCGTTCCAAACTTTTCCGTTACGCCAAAGACGCGACCATGAAAGCCCAATACTGGGCCTATCGCGATCGCAAGACCCGCAAGCGTACATTCCGTTATTTGTGGATTCAGCGACTCAACGCTGCTGCTCGAGCCAACGGACTAACTTACAGCCGGTTCGCGGAAGGATTGAAAGCAGCCGGCATTGGACTTGACCGCAAAGTCCTGGCCGATCTCGCCGTGAGCGACGAGAACGCGTTCAAATCGATTGTCGATCAAGCGAAGAGCGCGTTGGAAGATAAGTCGAAGTCGAAGAAGAAAGCGGCGTAGACCTGCGGTTACAAAGTTAAAAAGTTACAACGTTACAATGGTCGCTTTGCCGTTGTAACCATGTAACTCTTGTAACATTTTTAACCCGCTTTCATGCACCCACTCGAACAACTGCGAGACGACGCGCTGCGCGAGATCGAATCCGCGCGCGACGAGCAGGCCCTCGAAACCGCACGGGTGAAATATCTCGGCCGCAGCGGCAGCGTGTCGGCCTGGGGCGAGCAAATGAAAACGCTCGCCAGTGAAGAAAAGCCAATCGTCGGCAAACTGCTCAACGAAGTCCGCAGTTCGGTCACTGCCGCGATCGACCTGCGCGCGCAGCAGTTTCGATCACAGAAGGAATCGGATGCGCTCACTAAGATCGACATCTCGCTGCCCGGAACGCAGCACGAAATCGGCGCGCTCCATCCGCTCACGCAAATGCTCGAGCGGTCGATCCAAATTTTTCGGCGAATGGGCTTCGCGCTCGCTGACGGACCGGACGTTGAAGACGAATGGCATTGCTTCGACGCGCTCAACACGCCGCCCGAGCATCCGGCACGGAACGAACAGGACACTTTTTATTTACCGGACGGCCGATTGCTGCGCACTCACACGTCCACCGTACAAATTCGCGCGATGCAAGCCGGGCCGCCGCCGATCCGGGTCATCGCGCCCGGCGCCGCTTATCGCCGCGATGAGGTGGACGCGACTCACAGCGCGCAGTTTCACCAAATCGAAGGCCTCTACGTCGATAAAAACGTCAGCGTCGCAGATTTGAAGGGCACGCTTGAGTTTTTCATGCGCGAATTGTTTGGCGCCGATACCGCCGTCCAATTTCGTCCGCATTATTTTCCGTTCACCGAGCCGAGCTTGGAAATTTATGTGAAATCAAAAGCGCTCAAGAAAGGCGAGGAATGGGTCGAGGTCTGTGGCTGCGGCGTAGTTCACCCTGCTGTTTTCGAAGCAGTTAACAAAGCGCGCGGCGATAAAGCTTACGATCCCGAGAAATGGAGCGGCTACGCTTTCGGCCTGGGCATGGACCGACTCGCCATGATTTTGTTCGATATCCCTGATATCCGCCTCTTCGCGCAGAACGATCTGCGGTTTTTAAAGCAATTCGCGTGAAGCCTCTTTTGTCATTCCGAGCGAAGCCGAGGAATCTCTTACTATTTCTGAATCCGGAAATATCCGGAGATGTCTCGACTTCGCTCGACATGACATTGAAACGAACATGAAATTTTCCGTTAACTGGTTGCGCGAATTTGTCGATCTTCCAAAAGACTCGGAAGACATCGCGGATTTGCTGACACGCGCCGGCGTCGAAACAAAGGGAATCGAAACGCGCGGCGCGAAGATCGACAAAGTAATCGTTTCGCAGATCACCGCGTCATCGCGTCACCCGAATGCCGATCGCTTAACGGTTTGTGAAGTTGACGATGGCAGCGGAACGAAACGTCAGATTGTTTGCGGTGCCACCAACTACAAAGTGGGTGACAAAGTCCCGCTCGCATTGCCCGGCACGAAATTGCCAAACGGAACCGAGATTCGAAAAAGCAAACTCCGGGGTGTCGAAAGTGAAGGAATGCTTTGCAGCGCGATCGAGCTCGGTCTCGGCTCGGACGCGGCTGGGCTGTTGATCTTGTCGCCAGCAGCGAAAGTCGGCGTGCCGATCGGCGATCTTTTCCCGAGCGATACGATTCTCGACGTCGAGATTACGCCCAATCGTGGAGATTTACTCAGCCACTTTGGTCTGGCACGCGAAATCGCTGCACTCACCGGCACCAAACTCAGATCAACGCCGCGCGAAGCAAAGATACCGATTAGGAAAATTGGAGTAACAATTACCTCAACCCGTGAATGCCCGTTCTTCTCCGCGCGCAGGATCGAGAAGGTGAAAGTCGGTCCCAGTCCGCAATGGTTGCGGTCAAAGATCGAGAGCGTTGGCATTCGCTCAATCAACAACATCGTCGACATCTCGAACTTCGTGATGCTCGAGCTCGGTCAGCCGACCCACGCGTTCGATGCCGACAAACTGAAAGGCGACATCAATGTGCGGCTCGCGCGCGACGGAGAAAAGTTTCTCGCCCTCGACGGCAAGACTTACTCGCTCAAGCCGGATAATTGCGTCGTAGCCGATCAAGAGCGCGCTGTCGGAATTGGCGGTGTGATGGGCGGCGAAGAAACCGGCGTCACCGAATTGACCAGGGATGTTCTACTGGAGGCCGCTTACTTTTTGCCGTCAAGCGTTCGTCACACAGCGCGCGAATTAAATCTTCCGAGCGACGCGAGTTATCGCTTCGAACGGGGAGTCGATCCCGAAGTGGTTTTGCGTGCATCGCTGCGCGCGACTGAGTTGATTCAGGAGATCGCAGGCGGAACCCCGGCAAAGGAAATTAATGTTGCCGGTAAACTACCCGCAAATCCCGACGACGTTTCGCTGACTTCTGAGAAATGCGACCGCGTCGTTGGCATCGCAATCAAGCCGAGACAGGTCGACGAAATCCTGGAGGGATTCGGCCTGAAGAAGATCAGTGCCGCCAAGGTCATGAAATGGAAGATCCCAAGCTACCGCCAGGATTTGCAGCGCGATGTCGATCTGATCGAGGAAGTCGTACGCGCTTACGGCGCAGACCAAATTCCTGGCGTGGAACGAGGCCGCTATTCGGCTTCGAGCGCCGCCGATCATGCCCACGATTTGGAATCGAGCTGGCGAAAGCGCCTGGCCGCAGCGGGGCTCAATGAAGTCCGAACTTCCAAATTACTTCCGCGCGAACGCTTCGCGTTCAGCGAGAACGCGGTCGAGCTGCGAAATCCGCTCAGCGAAGACGCGGTCGCGTTGCGACCAAGTTTAATCACAGGATTGCTAGGAGTATTAGACCGAAACATTCGCGCAGGTGCAGACCGCGTTGCCGTCTTTGAGATAGGTCGTGTCTTTGAAGGTACAAACGCCGTAGAGAAAAAGCGCGTATCTATTCTTCTTTGGGGTACGGTCGGGAAGAACCAAAAGAAAGAGTTCAACTTCTCTGATCTCAAAGGTGCGATCGAAATGACGAGGAGCGATCTATCTTTTCACCGCGTTCAGAGTCCCAATTTTGCGCTCGCTGTGGAAATCACACGAGGCAAGCAATTAATTGGCATCGCGGGCCAACTCTCGAACTCGGTCGCTTCGAAACTGGATGCGCGCGGCGCAGTTTTTGTTGCAGAAGTTTCGCTGGATTTTCCCATCAGCGGCCTAGGATCGCGGGCAACGTTCCGTGAATTTGGAAAATTTCCTGCCATCACACGCGACATTGCAATGATTGTTCCTGAAGATTTGACTCATGAAAAAATCTTGGAAGTCATCGTTCATCCAAAAGAGCCGCTATTGGAACGAGTTGAATTTTTCGATGAACTCGTTGGCGAAGAGGCGGTGCGACGATTCGGTCCGAACAAAAAGTCGCTCGCATATCGATTGACATATCGAGACCGGAGTCGCACACTGACGAGTGAGGAAGTGAGTGCGGTGCACGCGAAAATTCGCGAGCGCTTGCAGCGCGACCTCGGCGCGGAATTGCGCGAGTAGTTCTGTTCTTTGAGAGTGAGAGCCGCTCGTTGAGGGTTGGGAAGGAAACCAGTGCTTTCCGCTCAACTCTCAACCAGCGGCTTTCGAATTTACCCTGCGATGTTCGCGATTAAGGTGACGTCCCCGAACCGATAGTTGATGAATAGAGGAGGCTTGGTTGGTGCGGAAAATGACACGCCTTCATTGGAAGTCAGCTTCCGCAACGACGGTCATCCACCCTTTACCAAAAGGGAACGGGAGAATCATCTGAACGGCATCTGTGGGGTAAAATTTTGGGAATGCCCGAGTCGATTTTTCGATTCAGGCATTTTTTTTGCGCGCGGCGTTTGAAATTCGCGCGTTAGGATCGACAATCACCCGCGATGC
>Ga0209801_1000963_pt1 | contig 18329 bp, 18 predicted proteins | sample GraSoiAngelo_127_FD_185884 | JGI IMG/M metagenome (GOLD analysis project Ga0209801, IMG submission 185884) | Grasslands soil microbial communities from the Angelo Coastal Reserve, California, USA - 14_0927_09_40cm (SPAdes) (version 2) | ecosystem: Environmental > Terrestrial > Soil > Grasslands ... | reverse complement strand
AAGCGGCAGCGGCAAATCAACGCTCATGAACATGTTTGGTTGCCTCGATACCCCCACTTCCGGGCGGTACGAGTTTAATGGCAAGAACGTAGCGGCCATGGACGATGACGAACTCGCGGCGATTCGGAATCGGGAAATCGGCTTCGTTTTTCAAACATTTAATTTGCTCCCGCGCTCCACCAGTCTGCGCAACGTTGAGCTTCCGCTCATCTACGCAGGAATGGATCCGGAAGCGCGCGAAGAACGCGCGACCCAGGCACTTGTCGATGTTGGCTTGGGCGACCGAATCCATCATAAACCAAACGAATTATCCGGGGGCCAGCGCCAGCGCGTGGCCATCGCCCGCGCGCTGGTGAACAATCCTTCGATAATTCTGGCAGATGAACCCACCGGCAATCTCGACTCCAAAACCGGCGAAGAAATAATGGCGTTGCTCGAGGACCTGTATTCTCGCGGTAACACCATCATTCTCGTTACGCACGAGCGCGACATCGCCGTGCATGCGCGGCGCACCGTTCATTTGCGTGACGGTATTATTGAAAGCGACGAAGTTGGAGTGATGCCGGCGATGGAATCGATGGCGGCAAGCTAAGATCGACAGTGAAACGTTTTGTCTACGAGCTGAGCGAAAGCTGGAAAATCGCTGTGGCGCAAATGCGCTCGAACATGACGCGTTCCACTCTTACCGCTCTCGGCGTCATCATTGGCATCGTGGCTGTGACGTTGATGGGCACGGCTATTGGGGGAATTCAAGTCGGCTTCGACAAAAGCATGGCCATCTTCGGCGATGACGTTCTCTACGTCGGACAATGGCCGTGGAGGAAAGTGGACGACTGGTGGAATTATCGCGACCGCAAGAAGATCAAGACCGAATACGCAGAGGGACTCAACCGCATGATCGCGATGACACCGAACTCTAACCTGACCATCGCGATTCCGACCTCCAGTGTTTACCGCAGCGTCAAATACACGGACAGCGAAGTGAACAATGTTTTGATCCGCGGCACCGTGTCGGATTACATCATCACATCGACATTTGATTTCAAAGAAGGTCGCTTTTTCAACGAACTGGAAACTCGCGGCGGCGCTAACGTCTGCGTGATTGGTTATGATGTAGCCGATGCACTTTTTCCGTCGGCTAGTCCGATTGACAAATTGGTCCTGATTAATGGTCAGCCTTTTAACGTGATCGGCGTTATTTCCCGGCAAGGCTCCTTTCTCGGACTTTTCAGTCTCGATTCAATTGTGGTAATGCCGCTTCCCGCATTTCAGAAATATTTCACCGCGAAAAGCGAAGCGGAAATTCTCGTAAAAGTGAAGGACAAGACGAAGCTGTCCGCCGCGAAAGACGAACTCACCGGATTGATGCGGCGCGTGCGCGGGTTGCCGCCGGAAAAGAAAGACGACTTTAGCATCAATGAACAACAGGCCTTGAAGAGCACGCTCGACCCGATCAAAAACTCAATGGCGATTGCAGGGCTTTTCATCACCGGTCTTTCGCTTTTCGTCGGGGCGATCGGGATCATGAACATTACTTTCGTGAGCGTAAAAGAACGGACGAAAGAAATCGGCACGCGCAAAGCGCTCGGAGCGCGCAGAGGCACTATTTTGCTGCAGTTTTTGATTGAATCGACCGCGCTCTGTCTTCTCGGCGGTTTTATCGGGCTCTCGTTTGCGTATTTCATGTGCCTCGGAATCGGCAAAGCCTTTCCGGCTTTTCCGATTCACTTTTCATTTGGACTCGTCCTCGCGAGCGTGATCGTGTCGGTGATGACCGGTTTGATTTCGGGATTCGCGCCGGCATGGACGGCGTCACGTCTGGATCCGGTGGCCGCACTTCGCTATGAGTGACAAGATTTCAACCACAGAGGACACGGAGATCACGAAGATACGAATAGATGTGAATGAACTGAGCAAGGCCGTGATTGGCTGTGCAATTGAAGTGCATCGCGCGCTCGGCCCCGGCCTGTTGGAGTCGACATACGAGATCTGCCTCTGCCACGAATTGACCCTGCAGGCGATTCCCTTCGAACGACAGAAGCCGATTCCAGTTGCCTACAGGGGAGTAAAGCTAGACTGCGGCTACCGAGCTGACCTCATCGTCGATCGTCGACTGCTTGTGGAGATCAAGGCGATCGATCAAACGTCCGCGATTCACGATGCACAGTTGCTCAGTTATCTGAAGCTTAGCGGTCTCAAAGTCGGACTGCTCATCAATTTCAATGTTCGAATGCTCAAAGAAGGCGTTCGGCGCAAAGTCCGGGGCCCAGTGGAGGAAGTTTCATTGTAGCTCCGTGTTCTCCGTGATCTCTGTGGTAAAATACTCTGGATAAGATCGTCATGTTATTTCGGGAAATCGTAGCGATGGCGTTGAGTTCGTTAGGCGCGAACAAGCTCCGCGCTACGCTCACAATGATTGGGATTACGATTGGCGTGTTCTCTATCATTTCCGTGATGACGGCGATCGGCGCGCTGCAAAATTCGATCGAAAACGGCCTGAGCTTTCTCGGTTCAAATATTTTTCAGTTCGCGAAATATCCGGTCAACATCGATGCCGGTGGCGAAATAAAGAAGAAGTATCAAAACCGGCGAGATATCAGCTACCGGCAGGCGCTGCATTATTACGAATTGATGCAAGGAAACGCGCGCGAGATTTGTCTCAAGTGTTTCGGTTACGAATTGAAAGGTCAGGCAGTTTATAATGGCGTGAGAACGACGCCGAGCCTCCTCATCGTCGGGACGAACCGCAGCTTTCTCACGGCGAATGCTTATACGCTCGGTTATGGCCGCAATTTGAACGAGGAAGATGTCGATCTTGCCCGGCATGTGCTTGTCGTCGGAAAGATGATCGAGAAGCGGTTGTTTCCGCACGAGTCACCCATCGGCAAAGTCATCCGAATGAGCGGACATACCTACACTATCATTGGCGTGCTTGCGGAAAAAGGCACCTCGTTTGGGCAAAGCCAGGACGATATCTGCATGATGCCGATTACGCGCTTTTTCGAAGACTTCGGTGAAGCGAAACGCACGGTGAATATCGCAACCCAATCATTCTCGCAGGAAACGTACAATGGAACGCTCGATAGGGGCATCGGCGCGATGCGCATTGCGCGTGGGCTGCGCGCGGATCAGGAAAACGATTTCGAGATTTATTCGAATGATTCGCTCAAGAGCGCGTTTGCTTCGATTGCGGACGTGGTGCGCATCGGCGCGTTCGTGATCAGTTTCATTGCGCTCGTGGCTGCCGGCATCGGCATCATGAACATCATGCTGGTGAGTGTAACCGAACGAACAAAAGAAATCGGCGTGCGCAAATCGATCGGGGCGCGCAGTCGCGATATTTTGCGGCAATTTTTAACCGAAGCGATTTTTATCTCCGAAGCAGGCGGAATCCTCGGGATCATTTTAGGAGTGATTGGCGGCGACTTGCTGGCTGTCTGGCTGAAGGTGGACATTATTTTCCCCTTCGGCTGGGCGTTTGCCGGGCTTGTCGTCTGCTCAGCGATTGGCATCGGATTCGGGCTCTATCCGGCTTACCGGGCAGCCGCTCTCGATCCGATAGAGGCACTGCGTTACGAATAATGTGCTGGTAGCGTCCCTACCTAATCCCTAATCCAAGCCGAGCACTTTGAAGGTTGCATCGACATGTTGGAAGTGAATGTCGAGCGAACAAAGGTGATCAATCTCCGCCGCGGAAAGCTTTGCCGCGATTTCGGGTTCGCGTTTCACATTCTCCGCAAATGTCCGCTCGCCCCTCCAGGTTTTCATGGCTGCGCGTTGGACGGCTTCATATGCGCTTTTGCGTTCCGCGCCCGCACGCGTCAGTGCAAGCAAGATCGATTGACTGAAATAAAGACCCTTTGTTAGGTCAAGATTCTGCTTCATCCGTTCCGGATAAACCTGCAAGCGTTCCACAAGCTCGCGCAACTGCACCAGCATGTAATCGAGAAGAATGCACGAGTCCGGCAGGATGATTCTCTCGGCGCTTGAATGACTGATATCGCGCTCGTGCCAAAGAGCGACATTTTCCAACGCGACCACTGCGTTCCCACGAATCACACGCGCCAATCCACTCAACCGCTCACTCATAATTGGATTGCGTTTGTGCGGCATGGCTGAGCTTCCCTTTTGTCCTTCGCCGAAAAACTCTTCTACTTCGAGAACTTCAGTCCGCTGCAGATGACGGAACTCAGTTGCCCAGCGGTCAACGCTTGACGCACTCACGGCTAGAGTTGCCATGAATTCGGCGTGCCGGTCCCGCTGCACGATTTGAGTAGAAAGGGTCGCCGGCTTTAATCCCAGCTTTTCGCAAACCGCGCTCTCGATCTTTGGATCAAGATGGGCATGCGTGCCGACTGCGCCACTTAACTTGCCAATTCGAATGCGCTCGCGCGTCTGTGTCAGACGTTCTTCCGCACGCCCGAACTCGTCGAACATGAGCGCAAACTTTAGGCCAAATGTGATTGGCTCAGCGTGTATGCCATGGCTGCGCCCGATCATCGGGGTCATTTTGAATCGTCGCGCTCGATCCGCGACTGTGGCGCGCAATTTCTTTAAATCTTCGAGAAGGATGGTCGCCGACTCTGTCAATTGGACTGCGAGCGTCGTGTCCAGGATATCTGACGAAGTTAGCCCTTGGTGGATCCAGCGCGCCGCCGGTCCGACTGAATCGGCAATGTTTTCGAGAAAGGCGATGACGTCGTGATTGGTTCGCTTTTCGATCTCCAGAATCTCAGGGATTGAAAACCGCGCATGCTTCCGAATTTCCGTTGCATCCCGCTTCGGAATCTGGCCAAGCTCAGCCATTGCTTCGCAGGCGAGCACTTCAATCTCAAGCCAAATCTCAAACTTGCGTTCGTCCGACCAGATCCTGCGCATCTCTGGCCGGGAGTAACGATCGATCACTTCCGCAAGATAAAAGCGAGCGCTGAGCGCGAAAAGCGTTTTGTGTACAAAAAATCGCCCGAATAAATTAGCGGAGCGATTTCAGAATTCGACGGTCGATCTCAGCCGGTCAACAAACGCGGGCACGCATGAAACGCCCGTTGTTTTGTAAACGCACCTGACCGGTCGCAAAAAGGTCCGCCACTGTTGCCACCGTCTCTTTGGTACTCTTCGTGCACGAACTAACTGCGAGGACAAGATCGCCGAGCGAGAGTCTGGAGCGTGGTCTCAGGACTTGGTGGTTTTTTTTCATGTTAAACCCGTTTTTGTGAGGAGCAATTTCAATGCCATCATTCGCTGTGAATATCTCGTCCATGTTCGAATGCGTAGTTATTCAGTGCTTATGCACATTTAAACTGACCGTTCGGCGACACTTTTGTTCAACTTTAGAACACAAAGTTCCTTAAAAAGCCGAATCTGGGGCGAGATCGCTCCTCAAAATCCAACGGAAATCCGTCAATCGGTTGGGACGAATTATGGGCCGGAACGAGGCTTCATCAACCGCACGGTTAACATGTAAAGGCCGGCAAAGACCGTAACAACAAGCAAGATGCCGCCCGATTGGCCTCGGATGAAACGAACCAGCGCCTCTGGGTTCGTTAAAAGTTCCGGTTCCACCAAATAAGCTCGGTGACCCAAATAAGCCAGGATGCTACACGAAATCGCCGAGCCAAAAATCGTGACCAAGCTGAAAAGAGGGAAATTCATCCGGACGATCCCCGCTGGAATTGAGATGAGATGTCGCACGACTGGTAATACGCGTGCAAAAAAAACTCCGCCAGCTTCGTAACGATTCAGCCAATGTTCTGCGTGTTGGAGTTTGCTGGGAGTGAGCAGGATGAAGCGGCCAAATCGTAAAATCAACGGCCGCCCAATCCATCGCGAAATCCAATACATGAATGCGGCGCCGAGGTATGCGCCGACTGTCCCGGCCAGGATCACACCGGCAGGGTTGAGCTTGCCTTGCGCAGCTAGGAACGCCGCCGGTGGAAGCACGACTTCGGCAGGCACCGGCAGCGGCGTGCTTCCCATCGCCATCAACACAATAATGCCGACGTAGCCACCGGTCAGCACCCAGCTAAACCAGATTTCTAGAAGATGATGCATGTTGTCATCGTAAGCGAAGTCGAGGAACCTTTCGATGTGCGTCGCGCTAAATCGCCGCTTAGTTCAATCCGAAATTACAAATCCGCAATCACAAATTCACCATGGCTATCTATCGGCGCGTTCTACGCTATTACCGACCCTTCCTCGGACAAACGGTTCTCGGGCTCCTTCTCTCGTTTTTCGGAATCGGTCTGAACCTGCTCAAGCCGTGGCCGTTCAAGATCATCGTTGACAATTTTTTACGAACCGGCCCAGCGATCCACCCTGATTGGCGCACCTGGATTCCCCTGCTCTGCCTTGCACTTGTCGCGATTCAGCTCCTCTGGGGAATTATAAATTGGATCACAAATTACCTCTTCGTGAAAATTGGGCTGCAAGCGCTCCTTAAATTGCGCACCGATCTTTACTCCTATCTCCAATCGCTCTCGCTCAAATATCACGACACACGCCGTTCGACCGATTCCAGTTTTCGGGTCGCTTACGATTCGCAGTCCATCCAGACGATTTACAACAAAGGCTTCACCAACATCTTTGGATCGGCAATTACACTCGCGGGAACCTTCGTCATCATGGTGCAGCTGGATTGGCAGTTGACGTTGCTCTCGCTTGCGATCGTGCCACTGATCGTCGGTGCGATCTATATCTTTGCGCATCGGATTCGCCGTGAATCGACATCCATTCAGGAACAGGAAAGCGCCGTCCTCACGCAAGCGCAGGAAGGATTGAGCTCAATCCGAATGGTGCACGCCTTTGGTCGCGAAGAGTTTGAGGTCCGGCAATTTCACCACCAAGCCCGGCAAAGCTTACAGGCGAACCTGCGGCTCACGTTGACGAATGTGAATAGCGCGCTGGTAATCAGCACGCTCATGGTCATCGGTACAGCCGCCATGTATTACGTCGGCACGCTGCATGTTTTGGCCGGCACGCTTACGCTCGGTTCGCTTCTCGTCTTCAGTGCGTATCTATTGATGCTTTATCAACCACTCGAATCACTGACTTATACGACCTGGGCGATGGAAGGCGCCACAGCCGGTGCGAGGCGTTGCTTCGAAGTTCTCGATCGACAACATGACGTCGTCGATTCACCAAACGCGGTCCCAGTTTCGTCAGTTAACGGTGCCATTGCATTCCGATCAGTAAGTTTCGGTTACGCGGAGGATCGACATGTGCTTCGCGATGTCGACCTTCAGATCGAGCCGAATCAAATTGTGGGACTTGTCGGCAGCACTGGAGCGGGCAAGAGCACATTGTTGAGTTTGGTGCCACGCTTTTACGATCCGATAAAAGGCTCTATCACACTCGACGGCCGTGATCTCCGTGAAATCACAAAAAGAAGTTTGCGGACCCACGTTGCGATCGTCTTACAAGACACGCTGCTGTTCTCAACAACCGTGCGCGAGAACATTGCCTATGGGCGACCGGATGCGACTGAAGAAGAAATCGTGAATGCAGCGCGTCGCGCACAGGCCGACGATTTCATTCGGCAGCTACCAAATGGCTACACAAGTCTGGTCGGCGAGCGGGGCGGCCATTTGAGCGTAGGTCAACGACAGCGCATCGGCATTGCGCGTGCGTTTTTGAAAAATGCGCCAATTCTGTTGCTCGACGAACCAACGTCGGCCCTCGATCCTGCCACCGAATCGGCAATAATGGAAACCATCAAGGAACTCATGCGCGGTCGGACGACGTTAATCGCGACACATCGTCTGGCAACAATTCACAATCTAGACCAAATTGTCGTGCTCGAGCACGGACGGATCGTCGAACAGGGTTACGGATATGAACTGGTCGCGCGCGGCGGCACGTATGCGAAACTTTACAGCTCGGGAAACTTTCCCTTATGAGCAACGTCCGAAAGGATCGACACGTTGAAGGCGATTGGTGGACGCAACCAATCCCGGAAAATGTGGAATTTGGCGAAGGATTTTACTGCGAGAGCGCGCAAATTTTTCGCAAACTGGTCAGCAAAAAACCGCGCGCAGTTGTGGTCGGTAAACACGTCTCCTGTTACGCGGGTTGCTCCTTTTCTGTCGGAGAGAATGGTCGATGCACAATCGGCGATTTCACTCTCCTGAACGGCGCACTCATCATGGCCGAGGAGAAGATCGAGATCGGATCGCATTGCCTGATTTCGTGGAATGTCGGCATCGCCGATTCCGATTTTCATCCGCTCGAACCTGCGCAACGTCTGATCGACGCGCAAGCTCTCGCGCCATATTTCAAGGATCGTCCGTCGCGACCAAAGTTGAAGACAGCGCCAGTGAAAATCGCCGACAATGTCTGGATCGGGATGAACGCTACCATTTTGAAAGGGGTGAGTATCGGCGAGAACTCAGTTGTTGCCGCCGGATCGGTGGTCAGCAAGAGCGTACCCTCAAACACAGTGGTTGCGGGTAATCCGGCGGTAGCAGTGAGGCAATTAGGGTGATCGGTGGCCAGTGTCGGATGCGCCACCGTCTAGCATTCATCGATCATCCTTCACACATGCCGGTCCCCGTTCCTATGAAGAAAAGAAGAATCGTGGTGATGGGCTTCATGGGATCCTGTCCCATTGCAGGCGTTATCTGGCAGCACATCCATTACGTCGCAGGCCTGCAACGCCTCGGACACGATGTTTACTACATCGAGGATTCAGCACGATTGCCCTACAACCCTGAGACCTTCGAGGTCAACAATGAGTTCGATTACGCGGCCCGGCTTCTCAATAGATTATCAGTAGAATTCGGTTTCAAAAATCGCTGGGGGTTTTGTGCACGGTATCTCCGAAGCCAGCCAACAGCAGGCCTATCGTTGAAAAAGATTCGACAGCTTTATCGCGACGCCGATGCGATCCTGAACATTTGCGGCACACAAGAATTTAATGACGATCTGCTCACAAGCGATCGCATTCTCTATATTGAGAGCGATCCAGGGGTTGAGCAGATCAAGGTCGACAAGGGTGTAAGATCGACCGTCGATTATCTGTGGCGGCACCATGCTTTATTCACGTTCGGTGAAAATGTCTGCTCAAAAAATTTCCCTGTACCGAAACACGGATTCAAGTGGTTGCCCACGCGACAACCAATCGTGATTGATCTGTGGAAGACAAATCGCGCACCGTCACCCGTCGCGGTCTTCACATCGGTCGCGAATTGGTCCACAAGCGGTTTAAAAGACATCACCTGGCGCGGCGATAGATATCTTTGGAGCAAATCTCGCGAATTCATCCGGTTCGTTGCCGCCCCGAGAAAATCCGGTGAAACGTTTGAACTCGCCACAAACATTGAAGATCGACGAACACGATGGAAATTTGAGCGAAACGACTGGCGCTTGATTTCGCCGCTTCAACTTAGCGTCGATTATTGGCTTTACCGCGATTACATTCGCCGTTCGAAAGGCGAGTTCACAGTCGCAAAGGATCAATACGTTCGACTAAACACCGGTTGGTTCAGCGATCGCAGCGCCTGCTATCTTGCGGCCGGGCGGCCCGTCATAATTCAGGAAACAGGTTTCACAAAGCACTATGGCGGCAAGGCAGGCCTGCTCTCGTTCCGATCGCTGGACGAAATTGTCGACGCAGTGAAAACAATCAATGCCGATTACGCAAAACACTCTCGTGCCGCCCGCGCGCTGGCCCGTGACGTTTTTGACGCGAAAAAAGTTCTCAAATCACTTCTCGATCGCGCTGGAATTTAATTTTTCCACCTCGCCGGCCGACCCATGGAAAACGCAAAGAACACGAAACCCGATCAATTCTTCATCCTCCGAAAATCGCGGATCTTGAACGGCGAGAGCATTTATCATGTCAGTTCTGTCTGGCACGGCATCTGCGATTTGATTTTCGATTACTTCGTTTCAATTTCTTAAGCTTTCGTCTATGAAGCGTACTCTCATTTTTGTTTGCATTTGCCTGCTGGCTGGATCCATGTCGGACGCACAGCAAAACGCCCCGGCGCCCTCTCCGATTGCGCCACAAGCGCCACCGCCGCCGCCCGCAGGTCCGTCGCGGCCGACCGCGCCTGCGCAAGCAGTGGTTCCAGTCCCAGTCCCGATTGCGCCGCCAAAACCAAATGGCCCTGTTCAAAAGAGCCTGGTCCGGATCACCGCCACATCAGTGGAACCAGATTACAAAGCACCGTGGAATTCCGGAGGGATCCAGCGCGGGGTTGGCGCGGGGTTTGTCATAAGTGGTAATCGAATTCTCACAAACGCGCATGTCGTCAGCAACAGCCGCTATTTGACGGTGGAACGTGAGGGCGATCCCAACAAATATCCGGCGACCGTGCAATTCGTGGCGCACGATTGCGATTTGGCGTTGATCACCGTGTCAGCTCCGGATTTTTTTAAGAACATGTTGCCGCTAAAATTCGGCGGAATTCCTGCGCTTGAGTCGACAGTGTCGGCTTATGGTTATCCAATTGGCGGCGAGCGAATGTCGGTGACGACGGGGATTATCTCACGGATTGACTTTCAACTCTACACCCATTCGTCAATCGATCAGCATCTCGCGATCCAGATCAGCGCGCAGATTAATCCGGGCAACAGTGGCGGACCAGTGATGCAGAATGCGAAGGTGGTCGGCGTCGCGTTTCAAGGTTACAGCGGCGATGTCGCGCAAGGCGTTGCTTACATGATTCCCACTCCGGTCATTAACCGGTTCTTAAAGGACATTAGTGACACGCATTACGATAAATATCCCGATCTCGGGATCACTTATTCGAAGCTGCAAAATCCAGCCCAGAGAAGATTTCTCGGATTAAAAGACGATGATCGTGGCGTGCTCGTAAGCACGGTGGTAACGGCCGGACCGTCGGCCGGCTTTATCCAGCCCGGTGATGTCCTTCTTGCGATCGATGATCATCCAATCGCGAGCGATTCGAATGTAGAACTGGAAGGAGAGCGCGCGGAGTTTCAGGAAGTAGTGGAACGAAAATTCAATGGCGATTCGGTCAGATTGGATGTTTGGCGCGACAAGCAGCCGATCACGGTGACAATAAAATTATACACGCCCTGGCCGTATGGGATTCAGGCCCACCGTTATGATGTTCGTCCTCGTTATGTGCTTTACGGGGGCTTACTCTTCCAACCACTAAACCTCGATCTACTCGAAGCCTATCGACCAACTGATCTACGCCTCCGTCATTTTTTCGAATACTTTGTTGTCGAGCAACTTTACCTGCAGCATCCGGACGTCATTGTGCTGACGAACATCTTGCCAGACGCGATTAACACATATCTCGCGCCATACCGCGGCGGCATTGTCGACGAAATCAATGGCAAGAAGGTTCGGACGCTGGACGAGGTTGCGAGCGCCTTTGCGGAAACGCCAGAGCACTTTGTTATCCGTATGATCGGCGATGGGCCCCCTTTGGTCCTTGATCGCAACAAGGTGGAATCGGCACGCGAACGAATCAAGGCTCGTTACAACGTTTTGAAAGAGCAAAATCTCGAAGAACAGCCCGTGACAAAAACGCCGGAACAAGCAAACAAGACCTAGAGATGCAAAAGAATTTATTCATCGTTTCGGGAATACTTCTTGCCGGAATCTCCGGCGCGCTGGGAAAAAAGGAACCGGCTGTTCCAGCGCCGATGAGCACGCAAAAGCAGCTCGCGCTTGTCCGCGTGAACGTGACCGGCCAGTCCTACGATTATTTTCGTCCATGGCAAAAAAAAGCGCCGTTTTCGAAGCGTGCACTCGGCGCTGTTTTGTCGAAAGGCCATGTCCTCGTGACCGCGGACCTGGTTGCGAATCAAAATTACGTGGAGTTGGAACGTGCCGAGTCTGGAGAAAAAACCGCGGCCAAGGTCGAGGTGATTGATTATGAAGCAAACCTGGCGCTGCTCGAGCCAACGGAGAAAGCATTCCTCGATGGAATCATTCCGCTCGAAATCGCACTCGACACGGTGGTCGGAGATCGCCTGGCAGCGTGGCAACTTGAGCCCACTGGCGCCTTGCTCGCAACGGAGGGCTTGGTCACGACTATACAAATGACGCAGTATCCCATCGATATTGGGCAATTTCTCACCTACCGCATTAGCATCCCGATGCAGTACCGCGAGAACAGCTACACCGTACCGCTGGTGAAGAACAACAAGCTCGCCGGATTGCTACTTCGCTACGATTCGCGCTCGCAGCTGCTCGATGCCATCCCGGCACCCGTCATAACGCATTTTCTAAAGGAGGCTGAGGGGCAACATTATCGTGGTTTCCCATCCGTTGGGTTTTCATTTTTTCCGACGCGCGATCCGGAACTGCGTGAGTTCGCAGGAGAAAGGGGTAAAAACGGCGGCGTTTACGTTACAAATGTCGAACCCCGCACACCGGCGATGAAAGCGGGCCTGCAAGTGGGTGACATTGTGAAAGCGGTCGCGAACAATGAGATTGATCAAAACGGTAATTATGTCGATCCGCTCTACGGCAAAATCGAATTCACAAATCTACTCACGGCCCACGCTTATTCCGGAGACATTGTACCGTTTCTCATTCAGCGCAGCGGAAAACCTATGGAACTGAATGTCCCGCTCGAACACCGTGACGCGAGAGATTACGTCAGCCCACCTTACAATCTCGATCAACCGCCCTCGTATTACGTACTCGGTGGCCTTATTTTTCAGGAGCTTTCTCGTCAATATCTGAAGGAATGGGGCGCGAACTGGCAAAGAGAAGCACCCCAGCGATTCGTTTATCTCGACCGCTTTCAGTCGGAGTTGTTTCCGGAGGGAAATCGCCGAGTCGTTATTCTCAGCCAAGTGCTCCCGGCCAATAGCACGATCGGTTACGATGACCTCTCTTACCTGACCGTGACAAAAGTGAACGGTAAGGAAATCAAGTCGTTAGGCGATCTGGCCGAAGCGGTGAAACAGCCAATCGAGGGCTTCATCAAGATTGAGACCGAGGAAGATCCCAAACAGATCGAACTCGACGCAGCCCAGGTATCTACAGAAGCTCCGGTTCTCCAGGAAAATTACGGTATCTCTTTGCTTCACCGTCTCGACTGAGCGAAACACCAGGCAGCAGGGTGGGACTGTGCCCGAGCAAGCGCCACAGACGACTACCCGCTATTCTTCCATTGGCATGCCCGGTGAGCGCGGTTTAGCCAAAAACCGATCCACTTCTTCATAGTAAGTTTCGAATGGATCGCCCATGACAAGAAAATCGCGGCTGTCACAGGCGATCGAATCCCAATTGATGACGTACGGGAAATCGCATTTCTGGAAAAAGGCAACTGCGTGAGCGCGACCTAATGCACGCGTATTAAGCGGGGGACCGCGTGTCGCACGTGGGCGCCGGACGCTGTTGTTCCACTCCGCGATCCGCTTGCCCGCAGTGACGCCGAAGAATAGTCCCCGGCCTGGATCGATGTTGTGATATTCGAGATCGATGCTTTGCAGCCATGAATCATCCCACTTCAATTTTTCCGATTCCATAAATGTTTCGAGCAACCACCTTTTGGTGATCCAATCGACTCCGCCAATCAGTGACTGAGGATTTTTGTCGAGCGCCTCAAGGACAAAGCTCCAGCTTTCCAACAGCCAGTCAGTTTCCGCGCTCCGGTTCCGGAGATATTTTTGCGCTAACCGGTGAAATTCCCACTGCACGTCGATTGCGCCAATGGTTTTGCCATTCTCAAGATGGACAATCCATCGTTGAGTGGGATCACGAGAGATGTCACGTGTGCTCTGCACGGCGTCCGCCAGGACAAGATCTCGCGGCAAACGGCCATCCTCCAGCAACGACAAGACGCAGGCGGTAGTACCGATTTTTAGTGCGGTGGCAAAGGGGCTCATGTTGGAGTCGCCGATCAGCAAATGAAGTCGCCGATATTTTCGATAATCGGCTAGCGGCTCGTCGCGTGCGTTGATGATGGCGCGATTAAATTGCACCCACTGATAAATGTCGTTCACGATATGATCGGCGCGTTGACTAAGCTGGAAATTAATCTGTGCTTCCGGTTGGGGCGGCTCGAAATCGAATGCCAAAGGATTAGACTGGCCGACTCGACCGGCGCCAGTGAAGATCTGCCTGGTAGCCAGAAAAGTGAGCAGAGTTCCGAGAATCGGCGGCGTGAACTGCGCCTCCCGTTTCATCAGATAATTCTCATGGCAACCGAACGTGGCCCCGGTGTGATGATCAACATTGTTCTTGATAAACGAGACGCGACCTTCGGCGCCTAAGGCGACAAGTGAAGACTGCAGCAGGTCGTCCCCGGCCAACTCATAGGTAACAAGATCGTGCAGATGCAAACACTCTGGCGAGGCGTACTCGATATGTCCCATGTCGAGATAGAGACGCCCGCCGTTGAGAAGAAATCCTCCATTGCCCGGTGGTTCCTCGTAATCCCGGTAGTGCAGATCGATCGTGCCGGCATCGGCCTTTCGGAAAAGATAGTTTTTAACCTTTGCCGGCCAGAGCTCCGAATTGACGTGCGGTTCCTCTTCACTCAGAAGGCAGCCGTATTCGGTTTCGATTCCAACGATCCGATCCATCGAACCAATTAACGCACCGAATAGTGAAATCGCTAAATGAAAAACTCAACTTCCCCTGACCTTAATCGTCTCCAAAAAACGGGAAGAAGGTGAACTCCCGGCCCTCCCCTGCAATACTGGTGAAATAGTCTGCGCGTCTGCCCCACGGGCATCGAGACCAGCTCCCGCAATCGGGAGGCTCGCCTCTGGAAAGGGAGGGGTCCCGGGATGAGAGATTTGTTTCAGCGCACTTGAACCAGGCGGGAAAACGCACAAACTGTATTCTCGGGGGAGTAAGATGGAGCTCCGCAGTCCGAACGACAAAGTGGGCGGCCTTTTCTATTTCGGCCGAATGCTGGACAAAATCCGGTTGCACGCTAAAGGCGAATTGCCTCCGGATTACCATGAGAACCTTGGCAAGGGATTCGACCAGAAATGCGTAACCTTCCTCCGAGTTAATTACGATCAATTAGTAGAGCATGTGAAACAGGGCGGCACAGATGAACAGACTTTGGAATGGTGTTTCAGCGTGGGGCGTAGACCGTCCGAAGACGAGATTTACGTGTGGAATGAATTCATGCGCAAACGCGGCTGGAACGACGAAGTCTCGGAGACGCTAAAACGCCGCAAGACAGAGGCGGGAATCGCTGACAGATCGGACATCGAGACGGCGTTCCAATTTATCGATGCCGACGAAGGGCGTTCTCTCGCGAACAATCATTTCTAGCCAACACAACGCTCGCGGCTACAAGGCGTACTTCTTACTCGGCCAGGGTGTCGATTCGCTCGGCAAGCCCAAAATCAAGCTCGGTTAGGCCGCCTTTGCTGTGCGTCGATAGAACCAGGCGCACCTTGTTATAGCGGATGTCGATATCCGGATGGTGCTCTTCGTCTTCTGCGACTTCGGCCACCGCATTTACGAAATCGATTGCATCGGCAAAATCATCGAATTCAAAAGTGCGCTCGATATGCTTCTTCTCCAGTTCCCATTCCGGGATCTTTTTTAGACGGGCCTTCAACTCGTCCGATTTAATCAGATCAGCCATAACTCGGGAACGAGTAACATCCCAAAACCGTTTTGCAATGGCGAATCAAACATGTTTTTGCGGGCGCAGGTTTCCAGCCTGATTCGTCGCAGTTCGAAGGTTGCGAAGGTTGCGTCACATTAAAGATCGACAATTTTTCGCAAATTTTTCGCGGAATCGAAAACTTCTACGGCGCAGTCGCGAGAGTGCTTTGACCAATGCGGCCAGTTGCCGAGCACTTCCTTCACGGCTTCAGCCGCCTCGCCGATGTCATTGACAAATTCAAACCCACTCTCCTCGGGCAGATATCTGGCTGCGCCAGTATCCTCTGTGATGACCGGCCGTCCCAGCGCGAGAAACGCTGCTGCGCGATCACTTAGCCATCCGGTCCGCCATAAAACGTCGACTCCTTTAATGGCGGTGAATTCGCCAACTGCGCCGCCTATGAACTGGCGGTAAACGCCGGGAGCGCGGGCAACGCAATGTGGGTCGAGAACGTGCCAACCGCGCCGAGCGAGCCGCGTACGCTCTGGATCATTCGCTCTGATATTCATTGCCAACTCGAAACGCGCTTCCGGGACCCGTTTTGGCAAATCGAGATACGGTTGAAACGCAAATTTTTTGGAAAGATCGGGAAATGTGCCGTTACCCTCCACGGCCCCACCCCAATACCATTGACCGATCGTCCGAAACCTAGATATCGCAGGACGCCGCCGGCGACGAAGAAGCTGGGTGTCGGCCAACGGATAAAATGTGTTCCACCGAAGCGATGATTTCGGCAGCCGGCAATTACGTCCGTGGACGTTCAGGCCAATCGTCCAAAATTCATGATGATATGACTGGCCCATCTCCAGCTTAGTCATCCAGTAGAAAATTTCGCTGGGGTCGAGATCGCAAAAAATGCGTTTGTCGAATTGGAGGAGAAGTGGCGGGTGAATCGAATAACTCAGATTGAGCAGTGCGTTTGGTCCACCTAGTCGATCAAGCAAAGCCCGCTTCGACATTCCGATACATTGCATCGCCTTGAGCTCGTGCGTGTCAGACGCGGGTTCTTGATAGATGAGACAATAACGATTCGCGAGGCCGTGCTCACGTAGACGGCGTTGAAAATTTTCAATCCGCTGTCGATCTTCCCACGCCTTCCCGGTCGCTGGCAAAAGTTCGAGCCAGATCGCGTCGAGTTTTAATCGCCGCAATCCGAGCATCCATTGCAGCGGCACGGAGAAATTTCCGCCGCCCTCGCGATACTTCGCGGCAAACCCGCAGCCAAGAAAGATCGTCACCCGAGGAGAATCGCAGCTCTCCTCTTCCGCTCAAGCCTGATAACCGATGGTAGCAGCGTTTCGCATTTGTATTGAAGCCGAAACCATTTCCGTCGCAGCAAAAGGTTGGAAATAGTCTCTGAAAACCGGCCGATGCTTGCCTCAAACCAAACGTAAATATTTGAAGATTAAATATTTGAGACTTTGACATCGGGCGGAACAGGGTCGATTAAGAATAATCACCGACGATTACGGCGCGAGAATGAGGCTTTTCCACTTTGGTTGCCGATGAGCAACCAACGCAACGACCAAAAGGAAAAAATGCCTCAATACAAAGTCTGTTTAGCCTTCGCCGAATTAGCAGACGTCGCACTGCACGATTTTGCAGTCGCGATCATCACCGGCTTGACCGGTAACGCCAGTTATCCAGCGCCGCCCGTGACGGTGGCGCGGCTTGGCACGCTCAAGAGTGCGTTTGAAGACGCCGTCGTCGGCGCAGCTGCAAAACGCGGGAGGGCTGGCGCCGCAGCCAAAAACGCAGCGCGCGATGCCCTTGTCCTAGCGCTTCGCAAGAACGCTGCTTACGTCGAGATCACGTGCAACAACGATCTTCCGACACTTCTCAGCTCGTGGTTTGAAGCTGCATCGCATCTCAAGACGTAAAGGGTAAGGCGCACAGCCGATTTCTAACGGCAAGCAATTTATCCCAGCTTCTTATCTCGAAAAGAGACTGCGGTGTCGCCCGCGATCACAACAACAAAAATGGATGAACGCGATCAGAGTTCCCGCTCTTTTTTGTATATGGCGATTTACTCTCGCCTCGGCATAGATTGGGTTAATTAGCGATCTCAGCTTGGTCCACGCGCGAATCGCCAGTCGCCGGTAACAACTCCAACCAGATCGCGTCGAGCTGCAATCGTCGCAGTCCGAGCATCGCGATTCTGCTCGCGTGCTCAAGCACAGAGCGCCGCAATCTTAGAAGAAGCGGCCGTGCGGCAGGTGTGCTTTGCCTTGCGGCTGATGACCGGTGCAAAATCCGCCGTTCGGGATCGGCTGGATCGCGCCGAGCAACTGCGGCTGCTGCCGCGCATTGAGCGCTTGCTCCAGATCGTAGGCCATGGCGATCAACTGCGCCTCGCGGAAGGCCGTGCTGTACATTAACATGCCGGCTGGTCTGCCCGAGGATCGAATCCCGACTGGCATCGAGAAGTTCGGATAACCTGCGACTGCTGGTCCTGTTGAGTTCGTTAGATGCGGCGCGACAATGGCATCGAGGTTCTGGGCTTGCAGTGCATTATCAATTCCAGTGCGGGCCAAAGTCCGCGCATTGGTTCGCGCCGCGATATAATTGGGATCGTTGGGATAACCGACAAACTGCTCCGACAACAAGAACACGTCCTGATCGTAGTAAACCAGCTCTTGCGGACAATGTGCATTGTTGAATGCGATGAGATCGGCCAGCGTTCGCATATTCGTGTGCGTTAGCGTGGCCAGATACTCTGCGATCTGCGCCCTGAATTCGTAGAGCAGCGCAGTGAATTCGTCG
>Ga0209801_1000959_pt1 | contig 18367 bp, 17 predicted proteins | sample GraSoiAngelo_127_FD_185884 | JGI IMG/M metagenome (GOLD analysis project Ga0209801, IMG submission 185884) | Grasslands soil microbial communities from the Angelo Coastal Reserve, California, USA - 14_0927_09_40cm (SPAdes) (version 2) | ecosystem: Environmental > Terrestrial > Soil > Grasslands ... | reverse complement strand
CTTCTTCAAGGTCGGCAAGCGCCTCAGGGAACTCGTCAACACGTGAGGCACGGCCCGGCGGCGTGAATCGCCTCTGGGCGCCGTGGCGCATGGCCTACGTCGGAGGGTCGAGCGCCGCGGTCGGTTGCATCTTCTGCACCGCGCTGGCCGCCGATGACGATGCCAAGTACCTGATCCTGCGGCGCAGCTCGCGTGCGTTTCTGATCCTCAACGCCTATCCATATACTCCCGGCCATCTCATGGCCGTGATCAACCGCCACGTCGGCGCTCTCGCCGAAGCGGACGCCGAGGAGCTGGCGGACGCGATGGCCCTGGCCGGGCAGGCGACGGGCGCCCTCACCGACGAGTACCGTGCCGAGGGATTCAACATCGGCGTGAACCAGGGCCGGGTGGCCGGCGCCGGCATCGAGGGCCACCTGCACGTTCACGTGGTGCCGCGCTGGAACGGCGACACCAACTTCATGACGACGCTCGGCGAGGCGCGCGTGCTGCCCGAAGCGCTCGAGGCGACGTATACCCGTCTCAAGGGACGCCTGGGTGGCTGATCCGACTGCTCGGACCGGCGGCGTCACGCCGATGATGCGTCAGTACCGGGACCTCAAGCAGCGCTACCCGGACTACCTGTTGCTGTTCCGCCTCGGCGATTTCTACGAGCTGTTCCTCGAGGATGCCGAGCTCGGCGCCCGGTTGCTGCAGATCACGCTGACGTCGCGGCAGGGCTCGCCGATGGCGGGCATCCCTCATCACGCCGCCGAGGTCTATATCGCGCGGCTGATCCGCGCCGGCCAGAAGGTCGCGCTCTGCGAGCAGCTCGAGGCCCCCGGCAAGGGCAAGAAACTCCTCAAGCGTGACGTCGTGCGGCTCATCACGCCGGGAACGATCACCGACACCGCGTTCCTCGCCGGCTCCGCCAACAACTTCCTGCTCGCGGTCGTACGCGCGCGCGAGGGCACCGGCGTCGCGCTGCTCGATGTATCCACCGGCGATTTCTGGGCGGGGGAGGACGCCGGCGACGCCGAGAACGTGCTGGCGGCGGCGCTGATGAGGCGGCCGAGCGAGATCCTGGTGCCGGAGACGGCGCGCGAGGCCGGTCATCTCATGGCGCGACTCCAGGCGACGGGCGCGACGCTCACGTTCTGGGATCCGGCGGCGTTCGCGCTCCGGCGCGCCGTGGGCGACCTCTGCGCTCACTTCGGCGTGACCTCGCTCGCGCCGTTCGGCGTCTCGGACATGACGGTCGGCCTCCAGGCCGCCGGAGCGGCGCTCGCCTACGTCCGGGCGACTCAAGGCGAAGCGCTCGGGCATCTCACGCGGCTCGCGCGGCTGGCCAGCGACGAGGCGATGACCCTCGACCCCACGGCCGTGCAGACGCTCGAGCTGATCGACACGCGTGACGGCGATCCGCGAATGACGCTCTTCGGCGTGCTGGACGAGACGACGACCCCGATGGGCGCGCGGCTGCTGCGCCAGTGGCTGCTGCGGCCGCTCCTCGACCTCGGCGCCATTGCCGCCCGCCAGGATGCCGTCCAGGCGCTGATCGACGCCCCGGCCGCGCGCGCCCAGCTGCGCCGGCTGCTCGCGCACGTGGGCGACCTCGAGCGACTGACGAGCCGCGCCACGCTCGGCGTCGCTCACGCCCGCGATCTGGTCGGGCTGCGCGCGTGCCTTCAACCGCTCCCGGAGATCCGCACGCATCTGGGCGAGGCCACCGCGCTGCTGCTGACGACCGCGCGTGACGAGATCGCACCGCTCGACGCGCTTCTCGCTCTGCTCCAGCAGGCGCTGGTCGACGAGCCGCCGCTCGTCCTGCACGAGGGCGGGCTCATCCGCGAGGGCTGGAGTGACGCGCTCTCGGCGCTGATCGAGGACTCGCGCCAGGCGCGCGAGTGGATCGCTGGCCTCGAGGAGCGCGAGCGCTCGCGCACCGGCCTCTCGTCGCTCCGGGTCCGCTTCAATCGCGTCTTCGGCTACGGCATCGAGGTCAGCCACGCTCAGGCCGCCCGCGTTCCCGCGGAATACGTGCGCCGCCAGACGCTCACGGGAGCCGAGCGCTACGTCACGCCGGAGCTGAAGGAGTACGAGACCAAGGTGCTCGGCGCCGAGGAGCGCCGCCGGCGGCTCGAGTACGAGCTGTTCGAGGACGTCCGGCGTCGCGTTGCCGCCGAAGCCGGGCCGTTGTTGACGACGGCGCGCGCGCTGGCCCGGCTCGACGTGCTGCTCGGCCTCGCCGAAGTCGCGCACTTTCGCGGCCACGTGCGGCCCGTCGTCGACGCGGGCGATCGCATCGAGATCGTGGACGGCCGCCATCCCGTGCTGGAGGCGCGCTCGACGGAGCCGGTCACGCCCAACGACCTCGCGCTCGACGCCGAGGCACGGGTTGTCATCCTCACTGGACCGAACATGTCGGGGAAATCGGTCTACCTGCGCCAGACGGGCCACCTGGTGATCCTCGCCCAGATGGGCGCCTTCGTTCCGGCTCGCGAGGCGCGCCTGGGCCTCGTCGATCGCCTGTTCACACGGGTCGGCGCCCAGGACAACCTCGGGCGCGGCCAGAGCACGTTCCTCGTCGAGATGGTGGAGACGGCGACCATCCTCAACAACGTCACGGCGCGGAGCCTCGTGCTCCTCGACGAGGTCGGTCGCGGGACATCGACGTTCGACGGCCTCGCCATCGCGTGGTCCGTCGTCGAGGCGTTGCACGAGCGCTCCGGATGCAAGGTGCTCTTCGCGACGCACTTCCACGAGCTGACCGAGCTGGCCAATCGGCTGGCGGCTGTCCGAAACTTCCACGTCGCCGTACGCGAGTGGAACGACCAGATCATCTTCCTGCACAAGGTGCGGCCGGGCGGCACCGACCGGAGCTACGGCATCCAGGTCGCGCGCCTGGCCGGCTTGCCCGAGCCCGTCATCGCGCGAGCCAAGGCGCTGCTCTCCGAGCTCGAAGCGGCTGGCGAGCGCACGGCCGACGCGCGCGACGCCGAGCAGCTCGGCCTCTTCGCCGTCGCGCCTCCCGATCCGATCCTGATCGAGCTGGCCCATCTGGATCTCGCGCACCTGACCCCGATGGAGGCGCTGAACCTGCTCGCGAAGTGGCAGGCGCAACGAGGTGGTGTTCGGAAACCGGAGGGCGTGTGACGTCGCGCTTGATTGTTTACTTCGGGGGGGATGAGACATCCCCCCCGATTGCCCCCCCGTTCACGCGGCAGCGCGACATACGCTCCGAAGAGTTTGGCGTATGACTGTTGGCCGGATCCGGAAACTGCCCGAACACCTGATCAACAAGATTGCGGCGGGGGAGGTGGTCGAGCGGCCGGCGTCGGCGGTGAAGGAGCTGGTCGAGAACGCGCTGGACGCGGATGCCCGCACGGTCAGCGTCGATCTGCGCGACGGCGGCGCCGCCTTGATCCGGGTGAGCGACGACGGCATCGGCATGACTGCCGAGGAGCTGGAGCTCGCGCTGGAGCGGCACGCGACATCGAAGATCGCCGCCGATGCCGATCTCGACGCGATTGCCACGCTGGGATTCCGCGGCGAGGCGCTGCCGGCCATCTGCGCCGTGGCCCGGTTCGTGATCACCAGCCGCGCCCGCGGTGCCGCCGACGGGACGCGTCTGGCCGGCGCGGGCGGCGAGATCGCGCAGCGCCTCGCGGTGGCGGCCGACACCGGCACGACCATCGAGGTCACGGATCTCTTCTTCAACACGCCGGCCCGGCTCAAGTTCCTGAAGGCGGTCACGACCGAGCTGGCCCAGAGCCTGCGCCCGGTGACCCAGCTCGCGCTCGCGCATCTCGTCGTTCACCTGCGGGTGACGAGCAACGGCCGCAGCGTGCTCAACGCGCCGCCGGCGAAGGAGCTGCGTGATCGCGTCGGCGCGCTGTGGGGCTGGGACGTCGCCGGGCGGCTCCTGGCCATCGATCGCCACGAGCACGCGATCAGCGTGCGCGGCCTCGCGAGCCCGCCCGATCTGACGCGGGGCGGTCGCGACGACGTCATCACGCTCGTCAACGGCCGGCCGGTGCGCGACCCCGCGCTGTTCCAGGCCGTGCTGCAAGCGTACCGGCCACTGCTACCGCGCGACCGCTTCCCCTTCGTCGTGCTGTCGGTGACGCTACCCCACACCGACGTGGACGTGAACGTGCATCCGACCAAGGCGTGGGTGAGGTTTCGTCATCCGCGGCTGGTGCACGAGATGATCGGCGCCGCGCTCGGCGAGGCGCTTCGCCGTCGCGCCGTGGTGCCCGGCGTCGCGTCGGTATCCGACGCGCCCACGTCCACGCCGGCCATCGGCGCCCATTCCGGCGCGGTCGAAGCCGGCTCGACATTCGGCGGCGACGCTGGCCAGGCCGCGCTGTTCGCCGAGCCCACGGCGACCTACGCCACGTCGCTCGGACGCGTGCTCGGCCAGGTGCAGGACACGTTCATCGTGGCCGCGTCGGACACCGAGGTCTTTTTCCTCGATCAGCACGCTGCCCATGAGCGCGTCATCTTCGAGCGCCTGCAAGCCGAGGCGAATGCCGGCACGCCGGTTTCGCAGGCGTTGCTCTTCGGCGAGCCGCTCGACCTCGCGCCCGGGGCGGGCGCTCAGCTCGGTCGGTGGCGTGCGCCGCTCGAGCGTCTCGGCTTCGCGTTCGACGAGCGCGGCGACAGCGTCGTGCTGCGCGCGGTGCCCGTGGTGCTGAAGGGCGAGGAGCCGAGACGGTTGATGGAAGCGATGGTGGACGAGCTGGCCGGGCCCAAGGCCGGCGAGCCGGTGGTCGATCGCGCGCTCGCGTTCGTATCCTGCCGCGCCGCCATCAAGGCGAACACGCCGCTGGCGCGCGAGGAGATGGAGCGGCTGCTCGCCGAGCTCAGCGCGACGGCGACTCCGTACTTCTGTCCTCACGGTCGACCGACGATGAGCCGGATCTCGCTCCAGGACGTCCGGCGCGAGGTTCGACGTATCTGGTAGGCTTGACGTAGCGCGAATGAAGATTCCGCTCCTCGTCATCGCAGGGCCGACCGGCGTGGGCAAGACTGCGTCGGCGGTCGCCCTGGCCCATCGTGTCCCGCTCGAGGTCGTCAGCGCCGACTCCCGCCAGGTCTATCGAAGGATGGATGTCGCCACGGGCAAGCCGACGGCGGAGGAGCGCGCCGCGGTGGCCCATCACCTGGTCGACGTCGTCGATCCCGACGATCGCTATCATGCCGAGCGCTTCGCCCGGGATGCCCGCGGGATCATCACGGCCATCCGCGAGCGGGGCAAGCTCCCCGTCGTCGTGGGCGGCACCGGGTTCTATATCCGAGCGTTGCTGCGGGGCCTCGATCCGGCGCCGCCGGCCGATCCGTCGTTCCGGCGCGAGCTGGACCTGCTGGCCGCCCGCGAGGGCCGTCGCGCCCTGCACGAGCGCTTGAGCCGTGAGGCGCCCGCGCTGGCGCGACGCCTGCATCCGAACGATTACGTGCGGGTGATGCGCGCGCTCGAGCTGACACGGGCGGGGAGGTCGCCCGGAGCTCGAGACGACCTGTGGCGGCGCTCTCGCGACTACGACGTCCTCCACGTCGGCTTGACGATGGAGCGCGCCGAGCTGGCTCGCCGGCTGCGCGTCCGGGCGGCCGAGATGGTCGAGGCCGGGCTTCTCGACGAGGTCCGGGCGCTGCTCGCGTCGGGCTACGACCCGACACTGCCCGCGATGCAGGGCATCGGCTATCGCCAGTTCGTGGCGGTGGCTCAGGGCGAGCTCACCCCGGCCGAGGCGACACGGCTCATGCAGCGTGATACCGTCCGCTACGCCAAGCGCCAGTGGACGTGGTTCGCCCGCGAGCCTGACGTTCAGTGGCTGGACGTGGTGCTGGCAGGCGGTCCTGAAGGTGTGGCAACGCTCATCACGGAGCGGCTGACGGAACGAGGCCTGATCGGGTGAAGAACGGCCGACGCAACGGCTCAATCGAGGTCACGCGCGCGCTGAAGGAGCGTGCGGTGATCACAGCGCTCCGGCTTCCCGCCCAGCGGCGCTGGGAAGTCGAGGAGTCGCTCGACGAGCTGGGCGGCCTGGCCATGGCGGCCGGCGCCACCGTGGTCCACCGTGTCGTGCAGGAGCGCGGCGCGCCCACGCCCGCACTGTTCCTCGGCAGTGGCAAGGTGGACGAGATCGCCGAGGCGGGCCGCGCCACCGGCGCGAACCTCATGATCTGCGACGATCCGTTGACGCCGGTGCAGGAGCGCAACCTCACGCAGGCGCTTGGCCTCAAGGTGATCGACCGCACGGCGCTGATCCTCGACATCTTCGCCCAGCGCGCGCGCACCGCGGAAGGCAAGCTCCAGGTCGAGCTCGCTCAGCTCACGTATCTACTCCCGCGTCTGGTCGGGCAGTGGACTCACCTCGAGCGTCTCGGCGGCGGCATCGGCACCCGAGGACCCGGCGAGACTCAGCTCGAATCCGACCGCCGCGTGATTCGGCGCCGCGTCATGCAGATCCGTCGTGAGCTCGAGCACGTCCGCGTTCACCGGCGGGTGCAGCGCGAAGGCCGCCGCCGCGCGGGCCTGCCCGTCGTCGCCCTCGTTGGCTACACGAACGCCGGCAAGACGACGCTTCTCAACCGGATGACGGGAGCGCACCTGGCCGCCGCCGACCGTCTCTTCGAGACGCTCGATCCCGCGGCCCGCCTGGTCAACGGCGCCGGGCGGCCGGCGTTCATCCTGAGCGACACGGTCGGGTTCATCCGCAAGTTGCCCCACGAGCTCGTGGCAGCGTTCCGCGCGACGCTCGAGGAGCTGGCCGAGGCCGACGTCCTCCTGCACGTGGTGGACGCGAGCCACCCGGCGCTGGAGGAGCACATGGCGGCGGTGGAGACGCTGCTCGGCGAGCTCGAGGTGGCGGATCGCCCGACGGTGCTCGTCCTGAACAAGATGGATCGCGTCGCGGAGCCACGCGCCGTCGAGGCGCTGCTCGCCTCGCGGACTGCCGTCGCGGTGTCCGGCGTCAGCGGTGCCGGTCTCGACCGTCTGCGCGTCGTGATCGAAGGCATGGTGAGCCCGCTGCGCGGCTCGCTCACGCTGCGCATCCCGCACCGGGACGGCGCGGCGCTGGCGCTTTGCTACAAGCGCGGGCGGGTCCTCAACCGGAACGACCAGGACGCCCACGTCGAGCTCGAGGTGGAGCTGCCCCCGGCCGTGGCAGGGACGCTCGCCGCTTACCGCGTCTGAGGTACACTGTTGCGGTCGTATGGGCCTGGCCAATGGGCTGACGGTTCTTCGCATCCTTCTGATCCCGGTCTTCGTGACGCTCCTCGTCGACCGCAAGCCGGGCTGGGCGCTCCTCGTCTTCTCGATCGCGGCGCTCACCGATCTCCTCGACGGCTGGGTCGCGCGCTACCAGGGCATCGAGAGCCGTCTCGGCGCCTTCCTCGATCCCATGGCCGACAAGATGCTGCTCATGGCCTCGTTCGTGACGCTGACCTATCTCAAGGCGCTGCCCTTCTGGATCACGGCCGTCGTCATCACGCGCGACGCCATGCTCCTCGTCGGTGCGCTCATCGTCCACATGGTCGGCGTCCGGATCTATCCACGGCCGACGTGGGTGGGCAAGGCGGCGACCTTCTTCCAGATCCTCACCGTCCTGGCCGGCCTGGGCGCGCGGTGGTTCCAGCTCCCGCTCTCGCCCAAGCCCATCGTGTGGGTTGCCGCCGTCTTCACGGTGGTCTCCGGACTCCAGTACATCGTGCAGGGGATGCGTTTCCTGAACACCGCGCACACCGCCGAGCACGAGGAGCATGAGTCCACCCTGTTCCGCGGGTAACGGCGGCGCCGAGGGGGTCGTCGTTGCCTCGGTGCGGCGGCGCTCGCCGGCGGCCGCGGCCGGGCTCTACGCGGGTGACCGGATCGTCGCCATCAACGGCACGCCGCTCCGCGATGCCATCGACTTCCAGTTCTACGCGGCCGACGATCGACTGCGGCTGACCGTCGAGCGCGACGACCACGCTCGCCGCGTTCAGGTGACCCGCCAGGGGAGTGACCTCGGCCTCGAGCTCGTTCCGCCGCGGCCGCGCGACATCGCGACGTGCGCCAACAAGTGCGTCTTCTGCTTCATCCATCAGAATCCGCGCGGCCTGCGCACGAGCCTCTACGTCAAGGACGACGACTTCCGGCTGTCGTTCCTGCACGGCAACTACATCACGCTGTCCGACCTGGACGAGGCGGCCCTCGAGCGCATCGAGGCGCAACGGCTGTCGCCGCTCTACATCTCCGTACATGCGACCGATCCGTCCCTCCGCCACGCGCTCCTCGGCCGTCCGCGGCACGGTGCCGAGATCCTGCCGCGGATGGAACGGCTCGCCCGAGCCGGGATCCGGATGCACGCCCAGATCGTGCTGTGCCCCGACTGGAACGACGGCGGGCACCTCGCGCGCACGGTCGGCGATCTCGAGCGACTGCATCCGCACGTGACGACCACGGCCATCGTGCCGGTCGGGCTCACGCGGCACCGCGAGCGGCTGCCCGAGCTCCGACTGCTGACCGCGGATGAGGCTCGACGCCTCGTGGTGACGATCGAGCAGTGGCAACAGCGCTGCCTCGCGACGCTGGGGAGTCGCTTCGTCTTCGCCGCCGACGAGATCTATCTCCAGGCCCAGGCCCCGCTCCCCGAGGCCGACGCCTACGAGGGATTCCCCGTGGCCGAGGACGGCATCGGCCTGGTGCGCCGCTTCGAGGACGAGCTCGACCGCGCGCTTGGGCGCGTCGGTCCGGCGCGAACGCCGCGCAAGGTCACCGTCGTGACCGGAGCGCTCTACGGACCGCGCCTCGAGCGCTGGCTCTCGCCGCTGGTCTCGCGCGGCGTGGACGCGCACGTCGTATCCGTCCCGAACGATTTCTTCGGCCGCACGATCACGGTGGCGGGACTCCTGACCGGGCAGGACATCCAGCGTCACCTCGCCGGCCTCGATCGCCTCGGTGACGAGGTGCTCGTCCCCGCCGTGGCGGTGCGTGACGGCGACGGCGTCTTCCTCGACGACGTCACCCCGGCCGATCTTGCCCGGGACCTCGGTGTTCCCGTCCGCGTCGTCGAGCCGTCCGCTCGCGCTCTGCTGCGAGCGCTGCTGGGATAGGCCGCCGTGCAGACCACGCAGCTCCGGCCGACCCTCGCCATCGTCGGCCGGCCGAATGTTGGAAAGTCGTCGCTCTTCAACCGGCTCGTCGGGCGCCGGCAGGCCCTGGTGCGCGACGTGCCCGGCGTGACGCGCGACCGGCTCTACGGCCGCGTGGAGTTCGAGCGCTGGCAGGCGACGGTGATCGACACGGGCGGGTTCGATCCCTCGTCCGTCGAGCCGCTCGTCGAGGGCGTGCGGCGTCAGGTGCTTGTGGCCGTCGACGAGGCCGACGTCATCCTCTTCGTCGTCGACGCGCGAGAGGGCGCGACCGGGCTCGATGTTGAGATCGCTCAGATCCTCCGCCGCGCCGGACGTCCGGTGGTGCTCATCGCCAACAAGGTCGACGCGGGCGGCCAGGAAGGCGCCCTCGGTGAGCTCTACCGCCTCGGCTTCGGCGAGCCCCTCGCCGTCTCGGCCGAGCACGGCCGTGGCGTGGCCGAGATGCTCGAGCGCGTCCGCGAGCTCTCACCCAAGCCGGACGTGGCCGAGCGCCCGGTCGAGCGCACGCGCATCGCGATCATCGGGCGCCCCAACGTGGGCAAGTCGTCGCTCGTCAACGCCATGGTCGGCGACGAGCGCGTCCTCGTGCACACCGAGCCCGGTACCACGCGTGACGCGGTGGACACGCCGTTCACGCGCGATCGACACCGCGGGCATCCGGCGCAAGGGCCGCGTCAACGAGCCGCTCGAGAAGCTGGCGGTCGTCATGGCGCTCAAGAGTCTCGAGCGGTGCCAGGTGGCCGTCCTCGTCATCGATTCGAGCGAAGGCCTGACCGCGCAGGACGCCCACATCGCGGGGTACGCCCACGAGGCCGGCCGGGCCACGGTGATCGCGGTGAACAAGTGGGACCTGGTGCCCCGCGGCATGGTGAGGAAGGCCGAGGTCGTCGATCAGGTGCGCGATCGTCTGCCGTTCCTCGACTACGCGTCGATCTGCTTCACGTCGGCGGTGCAGGGCGACGGCCTCCCCGATCTGTTCACCGCCATCGACGACGCGGCGGCCGAGGCGCGCCACCGGGTGTCGTCCCAGGAGATCACGGCGACGCTCCAGGAGGCGTTGACCCGGCGGCCGGTGAGCATCGGCGGCGTGCCGCTCACGCTGCAGTCGGCGACGCAGGTCAGCGTGGAGCCGCCGACGTTCGCGCTGCGTGTGAACCGCCCCGGCGACGTTCACTTCTCCTACGAGCGCTACCTGCTGAAGTCGCTGCGCCACGCGTTCGGCTTCGCCGGCTCGCCGATCCGGCTGGCCTTTCGCAGAGCGGTCGGGCCGAAGGCCCGTCGTCCCGGAGCGCGTCGCTCGTGAGGCGCCGGCGGCCGAGTGTGCAGGGGCTGGCCGCCCTGTTCGGCCTGGTCGTGCTCGTCGCGCTCGTCATCCTCGTCTCGAGCCCTACACATCGCGCGTTCTATCTCGGCATCGGAGCCGAGCGGCTCCCGACCCGCCCGTTCCCGCTGCCGCCACTGCCCGGGCTGATACGGACGGACGTGCCCGTGATGGCACCGGTCGCAGTGAAGCGACGCATGTTGAGCCCGGACGCCGAGGGCAAGCTGCTCGTTCCCGTCGCCGACGAGATTCCGTCACGCCTGCCCGCCCCCGGTGTTCCGAAAGGCTGGGAGGTGAAGGAATTCGCCGGCAAGGCCGACGTCGAGCTGGTGCGCGCCGAGGGGGGCGCCGCCATCCGACTGCGCAGCGACGCCACGTCGTTCCTGCTCTATCGCGACGTCGTGGTGGACGTCGAGCGCGCGCCGATGCTCTCGTGGTCGTGGAAGGCTGTGCGGTTGCCGTCGCGCGGCGACGTCCGCCACGGCCCGACCGACGATCAGGCCGCGCAGCTCTACGTCGTGTTCCCGCGATGGCCGGCCGCGACGCTGAACAGCGACGTCGTCGGCTACGTGTGGGACACGACCGCACCGGTGGGATCCGTCGTCACGAGCGCCAAGGCGCCGAACGTCAAGATCATCGTCGTGGAATCGGGAACGGCGCAGGTGGGCTCGTGGGTGCACTACCAGCGCAACGTTCACGACGATTACGTCACGCTCTTCAAGACCCGGCCGCCGCGTGTCGGCATGGTGGCCTTCATGACGGACGCCAACGACACGAGCTCGGCGGCGGAAGCCTGGATGGGCGAGGTCCAGTTTGCCCCGCGCGCGTTAGATGGCCGGAAAAGCCCAACGTCCATGCTAAGATGACGCGCATGGCTGAAATGGACGGACCCGAGCACATTTACGACGAAGAGCCGCCCCGCAGCATCTTCTCGGCCTTGTGGTTCCGCGCCCTGATCGTCATTCTCGTCCTCGGCGTCATCGCGGCCGTCGCCGTGCCGTACGTGCTGGACATCGTGAACCCGCCGGTGGTGAAGAAGACCGCATCGGCGCCTCCGCGTCCAGCCGCAGCACCCGTCGCACCGGTGGCGCCCGAGCCAGCGGCAACGTCGCCGTCGCTCCCGCCCCCGTCGGCGCCGCGCGCAGAGACGTCACCGGGGCCCGTCGTCACGCCGCCCGCTCCCGCCGCCATCACCGGCAAGCCCGTCGAGACCCCGAAGCCCGTCGAAGCCAGGAAGCCGGCGACGAGCACCGTGAAGCCGGGGACCGACACGCCGAAGATGACGATGGCCGTCGATCCGACGAAGCCCGCGGCCCCGAAGGCCGCGCCGAAACCGTCGGCTGCCGCGAGCAAGAGCACGGACGGTTCGTACTGGGTCCAGGTGGGCGCCTACAAGAATCTGGCGACCGCGAAGGCGGTGGCCGCCCGACTGCGCGAGCAAAACTACACGGTCGTCGAATCGGTCAAGGACGGCGGCGGTGGTGCGATACCGTCCGCGTCGGCCGATACCGCGGGCGCGGGTGATCGCTACAACGTCTTCGTCTCCGGCTCGGCACCGAGTGAGCTGGCCACCAAGCTCTCGGCCAAGGGCCTCGCCGCCGACGCCGTCGCCGGTGGCGTCGTGGTCAAGCCGAGCTTGCCACTGCGCGACGCGGTGGCGCTCTCGCGCGATCTCGCCACCGACGGCCTCAAGGTCCAGGTGCGGCGGGCCGGTGGTGAGCGCGCCCCGGACACCTCGGCCGCGAGCGCCGCCGCCAGCGCGTCCTCGGGCGACACCCTGTATCGTGTGCGCGTCGGGGGCCTCGCCGATCGCGCCGCCGCGTTGGCCACCCTGAAGGAGCTGGAGGGGAAGGGCTACAAGCCGTTCATCGGGCGAGGAGGCTCGTAGCGATCGGAGGGAGGTGAGGGGACGCTGTGACGAAGAACGATCTGATCAACGCCGTCGCGAATCACGGACTGTCCAAGCGGCAATCAGCGTCCGTCGTGGAGTCGGTGTTCGACATCATCTTCCGGTGCTTCGAGAAGAGCGAAGACGTGAAGATCGTCGGATTTGGCCACTTCCGCATCCGGCGCAAAGCGTCGCGGCGCGGACGCAATCCTCAGACGGGCGACTCCATCGAGATCACCGCCCGCAAGGTGCTCACGTTCAAGCCATCGAAGGGGCTCAAGCAACGGATCAACAGCACACAGTCGAGCTGACCGCGAACGGCGCCGAGCGGCTCTACTATCGCATCGGCGAGGTGGAGTCCATCACGGGCGTGCCCGCGTACGTCCTCCGCTACTGGGAGTCGGAGTTCAAGCTCCTGCGGCCCAAGAAGAACCCGGCGGGGCAGCGTGTCTACCGCCGACGCGACCTCGAGCTCGTGCAGCGGATCAAGACGCTTCTCTACGACGAGCGCCTGACCCTGGAGGGTGCCAAGAAGCGCCTGCTCGCCGAGTCGCGTAAGGGCACCGAGCAGCTCCAGTTCGGGCTCCGCGATCACGTCTACAGCGACGCGCTCCGCCGCATCCGCGAACGTCTGACTACGCTGCGAACGCGGCTGAACGGTTGAGGGCCCGGTAGCGCACAGAACTCCTCCGCCCCACCAGGTCACCCAGCCGCTCGTCCTGTATCTCAGGCAATAGAAATATATATCCCGCGATATATGGCGCCTCATCCAGAGGTCTCGTAGCGTTTTCGGATGAAAAAAGATCTCCTTCGCATCAGCGCAGCGCTTGCCGTGCTGGTCTCCATCCTCGGCTTTGTCTCGGTAACGAGCGCCGGACGGGCCCGGCCGCACACCGTGGCAAGCTGTTCGCCAATCGATGTCCAACGCGCGGTGGACGCTGCTCCCATTGGGGGAACGGTGACCTTACCCTCCTGCGCGTTTACGGCCTGGGGTACGACCGTCGTCATCACCAAGCCGATCATATTGGAAGGTCAGGGCGTAGGCCTGACGACGCTCCGTCGTCAGGCGGGTGGTGCGCTCATCATGTTCCAGGTCACGGGAGTCACCGGCTTCGAGATGCGGAATCTCACGCTCGATGGCACCTTCGATACCGACCCGAACGTGTATCAGGACATGGGCCTCGGTCTTACGGACGCGGTGGACTTCCGGATCCATAATGTGGCTTTCCAAAATCTCTCCCGAGGAATCGAAATCCACGGCGATCCCATCGTCACCCGAGGCGTCATCTACCTGAACACGTTCACGGACATGTACTACCTCGATCCCGTACGCGGAGCCCTGGGCTACGGTGTTGTCGTGTACGGCAGCGGCACCTGGCCCCCGCTGAGGCTCGGTACGGCGCAGAGCGTCTTCATCGAGGACAACACGTTTACCCGCAACCGGCATGCCGTGGCCTCGAACAACGGCTCGCGCTACGTCTTCCGGTTCAATACCATCATCGACAACCGCGAAAATGCCGCGGCCATCGATGCCCATGGACGAGGCGTCTGGCCGCGTGGCTCGCGTCAGTATGAAATCTACGGCAACACGGTGGACAACGCGGTGCCCCGCTACGCCGGGGTCGCTCCTCGTGGGGGCGACGGGGTGATTTTCAGCAACCGCTTCTCGTTCAACGTGACAAACGATCTACTCCTCACCAATGAAGGCGGCTGCGTTGGTCTCTTTCCCTTGCCCGATCAAATCCGGAGTCTCTACATCTGGAACAATACCGTCCCTAACGGCGCCAGTGCGCGCATCGTTCTGCAAGCCGGATGTGAGACTTTCATTCAGGTCAACCGTGACTTCTTCCTCACGCCGCCGCCCGCGTACACGCCGTTCATTCATCCCCATCCATTGCGCGGTTAGTCTGGTGGTCCGGCGATTCTGTAAGTAGGGGCGGCACATCCCGCCCCTCGGTGATAGAATCCCGAGTGCCAAACACTTGATTTGGTTAGGTCGGGGCGTGGCGCAGCCCGGTAGCGCACAGGACTGGGGGTCCTGGGGTCGGAGGTTCAAATCCTCTCGCCCCGACCAACTTTTTCCCCCGCGGATCTGATGGCCCTTCTCCTCGTCGCCAACGACGACGGCGTCCACGCGGCCGGGCTCGCGGCCCTCGCCTCGGCGCTCGCCGATCTGGGCGAGGTTCACGTGCTGGCGCCCGAGCGCGAGCAGAGCGCCTGCGGTCACGCGCTCACGCTGCACCGGCCCTTGCGCGTGCAGCGACGAGCGCCTGACCCTGGAGGGCGCCAAGAAGCGTCTGCTCGCCGAGTCGCGTAAGGGCACCGAGCAGCTCCAGTTCGGGCTGCGCGATCACGTCTACAGCGACGCGCTCCGCCGCATCCGCGAACGTCTGACTACGCTGCGAACGCGGCTGAACGGTTGAAGGCCCTGCCGGGACAGTGATCGCCGGTCGAAGCGAAACGGATAACTGATGTCGAGACCGACCAGAACCACGTTGTGGGGGATATTGCCGGCACTCTGTTCCTGATACGAAAAGCTATAGCTGGTCCGCGCGGTGAGCCAGCTGAAGATCTGATACGAAGCGTTCGCCGTCGCCCCGTACGTCGTCGTACTCGATATACTGCTCGTCGCACTGCTCGCGGTGCTCGTACTGCTCGAGCTCGTGCCCGCTGAGAACCTCGAGGTCGTTGTTCCTACGCTCACCAGCAGGGATCGGGAGGGCGAGAAAGCGATACTGCTCGAGAAGGTATCGGTTGTCGTCGGGCCCGCCTGTCCGACCACGAAGCCCTCGGAGTGTACGTACGCCACCGAGGCCCTCACTAGTGTTCCGTCCGTGAAGTCATGTTAACGGCCACGGCCGATGGCCTTCTTCACGATGGCGGCCGGGTCTTTGGTCCAGACGAACGGGGTCGGATGGCTGTTCCAGTCGGCGATGTAAGCCTCGATGTGGCGAATCAACGCACGGACGGTATCGAACGAGCCGCGCCTGACCGCCTTACGCGTCAGAATGCCGAACCAGGCTTCGACCATGTTGAGCCAGGACGCGCCCTTGGGCGTGAAGTGAAATTCGACGTTGGGATGCTTCGCGAGCCAGGCGTGGACCGCTGGTGTCGAATGGGTGGAGGAGTTGTCGAGGACGACGTGCAGTTCGCGGCCACGGTAGCGACGGGCGAGTCGCTTCATGAAGCGCAAGAAATCGGCGCCGGTGTGCCGCGAGGCGCACTCGCCGATGACCCGGCCGCTCGCGATCTCGAGGGCCGCATACAGGCTCGTCAGCCCATTGCGGCGATAGTCGTGGGTCTGCCGCGCCGGCAGCCCAGGTCGCAAGGGCAGCAACGGCTGGGTTCGGCTGAGCGCCTGAATCTGCGTCTTCTCATCCAGGCTCAGGACCACGGCGTGCGTCGGAGGGTTGAGATACAGCCCGACGACATCGTAGATCTTGTCCTCCGCCTCGGGATCGGTCGTGAACTTGAACGTCAAGACCCGATGCGGCTTGAGCGCGTGGGCACGCCAAATACGATGCACGGTGCCGTGGGACACCCCCGCCTTCCGCGCCAGGTCCCGCGTCGACCAATGAGTCAGACCGGGCGCGGGTGGCTTCAGCGTCAGGGCGACAATCTGGGCTCGCTTCCGGGCTGTGATCGTCGGTGGCCGCCCGGATCGGGGACGGTCGTGGAGCCCCACGACGCCGTATTCGGCGAAGCGGCGCCGCAGGCGGCTGACCTGCACCACCGTGTAGCCGGTCCGTTCGGCGATCTCGACCCCCGGCACATCCTGAGCCATCATCAACACCGCCCGCGCCCGGCGGGTGAGACCGGCCGGCGCGGAGGGTGAGCGCTGGAGCCGCTCCAACTCACGCCGATCTTGCTCGTTGACCACGATCGGCCGAATCCGATTGGCCATGGATTCCCTCCCGGAGAATGCCATGGCATATATTAACCTGATTTACTATACGGAACACTAGCCGATCGGCCACCGTGTATTCATACGAAAGAGATGCGTTCGCGTACGCGCCAACGCTGCCGTCAGTGGAAAATTGGAGCCCGGCTTGCAAACTGAGGGTGACGAGCGGCGTCAGTTGACGCGTCCAGCCCACCGTTGGGGCATTGGTGTAGGTCGTGGATATCCCCGGGCTTTCGAAGACGTTCTGGGCGTGGTCCATGTCCTGGCCCCCGAAACGCGCCGCAGGCGGTCAACGGCACGACGTCGGATTGCGTCAACATCGGCATGCTCGGCTTGCTGCCCGGATCGTCACGTCGAGTCCTCGAGGAGCTGGCGAGCGTGTTCAACGCGAATCCCACCCGCTACCTCGCCGGCAGACCGCTCCATCACGTCGTCGACCGGCGGCGCAGTTACTGAACGGGCCAAGACTCGCACAGTGACTGGAGTGCCGTGCATGAGGGATTTCCCTACCAGAGCTTGCGGGTTTTCCCCTGATTGACGGGTGGGCGTCCGGCGCCTAAATGGGAGTGTTGGAAACGCCTTCGGTGCGCGGGACGTTCGTGCTGAACACGTTCGACTTCATCCGCGAGCATTACAGCCCTGCGGCCCACACCATGGTGCTCCAGATGCTGCCAGTGCCGCGGCCCTCGCTGAGCGAGGCGCGCGAGACCTCCTGGACGCCTCTGGAAGACCTCGTCGCATACATGGAGACGGCAAAGGCCGTCCTTGCGCCGGGGGATCCCACCTTCTACAGGAAGATGGGTTTCTACGGTGGTAGCCACATGCGAGCTCTCTGGGTAGGGATCGCGGTCAGCGAGCCCACGAAAGCCCTGCGATTCTGCGGGACGCTCTGGCGGACCTTCTTCGACGCGGGCTGGCTCGAGGTGATCGAGGCTTGCCCGGCGGGCGTGATTCTGCGCATTCACGATTTGCCGTCGGCCGCGCCCTTCTGCCAGCGCTTTCTCGGCTCCGTGGAGGGCGTCCTCAGTCTGTCGGCAATACCAGTGCGAGTCGAGGAGCGAGCCTGCACCTGCCATGGAGACGTGTACTGCGAGATATTCGTCACGCGTGAACCAACGCGGCCGACGCATGAGAGAGCCGCGACCGCCATCACAGAAGCGGCTCCCGTGATCGTATAGATCTCGACTGTCGTCGACAAGCGATCGGGATGCTCGGCGCGGGCCATCGCCAATTCCCTCGGCGCCGTTCGAAGCGAGATGGACTTCCCGGTCGCCACGAGGTGTTCAGGATGTGAAGTCTGTCATGGGTAAACCTTTCACCACCTCCCGTTCAAGTTGCCGATACTGCGACACACTGGTGAGGCACCAACGTTGCTGCACAGCCTCCGTCCGCCGGAAGGGAAGAGAATGCTCGTAGAGAGAACCGCAGGTCATGGCGCCAGTAGCATCGTCGATGTTCTCGACCGCGTGCTCGACAAGGGACTTTCCATCGCCGGCGACATTCGCATCGCGGTCGCCGAAGTCGAGCTCCTCACAATCCGCATCCGGCTGATCATCTGCTCCATCGACAAGGCGCGGGAGATCGGGCTCGACTGGTGGAAGGACGATCGTCATTTCTCTCCCCGATCACGGAACGACGTCCCCGATGACCTCCAGAAGCAGATCAAGGATCTCGCGCGGAAGATTGCCCTCCTCTCGGCGGTGCCGACAGCACGCCGCCAGGCACGAAAGAGCGCTTGAAGACACAGACGGGATGAAACCGACCTCATGTCGATCGTTCTGGCGCTGAGGGGGAACATGGCAAGGGAGGACGAGTAACGCCGGAGCGGCCGGGGCCGCCCTTCCTGTGGGCCTTGATCAAATGGGAACGCTCAACTGATCAGAGACGGCGGGATGTAGCGCGCTTCGTGATTCCGAGCGCGATGCGTCGGTTCGCTCTGAACCCTGGTCGAACTTGGCGCGTCACCTCTAGGAGTTTGACCGCGTGGTCGCGTCGGTAGGATGTCGTGGCGGTCGAAGCCGTCGCGGGTGCCGGGCCCGGACATCCCCCTCATTGCCAACGCGCTCGTGGATACCGGCGCGAACCAGGGTTGCGCATGGCAGCACACCGGGAAGTCTCGTGCGCCTGCATC
>Ga0209801_1000954_pt1 | contig 18453 bp, 13 predicted proteins | sample GraSoiAngelo_127_FD_185884 | JGI IMG/M metagenome (GOLD analysis project Ga0209801, IMG submission 185884) | Grasslands soil microbial communities from the Angelo Coastal Reserve, California, USA - 14_0927_09_40cm (SPAdes) (version 2) | ecosystem: Environmental > Terrestrial > Soil > Grasslands ... | reverse complement strand
CTTCGTTCGATTTGGCCCCCTCGCCCGGGCTGTTGACCGCGGACACCTGATAGTAGTACGTAACTCCGTTCGTCACCGCGCCGTCCGTGTACGTGAGCACGTTGCCCACGGTCGTCAGGAGCGTCTCGGTGCTAGGTGCGACACCGCGATAGATCTTGTAGTTCGTGATGGGAGATCCGCCGTCCGAGGCGGGTGCCTGCCAGGTCAGGGTGACCTGCGCATTGCCGCCCGTGGCCGCGAGGATCTGCGGAGCCGAGGGGGGCGCGGGTGGCGCGGACAGTCTCCACCCGGTCAGCGGATGGAGTTCCCAGTGATACGGCCCCTCCCAGAAGACAAAGCCTTGGAAATCGAGGGAAATGCTTCCATTGGATTGGTACTGTCCCAAGGTCGCGTTATCGCAGTACGGGACCCCGACGCCACAGTAGCCTTTCCCCAACCAATCCCGATCGATTTCGATTTTCATGTAGCCGCGCGTGGTCCCGATCGTGATGATCTGTCCGGCATTCGAGCAGAACGTTTGGTTGTTAGGATACCGGCTACCGCCGTTCTGCTTCGAGTACCACGCGGAGCAATCCGTGGTCTTGACGCCGTAGCCGTACAGCGAGACTGAGTTGATCTGGACGAACGGGGACAGCACGGTACCCGTCTTGTTCGTGATCGTGCACGGCGGCGACAGGGCTCGTTCTTGGGGGATGCCTCCCGCGGTCGAGTTCGTCTGGTAGCGGCTGCCGTTCACCGTCTGCGTAGGGTAGGCTGGGCCCAGGACGTCGCGGATCGTGACGAGGTCCGCTGAACAAGAGACATGGGGGTTCCAAGACGTGAGACCGGATTCCGTCACGCGGGCGGGACTGGTAGTCGGCGAGAGACCGCTCTGCATAGCGGAAGACAACGGGCCCGCAAGGAGTCCGGCGATGGCGAGGCCGAGCACGAGTAAGAGAACGCGTACGTTTCGCCGGGATGTCGCTGGCTTTCGACGCCACGCACCGTCTGAGAACCCGCCCGCCATCGACCGGGACTAGCGAGGGGATGGGTATGACGTGAGCGTTTAGGGTCCTCGAACAATGAACATTATTGACTACGAATGCAATCAAGGATGATAGCGCGTCGATGTGCGATACCGTACGCTCTCGCCCACCCCGCGCGGACCCGTTTGAACACGGCACCTATCTTACCGACCTTATCGGAGCGAATTGAGCAATCAAGACCTCCCGATCTTTTTCAACGGGCCATCGCTCGCGTCCGTTGGACGGATTTCATTGCTCGAGGAGGAATCCCGCCGGATTCCTTTCTCGCGGCACCCACTCAAATTCCACGTCGAGAGCGGAACTGAGGCGCGACGCCTCCCGATGCAGCGGCACCAGGTGCGGTGCCGTCACCCGGTACTCTCCCCGGATTTGGCGGATCACGAGTTGCGAATCGCCGCAGATCCGATAGGCGTTCCGCGGCCGTCCCTTCCTCTCGAGGTCCTCGAGGTGTCGAAGCAAGAAGATGAGGCCCTGATATTCCGCAATGTTGTTGCTCCGGACGGGGACTGAGGACACCCGAAGGTCCGGCACCTCACGGACGACCCGGGTCTCGCCCACGACGAACGCGGCTCGCATCGGTCCCTTGGTCCCGGACTGATTTCGAGGGCATGCTCCGTCGAAGAAACAGGGGATCCGAGATGCGGTGGACGAAGGCATCGGCCATGTGGCCGGAGAGCGCTCCAGGACTTGAGACTTGTCGGGGATCGGTTCCGCCCGGACGCAACCGAAAAGAGGGGAGGCGAGCCCGCGTAAGGATCGCCTCCGGAAAGGCGTTCGCGCGTCAGCCGCAACACCCACAACAGGTGCAGCAGCACCCGCCGTTGCAACAGCCCCTCGCTTTGGACTCTTGGGCGGCGGCACTTTGCGGCACATCGGAGGGTCGGGATGGCTCCATGATTACCTACTCCCCTGAGGTAGTAGACAAGTTCTTATAGCCTCCCTCCCGTGGCCTCCGAGATGGCGGGAGTGAAGGTCCGGGCGAACGCCCTACTCCAGGACGCGATGGAGCCGTCCCTGGATCGAATCGCCGGGACGCTCCGAGAATTTGGGTTGAGCAGGCACGCGGCGCAGGCATTCTGTGCTCTCGTCGAGACGACACATGCCAGCGCGGGGGAACTCGTTCGGAAGACCGGGATCCCGGATTCGAAAATCTACCATGCGCTTGACGAACTGGCGGAAAAGGGATTCGTGGAGGTTCAGGCGGGGAAACCGAAGACGTATCGCGTGGTCCCACCCAAGGAAGTCGAGATGCGGCTGTCCCGGATGGTCCAAGTGGAATACGAACGGCGCCGCGCAGCGACCGTGCGGGTAGCCGCATTGCTGGAGCCACTTCGAGCCGCGACGAGGGCTCCCTCGATCGATGTCGCGTACATCGTGAAAGGCGTACCGAACGTCGTCGCTCGGGCACGGGCCCTCATTGGGTCCGCACGGAAGGACGTCGTCCTGTTGGCCTCCGATGAGGCGCTCTTTCGAAAACTGGAGGAAGACCTGGCGCGAGCCGCTCGCCGGCGAGTTCGCGTGCGACTCGCTTTGCCGGAGATCCCGGTTGCAAAGGACCTCGCAAAAGCGGCCGAGGTCCGCTCGATCATCTGTGCGTGCATGCTCCTGGTGGTGGACGGTCAGCAGGTCTTGACCGTCTCTCGGACGACGGACGGTGACGCCTATGCGATCACCTCGACCGACCCGACGCTAGTTCAGCTGGGACTCGACTTCTGGGAGAGTCCTCGTTGTTGCGTGATGTAGGACGTCTATCTTGATTGTAGAAGAGGCGCCCATCCGCGTGAACGGCGCCTCCCGCGGATCGGTTCGAGTGAGCCTTTTTTTGGTATCGCCCCCCGAGAAAAGGTCCGCCGCGCGACTGGCCAGAATTCCCCGTTGTGACGAAAAGGGTCACGGTTAAATACCGTGTTCTACCGTATTCGTCTCGGCCCGACCAGGGCCAGGTTCGCGCGGATGCTTCAGCCCCAAGAACTGGTGGTAGCCAAGCTACTGCCCACGATCCGCGCGCGGCTCGCCCGGGAACTGCTCCGGACCTACAAGAAGAAACAAATCGATGTGGCGCGGGCCATGGGGATCACGCAGGCGGCCGTGAGTCACTACAATACCCAGAGCCGCGGCGTCGATCAGGAAATGCTCCGTCTGTTCCCCGAGATCAAGCCCTACGTGCACGAACTTGCGGAGAGCATCGCGGAGGGGATGACCCTTTCCGATCAGATTGCGAGCGTGAACCAGTTCTGTTCGAGCCTCATGCTGACCGCCCGCTTCTGCGAGTACCACAAGGGGATGGGGGATATCGATCCCCATTGCACGGCGTGTTTTCCGTCGCCGCCGAGGCCGTAGGCCCCGAAGGATCAGCGGGCCGGCCGAACCTGTTCCAGGGCTCGGATTTCCGCCTCGACCATCGTTCGCACGAGGTCTTTGAAGCGGGTCTTCGCCTCCCAGCCGAGGACTCGTTTCGCCTTGCTCGCGTCTCCGCGAAGGTTGTACACCTCCGAGGGCCGGAGGTTCTTGTCGTCCATCGTCACGTGTTTCGCCCAATCCGAAATGCCCGCGACACGGAACGCCTCTGCCACGAACTCTCGCACGGAATGGGATTCGCCGGTTGCGCCGACGAAATCATCGGGCTCCCGGTGCTGGAGCACGCGCCACATGAGGTCCACATACTCCGGGGCGTAGCCCCAATCGCGCTTCGCGTCCAAGTTCCCGAGCGCGATGGACTTCGTCAATCCGGCCTGGATGCGGGCGACTCCGTGGCTGACCTTGCGTGTCAGGAACTCCAGGCCGCGCCGTTCCGATTCGTGATTGAACAGGATTCCGTTCGAGATGAACAGATCGTGCGCTTCTCGATAGTTCACGCACGCCCAGTATGCGTAGACCTTCGCCACCCCGTACGGACTCCGGGGATGGAACGAGGTCGTCTCGTCCTGCGGCTCGCGGTCCACACGTCCGAACATTTCACTGGACGAGGCCTGGTAGAGCCGCGCATCAGGGGCGTTCGCGCGGACCGCCTCCAAGAGGCGCACGACGCCCAGGCCCGTGATCTCGCCCGTCAGGACCGGTTGGACGAACGAGGTCGCGACGAACGATTGGGCCGCGAGGCTGTAGACCTCGTCAGGGGCGGCCTCCTTGACCGCGGCGTTCAGAGAAGACTGGTCGATCAGGTCCCCGTCGATGAGCGTGACCCGGTCGACGATGTGCTGGATGTTGCCCATGTTTGGGACGCTCAGCCGTCGGACGAGTCCGAACACCTCGTACCCTTTTTTCAGAAGGAGTTCCATCAAATACGAGCCGTCTTGGCCCGTGGCTCCCGTCACGAGGGCCGACTTCACCATCGGTCTGGAAGTTCGACACCGCCCCTTAACGATATCGCCCTTCCCGAGCGGATTCGCACCTAACGGAGACGCGGGCCGACGAACGCGCGCATCTTCTCGAGGAACACGGACTCGTCGAATGATGGAGCCCGCGCGATGGAAGCCCCCTTCATCGACCGAAGGGTCGAGGTACCGAGTTCTTGGTGCACGAACTTGCGGAGAGCATCGCGGAGGGGATGACCCTTTCCGATCAGATTGCGAGCGTGAACCAGTTCTGTTCGAGCCTCATGCTGACCGCCCGCTTCTGCGAGTACCACAAGGGGATGGGGGATATCGATCCCCATTGCACGGCGTGTTTTCCGTCGCCGCCGAGGCCCTAAAAGGGTAGGTCGCCACGCGAGTCAATTCACAGGCATCGCTTTGATCGGGACGCCGTAGTGGCGGAGCCACCGACCGACCGTCGGGTTGTCCACTCGCCGGTACGCATGCCGCATCCGTCGTTTCTGGAACGCTCTTCGGAGACCGGCATATGCGTCGAGGCGCGCGCGCACCGTGGCCGCCGCGAACTCGGCAAAGGTTGGACCTTGTCCTGCGGCGGCCCCGGGAGGAGAGGGGTGCCGAACAGGGACGAGCCGCCGGCGTAGGGCCGCGAGCACCCGCAATCCGTTCCAGGGGATTCCCTCCGCGAGATACTGAAGGGGATAGTTCTGGACCAGGTTCCAGATCCGGTTTCGCTCTCCCTGATAGGTCTTCCAAGCGGATTGGTAGCTCGAGGAGCCCGAGTACTTGTGGTACACGACCGCGCGAGGCGCGAACTGCGTTTCCCAACCCGCGAGGCGAGCTCGCCAGGCGAGGTCCAGGTCCTCGTAGTACGCGACGAAGTCTGCATCGAACAAGCCCACGCGGTCGAAGAGACTTCGGCGATAGAGGGCCGCACCGGCCGTCGGTGCGAACACATCCGTCTCGCCGTCGAATTGTCCTTCGTCCCGCTGGTTCCAACCGCGGTCCACCCCGCTCCCATCCCGCGTCGGGCAGATCCCTGTCGTGTTGAGGATCGTCGGTCTGTCCATGAACAGGAGTTTCGCGGCGACCATCCCAACCCGTCCTTCCTGGGCCACTTTCACGAGGCCGGCGAGGAACTCCGGATCGGAGCGCGTGTCATTGTTCAACGTGACCACGAACTCGCAGGCGGGATCTCGCAACGCCACCTCCACCCCGGCGTTCGTGCCTCGAGCGAAGTGGAGATTTTCGGGGAGCGCGATCAGGACCGCCTCCGGAAACGCATCCCGGATGAATTCCGCGGACCCGTCCGTACTGCCGTTGTCGACGACGAGGATCTTCGCGTCTTCGTGAGTCTGCGCGAAAACGGAATCCAAACAATCTCGAACGTACCGTCGGCCATTCCAGTTCAGGATCACGACGTGCGTCCGGGGGCCCATCGTCCCGCGTCGGTAGCGGACGGAGCCATTTGAACCTCTCGCGGCTCCATGTCGTCCGCTCGGAGTTCACTTTCCTTCCGCGGCTCGTCGCACGTGAACCCGCATTGCATCAATGAAAGTGCGGGTGTCGAAGCGGCGGGCTTGCGCCTCGCAAGCGGATCGCATCCCCTCAAGCCGGGTGGAGGCTGCGGATGCCATCGCCCGTTCCAACGATTCGGGACTGGCGGAGACAAGCCAACCCGTCTTGTCCGGGACAACGCTCTCGCGATAGCCCCCTTCGTCGACCGCAATGACCGTCTTCCCTGCGGCCATCGCCTCAACCGGGGCGAGACCGAAATCCTCGTCTTTCGAGGTGGCGAGGAGGCCGCGGCATCTCGCGTATAGTGCGAGGAGACGTCGCTCATCGACTTCTCCGAGGAACTCCACGTTCTCGGGAGGTCGCAAGGAACGGAGGAACTTCTTCGTATCCACGCCCACCTGAGGTCCGCCAACGACCACGAGGCGTTCCTGGGGCAAGCGCCGAAACGCGTCCACTTGGAGATCGATTCGCTTCTCGTGCGAGAGTCGATTCACAGAGAGCCAGAAATCGCCGACCTCCTCGAAGTGATACCGCCCGGTATCCACGGGAGGGTACACGACTTCGGCTGATCGGTGGAGGTAGTGTGCAATGCGAGCCGCGACGTTGCGGCTGTTTGCCACGATTCGGTCGACGGCTGCCACGTCGGCTTCGTACCGCGGCTGGGCACGACGGATCCACGCTCGGGCGGCGACGCGTTTTGGCGGCGAGAGGCCGGGCAGAAAGTCATCCCGCAAGTCGTAAAAGACTCGGACGGGAGTGTGGCAATACCAGAGGCCCGGCCGATGCCGTGCCGCCGCCTCGATAGCCCAGTTTCCTGAGAACAGATAGAGGTCGTAGCCCGGCAGGTCGGCTCTGCGAAAGGCGGCGGCCTGCCGCTCTTGGCGCAGGATCGGCGTGCGGGGTACTCTCCCCAGCTCTGTCGCGCGGACTCCCTTCAGTCCGGCACGTGTCGGCAAATCGGGGTCCAAGTCCGTGACGAAGAGGTCCGCATCGAAGGCCGCCGCGAGGGCAAGTGCGACCCGCTCGCCGCCGCCAATGAAGCTCAGGTGGTCATGGAGGACCGCAATGCGCATGGACCCGGCGGGATGGGCCGCCCGCCCATAAAGCGTGGCGCTAGCAGGCGGTCGCGCAGCCCCACACGACCCAATACAGCTGGGCGTATCCGTTGTCGAACACCTTGATGAACGAGGACCCGTCGAACTTCGCGACCACGTCGGCCGGCATCGGGACCGCGGGTTCGAACGGACCAAGGCGGACGCCCGCCTTCATGTCTCGATCGATCCACACGTACGTGGCGTCCTTGATCCCGGACGGCGAGTCGATGGACCCCAATCCGTCCCGCGGCTCTGAGAGGTTCAGGAGGAACGGCGTCCGGGACCGATCCCACGTCGCGTTGAGTCCGCCGAACCCGAAGACTGTGGTCGAGCCTTGATGGTCGGAGACAACGAGGCCACTCGCATGGTCCCTGGCCCAGTACGCCGGGTCCAGGGCCGCGGGGATCGTTCCCTCCCGCCAACCGGCGAGGGTGGAGGGCGGCGGTACGCCCGTGAACGCGTTTGCGACGAAAACGAGGCCTACGGCGGCGAGGGCCGCCGTTCGCATCGGTCCACGGACCGCCCTCAGGTCCAGGAGACGGAAGAAGCCGACCCCGGCGAGAATCGCGAATGGCACGATGAGGTACTCCATATGTCGATACGGGACGAGGACCCGCGGAGCGACGGCAATCCCCACGATCGCGGAACCAAGAAGGCCGACGAGCCACGCATTCGGGGCCAGGCCCTCCGTGTCAAAGTCGAGGAATTTGCGGCCAGGCGCGGAGAACGAAATCAGGAGGACGAGCGGGACGAAATAGAGGAGGCCCTCCGGAGAGACTCGGAACGTTGTCCCGGGGACGCCGAAGAGGACCGACACGATTCCGAGGATGAGGATGACTCCGACCGCGGAGGCGTACGCGGTCCCTCGATGGCGAAGCCCCGGATACATCGGCCGGTACCGCCATGCGATTCGGGTCCGCGCGTAGACGATGGCCCCGAGCAAAAGGAGTCCCAGCCCGAACAGGACGAGGATCGCCCACCAGGGCCGGATGTCCACGTCCGTCAGGATGAATTCTCGAAAGGTGGTCGCGTAGGCGAGCCAATAGGTGAACGTACCCGCGAGCAGGATGCCGGCGTAGGCGACTTCCCGTTTCACGCCGGCCGTCCATCGCCATGGGCGAGCGAGACCCTGAACGATGATCGTACCGAGGACCATCAGGAGGAAGAAGTAGAGGGACAGATGGTGCGTCGCGATCAGCGTCCCCGAGACGAGGACGAGCGGGACCATGGCCGCCCGATCGGTCCGAAGACGGAGAAAGAGGAGGAGGCCCGTGAGCGCGAGCAGATTTCCGACGGTCGCGGGGGCCGGGTGCGCGGTCGTATATGCGTGGGGTATCGCGCCGACCAGGACGGCGGCCGCGAAGAGGGCGACGCGGTCCTCGCCCGTGACACGCCGTGCGATCAAGAACATCGGGACTACGGACAAGGAGCCCAAAATTGGCACGAGGAGGTTCAGCACAGTCGGAAGGTCGAGACCGGAGAGATGGGCCAGCCCTCCCTGCAGGAAGAACATGCCCGGGAAATAGGGATACGTGACGCCCCATCCGTCGTACATCGTCGAGACGTGGCCGGTCCGGACGAGATCTCGAAGAATCGCGAAGTACTCGCCCGTGTCCGAACCCCAATACAGGAAGGACCAAAGGGGGATGAGTCGGACCGCGATCGAACCGAGGACCAGGGCCGTGAGACCGCAGGCGGTCGACTTCCTCATTCATCGGCAAACCCACGCACGTTACTAAAGGGTTATCCGCGCATCGTCGCATCGACGCGGGCGCACTGACACAAACTATTTGCCCGCGGCCTTTCTGTCACGCCCGATGGCGCGCCGCTGTCCGGAATGTTATGCGGAGTTGCCGGACGACGCCATCTGGGTGTGCCCCACCTGTGGCTACACTCTCCGCATGCCGGGTTCCGCGAAGGCGGGGATCGTGTTCATGCTCCTCGGGCTAGCCCTCCTCGGCGTGTTCGTATACGGGCCGGAAAATCTCGGTTTGAACTCGGGCGTGGTGCCGACGGAGCTCGCGAACCTCACGATTGCGAACTTCCCCCTCCTCGTCGTCGGCGCCTTCGCCCTCGGGGCATTCCTCGCGGCTGCGGCGGCACTCAAGATCCGGAGCGAGCAGGCGCGCGTCGCGGCGGCCTAAAAGAAGTCGTCGAGCTTCAGGTCCTGCGTCCGGTCGTTCGTGAAGAGCGACGTGATCGCTTCTTCAATCAAGTCGATCCGTTGCCGGAGGTAGTTCGATACCTCGAACTGCTGGCTGATTCGCTTCGAGATCTCGAGGTACTTCTTCACGGAACTCTCGTGAACGGTAAGCGTCAAGTTGCCGCTGCATTCGAGGCACCGTCCCCGGAGCGGGATCCGACGGTACTTCGCCCCGCATTTCGTGCAGCGCACGGACTGGCTGGAGAACGCCTTCAGGTTCCCGATCAGGTCGGGAAGAAAATGATGGACGACGATGCGGGCCACGACGTCGTTCGGATCCACGGCACGGATCCGCAGCGCGAGGTCGAGCTGTTTGTCGATCTTCTCCGCCATGGATCCCTCCCCGTAGGCGGAGGCGAGGGGCCCCTGGGCCACCCCGGAGGTCTCGTGTGTGTACGCGAATCCCTCATACTGGAGCACGCTTCCGATCCGCTTCCCGACCGTGTCGATCTGAGCCTCGACCTCCTTCGGGTGGGCGAACCGCTCCGCGGCTTCGAACAACGCGAGCGGATACCCGGCCGGTAGGTCGAGGTTGTGGGCCTCTTTGTCGATCTCGTTCGGATCGATCCGCGTCGTCAGGACGAGCGGCGCATCCATGAGGCCGCCTCGTTTGTCCGGCAAGAACGACCGGGAAAAGTTGATCAGGCAATCCAGGAGCAGGATGAGCGAATCCTCGTCGCCGTCGCAGTTCCGGCGGCGGGCCGCGATCAGATAGGGATGGGCGAACCACGCCTTGGCATCCGTGAACCCGACGATCCGCGCGAGGACTCCGCCGCTCGTGTGCGGAGCGAGCGTCACGACAAGGTGGCCCAAGAGGTCCTGTGGTGTCTTCGCGTCGTAGAAGCGGCCGAGGCCATAGAGGCGCTCCAGGAGATCGTCGACGAACGCCGCCACGCGGACCAGGTATTCTCCCCCGGAGCGGGCGACGAGGACGTCTTGGGGCCGCAACTCAAGGACCTGCTCCTCTCGCTCGAGCGGACGTCCCATCATATCCCGCGCGTATCCGAGACCCCGGGCCTCTTCCACGGAAATGCCGGCTTCCCTCGGAGTGAAGTGCGTGAGCGGGAGGTTCGTCATGTCGAATCGGGTCGTGCCGTCCTTGAACACGTAGATCTCGTGCTTCGCCCGAAGGACGCCTTTCTCGATTGGTTCCGGCGTCTTGTTCTTCGAGATCATGCCCTGGACCGCCTTGATCTCGGACGGCTTCGGTTCGCCGAGGCGTTCCAGGGCGGTCCGCAACACTTCAGCGATCGGGACGCGCTGCCGCGCGGGTCCGTTGCGCGGGGTCGTGTGTCCGCCGCACGAACACTTCGGGAGGAACCACCGCTTCCCACACGCGGAACAGATCCGAAGGCCGACCTCCACGTCGATGGTCTCCTTAGAAGCGGCCTCGAGGAGCAGCCGCTGAGCCCCGCCCTCGTGTCCTATCGGGAAGAGCGAATGCGGCGCAGGCTGCATCTTCCGGGGCGCAGCCTTCTCCGGACGGGCCATCCGGGCGCCGATCCGGGTGGGGCCGCGGGCTTTCACGAGGAAGCCGGCAAGGGCCGTCGCGAACGCGAGAGGGTCCGTCGTCTCGGGCCTCGGCGCGAGTACGAAGTTCGACTGGTCGACGGCAATCCCCAGGGTCGCCATGAGCACATCCGTATGCCGTTCGACGACCAAGTCGCTCCCGCGGACCGCATAGAGGACGCCCAGCCGGACGAACCACTCTCGAAATTCCTCGTCGGCGGGGACGACGAGTCGGCCTTCCGTGAGGCGTCCCTCGCCGCCGATGCGTTCGCGGAGGAGCTGCAGATCCTCGACGGCGAAGTCATGGAAGAACAGATTGTATCGAGGGTGAAGAGGCACGCCGTATTCCCGGGACCACGCGAGGGCCTGGGATTCCGTCGCCGTTTCCCATCCGGGCGGCAACTCCCCTAGAGCCTTCTTCAGCAGGAGGCCGTACCACTCCGGCGAAAACGCGCAGGGCATCAGGACGTGATTGTTCTCGAGGAATTCTCCGAAGGGGATGAGAATCTCGCCGAGATCCGCGATGACGCGGACATGTCCGGCGAGCCGCTTTGCGGCCGCGGCGTCCGGCACTTCGACGAAGTCGCCCGTGTCCAGGACGACGAGCGGCCCTTCGATCGTGTCGCAGGGCGTGACCGCGCCCGCCTTTCCGGGACGTTCCGTCTTGATTTGAGTACCGACCGCGATGAAGTCGTCGAGGATGTGCATCGTCGCGGGATGCAGGGCCACGGCAGCGAGACCCGTCGCCCTGGTGCGGCCGTACCGGAGACGAAGGCCGCCGGCCCGGCTCGGATGGCAGAGGACGGGCCGCCCGGCCACGATGTTCTGGATGAACACCTCGCTCGGCTCGACGCCGGAGTCCTCGGTGATGTCGTCGGGTCCCGCGTTCTTCTTCTCCATGTAGGCATCGATGAACTCCCAACCGTCGATCCGCAACTTTCGAACATGTTTCTGGATCTTCGGGGCCTTGAGGCACATCCCGTCCGCGATGACGAGGCACGCGCCGCCGCGAATCCGGTTCGTCTCGATTCGGGGCAGGTCCCGGAAGCCGCTGATCTCCGCGTCCTCCGTCCCTTCGCCGTTGATCGCCACGGGGCAGTTCGAGACGATGAGCGAGATCTCCTCGTCGGAGGGGGTGTATTGGAGGTGTTGGACCTGCTTGTACAGGGGGATTTCTTCCTTGAAGCGCTCGACCTCTTCCCGCGCCGGTTGGTAACGGCCGATGCCGAGCTCCCGCCGGACGACGTCCGCGATGAGGACGCTCAGCGCTTGGCCGGTCCCGCCGGCCGAACGAATCGGTCCTGCGTAGGACAAGTCCACGTACGAGCTGCCGTCCCGGTTCCGCTTGATCTTCACCGTGGCGAGGCCTTCCAGGGGGGCGACGAGAATTCCTTCCGTCAAGATCGCCAGGCCTACTCGGACCGCTCGTTCCACGGCCTTCTCCTTGCTCGCCGCGGGTCGCACGGCCATCTCCTTCGCCACGAGGATGGCAAGTTCCTCGCGGTCGTGGACCTTCGCCAGCTCCCGGATCCTTCGGGCGACACCCTCGACCTCGTAGTGTTCCAGGAGCCGTTCCACTCGGGATGCGAGGTCGTCCGTGAGGGGGATCTCCACGTCCAGCTCGGGATCGAACCCGCGAGCCCGTGCGGCACGAGCGACTGCGTACGTCGCGTCGACCTGCGACGCGAGGCTTTGAAAGTAGGAGCGGACCTCCTCAGAAACGACGGGCGAACCCATTCCATCCCTTCGATGATCGAAAGAGGGCCGCGTATCCGGAAGACCGCGTATATGTCTTTGCGTCCGCGCGCATGCGGACCCGCGAAATTCCACGGGTGAAGCTTTATCGCCCTCGGACGACGTGAACGCATGGACGATGTTGCAAGTCCGTGATCCGGACGCATTCCAGGAGACGGTCATTCAGGCGAGGGAGCCGACGGTGGTCATGTTCTGGGCCACGTGGTGTCCTTTCAGCCGCCGATTCAACGCGGAATTCGAGAAGCTGGCGGCTTCGCGCCCCTGGCGTTTTGCGGCCGTGTATCTCGATGATGAGGAGAACCCTCTCTGGGAGGAGTACGCGGTCGAGGTCGTGCCCACGCTCGCCCTCTTCCGAGAAGGCAAGGTCGCGGATCGCCTCGATGGGATCCTCGGATACGGGATCGACAACCGCATGGTCGAGGAATTCGTGCGCCGGGTCGAACCCGCGCTCGCATGAAGACCGTTCGGTTTCGGCTCTGATTCTCAGGTCGGCACGTTTTAAGAGTTCTCGTCGGGATGAAATCGCGTGCGAAAAATTCGCAGCGGAGTCTACGGACTCAACCCGCTTCTCGACGGAGGCGTGAACGAGAACAGCACGACCGTGGTGATCGGTCGGTCCGGTGCGGGCAAGACCACGCTCGCGACCCAGTTCATCCGGCGCGGGCTGCAGGAGGGCCAGGAAGGCGTCTTCGTCAGCCTCGATGAGAACAAGGAACAAATCATCCGCGAGGCGGTCGAGATGGGGTGGTCCGATATCCTCGAGTATCTCGACGACGAGCTGCTCGTGTTCATCGACGCCTCGGGTCGTGAGTTCTCGAACTTCATCCGGAAGGAGCTTCCGGCCTTCGTCGCGGACTGGAAGGGGAGCACCGCCCGGATCGTCGTGGATCCTCTGACGCCGGTGCTGTGGTCCACGAAGGACCTGTACGAGCAGCGGGACTTGATCGGCTACATGTTCAAGCAGACCCGAAAGGTCGGGACCGTCCTCTGCACGCTCGAGGAACATGGGCAAGCGGACCTCGCCGGACCCGAGACCGTGATCCCGATGTACCTCGCGGACTGCGTCCTCCATCTGAAGCTCAACAGCAACGACGCCGATCCGTCGCGTCTCCTGAAGATCGTGAAGTGCCGGAACAGTCGCCACAGTCCCGTGTCCCATCCGTTCCAGATCATCCGAGGGCTGGGGATCGTGATCCAAGGTGTCGATGGGGGCCGTCCCGCGACCGTGAAGACGCCGTCCCAGCTCCGACAATTGCTCTTGACGCGATCGATGCCGAAGAACGTCCGCGACGCCCTCGATAAATCTCTGGACGGGCTGACGGATGCCGACTTCCGCGGATTGAAACCGGAAGAAGTCCTCGACTTGATTTTGCAGGAGTACCAGGGGGCGTGACATGGCCCGAGGGATCGGACGCGCCTTGCAGAAGGCGGTCGCCCGCGAAGGCCTGGATGTCGACTTGGATGCGGAAGGGCGAAGCCTCGCCAACGCACGACGGCGCCAGGTCTATCGATACCTGTGCCTCCGTCCGTGCGCGCGGATCGGGGACGTGGGACGGGATCTCTCGATGTCCCAGGCCACCGCGCGGTGGCATGCCCGGGACCTCCTGGAAAATCGCTACCTGCAGGCGGAGGGCACCCGCGTGTTTCCCGTCGGGCTCATCGACCCCGAGGACTCGGCATTGTTCGCTGCGCTCGCATCCGCAGGTCGGGCCGCCATCCTTGCCACGGTATTCGAGTCACCCGGCATCTCGTTCCAAGAACTCGCGGACCGGGTGCACCTTACCCGCCAATCCGCGAGCAAGATTGCTTCCGAGCTGTCCAGCTTCGGGCTCGTGAGCGTCGCGGAGGACGGACGGCACCGCCGCGCGTATCCCACGGATCTCCTCGTTCGGAAGAGGGAAGCGAACCGGAGCCGGGCCGATGCGTTCGGAGAGGCGCTTCTCGGTCGGCTCGCGGACGATGGACTCGCGCCGGAGCTCCTGCGCCGCGACGAAACGACCCTCACCGTCCGATTCGGCGCCGGTCCTAGACGGGTCCTGCTGGAAGTCCCGCTCGACCCGTATGCGACGGCCTGGATGAGGCACGCCTGACGCGCTCATGTTAACGAAATGACTAGAGGGCGTGATAGCCACGTTACAACGCCCTTTAGGTAGCACACCGACCCACTCTCGACGATGGACGAGAGCTACCTCGAATGGCTGAGTTCGATCCCCGGCTCCGACGCGGAGCGCGCTCGGCGCATCGCGGCGCGCTTCTCTACGTACGACGAACTCCGGGCCGCCACCCGCGAGCAGCTCGCGTCCGTGGAGGGACTCACCCCCTCGTTCGTGGACGCGCTCCTGACTCTTCTCGGAGGATCGCCGAATCGTGATGCGACCGAACATCTGTTCCTTTGTCCCGAGTGCGGTTCTTTTGTAGGAACCGGCACGACCGCCTGTCCGTTCTGCGGGGTCCAATTCGAAGGGTCCACGGGGGCTGGTCTCGCGGCGGAACTGGACGACTTCCTGCGTGAGGACGTCCCGACTGGGATCTGCCAGGCCTGCGGTGCGACGATGGACAAAGACGCGACCGCCTGCCCCGTGTGCGGCCGACAGTACAGCCCCGCGGAGCTCGCACTCTTGCCGACTCTCGCGCCGATTCTTGACGAGTCCGGTCCGTTCTGCTCCCGGTGCGGCGCCTACCTGTTCTCCGATGAGCCAGAGTGCGCGATCTGCGGGACCTCCGTGACCGCCACGCCGGAAGTCGCGACCGGTGGCAAGGGCGTCGTGAAAGACTTCCTTAGCCGCTGGCAGCGGATGGCCCCGCCGAGCGCAGCGACCTCGGAGGCGGACCGACTCGCGGAGGAGCTCGAACACTACGACCGTATCCTGGAAGCGAATCCCTCCCTCGAACGGGCCTGGGCGAACCGGGCGAAGGTCCTCGACAAATTGGGCCGCACAAAGGAGGCGGCCGAGTCCCTCGCCAAGGCGGCGGAGCTGAATCCCGCGCGGGAGAATCGGTACCGGGTGGAGGTCCAGAACATCCTCCGGTCGACGGAAGACGCCTCGGTCGTCGCCCCGCGGTGGACCCAACCCGCGGCGACTGCCCCCCCGAAGGTCGTCGATATCCATCTCGTCGAAGCCCTCAACCATTACGAGTCCCTGCTTCGCGCCGACCCGACCCTGGTCGTCGCCTGGAAGACGAAGGCGGAGCTCCTTGAGCGTCTCGGTCGCCCCGAGGACGCCCGCGCGAGCCGCGCGGAAGCGGACCGCCTGGAAAAGGTCGGTGAGCGCTCCATCCGCGCCGCCGTCACCGGTCTCCACTCGAACGGGCTCGCGACTCCGGGACCAACCGGAGCGGGTCGCACGAACGGCCGGGTGAACGGCACCCGGAGCGGACGGACGAACGGGCGCACGAACGGCCGTGTCAACGGACTGGCCGAGGGTCGCGTAAATGGACTGACAACCGGCGCCGTGAACGGCCTCACGTTCGGTCGCGGCGCCACGAACGGCTTGGTCAATGGCAACGGATTCACAAACGGACGGCGGGGTCGACAAGGGACCCCTCGGATCCCGCCCCAGCCCCACTGGTCTCGCTCCGTGATCGGGATCGCAGCGGTCGTGGCGCTCATGATCATCGTGCCGATCCTCGCGAGCATCCTCTCGCCGGGACCGAATGCCCCCTCCTCGATCATCCGCATCGATGGGGACTTCAGTGACTGGGCGAACATGGCCTCGTACGGGCAATCCGCCGCCGACGTGACGCCGAATCCCGCGGTGCACCTCGTTGCGATGAAAGTGACGACACAGGACCAGAATCTGTTCGTGTACACCCGCGTCCAAGGAAACATGTTCCAAGGAACCGCCGTCAACGAGACGGACAGCATTTTCGTCTTCGTGGACGAGGACAACAACCGGAACACGGGCTACCCGATCGGCGACCTCGGAGCGGATTCGCTGGTCGAGGTCTATGGATGGAATGACTTGGCGGACATCCGACATGGCGTCTCCTCCTTCGTCTTCAACGAAACGGGGCAGTTCCAATCGAACGATTGGCACCGCTTCCTTCCTGGCGGTTCCTCGGACGCCGCGTTCGCGGGTCAGGAACTGGAGATCCGTGCGAGCCTGGGCGAGCCAACGAAGGCCCGCGTCCTCGTGGCCGCGGCGGACAATCTGGGAAATTTCGATCCGGCCGACGGATCGATCCGCCCGTCCTTGACCACTGTGATCGTCGGTCAGCAGACGATCGCGAAGGACATCGTCGCTTCTCCGCAGGCCGCGATGCTCCGCCTGACTCTCGCCCCGATGGGCGGTATGCCGCGTGTGACAGGCCTGGACGTCGCGCGCCGCGGGACCTCCATCGATTCCACCGACCTCGTGCTTTACCGGGATGACGGAAGCGGGGCTTTCGATGCGAACGATACTCGCGTATCGAACGCAACGATGACCGGCAGGGTCGTCCGCCTTTCGATGGACGTGAACCTTTCCACCCCGTCCCTCTATTGGGTAGAGGCCCGGTGGTCGAACCACACGCCCACGACCACGTTCGGACTCGCTGTGACGGATGTGGCGTCCAACGGAACCGCGAGTTTCACCGCGGCGGAAAACAGCCTCGTTTACTTGGGCGCGGCACCGTCGAGCCTCCGCATCGACGGCGCCTTCGGGGATTGGCAAGGGCGCCCGTACGGACAGGATCTCCTCGGAGACGTCACGAACCGAACCGGATCTCAGGCATATGATGCAAACGTGGATCTCCTGGCGACCGCGGTCGACCTCGGAACGAACTTCACGGGCTATGTGCGGGTCGATGGTCGGATGCTCGGCGGTCAAGACATCCCGACGTCCCGAGTGAGGACATACCCGGCTCCGCCCAGCTCGAACAATACGACGCTCCCGAGCGTCGTGCCCCCGCAGCAGGGAGTCGACGTGATGTACGCATACATCGATGCGGATAACTCATCCGCTACGGGCCTCCGGGCCGACATTGGCGGCCAGGCCTACGGCTTCGATTACGCGATTGCGGCGATCGGTCGGAACGGCGTGGTGAACTCGAGTGGCCTGTACGGGTTTGCATCGAGCCAATCGAATCCATGGAACTTCCTGCGGCCCGTCGATGTAGGACTGGACGCCCACCGGATGGAGTTCGCCCTCAACGCGAGCGTCCTGAGCTTGACGAGCGGGTATCGCGTGGTGTTCTACGCCTCAGACTGGCGGCTCGAGTACGACCTGGCCCTCCCCGATGCGGCGGTCACCCGATTCCCGATTTCCATCCAGGCCGCCACGAACGCGGTGATCAACGAGGTCTCGCCCCGCCCGAACCCGGAATGGATCGAGATCGCGAACCCGTTGGCGACATCAATCTCTCTGAACAATTGGGTGCTCCAGGTCCGCAACGGCGGGTGGCAGACCGTCTTCACCTTCACGACCCAGGTCCTCGGACCCTTCGGGTCCGGGTCGGCGTACCTCCGGGTAGACATAGCGGCCAATTCCCTCCCCAACGGCGGCACGCAGGTGCGGCTCCGCCAGGGTATGACGACGATCGATCGGACCACGTACCCGGGTTCCGTCAACACCGGGCAGACGTGGGCTCGGTTCAAGGATCCGGCGACCGGGGTACCCATGGACACGAACAACGACGCGGTCGACTTCTACACCTCGATTCTGCCTTCTCCGGGACAGGGGAATGATCGGCATCGCCCGACGATCGTCGTGGCGAAGACCGCGAACCGCGCGGTTGCGGCGCCGGGGGATCTCATTACGTACACGCTCTACTACAACAACACGAACACAGGGAACGCGAGGACCCTCTGGATTAACGACACCCTCCCCCTCGGAACGGCCTTTTCCTCTTCGAGCGCTCCCTTCAACTCCGTGTCGGGGCAGACCTACGGTTGGATCTTCCTGAACGTCGTGCCCGGAGCTCATTCTTTCACGCTCACGGCGCAGGTGACGGCTGCCGCGACGGACGGACAGGTCCTAGGGAACACCGCCACGTTGGCCTACGTGGATACCCTGCGACGGCCCTTGCCGGGGAGCGCCGCGTGGGCCAACACGACGGTT
>Ga0209801_1000945_pt1 | contig 18568 bp, 16 predicted proteins | sample GraSoiAngelo_127_FD_185884 | JGI IMG/M metagenome (GOLD analysis project Ga0209801, IMG submission 185884) | Grasslands soil microbial communities from the Angelo Coastal Reserve, California, USA - 14_0927_09_40cm (SPAdes) (version 2) | ecosystem: Environmental > Terrestrial > Soil > Grasslands ... | reverse complement strand
CGTCAACCTGGTCCAGCCGATCCTCGGCGGTCGGCCCTACATCGACCAGGAGGAAGAGGCGTACGACGAGGACGAAGAGGTCCATCGTTCTCGGCATCCCGTCCACGCGCGCGCCCACGGACACCCGGTGCCGATCGGAGCGTCGGCGCGGGCCCGCCATCGTCGCGGCCACGCGGATTACCTGGAGTTCCTCCGCAAGATCCCTGCGGAAGTCGGTGTGTCCGGCGGATATCGCCTGACCCGACCCCGGCACCTGGACGAGGAGGACGCGGAGGATGGCGACGAGGAGGGCGAAGAGATCGTGGCCACCCGGACGCATCGCGGTTCCCATACACACGCGACGGAGCGGCGCGAGCATCGCCGTCCCGCGCACGCCCGCGAGGCCGAGGACGAGGACGAAGAGACCGAATCCCCTGAGCCGCCCGCCCGCGCGCCGCGCATCCGCACCCAGGCGGAGGAGCGCGCGATCCAGCGTTTCGTCGAGCGCGCGCTGAAGAACTACGATCACTCAAAGCTCTGACCGCGCAACCTTTTTATCGCACGCCCCTTTGGCATGTCCGTCCCTCATGTTCTGTCCGAAATGCAGCTCGCTCCTTTTCCCGGCGAACGGGAAGGTGCACTGCAATTCGTGTGGGTACGAGCGTTCTCTCTCCGGGAAAGACGCGACCGTCACCCGCGTCGCGCGACCGGGGAAAGAGAAACCCGCCGACACCCTCGTCCTCGATGAGATCACGGAGACGCTGCCGAAGACGCGCGTCGAGTGTCCGAAGTGCGGGCACTACGAAGCCTTCTGGGTCATGCGTCAGACGCGCGCGGCGGACGAGCCGACCACGCGGATCTACCGGTGCGTGAAGTGCCAGCATACGTGGCGCGAGTACTGAGTTCCTGCGACGTCGTCCGGGAACCTTTATAACAGCCCACCTGATTTCCCGCCGAAATTCTGGGGGAGCGTTGTTTGTTCGAGGGGAAGGTCAAAGCCGATGTTCTCCGGGAGGTCGTCGACGTCGTGTCGACCCTCGTGGACGAGGCGAAGTTCAACGTGGGGAAGGATTCCGTCACGGTCAAGGCGGTCGATCCGGCCCACGTTGCGATGGTCGACTTGACGTTGGACCGCGGCGCGTTTGAGGCCTACAAGGCGGACGAGGGCGAGCTGGGGATCGACATGGACAAGATGAAGGAGATCCTGCGGCTCGCGAAGGCCGGGGAGACGATCGCCATGCGACACGACGAGGACAAGAACCGCCTCGTGGTGACGGTCGGGAACACGACCCGGCGGATGGCCCTCGTGGACACCGCGGGGATGAGCGACCCGAAGGTCCCGAGCCTGAACCTACCCGCGAAGGTCGTCGTCCGGACGGACGAGCTGCGACAGGCCATCCGGGCGTCGGAGAGTATCAGCGACCACATCGCGCTCAAGGCCTCGCCGGAAGGATTCGAGGTCGTCTCGGAAGGTGACACGGACAACGTGTCGCACATGGTGCCGAAGGACCTGCTCGAGGAGATCCAGGCCAAAGAGGCCGTGCGGTCTCTTTTCCCGCTGGACTACTTCTCGAACATGGTGAAGGCGATCAGCTCCGCGCCGAACGTGACCCTGTACCTCGGGTCCGACTATCCGGTCAAGATGGAGTTCAAGATCGCGGGCGGGAAGGGCGAAGTGAAGTTTCTCTTGGCACCAAGAATAGAATCGGAATGAATGTTGCAGCTCATACGATTCTCCCCGAGTCATGGCACATCGAAATCGCTTCTCGCGGTCGCGGCATCAGAGGGACCTTGTTTCATGGAGCCTTCACGACAGAGCCGCACAGCGTGCGGTTGACGCTCTGGCTCCTTATCTTGTTGTGAAGCAAGCTGAGGCACACCTTCTCCTAGACGTTCGACGCCTCAAGGCTCAAGGCAAGCAAGGGGTGACCGAATGGTTTCACGCGAACCGTTGGCGGGACTCGGTGAGAATGCGAAAGCGATGCTACACGGTGGCCCAAATTGCTACATTCGATCGAATTCACCAAACCGTACAGGCTTTGCACTCGTCAGTGCCGGAATGGCCAGACCTGGATTCATGGCGAGGTGGCTAAGCCGTCGCAGGTCACCGAACCGATGTAGAGCCTCGGCCGCCGTTCAATCGCTAGCAGGCGAACGCTTGGCGCCTCGAGATCCTATAGAACGGTTTCCGTCCCTTCGGGTTGCCGGCGAGTCGGAGCAAATTCGTCTCAGACGCCGAACGCAATTCGCATGATCGCGTAAGCGGCGACTCCGACCCCCGCGGACGCGGGAATCGTGATGATCCACGCCCAGAAGATCCTCCGGGCGACACCCCATCGGACCGCGGACAAGCGCTTCGTCGCGCCGACTCCCATGATCGCGGAGGCGATCACGTGGGTCGTGCTCACCGGGATCCCAGCCAGCGCGCTGCTCGCGAGCGCGATGCCTCCCCCGGTCTCGGCGGAGAAGCCTTGCCAGGGTCGTAGATGCGTCACCCGCTGAGACATCGTACGCACGATACGCCAGCCGCCAAAGAATGTCCCGAGCGAGATGGAGGCATGGGCACCAACGATGACCCAGAACGGGACCGCGAACTCGCCCGACGGGGGACCCCAGGGAGGTCCGATCGCCGCGACGACCAGGATGAGGGTGATGATCCCCATCCCTTTCTGAGCGTCGTTCGTCCCGTGCGTCACGCTATAGAAGAAGCTCGAGACGAGTTGCAGGCGCTTGAACTCGTGGTTCACCCTCGTCGGGGTGTGTCGGCGGAACAGGCGGATGACCACGAGCGCGAGGCCGAACGCGAACGTGAGCCCGACGAGCGGCGCGGCGACCATGTACACCACGATTTGGACGAGCCCTTTGAGGAGGATTTTTCCAAGGACGACGGCCGGGAGGAGTCCCGTGAGCAGACCGGCCAGGATCGTCGTCCCGAGCGTCGGCCGGTGCCTCCGGATGATGACGTCATAGGCGAAGAACGATGCGGCCCCGAGCACGAACGCCATCCCCGTCACGAAGAGGAAGAGGAGCATGTTCGTCGTGCTCGGGAGGAGGATCGACCCCGGTCCGGCCGCGAGCCCGGCCGAGCCGATGATGCCACCGATGAGCGCATGGCTGCTCGACGTCGGGAGGCCCCACAGCCACGTGACCAGGTCCCAGACAATCGCGCCGACGACGCCGCCCATGATGATGGCTATCGAATGGTGGAACGCGGCCTCGCCCAGCGGCAGGGCATTCACCCCGAGGATGTTCGTGTCGATGATCCCCTTGCCGATCGTTTCCGCGATTGCATTCGTGATGAAGACCATCCCGACGAAGTTGCCGGCCGCCGCCATGGCCACCGCCTTCGTCGGCGTGAGGACTTTCGTCGCGACAATCGTCGCGATCGCGTTCGCGGCGTCATGGAACCCGTTGAAGAAGTCGAACAGGAAGACGACGAGGATCGCGACGATGAGGATCGTGAAGAGATCCGCCATTCCCAGTCCGTGCCTCCGCGCGTCCCTCCATCCCGCCGCGAGAGACCTCCGGCGGCTCACTGATTCTTCGCCACAATGTCGCTCAGCACGTTGGCGACGTCCTCGCAGTGGTCCGTGGCCTGCTCGAGGACCTCCGTGATCTCCTTGAACTTGATGATCGTCACGGGATCTTCCTGATGGAAGAGCGCCGCGACCGCGTTGTTCATGAGGTCGTCGGCCACGTTCTCGAGGCGGTGGACCTCGATGGCGATCCGCTCGACCCCATTGGCCTGCTTCATGTTACGGATCATCCCGACGGCCTCCTTGAGGAGCCGCGTCCCGTCCTTGATCACGTTTCCGAGCTGCACCATCGCCTCGGTCGGACGATCAATTTCGTAGAGGCCGATCCGGCTCGAGGCCGCCTCGATCATGTCGAGCACATTGTCGAGCTCGGTGGCGAGGGCCTGGATGTCCTCCCGGTCGATCGGCGTGATGAACGTCTTGTTCAATTCCTCGTAAACCCGATGGACGATCTCGTCGCCCTGGTGCTCCACGTCCTTGATCCGTCGGCACTTCATCGGCACGTCGCGGAAGTCGTGCAGCAGGTCCGCCAGGGCGACCGCACCCTCGTCGACCGTGGCCGCAAGCTTCTCGAGGAGGTCGAAAAACTGACGCTCCTGCGGGATAATCCAACCTTTCAAACCCATGGCCCTCGCTCCCCGTTAACGCGGTAGTCCTAGGATTACATTAATGTGTCGTATCGGACCGGGGTGTCAGCTCTCGTCGAGGTTCACGCCGGACGCCTCGAGCTGTGCCAGGAGTTGCTTCCGCATCTTCCGGTTCCCCGCGAAGCCCTTGATCGCCTTGCGGGACATCTCATAATTTCGAAGCAACTCCTTCACGTCCCGTGGTGCCACCCCCGCGCCGCGCGCGATCCGTTGCACGCGGGAGGACTTCACGAGCTTCGGGTCCTTCATCTCGTCGTCGGTCATGGAGTCCATGATGATCTTGAACCGGCGAAGGCGGGCCTGCGTGCTCTCCATGTCCGCGTCCTTCATCTTCCCGCCCATACCAGGAATCAACGAGGCGAGCTTCCGCATGGGTCCCATGTCCGTCAGCATCTCGATCTGTTCGTACATCTCGTGGAGCGTGAACTTCCCCGCCATGATCTTCTTCGTGAGTGCCTCGGCCTTCTGCGCGTCGATTGCCTCTTGAGCGCGTTCCAGGAGCGTCTCGAGGTCGCCCATGCCGAGGAGGCGCGAGATGAACCGCGGCGGCTCGAACTTCTCGAGGTCGTCGATCTTCTCGCCGACGCCGATGAAGACGATCGGCGCGTTCACCTCGGCCACGGCGGAGAGGGCGCCGCCCCCTTTCGCGGTCCCGTCGAGTTTCGTGACGATGACGCCCGTGATCCCGACCGCGTCGTGGAACGCCTTCGCCTGGGGCCCGGCCTGCTGCCCCACGGTCGCATCGAGCACGAGGAGGCGTTCGTCCGCTTGGACCGCCTTCGCGACCCCCTCAATCTCCGCGATCAGGTCCGGCTCGAGCGCGTGCCGACCGGACGAGTCGACGATGATCACGTCGCTCGCGGCGAGGGCCTTCACGCCGGCCTTGGCGATCTTCACGGCCTCCTTCGCCCCCGGCTCCCCGTGGAACGGTGCGTTGATCTGCTCCGCGAGCTGTTTGAGCTGATCGTACGCCGCGGGCCGGTGCACGTCCGCCGCGACGAGGCCGACCGAGAGCCCCTTCTTCTGGAAGAACTTCGCCAGCTTGCCGGCCGTCGTCGTCTTGCCTTGGCCGTACAGGCCGACGAGGAGGATCCGCTGCTTCTGGAGCGGGACCTCGCGGGTGGCCCCAAGGATCTTCACAAGCTCCTCGTAGATGATCCGGACGACGTGCTCGCGCGGGCTCATGCCCGGGGGCGGCTTTTCTTCGAGGGCGCGCCGCTGGAGCTGCTTCGTGATCCCGAGGGCGAGCTGGACGTTCACGTCCGCCTGAATGAGGGCCCGCTGGATGTCGCGGACGATCTCTTTGATGAGGGACTCGTCGACGTAGCTGGCCCCCGCGATCTTGCGAAGCGCCTCGCGGAGTGAACCGCCGAGTTTTTCGAGGACCATGCGTGGACACCGAAGGGGTAATCCCCTTTAAGTCTGAGCACCACGAAGTCGAACGATCGCTGTCAACGACCGCGGATGAGCAAAACCGCCGAGGTGATCGTAGCCACCATGATGAACACGAGGAGCAAGACGATCGTTTCCAGTCGGTCACTGATTTTCGCCAAGTAGAAAAGCTCGTTCTGCTGGAAGAGGTCGGTGCCCGCAGATTGATGAAGCGGCATTCCCGCAGGAGCCATGCCTCCCCCCGGAGCCGGCGGTTGCGGGTTCACGGGACCCGTTCTGAAATGTAGTCCTGTCTACTTAAGTTTTCAAACCTGCCACTACGACTGCGTTCGGCTCCGACGCCGCGTTGACCGGTGAAGAACCGAGTTGAAGAGTCGAACCAACGGCTTCGCTCACATTCGATGCGAACTAAAAAAGGGAAGGGAGGGCTAGCCTTGTCAGAAGGGATGGGATGCACTCTAACGAACTAGCCCAAAATTCCCCCGGAATCGTATTCGGGATAAGCTACTTAACACTTTGTAAAATCTGAGAAACCGGATGGCGGCCGCGGACCGAACGGGGTGCGGGCCTGACAAAACCTGCGGCAGCCCGCCCGTCGCCACCCACCGGTGCGCTATACTAAGTATATTTAAGATTTCTGGAACGATCTTGGCGGGAGGCCCCTTTGGATCAACCCGCCGAGAGGGCCAACCGGTCAAAGGTATCCGGACTTCTGCAGCATGAGGAGGTCCTCGGTCGACAGCTTCTCGCCTTTCTTGAACCGTTCGAAGATGAGTTCCGCCTCTCTCTTCGCGTCGACCTCTTCGGCGACCTCCTCGGTGACGCCGCGACTCTTCATCCAGATGCCGTGGATGATCTTGTCGTAGTCGTGGACCTGGCGGATGTGCTCGATGTGCTTCCGGTGCTCCTCGTCCGCGAGCATCTTCGTCTTGATGAACTCCTCCTGCGCCCGGTCCGCCTCGCGGCGCAGGGTGTCCCCTTGTTCGTATAGCGCGGTCATCTGATCGTGCTCTGTCTGGGCCTTCTCCGCCAGCTCGGAGACGCGCTTGTGGGCGTCCTCCGCGAGGTCCCGGGCGGACTTCAACTCGTCCTTCATCTTCCGGACGTCCTCGTTCTCCTCGAGCGACTTCTCGAGCTTCCGGACCTCCGCCTGGAGCCGTTGGATCTCGTCGATCAGCGCGCGCTCCTTGTCCACAGTCAGGACGGAGGTCATCTGTCGGAACTCGAGGCGCTTCAGCTCCTGTTGGAGCTTGCCGAGCGGCACGGCGCCCCGAGGCAGCTTCCGCCGCTTCAGCTCCGTGAGTTGATCTTGGAGCTCGTTCACCCGGCGGTTGTAGCGGTCGCGTTCTTCTTTCGCGGACTTGACCTGCGCGTTCAGCTCGTCCCGTTGGATCCGGTGTTGCGTCGCCTCGTCGACGAGCGCGCGGACCTGGGCGTTCAACGCGTCGCGCTTCTCGACCCACTCACGCGTCTTGTCGTTCAGCTCGTCGCGCCGCCGGCGGTGGCGTTCCGCCTCTTGGTTCTCTCGCTCCCGCTTTAGCTGCAGCTCATCCAGCACCGAAACCCTCTCGAGACCGGCTGGTGGGAAGCTGCGAAGAAACCCTCGGCTTATAAAACTTCCCGCGCACGTCCTCGGAATCCGGAAGGAGCCGATGCGATAACGGCGTCGCAAACTCAAATAGCGTCCGGTTCATAGTAACCGGGGTTCCGTGAGTCGCTTCGCGTTCGTCGGGTTCCTGATCCTCCTCGCGATCGCCGTCGACACGGCCGCGCCCGCGCTCGCGGAACGCAACCCGTTGCCGTCCCCGGCCGCCACGACCTACACGCTCGCCCTCGCGGCGGACCGTCGCTCCGCCGAACGGAACGACACGATCACGTACAGCATCTGGGTGAACGTGTCGGGAGGCGGTTTCCTCCAGCTCGTCCGCGTGAACTTCACCCTCGATCCCGACCTCACCTTGGTCGGCGCGGCGGTCATCCCCCCGTCGGCGTGCGGGACAAGCACCTCCAATGCGACGTTCACGGAATGGCAGTGCAGCTTCCTCCACTCGGGTCGTTCGTACCGCTTCACGGTGCCGGCCCTCGTGGACGCGAACGCGACGCGAGGCCGATCCCGGACTGCGACCGGGCAGGCTATCGAGCTCGGCGCGGGAACCGCCACGCCCCGAATCGCCCGGGTGCCGGTCTGGATCCTCATCGGCGTCCTCGAGCTGCAAGTGACGGCGGTGCTCTCCTCGGCCCCATCGCCCGGGAGTCAGATCTACTTCAACGTGAACGTCACGAACATCATCCGCACCGATGTCGACCCGGCGGACGTCCAGAACCTGACGGCGTACAACGTGCGCATCACGATCGGGATCAGTCCCTTCCTCGATGTCGGGACCACGACCCCCCGGCTCCGCACCCTGCCCTACCTGGCCCCGAGCGAGAGCGACAGCGTGAACTTCACCGGAATCGTGAATGCCACCATCGGGGACCCGATCTCCGTCAACGCAACGCTCCTCTATGATGACGTGGCGAACCGTTCGATCGGACCGAAGTTCGCCGAGTGGGTCGACGACGTCCAGGCGCCGCCCCCGCTACGCAGCGATCTGACTTCGGTCCTCGCGGTGTTCTCCTTCGCCGTCGTCGCCATCGTGGCGGCGATCGTCATCGCCCCCATCCTCGGCGAACGCAATCTCGCGATCGATGAGGTGTTCCTCGTGCATCGGAGCGGCGTCCTGATCCGGCACCTCCGCCGGGGATCGACGCCAGATTTGCGGAAAGACGACGACCTCGTCGCGTCGATGTTCGTCGCGATTCAAGATTTCGTCCGCGATTCTTTCCACACCAAAGCGACGCTCGACGAGCTGTCGTTCGCGGGTCGGAAGGCCGCGGTCCTCCGAGGCCGGTATCTCATCCTCGCGGCCCTCGTCTCGCGCGGCAACCCGCGGTATCTCTTCCCGCAGATGAAGGCCGTCGAACGGGCGCTTCGGAGGGCGCACGGGGCCGCGTTGGTCGATTGGGACGGTCGGGTCACGAGCCTCGACCAAGCCGGGCCGATCCTCGAGTCGTTCCTGGCGGGGGGCTTCCGGCGGATGCGTGGGTGGCGGCGATGATGCTCGGATCGGATGCACGGCCCGCACCTTGGGGGTGTTCCCCTGGCCATTGAGCGTCCGGACACGGCATCGCTGGTCCGGCAGCGTCTCATGGCGAACGCGGACGACGTCGATGCCCTCTTTGTGCTCGCCGCCCTACGGGCCCAGGAAGGCTACTTGGAGGAAGGCTTGACGATCCTCGACCACGTGCTCCGCATCGACCCGCGATACCCCGGCGCCTGGCGGTTCAAGGCGAAGCTCCACGGAATGCAAGGGGAAGCGGCCGCGGAACAGTCCGCGCGACGGCGCGCGGAAGAAATGGAGAGATGAAGATGCCCCTCGAAGTCGTCAAACTGAAAATCTGCATGGCCGGGGAAGGCGCGGTCGGCAAGACCTCCCTCATCCGGCGATACGTACTCGACCAGTACGACGATCGATACATCGCGACCCTGGGCACGAAGATCACGAAGAAGAGCCTGACGGTACCAAATCCGGCGGGCTCGGAACCGCTCCAGGCCGACGTCATCCTGTGGGACATCATGGGCACGTCGACGGTCCGGGAGCTGCTGAAGGAGGCGTACTACCACGGCGCGCAGGGGATCCTCGCGGTGGCGGACCTCACCCGGCGCGACACGTTGATCGCACTCGACGAGTGGGCGCGGTCCATCCGTTCCGTCGCGGGCGACATCCCGACGTACGGCGTCGTGAACAAGGCGGACCTCGAGACGGAGCGCGCCCTCCCGCGGGCGGACGTCGAATCGTTCTTCCGGTCGCGCGGCTGGCCGTGGTCGTACGCGAGCGCGAAGACCGGGGCCGGCGTGCACGAGACGTTCGTCGGCATCGTGAAGCACGTCCTCGAGAGCCGGGCGTGACCTAGGCGATCCGCCACCGGCGGTGGGCCTCGGCGTCCTTCGTGAAGCAGTAGTGGACCGTATTGAATTCGGTGCGCATCGCGCCGACGTCGGCGGCGACCTTCTCCGATGGCTCGTGCTTGACCGCGACGCGGGCGAACAGGTCGGCGACCTCGTCCATCTGGGATTCCCGCATGCCGAGGCGCGTGAGCTCCTGCGTCCCCAGACGCACGCCGCTCGGCTTCACGGGAGACGTGTCCCAGGGCAGGAGGTTCTTGTTCGTGATGATGTTCGCCTTCTCCAGGTCCGCCGAGAGCTTCGCGCCGCCGCCGATGGCCGCCACGTCGAGGGCGACCGTGTGGCTCTCCGTGAATCCGTGTTTCTCCGCGAGGACCTTGATGCCCCGTTCGTGCAGCGCCTGGGCGAGCGCCTTCGAATTCCGGACGATCTGGGCCGCGTACTCTCGCCCGAATTCGACGAACTCGGCGAGGGTGATGCCGAGGGCCGCCATCGCATGGAGGTGGTGGTTCGAGACGACGCCCGGGAACACGGCTCGCTGGAGGCGCTTGATGAACTTCTCGTCGTCGGAGTCGCTGAGCAGGATCCCGTGCTGCGGCCCCGGGAGCGTCTTGTGCGTCGATCCCGTGAGGACGTCGGCCCCTTCGTGGAGCGGGTCCTGGAATTGTCCGCCGGCGATCAGGCCGAGCACATGGGCGCCGTCGTACCACACGGAGCAACCGGCCTCCTGGAACGCGTCGCGCAGGTCGGCCAGAGGCGTCGGGAACAGGAAGACGCTCTGTCCGAACGCCGCGACCTTCGGCTTCACGAGCTTGATCAGCGTCGCCGTCCCGTCGACGTCGATGTTCATCCGGTCCACGTCGAACGGATAGTTGACGTTGTTCACGCCGCGCATGCCGGCCGCCCCGAACTTCGCGGAGCTGATGTGCGCGCCGTGGCTCAGCGCCACGGACGTCATGATGTCGCCCGGCTCGAGGAGGGCGAAGTACACGGCCATGTTCGCGACCGTGCCGCTCGTCAGCCGGGGGTCCGCATGCCGCACCCGGAAGATCTTCTTCGCCAGCGCGACGACCCGGTCCTCGACCTCGTCGACGAACGTGTTGCCCTGATAGTACCGTTCGTGCGGGAGGCCCTCGGCGTAGCGGTCCCCAAAGTCCGTCAGGAGCATCTCCCGCGCCATCGGGCTGATGATGTTCTCCGACGCGATCATCGGGAGGCATCGCGCGAACCATGCGTGGTGGCGGTCCACCGCCCCTTCGATGAAGGCGACGTCTTCGTTCATGTCGCTCGCGAGGGAACCGGCGCGGCGGATAAATACGTTGAGTCGGGCGCTAGAAGCAGTGGACCTTCCCGTCGACGATGCGTTCCGTCATCTTGTAGATCTTCTCGAGTTCCTCGTCGATGAGCGCTTCCGCGTCGCGCTGGAGCGAGCTGAGGTGCGTCCCCTTCTCCGGGATGATCTGGGCCGTCGCGGCCTGCGGCTCGTCGATCGGGTTCCCGATCTGGGAGACGATGCGGACCCAGACTTCCTTCACCTGGCCCTCGTGCTCGCGGACGAGTCGGTCGGCGATGTCGAACGAGAGGAGGTTGTACAGCTTGCCCACGTGGGTCACGGGATTCTTGCCCGCGGCGGCCTCCATCGACATCGGCCGGTACGGCGTGATGAGGCCGCTGACCCGGTTCCCGCGCCCGACGCTGCCGTCATCCCCGTTCTCCCAGGAGAGGCCGGTGACCGTGAGATAGAAAATCCCGGAATCGTAGTTGTCGCCCGTGTTGATGTCGACCTTCACCGTGCGGTCCGTGAACTTCACCGCATTGTCCAGCAGCCGTTCGCGAAGTTCCTCGATGACGCTTCGGTAGTGGTCTTTGTCCGGAACGTACTTGTCGACGAAGGCGGCGGCGATTGTGAGTCGCATCGCGTCGTCGTGCCGGACCCCCATGACCTTGATGTCCTGCCCGACCTCCTTCAGGTCCTTCTTCAGCGGTCCGTTGATCAGGTGCTCCGTCTCCAGGACCACCGTCTCGAGTTCGGAGAACGGCGCGAACCCGACGCCGAATGACGTGTCGTTCGCCAGGTGCTTCTGCGTGTCGTATAATCCTCGAAGGTCGACGGAACCCTGGCCGATCTTGCAGTCGAGGGTGACGTCCGCGTCCACGTTCAGGTTCGTGCAGTTCGTCGTGAGGTAGTCGTGGGCCGCTTGGATCGCGACGGTGCGGTACGGGAGGCGTTCGCCATTGACCATCGTCGTCGCCCGGCCGACCAACAGGATGTACGCGGGCTCGAGGAACACCCCGCCGCCGAACTTCGGCGCGCTCTGTCCTCCGACGACCTCGACCTGATCCGTGTTGTGATGGAGGATCCGCCCGAACCGCTGGATGTACATCTTCGAAAGGGCCCGCGAGACGATCTCCGCGAGTCCGTCCGCGACGCTGTCCGGATGGCCGACCCCCTTGCGCTCGACGATCTCGGTTCCCTGCTGTTCGATCGGCGTGTGGATGAGTTCCTCGACGTAGATATTTCGCGCCACGGAAGTCCCCCGACGGCTTGCGGCGTGGATGCGGCGGTGCATATATGCTTTTTGTCGCCTCGTCGCGCCGAGGCGGAACGGCCGCGACGGATTCGTTGGCCCGGTTCATCGGCCAATAATATGCAATGGCTTTGAAAATTCCGGCAGGAATATGTACCCTCGGCCCCTTGCCGCCGGAGATGATGCCCGATCTGGAAGAGGTGCCGCGGCTACGGAAGGCCCTCGGGCTCACGCAGACCGCCCTGGCGCGCCTCTCGAACGTGAGCCAGTCGACGATCGTGAAGATCGAGAAGCGGCAGATGAACCCCTCGTACGACGTTGTCCGGCGGGTCATGGCGTCCCTCCAGGTCGAGCTGAAGCGGCAGGAGAAAAAGGCGCTCGTCGAACAGATCCAGACGAGGAAGGTCCAATACGTCGAGGCGAAGATTCCGCTCGCCACCGCCGTGGACGAGATGCGCCACTGGAAGTTCTCTCAGATGCCCGTCATGCACAACGGTCACCCGGTCGGCTCGATTTCGGACAAGGTGATTAACAACCTCATCCTCTCCGGCAAGGACCCGAAGGACCTCGCGCGGATCCGGGTGGACGAGGTCATGGAGCCGGCCTTCCCGCAGGTCGACGCAAAGGCCCCGGTCGAGCTCGCCGCGAGCCTGCTGCGGCACTACGACGCCGTCCTCGTGACCGCGAAAGGCGAGGTCACCGGAATCGTCACGAAGTCGGACCTGATGAAGCTCCTGTAGTCGCGGGGCCTGGCGACAACATCTCTCTCAGCCGACGACGGACTCGAACAACGGTATCGGAAAATAGTCGATTGGGGGTCACGACGGCGAGGTGGATCTCGACACGTCACCGCACCGCACGATGAGGCCGGTTGGTGCGATTGTGTTTTCCTGTGCCGCCGGGCTGATCGTCCTGGTGAATGGCCTCCTTGGCGTCCACATTCCGAAATTCGCCCTGTTCGCCCCACCGGTCCTTATTTCGATTGGGTTGGTTTCCGGTGCTGCGATTCTCGTCGGTTCGGTTCTGCTCTGGCTGGCTCCGCGGAACCGCGCGGTTTGGGGGCCTACCATCATCGTGTTTTCCGCCCTCAGCCTCCTGATTGGGGGCGGCATGCTCGGATTCCTATTTCCGTTGGGAGCCACGTTTGGTATCATCGGCGGAATCCTCGCGATTGCACGGCCGCCCGCTCCGATGATACCGCTCGCTGGCCGCTAACGGCTGCGGGAAAAGGCGTCGAGCCGTTCGACCATTGGACCAGACCTGATTCGCCCGCCCCGTCGTTATCGTTAAATAACGATAACTACTTCTCCGCTCACGGAGATAAGACGGTGATGATTGGCTGCGGCTACTGCGTGAAGACGATTCGGCGCGGACGCTATCTCTACTTCTGGCACTACGAGAACCGCGGGGGCCGGAGGGAGCAGATCGAGGAGTACGTCGGACCTGCGAAGGATTCCCAGGTCCGCGAGGAAGTCGCTCGGCGAGTGGCCGCCTACGCGGACCGGGCCCGGTCCGAGATGCGCACGTTCGTCCAGCGCACGAAGGCTGAGATGGCCGTGGCCGTCTGAGCGGTTGTTATCGTTACCCGACGATAACTGGCCCGATCGATGCATCCCGCCCGTTCGTCTTAGTCCGGGTACGGGACCTCGATCTCCAGGAAGTCCTCGGCCACCCGGGCGCTCGGGAAGACCTTGCGGGCATCTTCGAGGATCGTCGTCGGGTCCTCGTAGCGCGGGCTGAGATGGGTCAGCACGAGGAGTCCGACCGCCGATTCCTTCGCGACCTGCGCGGCCTGTCGGGAGGAAGAGTGGCCATACCGGTTCGCCTTCTCTTCCAACGCGGCGTCCGAGGTCGCGTCGTGAATCAGGACGTCCGCGCGTCGCGCGACCTGGACCAGATCCTCGTGAGGCATCGTGTCCCCCGTGTAGACGATCTTCCGGCCCCGCCGCGGCGGGCCGAGGACGTCTTCCGGCCGGATCGTTCGGTCCCCAATCCGGATTGTCTCGCCTTCCTGGAGTCGGCTGTAGAGGGGACCGGTCGGAACGCCCAAGGCTTCGGCCCGCTCGACGCTGAATCGCCCAGGTCGCGGCTTCTCCTCGAGGACGTAGCTGAGGCAAGGCACGGTGTGGACCGCTTCGTGGGCGGTGATCGCATACTCGCCGCAGTCCACCGCCCCGCCCGGAGGGAGCTCCTTCGCCTTCACGGGGAAGCCCGGCGTGAAATAGCCGAGGGACAGCAATTCGCCGACGAGTCGCTCGATGCCCCGCGGCACGTAGACGTCGAGGGGCGCCTCCCGTCCGTTCATCGACATGCTCTGGACCATGCCGGGCAATCCGAGGAAATGGTCCCCGTGGAAGTGGGACACGAAGACGCGGGAGACTTGCATGAAGCTCAACGTGCTGAGCATGAACTGGCGCTGGGTGCCTTCGCCGCAGTCGAACAGGATCACCTCCGGACCGCGTTTTACCGCGACCGCGCTCACGTTCCGCTTCGGCGTCGGCCACGATCCGGAGGTGCCGAGGAAGACGATCTGCATGGACGGGTCCCGAACGCCCGCGGGCGCTTAACGGCTTTGGACTCCGCGTGAAAGCTTTATCGCGGAACCGGGATGCCGCGGCGGTCCTCCATGCGTTCGATCGACGGACGGTCGCTCGACCTCGATGACGTGATCGCCGTCGCCCGCCGGGGCGAACCGGTGCGCCTCGCCCCGGCCGCGGCGAAACGCGTGGACGCGAGCCGGCGGGCCCTCGAGACCGTCGTCGCGAAAGGCTCCCTCGCGTACGGGATCAAGACGGGCTTCGGCGAACTGGCGAACGTCGCCATTTCCGACGCAGACGTCCGGGCGCTGCAGCTCAACCTGTTGCGGAGCCACGCGATCGGCCTCGGCCCGCCGCTCCGACGAGATGAGGTGCGGGCCGCCCTCCTGCTCCGGGCGAACACGCTCGCGATGGGATACTCCGGCGTCCGTCGGATCCTCGTGTCGCGCCTCCTAGATTTCTTGAACCGAGGCGTCCATCCGGTGATCCCGTCCCGAGGCTCGCTGGGTGCGAGCGGCGACCTTGCCCCCCTGGCGCACCTGGGCCTCGTGCTCATCGGCGAGGGCGAAGCCGAAGTCGGCGGACAGGTTCTTCCAGGGGCAAGAGCCCTCGCGAAGGCGAACCTCGCTCCCCTCGTCCTCCAGTCCAAAGAAGGCCTCGCGATCATCAATGGGACGTCCGTGATGGCGGCGGTCGGTGCCATCTTGGTGAACGATGGCCTGCGGTTGCTGAAGGACGCCCAGGTCGCCGCCTCGATGTCCTTCGAGGCGCTCCGGGGATCTCCGAAGCCGTTCGACGATCGCCTCGTCGGGCTGAAGCCGCAACCAGGTGCCAGGGAAGTTGCAGCGAACCTGCGGCGCCTCCTCCGGGCAAGCGAGATTATCCCGTCCCACAAAGGTCCGCACAAGGTGCAAGACCCGTACACGCTGCGGTGCATTCCACAGGTCCTGGGGGCCGTCCGCGCGACGCTCGATAACGCGGTTGCGTCCCTGCGGATCGAGATGAACGCCGCGACGGACAACCCACTCATCTTCCCCGAGGGGACGAGCGTCAGCGGAGGGAACTTCCACGCGCAAGCGCTCGCGATGGCCCTCGACCACGTCGCCCTCGGGATGGCCGTCCTCGCGGGATTTTCGGAGCGGCGGATCGCCCGCCTCGTCGACACGCGACTCAGCGAGCTGCCGCCCTTCCTGACCGAGAAGAGCGGCCTGAATTCCGGCATGATGATCGTGCAGTACGTCGCGGCGGGCTACGCGAGCGACAACAAGGTCCTCGCCCATCCGGCGTCCGCCGACTCGATCCCGACGTCGGCGAACCAGGAGGACTTCGTGCCGATGGGGATGGCCGCCGCGATGAAGGCGCGGCAGGCGCTCGAGAACGCGGCGCACGTCGTCGCGCTGGAGGTCCTCGCGGCGGCCCAGGGCCTGGAATTCCTCAAACCGCTCCGTCCGGGTGCGGGACCCCGGGCGGCGTACGAGTTCGTGCGGTCCGGGGTTCCGCCGCTAGTCGATGACCGCTCGCTCGCGCCCGATGCCAACCGGATCCTGGAATGGATGGCGACCGGCGAGCTGCTGAAGGCTGCGGAAGGCGCCGCGGGTCGGCTCGCCTGATCACTCGACCGCGTTCTGCAGGGAGCGGAAACAGACCGGGCAGCGGCCCACGCGGGTCGCGCACAACTCGTGGAAGTCCCGGCCGCAGCCGCAACGGGTGACCCGGAAGCCGGTCTTGATGAGTCCCTTGCAGATGGGGCACCGGGTCTCGAGGTCCGCGACGAGCCGCTTCGCCTTCTCCTGGACGCGCTCGGAGACGTCGATCTGCGCGATCATCTCCTGGGTGTATTCCTTGTTGTCGAACACCCGATGGGAGACGATCTGGATGGCCAGCGGCACGGAGCCGGAGGCAGTCATCTTGAGTCGGAACCTCAGCGCCTCCGAGCGGTGCGCGCCGACGGTCGGCAGTTCGGCCATGTCCTCGGTCTCCGCATCGCCGAGGATGCGCACGCGGACGTCTTTCGCGAGTCCCTTGCCGATGTTCTCGACCGTGACGGTCGCGTCCGCCCACTCGTTCAACCGGACGGGGCCGACGTCGACGTAGGCCTTCATGCTCGGCGCGAACTCCTCGGTCGCCTCCCAGGCGACGCGGTACGCTTCCTCCGCGGCCTTGATTGACTCTGCAAGATCGGATTTCCGCAGCTGCATCGCCTGGGCGAGCTTCCCTTCGGCGGCCTTCATGTCGATGCCGAACTTGCGGCCGTTTCGGATCGTCGTCTCGGCCTTGTACGTGAGGTCGATGAACCGTTTCTCGACGACCTTCGCGGACTCGACCCGTTCCAGGGCGTTGTTGACCACGTCCATCGCTTGGTCGAATTCGCCTCGAAGGATCTGCTCGTTCGCCTGCCGCAGGAGCGCCTCCGCATCCCGCGAATCCGAGCCGAATTTCTTCGCGTGGGCGAGGTTCTCCGCGGCCTCCTGGAGGGCCCGATTCAGTTTCCCGGAGAGGGCCGACTGCGCGACATCGCGGGCGGATCGGACGAGCGCCAGCGCCTCCCGGAAATTCTCCGAGTCGATCAGGGTCCGGGCCTCCGAGAGCTTGTTCTGGATCGGTGTGGGATCGACCTCCATCTTCCGGCACGTCTCGACGAGCGGTTCGGCCTTCGCCAGCTCCTCCCGCGCCCACGAGTTCAGGAGCCCGAGGCCCCAGTCGATGCTGCCCGCGAACGCAGAGCGCGCGCGCTCCACCTCGCCGGCCTCGAACGCGACCTCGCCTTCCTGGAAGAACTTCTCGAACTTCGTGGAATCGGCGCCGACCTCGTAGGCCGTCTGCAGGAGCGCCTGGGCCCGGTTGCGCACCTCTTGGGTCTCCTCCAGGAGGATCCGGAGGTCGGCGATCGCGTCGGAGGAACGGATCGCGGTATCGAGCGACTTCACGTAATCGCCGTCGCTGTACATCTGGCGGGAATCGGACACGAGCGAGGTGACGGCGGCGGGGCCCTTGCCGATCGCCCGGAGCTTTCGCTCGACGGACTCGACGGCCTGCTTCGCCATGCCCTGTTGAAGGCCGACGCGTTCCGCCTCTTCCTCGCTCTGCTCGGCCGCCGCGATCGCCTGGCGGTACTTCTTCGCCCGGAAGAACTCGCGCGCCCGTTCGTACAGTCGATCCGCGGATCGGGTGTCGGTCCCGTCCATCCGGGCCCGCCTGAGGGTCTCCTCGAAGCCTCGCATCCGCACGGCGATTCCGCGGTCGCGCTCCTTCGATGCTTCGGCCTCCGCCTGCGCCGCGTGGTCGAGGGCCTCGTCGAACTGTCCCATCTTGTATGCGCGGTCCGCGCGCTCGAGCAAGCCGGTCGTCGTGGATAGCGGGAGGTTCATCGCGTCCGCGTCGGCCACCATCTCCCGGAGCCGGCGCAAGGCCGTCGTCGCCTCGTCCCCCTGCCGTTTCAAGACGTCGAGCTCCTCCCTCAGTCGAAGCGTGAGGTCCGCCGCCTGTTCGAGTTCGCCCGCGTCGAGGTGCTGGCGCGCCTTGACGATTGCGTCGCTCGACTGTGCGAGGTTCACGCCCTCCACGGAGCCGAGGACCGTCTCTGCCGAGGTCAGCGATGAGGTGAGCTTCTCCGTGATCAGGGCGGTGAACTCGTCCTCGGCGCGTTGCGCGAGGGCGAGGGCCTTCTCGTACTCTTTCGCCTTCATCGCCTCCTTCGCCGCGCCGAACACGTCCCGGAGGTGCGGCGCGTCGATCCCGATCTTGGCCGCCAAGTCGAGTCGCCCACGGGACGACAGGATCTTCTGGGCCGAGGAATAGAGGACCGTGAGCTTGTCCGTCTCCGCACGGGCCGACGAGGCCATCTGGAGCGCCTGCTCGTAGTCGAGCCGTTCGAAGGCCTTCTTCGCGTCGACGAGCATCTCGACGACCTTCGAGACGTCGACGTTGCGCTTCTTCGCCTCGGCCACGAACGCGGCCCCGCTCGCGATCGCGTTGTACGCCTGGCGATGGAGCGCGGTCATCT
>Ga0209801_1000941_pt1 | contig 18597 bp, 14 predicted proteins | sample GraSoiAngelo_127_FD_185884 | JGI IMG/M metagenome (GOLD analysis project Ga0209801, IMG submission 185884) | Grasslands soil microbial communities from the Angelo Coastal Reserve, California, USA - 14_0927_09_40cm (SPAdes) (version 2) | ecosystem: Environmental > Terrestrial > Soil > Grasslands ... | reverse complement strand
ATTCCAACCGACTGCTGGTTGGTCAGATCAACCACCTGGTATCGTCGCTCGTCCGGAATCATGCTAAGATTCTCGTAGTAGTAGATCCTGGTCCGTGAGGTCCGGTAGAGTGTCTGATCATCTCTCTTGAGGTACCCCATCTTCCGCATGAACTCGACAACCTTCTCCAATTCAGCGTCCTCAAGCCGAGTGTAGGGAAACGCTCGCCTCAGAACTTGCGTGATGCGCGCGAGGGGAACGCTACCTTCTGAATCCAGCAATAGGCCGGCGATCTGATGAGCCAGGACATCGAGGGCTCTATGGTGAATGACTGTTGGTTCGAGACGGCCTTCCTTGGCCAACTCGATGACTCCGATCGACTCCAAGAGGTCCTCCGTTGACACAGCTACTAGAACTCCCTGCGAGGTTCTGGTGAGACTGTGTCCGGATCTTCCTACTCGCTGGACCAAGCTATTGACCTGGCGTGGTGACATGTACTGGACAACAAGATCCACGGAACCGATGTCGATCCCCAGCTCTAGGGTGCTCGTGCAGACGAGTCCTTTGATCTGGCGGGCCTTGAATGCTTCTTCGGCTCGGACCCGCTCTTCTTTTGGAAGCGAGCCGTGATGGACCATTATCTTCTGGTCCATCATGTTGAATTTTGAACCCAGCATCTCTGCATTGACGCGACTGTTGACAAAGATCAGAGTAGAGTCATGAGCTTCAACAAGATCTGAGACAAGAGCTAGCCGGGCTGCGGCTTCGGGGGCTGTATAGAGGCGTCGTGCTAGTTCTTGGTCTTCTTCACCTGGGGGCGGATACTCGATCTTGTACCGAGTGTCCTTGCTTAGCGGAACCTGAACGATCCTAACAGGATCGCTGCCTCCCAGAAACTGTGCTATCTCACTTGGATTCCCAACAGTGGCAGACAACCCTACCCTCTGAAAACCCGCGGGACAAACCTCTCCCAGTCGTTCTAAGCCGACAGTAAGTTGGACCCCGCGCCGATCACCTGCAAGTTCATGGATCTCATCGACCACGACTGCTTTGACATGACTGAGATGTTCTCTCATCCTCTTCCCGGGGAGGATAGCCTGTAATGTTTCAGGAGTAGTAATGAGAAAGTCTGGAGGCCTACCTGCCATACGCCTGCGATCAGCCGCTGGGGTGTCGCCGTGTCTAACTTCAACCGAGAAACCTAGCTTAGCAGACCAGACTTGCAATCGTTTGAGCAGGTCTCGGTTCAAGGCCCTGAGAGGAGTGATGTATAGTAGCGAGATTCCCTGCCTAGCCTCATCTTGGACCATCCTATCGATGAGGGGTAGGAGAGCTGCCTCTGTTTTTCCAGAGCCGGTTGGCGCGATTATCAGGACGTTCTCACCGTGAGCCACTATGGGGATGGCTTCCTCTTGAGGTGGTGTTGGCTTGGAAATCCCGGTCTCTTGGAGAAGGCTCTTCAACGGGGGTGAGAGAAGGGTGAAGGCTTCTGGCATGGGCACGACTCCTAAGGCAGAGGAGTCATTCTTCCCTTCTCTTGAAGATAAACTTCCTAGGTCTCGAAAAGTAAGCTTTTCGCGCTCAGCGGACTGAGAGGAGGCTTATGGAGTCCAGGTGATTTAGCGCTCCGATGTCCCAAGAGGCTAGGTTATTTCTTTTCGGTAATCTTCTTCACAAAATCTCGGTAGGCTTCCGGCGTCATCAATGAGGGAAGGTCCTTCTTCAGATCGTCCGGTCTGATTATCGTAATCCATCCCTTTTCATAGGGACTCTTGTTGACAAGCTCAGGGGCATCAGAAAGTTCGCTGTTAACCTTAAGGACGACGCCGGAAATCGGGGAGTATACGTCGGCGACTGCTTTCACAGACTCCACAGTGCCGAGACTCTGCATCTGAGCCACCTTGGCTCCGACCTTTGGAAGATCAACGTATACGATTTCGTGTAGCGAATTTTGCGCGTAGTCGGTGACGCCTATTCGACAGTCAGCGCCCTCTACGTGGACCCATTCATGCTCTTTCGTGTAGTGGAACTCGGCAGGAATCTGGAATTCGCTTTTCAACTTATGGACACGGAATTTGTAGATAGTACGGCGTCCCGTATAATAGTCTGGTCTCATTCAAGGATCTATTAGTCTAACTCTTACTCGCGTGAATCCGTTTCAAGAGGACGGGGACTTGTTGCCAGCTCTTCGCCTTCAGAACCTTGGGCATGCTTTCCACGCTTCGATTCCATGGCCTCTCGTAGAGTACGCCCCACGCGGTTGGATTTCTCGAGATTAGAGGCATGAGATCAGGTGCATCATCAATGTAGACATCATAATCCAATAGAATCTTGTCTCTCCAGCCAAGGACTCTTACAAAACGGCGATATCGAATTTTCTGACTATCGACCCAACTCCTAGCAGCGTCCACAGTTCTCTTGCTCCGACCAGTTACAATGTCCAGATCGCCAAACTTCTCGATGCGAGCAACCTTCTCAGCGATCTCTGGCTCGGTTGGTGGAATTTCCCTCCACTCGTCCCATGATTCGTCCAGTATCCGGTAGAAGTCATCTTTCGATATTGCAAACCTCTTCCACGAAGACCAGCTGTCAAGATCCTCCATTTTCAAATGTGTGCCGAACTCTTTGTTGGCTCGTTCACACCAGACGAGCATCGACTCCGCCAAGACTCCATCCAAGTCCACCGCAATCTTCAGCTTCGAAGGAGAAACTTTGGGCAACTGCTTTCCAACTCTGGCTCAGAAATGAGGCTTTAACCTTGAGAGGAAAGACAGCCGAACGCCCTTGGCTGAGAAACAAGAAACTCTAAAGACATACGCTTTCGAATCGAGCCAGCAACGTGCGGAAAAGGGCAAGGATCGAAACACGAATGACTGATACAGTCATCATAATCGGATCATTCCTCCTCGCTTTCAAGGCCATACTGATTGAAGGAAGCGAAGTTGCCATTCTTTCACTTGCAACGATAAAACAACTTGGGAGGAATAACATCCTCTTCGGAGTCATTGCTGGGGGACTAGGCTCAATCGTCACCTTCCTAGTCGTATGGCGGGTCTTCCTCTTGCTCCCCGCAATCGTTATTGATTTCGCAACATCAATAGTCCTGTTCTACTTCTCAAGCCGATTTCTGCGTGGATTCATCAAGTACGCGATCAGGCACAAGTCCTTCAGAGAAAAAATGGCTCGAATGGAAAAAGAGGTGATTGAGAAAGATCTCAAGCGGGAAGGTGCGATTGACTCAACTCAACCAATCCGCTTCTCCGTCCCAAACTCCCTCCCCGTCCTAACAATTACTCTCACTGAAGGCTTTGAAGCGAGCCTCGTTTTGGCGGCGGCTGGGGCGTTCAATATCCAGTGGACCTTGATTGGCGCAGCCGTGAGCTTCATCGTCCTAATTGCCGTCTCAGCAGTCTCCTACGACTATCTGATGCGAGTACCCAGATGGCTGCTGGACCTGATAGCCGGAGTCGTTCTCCTCTCCTTCGGACTCATCTTCTTCGCTAGCGGAATTCTTTCTGCTATAACCGGCACAACCTGACTGCCCGACCCTCTCTCCGTCCGCGTTCGCGTACTATCTCTTCGTTCCGTAGACTGCGCAAACAATTCCAGCAGTCAAAGGAACTGACACTGCGTCAACAAGACCTTCCTCCCTCAATAGATTCGCAATCTGTTCTCCAGTTCTTGCTCTCAAGATAGATCGGCCCAGGTAGGACAATGTCTTGCCCCAAGCTTCTGAAACCATTCGGCCGAAGAATGGGAAGAGACCGAGGAGATAGTCGTAGTAGAAGATTCGGAAGAGGCGGCTTTGGGGACGAGCGAAGTCAAGTGATATCACAACGCCTCCCGGGACGGTAGCGCGTGACATTTCTCGAAATGTCATCTGGGCACTGGAGACATTTCTGAGGGCAAGGCTGATGGAAGCAGATGCGAAACAATCATCACGGAACGGGAGATTCTCGGCTCGGGCCAAGACCAAGTCAACCCTGTCTCCAACGTTCCTTGCTTGCAATCTCCACCGGGCGGTTTTCAGCATGGAAAGGGTAAGGTCGACACCGACGACAAACCCATTGCGGGAAACGGTCCTGGCGAAATCAGCCGCTAAAAGCCCTGTCCCGGTAGCCACGTCAAGTATCCGTTCATTGCTCTTCTGTCGAGTACGGTTTACAACATAGGCTCGCCAACGCCTGTCCTGTGCGAAGGAAAGCAGGCTCAAGAGAATATCGTATTCTAACGGGACCTTTGAGAAGAGGCTCCGGACATACCGCGCCTTAGGGTCAAACACTGGCTAGGACGTGGAGGTCTTCGGCGTGCCGGGACTTGACTTTCTGAAACTGTAGCCGACACCAGCTATTCCCACGACGATCAAGATCACCGCGAACACGACAGGCAACAGTATAGCAGCAAAGTACGAGACAAGCAAGAGAACTCCGAAACCGGTCATCAGAGCACCCCAGCCTACCACCATTATCCTGGGCGGAGCATACGAGTTCGCTGGAGGAAAAACAAATGCTTCAACGATCATCCACGCTCCGAAGAACGTAAAGACCAAGGGAAAGACTGCGAAAATGTTTAGCCCGGTGAGGAGTGATGCCAGGATGAGCCCCCCGAGAATTATTAGGAAAACGCTGCCGTTGAGAGGCGCCCAGGGAACACGATTCATTGCAGATTCAACAAACCTCAGACTATCCCTTGTTTATAGTACTATTGTAGTTGGACTGGTAAGCGGAGGCGAAACCCCGGTCAGACATGATTGTAGATGTTTGACTCTTGAAAAGTTCCTGTGTTCATTTCTTCTTCAATCTCTCGTAACATGAGAATCCGCTTGTAGGTGGGCGGGTGGGTCATGAAGAGTTGAGCCGCCTTTCGCCAGTTCGATTTGGCCTCAACCTCCATCGCCATCTCCAACTCATGCTCACTCAGGACGCCATCATGGTCCAAGTCGTACTTCGACTTCTGATCCATTATCTGTGCCACGTCCTGTTTTGCCTGCGCGGGGTCTTCAATGAAGAAGGCTCTAGCGCCGTGCGGCTCTCCAGGAGCTAGAGACAATCCGTAGGCGATCTTGGTGAGAGCACTCTCAAGCTCTCTAGGGTGTCTGGTCAGGTAAGCGGAGTAGGCGTCGGCGTAGCTCTCCCGCAGACGGGTCAGCCTCAGAGCCAGTAGAGTTGTTAGGATGTACACCACGTACGCGACGACCGCTATGACGATCAAAGCCCCTGCACTGTTATTCCGGTTGGACCCGCGACCGCCATATCCGCTAACGTAACCGCCCCAGAGCACAGAGCGAGCGATCAGATACGCGACTAGAGGTATGGCAGAGATCATTGTCACGACGATAAAGTCACGATGCTTCACGTGACCAAGTTCATGAGCTATGACGCCCTCGATCTCGTCTTCGTTCAACCGTTGGAGCAGTCCCTGATGAACGGCCAGAGTGGCGCTCTTCTGGGTCCGGCCGAACACAAACGCGTTCGGCGTAGGGTCCGGCGAAACGGCTAATCGTGGCATTGGAATGCCTGACGTGGAAGCCATCTGGGAAACCTTCGTCTCTAGCCATCGGTTCTCGCCTGGAGCGAGATAGTGGAGCCGGCTAGTGGCTTTGACTATGACAGGACCGATCAGATATTGAAGCAGTATTATGAAGAAGGCTCCTGCCAATCCCAGAGCCAGTGTAGTGACAGGGTCTGAGATGAAGAAGACGGAGATCAGAGTGATAAGACCCAGAAATATGACGAATACTAAGATGATCGTGAAGCCCATCGTACGCTTCAAAGCCCCAAGTCCCGCCAAGATCCATCTCCGATCCTAGAGAACTTAATCCGGCCCTTCTTTAATTCTATCCCAGAAGAAGAGAAAATCCTGGCCATGTCTCAGATTGTTTCAGAGATCAAATGTCCGAACTGCGGAGCCCAGCTCAACCTATCTCCGGGAGAGCTAGTAGCTACTTGCAGATATTGCGGCTACACATCTGTTGTCGGTGCGAACGCTCCCTTCCAGCTCCAGCATAGCCTCATAGTCAACAACCTCAACAACACCCGAATCACACAGGATATTCTGGACTGGATGAGATCCGGATTCATGAAACCGGGGGACCTGGCCAAGAAGAGCAAACTCACCATGCTAGAACTCAGATACCTTCCCTTCTGGCTAGTACCCCTCATTGCCACCAGCACATACGAAGGAATGATTGAACGAATCTCACCACCGACACCCCGCAAAGGTACGATGCAGAACGAATACGACTGGCTGGTCTTAGGAAGAAAGGCCGCCGAATTCCCGACCCGAGACTACAGAGTGCCGGCTGAAGCCAAGGTACCCTTCGACTTCACCAAAATAGAGCCTCAGGCAAAATTTCTGAATAGCGAACTAGACAGCGATGAAGCTGTCATTCGAGCGAAAAATGAAGTTGAGGAGAACCAAAGATTCCTCCTGAAACAGGAAGTGGACCAAGTAACACGATTCGACACAAGTTTCAGCATTGAGAAGCCCACCTATCTTCACGCACCACTCTGGTTCCTACAATACGAGTATAAGGGAAAAAGCTACAACGCCATCATTGACGGCAGCAGCGGAAGCATGATCCGAGCGGATATTCCACAAACAGACTTCAAAATGATCTAAGCCCTCTCGAGGAAAGAGACGATTGCATCATAGCAGTCGTTGGATCAGGTATGAAAGGCACAGCCGGGGTCGCGGCAAGAGCATTCGGAGCCGTGGCAGGGAAAAAGGTCAATGTGCGCATGGTGGCTCAAGGCTCGTCAGAATACGACATATCGTTCGTAACACGCGAAAAGGATGGACCTGAAGCCGTTAGATCAATTCATGACGAATTCAGCCTCGGAAAAAGAGACCAGAAATCCTAGAGATATATGCGATTATCAGTGTCGAAATCGTCCCATAGACACGATTGTGAAACGAGACGGTTGACGGTCGACATCTTCCCAGATCGGTTTCATACCAGCAAATCTTAGGAAATCCAGGTTTCATGAATCGGACCTTAAACAACCGTGACCCCACGTATTCCATGCCGCCCCAGACTCTCCGCGAACACTCTGAAGAAGAACGAGCCTTGGCCAGCCGCATCGTTGCCTGTGAATTCTGGACCAGTCCAAACCATCAGAGAAGCTGTGCTACTATAGTTTCGCGGATAGCTCATGGCTGACTGCGTTGTCCCGGTCAGAGTGTAGCTCAGCTTGACCGATAGCAGAACGCTCTCAGCAGTCAATAGCGGATGCCCCATGACGGTCGCGTTAAAGCTCGGTATTTCTACCTGGACCAACATTGGATTTCCTGTTGAAACAGTGATTGTTGAGGGCTGTGTGATCTCCGGATTCGTCGCGAGATCCGTCGTATTAGCGTAGTAGACGTGTATCGCTCCCTTGGCTGGCAACCAAGCAGGATTGACCGCCCAGTCAAGGGGAAGCGTCACATTCAACTTGAGCGATTTCAGCGATGACCCGGAAGTGTTTGTCACGTTGACCCAAGCTAAGACGTGGCCGGGGGTCATGCTCCTTAGAATACCGCCAGTGATGATCGCATTGACCATCGGATTTCCATCCGAATCGGATAGTAGGGGATGCATGTCGGGATCCGTATAGAATATTGAAACTGAGACCCCAATTTGATGAACATCTATGGTCAGCACATAATAGATTCTAGCTCCGTAATTGTCTTGCACACTGAGAGTCACCACCCACGGACCAGGATCCGGAAATGTGATTGTGATATTCGTCGATGGTGTCAAACTCCCTTGAGCAGGGCTATTGTAATAGCGCTTCTCTAGGCCCATCGTCCATGTCCAATTGTACTGTGAAATCCTGCCGTTAAGATTCTGCGATACTGCGTAGGCGTTGAAAAACTCGGGTTGATTTGCAATCGGGCTCGGTGGAGGATTGAAGGATACGGTCGGTGGTTTGCATGGAGTTCCACTTGCGGCTGGACAATCAATGTTCGTGAAGTATCCGTCGTATGGAACTGCAGGTATGAATATCAATCCTAGTGGAGCGCTGGCACTCAAGGCTACAAGCACATCGTATACAATGTGTATCGAGGAGAAGCCCATGTTTGCGACAGTGAAGGTGACGCTGAACAGCTTCCCACTTGACGCTGTTGTGTTGAGACCGGAGTCAGTAAAAAGATCAACGCTTACAACTCCGATGCCATCAAACCTTGAGTCAGGAAAACAATAGGGACCTGTGCCGTTCACGCACTCCGAAGAAAAGAATGCATCGTTGCCTAGGACCCCTCCCGAGATGTCCAATCCTTGGAACTGCAGTACGCTGTGATTGTAGAGTAGTGCGATTTGGAAGCCGCTGAATGGCTGTGAATCGATGACGCTCACTTGAAAAGTCAAGGTGGTGCCTGGAACAAGTGCCAAGCTCGATATGCTGGAAGGGTTGACCGCCACTTTCGCAACGCCTTGGGCGTGGGCAGCTGGCAGGAATGGAATCCAGCCCGTTGACCAGGCGGTTGCTGCGATCAAAGCCACTAGAGTTACTACGAGGAGGGTCTTGATGCTGGATCGTGATGCCTTTTCAGGGCCTTTGGATGGTTGGTTTTTCACAAGTCTGACTAGCAATTGGGTTTCGCCTTCTCCGTCTCAAAAGTCTACCGGTTAATGGAGATGGAAGAATCCCCCGCTGTTCATCTCATAATGGTTACTATGTCCTGATCGTTTGGGATATGGTCCAGTCCCACCCTTTGCCCTCCATATTTCACGCTGGACCCTGAGACGAGAGCATACTTTGCACCCTCCACGAATCGGGGATGAACCTTCTTGCAGACATCCCGCAGAGTTGATCCGGAGGGAAGTATGAGAGGCTTCTCGAAATCAGGCTCTCCGTCTGGACGCTTCAGGTAGATCCTTTTGAAATCCAGCGTCTCCCAGATCCGTTCGGTAAGTATGTCCATGTTCAGGCCCTTCTCGGCAGATATGGGCACGAAATCAGTTCCAACTTGCCTCTTCACGACAGCAAGATACTGCTCGTTGACGAGGTCCACTTTGTTAAGGACGACGAGTGCCGAAGCATATCTTCTGTTCCCAGTTAAGACATCTATGAGCTGGTCATCCGTGATGTCTTCACGGATCAGAATGCTGCCATTAGTCAGCCCGTACGCTTCAGCTATTCCTTTGACTGTCGCTTGGGAGAGCTTGGTGAGTTTTACACTAGTCGTTAGGGCTAGCCCTCCTTTGCCGGACTTTGTGATCACTACGTCGGGCGGCTTCTGGTTGATTCGAATACCCATCTCGTGAAGCTCACGCTTCAGCAGTTCTACTTGTCCTGGCTGGAAAACGTCTAGGACCAACAGGACAAGGTCAGCGTTACGAGCCACAGAGAGGACTCTGCGCCCTCTCCCTCTACCAGAGGAGGCACCGCTGATAATTCCCGGGAGGTCGAGAATCTGAATGTCAGCGCCATTGTATCGCAATATTCCCGGGACTACAGTTAGCGTTGTAAATGCGTAGGCAGCGACCTTCGACTTTGCATTCGTTAGACGATTGAGGATAGTAGACTTACCAACGCTGGGGAGACCAATCAGGACTACAGTGGCGTCTCCTCCTTTGCGAATCTCGAAAGCTGGACCCCCACCCTTCGAAGTGGAAGCCTCGAGTTCGGCCCGCACTCTGGCAAGCTTCGCCTTCAATAGGCCGATATGATGCTCGGTGTGCTTATTGATCTGGGTCTTCTTCATCTCCTCCTCTATCTGCTTGATCTTTTCAGGAAGACCCATACTATCCTACCTTCATTCTTGCACAAGTGTTGCGCAATCGGACATAGTCAAGTTTACTCCCTGGCTCAAAGTAAGGGATCACTAGCCAATAGGCAAATTTCAAGACCGAGGAAACATAGCTGAAAAGAGGTTGTTAGCATTCCGAGGGTGCTCGCCGATGAAATGGTCGAAATATGTGGATAATATCGTAACGAGTGTGTCGCTTCTCCTGGTGACTTCAGGAGCGATTCTGTACTTTTATCAAGTTGGTTACCGTCCCATTAGCGTGATCATCTTCCTAATCGGCCTCGTTCTGTTGATACTGGAGGCATTAGGAGGAGTTGGAGAAGAGAAACAAGCCAGAATTATTGTTCCTGAAGGACAATTCCACTATCCCTAACATTAGTAGTCGCGATTAAAGACCCTGCCTCGGGCCACCGATGTCCCCGCAAAGATGGATGCTAGCGAATGATCGCCTAGCGGGATAGTACCTGTCGAACAATCGATTCTTGTAGGAGTCAGGAGTCGTTAACGTCTGGCAAGTAGCTTTGGAACTAGGAAGACGGATAGTGGGCCGAACACAAGTATGATGAAGAAAATCGCGAAGAGGGAGAGTTCGGAGAGAAGATTGACCGTCCTCTGTTGCAAGATACTGCTTGCTACAACAAACCCGAACTGTCCACGGTATACGGGGTCAGGGCTGGAGGCTAGACTGACGGATTCCTGTACAGTGTTTCCATGGGCGAGAGCCGATACGAGCGTTGAGGTCTCCGAGTCCGTGAACTGGGCGCTCACTGAATTGTCGAAACCTATTAGGTAGCCGGCCCCTTTGTCTGCGAAGGCCGCGCCAAAAGTCTCTCGGTCTCCAGGATCGCCGCAACCCATCAATACGATGATCGAATTCTGGAACCGTCCGTGAGATTCGCTGCTAATGAACTGCGCCGCGACTGCGAAATATTCTACTGGGGTCCCTATCGTGGCGGGAGATACGTGGCCAGCGAGCTGTGCGAAGACGTACTTGGAGCTGGTGTAGGGCTCGGAGGTGATGATGGCTGAGTGTGCGGTATGGGCTCGTATGATCACGAGACCGTACCCTTGAGAGGGAAGATTTGCAAGAGTATCTACTGTGAACTTGTCTGGACCGATGTAGTCAACCGTATACCCGACTGAAGAGAGTGTCCTCGTCACATTGTTGGTAAATGACGGGTCAGGATAGCTCACTGAGAGCCCGTCGATCAGCACGGCCCTCAGACCGTTGGGACTAGAAGTGGGGAACCAGATGCCGTTCTGCCAGGCCCAGACAGATGCTCCCAGTCCAATTATTAGGAGAATGGTTAGTGAGAGAGTGAGACGGACATGACGCCGCGGCCAAATCCTGCTAGCGGCCTTCCCAGCGTATCCTGCCGCAGGCCTACTGTGCCCCTGCTTGCCAAGTGATTGATCGAGAAGCGTATCAAAGCTGTTCTCTCTCTTGATCTTTTGGCCCATTGAGGACTCCTACCGGATTGCCTTCGAGCTCTGTCAGCTCACCGGCAGATCGTTTATTCCGCGAGACCTGGTCTTGCTGGAGCTGAGATATAGGAGTATTGCCCGGAGCCTAGAAGATTGCCGAAGGGCTTCTGCTCGTGAGACAGTTTCTGGGTCGGTCAGAACTAGAGTTGCAACAAACTTCTGCACTAGCAGTCGTATCCGCCGTTTGGATAGTCTGATGTGCATCCGATGGCACTGGCAGGTGACAGCGTCGAGGTGCTAGTGGTTAGGACGTTGCTGCCGACCTCGTAGAGTGTACTAGCGTATCCTCCAATGCCCGGCAGGACACTGCCTGTCCACCCAGCATTAGACGAATTGCATGGTGTAAGTGTTGTTCCTGGTAGTGTGTATCCTTCAATACAGCTGAGGATCAGCTGCGTACCGGTAGTCTTCTCTGTCGAGAAGGCTATCCAGCTTACACCCTTCAACGAGTTGACCTTTAGTCTCTGACTGAGACCAACAGGGTTGCTGGTGCTTGTGAGGCTCGGGTTGCCTATTCCCTGAGCCCAATGTGGACAGTTGGCTGATGGAGTAGAAGAGTGACAACTGTTTACAGTCAACACCTTCGAAAAGTCAGCGCTACCCGAACCGATGTCGCCAGACCAGATGTAGTTTGCTAGTGCCCCGCTGCTTCGGAAATAGTCGCTACTAGAACCTGCAATACCACAAGTTGTGCCGGTCGAAGTCAGGGTGCAGCCAGTCCTGGTCAGAGTGAAATCATTCAAGCCGAACGGGGGATACTGTGTATTGTCGATACTGCAGCCTCCTCCAATTGTTCCGGCGGGAGGATGACCTGTACCACCGATGCTCTCGCAAGTATATGGTCCAGATCCTATGAGGAAGTTGTTCGCCATCGGGTCGAAGGTTGGGCTGTCAGCACGCACACCACCGACGCTGGTAATGCTGGGTGCGCCGAAGTGTCCGACGCAAGTGTCCTCGGCAGCATTAACAATGCTCGTGCCTGCAATGTTCTTGCCGGTCACGCCATTGTTCCAAGTACTGGCACCACAAGCAGACCAAATGTAGCCTGGGATTATGGTGATACCACCGATGAACAATTCAGTGAATGGACCCTTAGCCTTGAGATTGAGGTCCAGAGTATATTCGTCAAGCACGTTGATGTGGGAAACGCTTGCGAGCGAAGCTGCTTGATACGCACCAGTGGCGTTGAGATTCACGAAGCTGTACTTTACATCCCAAGCCGTTACTGGACCACCGTCCTGCCAGTGGTTGATGCGGTTCAAGCTGAGACGAAGATCAGCTGTCGTTCCAGCAAAGTATGTCGAGTTACCATAGCCAAGGTTTGTTGCAGTGCACGCTGGACCGCCTGGGTAGCAGAGGAAGCTGTGACTGGTAGTCATCCAGTCAATGTTCTGCAAAATCGAAGAACACTGAGAAACACCAGCAGTAGCTGCTAGACCAGCCGAGTTGGTGCATTGCGGGTTCTGGACGAAGAGACTGTCATAGATGTTGGATAGCAAGTACGCGTCCCAGAGAGTATTGAAGTCGAACGGGTTGAGACTGTCAACCGTTGTCAGGAAGCTCTGGCGGAAAGTTCCGGCTATGGCAGGAGTGGCACTGTAAGCATTGAGCCAGTTGAAGTAGTTCGCGGATGCCGAGTAACCGCCGCCGAAGGCGGTGTTGAAGGCGGGCTGCGATGAGCTGACTGGAGCCCAGTTGCTGAGACTACCCTGAGTGTCCCGGCCGCTCCAGATGGGTATCGTGAAAACGTGACTGCCAAAATAGTCTTCAGCCTGGTAGCCAGCGCTGACAGCGCTACAATTGGGAGATGCGCCTATGCACGTGGTAGATGTTACACCGTTCGCGAAGGGTCCGCCCACGGGCAGTGATGTACCGGAACAGCTTGCGAAGGTGAGTTGTGTTGCGTTCTGGTTGAACGTAGGATCTAGGTTGGTGGTGGAAGGCGAGTCGAGGCACGTTGAGAACTCCATCGAGCTGGACAGGCTATCGTACGTAGGGCTGCAAAGGTACATGGAGTCGGCTGTGTAGCTTGTGTACGTCGTGCTTGTGCAAGTAGAGCCTGGAGTCTTGCTCGTGCAATTAGCATTGGTACAGGTATAGTCGGTCTTGGTAGCGAACAGGCTGTTGTAAACGTAGTAGGCTGTGGTATCGAATGGGAAGACTTGACCAAAGCCGAATATTCCAAGTCCCCAGCAGTTGTTAGGAGTGCCGCTAGTGCTTGTGTTGAATCCGCAGAAGGGGAAATCTCCATTCTCAATATTCTGGAGGAACGGACATGATCCACCTCCACAAGCAGCATTGCCCGAACCGGTGTTTGAATTGTCGCATGAGAATTGTTGACCAGCGAGGGTTGTCCATGCACCCCATGCGGGCGAGAAAAGCGCGCAAATGTCCTGCGCGAGACCTTCACCCAGACTCTTCCGGGGCTCGTTGGGACGGACGTAGAGGCATGTGTTAGCCGTGGCAGGAACTCCGATAGCACACCCTGCGGTATTGATGGCTGTAACGACCGTGGGCCAGCCGCCTGTGGGCGCGACAAGTTCACAGCTTGCATTGGTCATCACGCCTGTTATCCCAGCACTAGCGAAGGCTCGGATGAAGTGCTGGGCTGCAGCACAAAAGTCGGGACTTCCAATTGTTGCCTGCCATGCGAAAGTGTTCGTGCCTGTGACCGACCCTGTCGGACAGGACGTCGAGTATGCGCAGTTGTAGGCTGTGCCTCCGGGCGATCCTACAATACAATTGCTGGAACTGCTTTCTGAAAACAGAGTGTCCCAGTTACACGGGTTGGCTGCGGGGAGGCCACCGTTTGTACAGCCTGCTGAGGTGGTGCACGCGGGGATCGCGGCATCGTTGGGATAACATGCGACGTTCAAGCAAGCAGGGTTGTTCGCAGCGAAACCTTGTTTGTTGAAGAGATGAGCGATCCCCTGGCGGAGTTCGACACCGGCGCTGCTGTTTCCGTAACTCATGGGAATGCCCCAGAAAACGTTTGCGAGGTTGAACTGGAGCTCAAAGTATCCGTGGTCAGGCACTGGAAGACTACATTGAACGTTAACATTACCTGAACAGTTGACTGTGCTTGCTCCTTGCTGGGTTGCCGTTAGTGGCCAGTCCTCCGCATCGACCTGGTTGGTCAACAGCCAATTGACCTGGGTAATGCTAGCGCCGTCACCCTGGCTGATAGACAGGGTCTGTTCCTGGGCACCCGCCGGGTACCATACCCCAGAAGGCTCCTGCAGAGCCCTCACAACGGGAATACTCGGAAGAACGAAATTGCTTGACAGGACACTTGGAAGAGTGACCAGTGAGAAAGCAATGGCAAAGACGACTAGAATTCTAATGACGGGCATTGCTAGCAGTCATACCCGCCGTTCGGATAAGTCGCTGTACATCCTACAATGCTGGCTGGTGATAGTGTAGAGGTGCCGGTTGTCGTTGTGCCTATCGTTATCTGGCTGCCGACCTCGTAGAGCGTCGAAGCGTATAATCCAATGCCCGGCAGGACAGCGATTGTCCATCCTGCGTTGGATGCTGTACATGGCGTGATTGTTGTCCCAGGTAGCGTGTATCCTGCGCCGCAGGCTAGGATCAGCTGTGTGCCAGCCGACTGTGGAGTAGAGAAGCCAATCCAGGTCAGACCCTTGTACGAGTTTACCTTCAACCGCTGGCTCAGACCAACAGGATTACTCCCGGTTCCTCCCGGGTTACCAATTCCCTGAGCCCAGTGTGGACAGTTGGCCGAGGGACTCGAAGAGTGACAACTGTTAACCGTCAACACCTTGGAAAAGTCAGCGCTGCCTGAACCGATATCGCCAGACCAGATGTACGATGCGAGCGCTCCGCTACTACGGAAGTAGTCGCTACTAGACCCAGCAACACCACAAATGGTGCCAGACGATGTTAGAGTACAGCCAGTCCTAGTCAGGGTAAAGTCACCGAGACCGAAGGCGGGAGCCTGAGTATTGTCGATGCTGCAGCCTCCACCAAGCGTACCGATAGGAGGATGACCTGTTCCACCGATACTCTGACAATTGTATGGGCCAGATCCGATCAGGAAGTTGTTCGTCATGGGATCGAAAATTGGACTGTCAGCACGCACTCCACCGACAGTAGCGATGTTAGGCGAGGCGAATGTCCCGACGCAGCTGTCTTCAGCAGCGTTTACAATACTCGTTCCAGCAATGTTCTTGCCAGTCACACCAGTGTTCCAGGTGCTCGCGCCACAAGCGGACCAGACGTGCCCTGGGATCATCGTGATCGACCCTATGAAATAGTCGGTGAACGGACCCTTCGCCTTCAGATTCAAGTCAAGAGTAAACTCGTCCAAAACATTGATGTGAGCAATGCTGGCCAGAGATGTTGCTTGGTATGCTCCTGTAGCGTTGAGATCGATGAAGCTGTACTTCACGTCCCACGCAGTGACAGGACCACCATCATGCCAGTGGTTGCTACGGTTCAGTGTGAGACGGAGATCAGCGGATGTGTTTGCAAAATATGTCGAGTTACCGTAGCCTAGCGTCGTCGAGGTGCACGCAGGACCACCTGGGTAGCAGAGGAAGCTGTGACTGGTAGTCATCCAGTCGATAAGCTGCAACGGCTGGGAACATGTTGTTACGCCCGGTGTTGTTGCGATTGAGCAGAGAGGGTTTGGCTCGAAGAGACTGTCGTATATTTTCGCCAGAAGGTGAAAGTCCCAATAAGTGGACGCGTCGAATGGGTTCAGACTGTTAACGGTCGTCAATGTACCCTCGCGATGGGTTCCAGGAACAGCTGGAGTGGCGCTGTAGGCGTTGAGCCAGTTGAAATAGTTCGGAAGACCGTAAAAACCGAATCCAACAGCGGTATTGAATCCCGGCGTTGACCCTCCCTGAGACCAGTTGCTCAGGCGGGCATAGTAGTCGTTCAAACTCCAGATAGGCAATGTTAACACGTTCTTTCCGAAAAAGTCCAACGCCTGATAGCCAGCACTGACCGCGCTGCAGACGGGAGATGCACCGATGCATGTGGTAGCGTCAGCTCCGCCCGAGACCGTTGAACTTGAACAGGTGGCGAACGTGGGCGATGCATTGCCTAAAGCAGGATCCGGGGCAGTTGTACTCGGCGAGGCGAGGCATGCTGAAAACTCCATCGCCGAGCTCAGACTATCATACGTGGGGCTGCAGACGTACATGTAGTCGAACGCACTATTGGTGAAAGTTGTACTGACACATGGTGAGCCTGGAACATTACTGGTGCAGTCGGCATTTGTGCAGGTAACCGTAGTCTTCGTGGCGAAGAGACTGTTGTATTCGAAGTATGTGGTGCTGTCAAACGGGAAGACCTGCCCGAAGCCCGCTGTGTACATTCCCCAATTCAGGTATGGAGTACCAGTCGTGCTCGTTGGAGGAAACTGGTTGCCAAACGGACAAGCGTCTCCCTCACATTCCTGAAGGAACGGACATGACCCACCGCCGCAAGAAGCATTGCCCGTACCGGTATTCGAATTGTCGCAACTAATCGGCTGACCTGCCAAAGTGCTCCAGCCTGCACCGCCTGTCCAGGCGGGGGAGAAGAGCGCGCAGATCTCCTGGGACAGACCCTCGCCTAGGCTCTTGCGGGGTTCGGTGCGACGAACGGAGAAACAAACGTTGCCTCCTGCATAGAAACAAGCTGCCGTGTTGACAGAATAGACTGCTGAGGGCCAACCGCCGAGTGGGGCAACGAGTTCACAGTGACTGTTCTGGGTTACGTTGATGCCAAGCTGAGTCTTGAAGGCGTCTACAAAGTGTTGGGCTGCAGCGCAAAAGTCAGCGCTTCCGATTTGGACCTGCCCCGCGTACTGAATACTTCCCGTGACCGTTCGTGTTGGACATAGACTCGAATAGGCACAGTTGTAGGCCGTTCCACCGGGCGATCCAACAATACAGTTGGTAGAGCTGCTCTCTGGAAACAACGTGTCCCAGCTGCACGGGTTAGGATTGACTAGTCCACCGTTCGGACAAGAGGAGGTGGAACAGGGAGGCAGAGGATCATCGTTTGGAATACAGACGATTCCCCCGCAGGCCACATTGGTTGCGACGAAGGCTGCTTTGTTTACTAGATGGGCGATTCCCTGGCGTAGCTGGACCCCAGCCGAGTTGGTGCCATACTGCATTGGTATTCCCCAGAAGACATTGGCCAGATTGAACTCGATCTCGAAGTATCCCTGGTCTGCAACTGGAGCGGTGCAGATTATGCCTGCGTTGCCTAAGCAGTTTACTGTGCTTGATCCATACATGGTCGCGGTTAGTGGCCAGTCCTCGCTGTCGACCTGGTTTGTCAACAGCCAGTTGACCTGGGTAATGCTAGCGCCGTCACCCTGACTGACAGACACGGTCTGTTCTTGCGCACCGGCCGGATACCAGGATCCGTAGGTTGTCTCTTGTTGAGCCTTCACAACTGGAATACTTGGAAGAATGAAGTTGTTGGACAGGACACTTGGAAGACTTACCAGTGAGAAAGCGATTGCAAAGGCGAGTAGGAGCCTCAAAGTGGGCATGCTACTCAAAGCTTAGCCTCTCACATTCGCATGATAAGTTTATCGGCTGGAGCCCTCTCGACAAAGCTATCCATCGCGACCACTGGATGGACGAAAAAGCCCTGAGATAGCAAGTTGAGTATTGGGACGGTCAGTGACTTCGAAATTTATTTAGCTAATTCCCAAGAGCGAGTTACGCTCCCGTCACTGTTTGGCTCTCGTCCCGGTTGCTGACTGATTCTCCTACTCGTACCGGATACGTGGATCAACGATCCCGTAGACAATATCTGAGATGAAGTTAGCGGCGACAACAGTGAGCGATATGAGGTAGAACATCGCCTGCATGACAGGGTAGTCCTTCACCTCTACGGCTTGAAAGAGCCAGAAGCCGAGTCCGGGCCAGGCGAAGACAGTCTCAGTTATGATCGCGCCGGAAAGAATGCCGCCGAATGCGAGCGCGCTAGCAGTTATCACTGGGAGTGAAGCGTTCTTGAAAGCATGCCGGAAGAGTATCACTCTTTGAGACAGCCCCTTGGCTCTGGCTGTTAGAATGTAATCTTCGGTTAGTGCCTCCATCATCGTGGCTCTCGTCAGGAGCACAAAGCCGCCGTAGGAGATCAGCGTCAACGTGACCGCGGGGAGGAAGAAGAACTGTAAACGGACGAGGATCTGGGTGAGAATGTCTGGGAGATTGCCTGGGATAGTCCAAGACGCCGGCTGAAGGCCGCCTGAGGGAAACCAGCCCAGACCCAAGGCGAAGACGAGAATGAATAACAGACCAATCCAGAACGTCGGAAGGGCAGAGGTTGTGATCGAAGCGGATACGTTAAGCTTGTCTAGAATGGAGCTTCGTCTGCTGGCCGAGACAATTCCAAGGACTGCGCCTATGATAATAC
>Ga0209801_1000940_pt1 | contig 18616 bp, 18 predicted proteins | sample GraSoiAngelo_127_FD_185884 | JGI IMG/M metagenome (GOLD analysis project Ga0209801, IMG submission 185884) | Grasslands soil microbial communities from the Angelo Coastal Reserve, California, USA - 14_0927_09_40cm (SPAdes) (version 2) | ecosystem: Environmental > Terrestrial > Soil > Grasslands ... | reverse complement strand
CTCGTCGGGTATCGCGTAGAAGGTGCTGTCGATTTCGACGATCGGGAAGTTGTCCGCGTAGAAGCGGAGGCGGTGCTCAGGCGACTTCGCGGCAGGCGGGTACCACCCGCTATCGATTAGCGTCTTGTCGGCCCAGGAGCAGGAGCCCACGAGAATGCGGCTGGACATGAGGCGATTATGGAAGAAGGAAGGGGGAAGAAGGAAGAAGAGCCGATTGGACGTGGTGGAGGAGTTATTTCCGGCTGACAACGCCGCGAGCGGCGTCGGCGATGGCCCGCGGGGTGAGGCCGAAGTATTCGAGTAGCTGCTCCCAGGTGCCGCTTGTGCCGTAGCGGTCGCGCATACCGACGAAGGCCATCGGAACGGGCTGCTCTTCCGCGAGCGTTTCGGCGACGCTGCCGCCGAGGCCGCCGTGAATGAGGTGGTCCTCGACCGTCACGATTGCGCCCGTCTCGCGTGCAGCAGCGAGTAACGTTTCGCGGTCGATCGGTCGCAGCGAGGATGCGTTCAGCACCCGCGCCTGCGCGCCTTCGCCCGCGAGCATTTCCGCGGCGTCGAGTGCGGCCTTCACCAGCTCGCCGCAGGCGATCAGTGTTACGTCCGAGCCTTCGCGCACGCGGTCCCAGCGTCCGAGCTCGAAACGATAGCCGGAGCCGTCGTAGATCACGGGCGTCTTCGGCCTCAGCGTGCGGATGTAAAAGGGGCCTTCGGTGCGAGCCGCTGTCTCAATCGCCTGCTCGGCCTCGACGACATCGGCGGGGAAGACGACGCTAAAGGTGGGGATTGAGAGCATGAGCGCAAGGTCTTCGAGCGCTTCGGCTGAGGCCCCGTCCTCACCGGTTACGACACCCCCGTGGCTTGCGACAAGCTTAACGTTTGTCCGTGGTTGTCCGACCGCCATTCGCAATTGGTCGAAGCAGTGGCCGGGAGCGAAGACGGCAAAGCTGCTGCAGAAGGCGATCTTGCCGCAGGCGGCGAGTCCCGCAGAAACGCCGATCATATTCTGCTCGGCGACGCCGACGGGAAAGAAGCGCTCCGGGAACTCCTGCCCGAATTTAACCGCCGACGTCGAGTAGCCGAGGTCGGCATCAACGCAGACGATATCGAGGCCCTCTCGACAGAGCCGGGCGAGCGTCGGGCCGAGCGCGGTGCGGGTGGCTTCAGTGCGAGCCGTCTGTGCCATCAGTCCGCAAGCTCCTTCAATGCCTGCTTGAGCTGTTCCGGCGAGGGCGCCTTGCCGTGGAAGTCCGGATTGTTCTCCATGAAGCTCACGCCCTTGCCTTTGATCGTTTCGCAGATCACGACGGAAGGCCCGCCGGTGTGGGCCTTCGCCTGCTCGAGCGCGTCAATGATCTCCTCTAAGTCGTGGCCGTCGATGTGCTGGGTGCTCCAGCCAAACGCCTTCCACTTATCCTCGAGCGGCTCCAGGTTCATGATGTTCGCGGTGTGGCCGTCCTTTAGCACCCAGCCGCCAGGGCGCTGCGGGCGGCTGCCGTTGCCGTCGGGGAAGCGTTGGTAGTCGGAAAAGCCGTCGTTCTGGATGTGATTCCGGTCGACCATGGCGATCAGGTTCTCTGCGCGGTGATGCGCAGAAGCCATCGCCGCTTCCCACGTCTGGCCCTCCTGGCAGTCGCCGTCCGAGAGCAGGCAGAAGACGTGGTAGTCGCGACCGTCCAGCCGGCCTGCCAGAGCGTGGCCCAGCGAGAACGAGAGCCCCATGCCGAGCGCACCGGCCGACATCTCGACGCCCGGCGGCTTCTGCATGACGGTGTGTCCTTGGAGCTTACCGCCGAGCTTCCGGAAAGTCATGAGGTCTTCGACCGGGAAGTAGCCCGCCTCCGCCATCGTCGAGTAGACCATCGGCGTGGCGTGGCCCTTGCTGACGATGAAACGGTCCCGATCGGGCCAGAGCGGGTTCTGCGGGTCGTGCCGCATTACGCGGAAGTAAAGCGCGGTCGCGATCTCGACGGAAGAGAGGGAGCCTCCCGGGTGACCGGAGTTGGCGTTGGCGGTCATCTCGACGATGTGCCGCCGGATGCGTTTCGTGATGGACTTCAGTTCGTCGATGGAGACGGTCTGGGCGCGGGCCAAACAGGTGCTCCTTCCGGGATGCCATTATACAGAACGGCGGAGCGCTTCCGGAAAAAGGCTGCTTGCGGTTGTATCGCAACGACCGGCCCGCCCGGTGCTATCATCGCCGCGTGATTATCGACTTCCATACGCACATTTTTCCGCCGGATGTCCGCGACAAACGCGAGGAGTACGCGGAGCGGGATCCGACGTTCGCGGAGATGTACGCCGACCCGAACGCTAAAATCGCGACGGCCGAGGAGCTGCTGGCGAGCATGGACTATGCCGGTGTCAATGTCAGCGTGGCGCTTGGCTTCGCCTGGCGAGAGCACGAGCTGTGTGTGCGTCACAACGATTACATGCTCGAGGCGGCGGCGAAGAGCAATGGACGCATCGTTGGGTTCTGCACCGTGAACCTGGCCGCGGACGAGGCGGCCGGAGAAATCGTTCGCTGCGCGAGCGCCGGTGCGAAAGGCGTCGGCGAACTCCGGCCTGAAAGCCAGCACTGGAACGTGAACGGCGAATCCGGCGCGCGGCTCGCAGGGCTGGCCCGCGAGCACGGCCTCCTCCTGCTGTTCCATGTGACCGACGTGGGCGGTCACGAATATGCGGGCAAGGAGGGCCTCCAACTGGGTGCGTTCTACCGCTTCGCGATGGAGCACACGGACATCCCAATCGTGGGCGCGCACTTGGCGGGCGGCCTGCCGTTTGCAATGCCCGACCTACCCCAGGTCTCGCTGACCGTCATCGCGGATACTGCGGCGCGGCGCTTTCTCTACCCCGAGTCGGCGTACATGGACCTTATCGATCGTTGGGGCGCCCGGCGGCTGCTTCTCGGCAGTGACTACCCGCTGGTCACGCAGGCTACGCAGATCGAAGACGTGCGAACAAACCTGCGCCGCGTAGCCGAGCGTGACCTCGTCCTCGGGGGGAACGCGGCGCGCCTGCTGAGACTCAGCAACCGTGCCTGAGACGATCCGCCTGTTCGTCGCGATCGAGCTGCCGGGCGAGGTGCGCGAGGCGCTGGGGCGTCTTCAGCATGAGTTGCAACGCCGCGGCCTTGAAAAGCTGCGCTGGGTTCGTCCGGAGGGGATTCATCTGACGTTGAAATTCCTGGGCGCTACGCCGACTGAGCGCTTGCCTGCAATTCAGCACGCTCTGACGGAAGCTGTCCCAGAGACCGCGCGGCACGAACTCTCGCTCGGCAAGCTCGGGACGTTCGGCGGCAGCCGGCCTCGGGTATTGTGGGTCGATCTGAAGGGAGAGGTAGACACCGTTCGACGCCTTCGGGAGAAGGTGGAATCGGCGCTGAACAACCTCGGGTTCGAACGCGAGGCAAGAGGCTGGTCACCGCACCTGACGCTCGCGCGGGTGCGGCCCGAGACGGCCCGCGAGGCGACGGGCCCTATCGCGCACGCGATTTCGGAGGTCGAGGTGTCGGCGGCCACGATTCCCGTTCGTGAAATGTCCCTCATGCAGAGTACGCTGCGGCCTATCGGGGCAGTGTACGAGCGGATCGCTGCGTTTCCATTGGGCGGCGCGTGTGGCGAGTTGTTGGCGGACAGCGAGAGCTGAGGGAGGGAACGGGCGTCGGCGGACAGACCTGAAGGTCTATCCGTACGATACGGCGTTCAGGCGTTCTTACGCGCTAAGAGGCGTAGCCCTTCGGGTGTTCGCTGTGCCAGCGCCAGGCGCTCTCGATAATTTCTTCGATGTCCGGGTGCTGCGGTTCCCAGCCGAGCTCCGCGCGCGCCTTGTCGTGCGAGGCGACGAGTTCCGCCGGGTCGCCCGGGCGGCGCGGTTCCTCGCTGACGGCGATCTCGACGCCGGTGACCAGGCGGGCGGCGGAGATTACCTCACGATTGGTGAAGCCACGTCCGTTTCCCAGGTTATAGACGCCGCTTGCTTTCTCCGTCTGGTCGAGCGCGAGAAGATGCGCTGCGGCGAGATCGGAGACGTGGATGTAGTCGCGGACGCACGTGCCGTCACGGGTGGGGTAGTCGGTGCCGTAGAGGGAGATGGCCGGTCGCTCGTCGAGCGCGACCTGGAGGACGTTGGGGACGAGATGGGTCTCCGGGCGGTGGTCCTCGCCCACGCGGCCCGAGGCGCCGGCGGCGTTGAAGTAGCGCAGAGAGACGGAGCGCAGGCCGAACTCTTTCTCGTACCAGGGGAGCAGCCGCTCAACTGTAGCCTTCGTCTCGCCGTAGGGATTGATGGGGCGCATGGAATGGTCTTCGGGGATCGGGACCGTCTCCGGCTCCCCGTAAACGGCCGCGCTCGAGCTGAAGACGAATCGCGTGACGCCATAGGCGACCATGGCGTTCAGAAGGCAGATCGCTCCGCCGATGTTGTTCGCGAAATAGCGCCCGGGCTGGCGCACAGACTCGGGCGCGATGATGTATCCGCCGTAGTTAATCACGGCGTCGAAGGTGTGCGACGCGAAGAGCCGGTTCAACGCCTCCTCGTCGCGCACATCAGCCTGCACGAATTCAGCCCCGGCATTCAAGGCGCCCTTATGCCCGGCGACGAGACTATCGAGGACGGTAACATCGTGTCCGGCGTCGATCAGCTGGTCAACGGTGACAGAGCCGATGTAGCCCGCGCCACCGACTACGAGAATGTGCATGGGGTGAGGATAGAGGAGCCGGGAGCTAGGAGCCAGACAAGCAGTTGGGCAGCCAGGAGTGCGGGTCAGTCAATGTCTGCGCGAAGGTAGGCCGTCCGGTGTCGGCGAATCGTATTTCGCAGACCGATTATCGAACCGGCAAGTGCTGCCACCGAGCCCAATAAGAAGATCCCGATCGGGACAGTCGTGCCCCAGGTCCAGTCCGTCCGACACCCCTCGAAGAGCGGTCGCGTCTCCTGCATCTGGCCGCCGCTGCCGGTGCCGTAGGCGACTGTCCCGCCACATACTTCCATCGGAGCTGTGCCGAGAAGCCAACCGAACGTCATTAGCGAGACGAATGCCGAGACGAGAATAAGCACCCACCAGAAAAGCTTGGACTCGGTCACGCTACCCTTCGTAGCGCTTGAAGACGAGGCAGGCGTTTTGGCCGCCGAAGCCGAAGCTGTTCTTGAGGACGACATCCACATCTGCTCGGCGCGCCTTGTTCGGCACGTAATCGAGGTCGCATTCCGGGTCCGGATGCTCGTAGTTGATGGTCGGGTGGATCATGCCGGTCTGGATCGTCTGGACGGCGGCGATTGACTCGACGGCACCGGCGGCGCCGAACGAGTGGCCGATCATCGATTTGGTGGCGCTGATTGGCACGCGGTAGGCGTCCTCGCCGAAGACACGCTTGATCGCGAGCGTTTCGGAAAGATCGTTCAGCTTCGTCGACGTGCCGTGTGCGTTAATGTAATCGACCTCCGCGGGTTCCACACCCGCATCTTCAAGCGCCCAGGTCATGGCGTTAGCGGCGCCCTCGCCGTCTTCGCTCGGTGCGACGACGTGATAGGCATCGTTGCCGGCCCCGTAGCCCGCCAGCTCGGCTAGAATCGGCGCGTTGCGCTTGCGAGCGTGCTCGAGGTTTTCGAGGACGAAGATTCCGGCCGCCTCGGACGCGACGAATCCGTCCCGCTCGGCGTCGAACGGGCGGCTGGCCTTCTCCGGTTCCTCGTTGTGGGACGAGAGGGCACGGATGACCGCAAATCCGGCGAGGCCGGTCTCGCACAACGTCGCCTCGGTGCCACCGGCGATCGCGACGTCAACGCGGCCGGCACGTACGAGGTCGAGTGCGTCGCCGAGGGCTTGCGTGCCGGCGGCGCAGGCGGTAATCACGGTGTTGTTGTAGCCCTTCGCGCCGATGTGGAGAGCGATGTGGGCGGCGGCCATGTTTGGTAGCATTTTCGGATAGTAGAAAGGATCGATCTTCATTCCGCCACGTTCGCCCATTGTGCGCACGGCCTCCTGCGTCTCGACCAACCCGCCGATACCGTTGCCGATGAGGACGCCCACCCGGGTACGCTCGACTTCGTCCATCTCGAGCTCGGCCTGACTGATCGCCTCCTGGGTGGCAGCGATAGCGAACTGGCTGAAACGGGCCATCCGTCGTGCGTCGCGACGGTCCATGTGCTCCTCGGGATCGAAGTTCTTGATCTCGCCGGCGATGTGGATGGGATAGGCGGAGTGGTCGAACGACGTGAGGATGCCGATGCCGGATTTACCGGCGAGGCAGCTCGCCCAGAACTCCTTGACGGAGTTGCCGATCGGGGTGATAGCCCCCATGCCGGTGACGACGACGCGCGTCCCGTTCCTGCCGTTACGGCCGGCCATGCTCACCTCCGTGCTCAATCGCCTGCTTACGTTCTCACCCCCAGCACATGCGCTCGCGCCTCCGCCGCAACGAAGAGCGAACCTGCTATACATATTAACGTGAACCCGGCGTCTGAGGTAGCCGCGAGCGCACTGTCAACGCCAGTCGGCACATTATTGACAATTTCGTTGTCTACGTTCAGGCGCCCGAAGGCCTCAGCGATCCGTCGCGGATCCATCGCGCGTGGGTGCTCCGAGCGCACGGCCAGCACGCGCGATGTGAGCGGTGCAAGCTCCTCCGCGAGCCCATCGATGTCCTTGTCCGAACCGCAGCCGATGACGAACAGCGCGCGGTCGGCGGCGAAGTACTCGACGAGCGTCTCGGCGAGGCGGCGTGCGGAGTCGCGGTTGTGCGCCCCGTCTACGATGATGAGTGGATCCTCGCGAACGACTTCAATGCGGCAGGGCCAGCGGATGGAGGCGAGGCCCTTGGCAAGCGTTTGTTTCGAAAGGCACTTTCCCCCTCGTTGAACTAGCGCTTCAGCGCCAGCCACCGCCGTGGTGGCATTTTCGATCTGGTGTTTGCCGAGCAGAGGGAGCTTGGCTCTCAAAACACCGTTCGGCCCCTTGATGCGAACGTCTTGTGTCCGGTCATCATGGGTGACCATGCCCCAGCGATATTTCGCCGCTACATCAACGAGGGCCGCGCTTACGTCGCTCGCCCGCTGACGTACGACCGTTTCAGCTTCCGGATATGCTTGGGGGCTCATGACGACGTTGCAACCGGGCGTGATGATCGCGGCTTTCTCACCAGCGATTTGCTCAACTGTATCGCCGAGAATGGCCGTATGCTCGAGTGAAATAGGCGTGACTATCGCCACTTCCTTCATGTCGAACACGTTCGTGCTATCAACGCGTCCGCCGAGGCCTACTTCAACTACCTGGACATCCACAGGCTCGTATTTAAAGGCCATGAAGCCGAGCGCGGTCAGCAAGTCGAACGTTACAAGCTGCCGCCCGTCGAGCCCGAGCGGAGACTCACGGACCAGGCGCTGCATTCTGGTTGCCAGGGAAGCGAACCGCCTAGGGGAGATGGGTTCATGGTCCAGGCGGATGCGTTCGGTGTAGTGCTGCAAGTGTGGGCTCGTGTAAAGGCCGGTCTGCCGACCGCCAGCGATCAGTATTGAATCAACCATCGCGGCCACGCTCCCTTTCCCCTTGCTGCCCGCGATATGCACGGTTGGTCGTCCGAGATGCGGGTTTCCAAGCCTCTCCAGAAGCGCAAGCATAGGTGCGACATCGGGGCGGTCGTGGAATCGGCCGGAGCGCTCGAAGTCAGCGAAGGAGAGGAGCCAATCGATCGCTTCGTCGTAGGTCACGAGGGCATTTTAGCTGGCGGCGAAGACATGGAGCAGTTTTGAGCTATGTGGTACCACGATGGACCGCAGGGGGCGAGGCATCCACTGGGGCAGGGCCTCGTTCCGTTTTGGACGTCGCTTGTAGGGGCGATGACGTCCCGCAGTAGTGGTGCCTCGCCCCTACAACGTTGCGCTGGCTAGCGCTTCGCTTCTTCAGGCTGGCGGTGGAAGTCCGGCTGGCGCTTCTCGATGAAGGAGCGCACGGCTTCCTTGAAGTGCGGACGCCGCATCGCGTCGTTGAACTCGACCACCTCCCTCTTCATGATCGAGGTGAGGTCGCCGTCGAAGAGGTTCGCCCACGTCTCGCGCTTGATGGCGGCGAGCGATTCCGCCGGGTTGAAAGCGATCTCGGCGGCGGTCTCGACGGCGGCGTCGAGGAGCTCATCCGCCGCAACTACCTTGTTCACGAGGCCGATGCGGCCGGCTTCCGGGGCGTCGATGATGCGACCCGAAAGCATCAGTTCCATCGCCTGTCCGAGCCCGACGATATGCACGAGCAACCGCGTGCTGGCGAGCTCAGGCAGCACGCCCACGCGGACGAAGCGCATAGACAGGCGGGCGCGCTCGGAGGCATAACGGACGTCGCAGGGCAGAGTGATTGTGAGGCCGGCGCCGATGGAGACGCCGTTGATCGCAGCGATTATCGGCTTCGAGCGCTGGACGAACGAGACCCAGTTCTCCCGCCGGTCCGTTACGCGCATACCGTTGCCGGACTCTTCGGCGCGCTGAATGCCTTTGTCCCAGCCCTGGATATTCGCGCCGGCGCAGAAGCCCTTGCCGGCACCGGTGAGGACAATCGCACCGATCTCGGGGTTCTGATTGTAGGCCTCTATCGCTTCTCGCATCTCGGTGTCCATCGGCTCGCCAAGGGCGTTCAGCTTGTCGGGGTTATTTAACGTGATGATGCCGACGCGGCCGCGTTCTTCGGTGAGTACTTGTTCGTAGGACATGGGCGCCTCCTTTCACTGGCGGCGTGATTATAGCACCGGCGAACGAAGTACGAAGTACGAGGTACGAAAGTTATTCCCGCGGCAGGTCAGACATCGGTGGAGGCGGCTCGGTACGCGAGGGCGGCGGCTCCGCCGGCTGTGCGGGAGGCGAGGCTGGCTGGAAGTCCGCCGGTGGCGGCGGAGAGGCGGGCGACGGTGCGATATCGGCCGGCTGGAGCCGTCTCGCTGGTTCGCGCGGGCGCATTGGCAGGCCCTCTTCCAGCCCTATAGAGGATCCGATCAAGGCGCCTAAATTGACGAGTGTCATCAGAAAACCGATCCACTTATCGCTCGAGCTCGCCCAGAACCCCATCGCAACGAGAAAGATGATTAGCCCGCCGAGGATCAGGCCCGCCCGCAGCGGGTTGAAGCGCGAGCCGAGCCCAAGGATGGCAGCGGCGAAAACCGCCGCGCTTATGGCGGAGAGTATGAGCGTCACGTTGCGGTTGTAGTCCTCTCGCTCCTGTTGTGAGTCGCTTGCGATTGACGATTCCTCGAATCCTGATGGAAACGCCGTATCGCCTGCGGGAGGGTCGTAGAAGCCAACAACGGCCGTGATTGCGACGAAGATTGCAGCGGCCGCGACAGCGAGGAAGTAGATGGTGCGGACAACGCCCGAGTGAGGGGGGTCCGGGCGTGCCGGGTGAGGGAAAGCGGCCATCGTCGGGGCGATTATAGCAGGGTCGCCTATAATCGCGGCGTGATGAAGCAGGGAGAACAGCCACCTCTCGACGGACTGACGCCCGAGCAGCGGGCGCGTATCGATGCGCTGGGGGCAAAGGGCTGGTCGCCGCCGGGCGAGCATCCGCTCTCGCGCCTGCACGGCGCTCGCCTCGACGACCACCGGCTGCTCGTGCTCCTCGGTCCGAAGAACAACGTTGGATCGCGGTACTTCCAACTCTTCCTCGCGGATAACCAGCGACGCCTTGGTGACGAACCCCTAGCCCTGGGTTTGTACAATTCCGGCCCGTTTCCCGCCTACAACTGGATCGAACTAACTCAGTACCGTCCTGTGCAGAGGTTCGCTGGCCAGGTTGAGGACCTCGCAAGCCAAGGCTTGGACCGAAAGCTCTTCGAGACGCTATCGGCGCTGGTGCCGCCGGGAGGACATATTATGGTGGAGTACGATTCGCCCGGGCAAAGGGTAAGCGAGCGCATGCTCACGCGCGGTTACCCGTCGGTCGTATCGCCGCTGGGCCACCTGATGTTTCGCGCAGGCTGCCGTTCTTTTCGCGACTGGTACATTTCAGAAGGAGGCAGAGAAGGCCCCCGCAAGCTCCAGTGCTTCAAGCCGCTAAACGAAGACATCCGTCGCGAGAAGGAGGAGCGGTTGCGCGAGGAGCTGATCGCGTTCCTGTCTCGTTCCGAAGGGCCCGCTCGCGACGAATGGCTCGAGCTCGCACGCCGCACTGCCCGGGAGGTGCTGGCGGCGCTTGGGGAACATCATACGGCTCCGTAACGCTTCTCTTAAGGCCTCGCTCCTTGACACCTCTTGGGTCGGCATTTACAGTGTCGCTAGAATGCGCAGGCGTCTTCATGCAAGCCTAACCCTATCGTTCGAGCGCGGGCGGCGCGCTCCACCCCAACTGAAGTAGCGGAGGTATCCCCTGATGGTCACGATTAGCGTTATCAAGGCAGACATTGGCGGTATGGTAGGCCACTCGTCTTCACACCCAGACATCCTGGCGCTCGGCCAGAAAGAGTTGGATGCGGCGAAGCAATCCGGCCTGTTGATCGACGGCCACGCGTCACATTGTGGCGACGACATGTTCCTGATCATGACGCACGAGCGCGGGGAGGATAACGAGCAGATCCACAAGCTGGCCTGGGACACCTTCATTAAAGGCACCGATCTCGCAAAGAAGCTCAAGCTTTACGGTGCGGGACAGGACCTGCTCACCGACGCCTTCTCGGGCAACATCCGCGGCGCCGGGCCGGGCTCAGCGGAGATGGAGATCGACGAGCGGCCGTCGGAGCCGATCATCGTGTTTATGGGCGACAAGACGTCCGCCGGTGGGTTCAACCTCGCCCTCTACAAGATGTTCGCGGACCCGTTCAACACGCCGGGCCTTGTGATCGGCGAGCCGCTACACGATGGGTTTAGCTTCGAGGTCCAGGACGTCAAGGAGCATCAGAAAATCACACTGAACGCTCCGGACGAACTCTACGACCTGCTTATCTTTATCGGCGCCCCCTCCCGCTACGCGATCAAACGCGTGCGCAACCGCCTGACCGGCGAGATCGCGGCCTGCTCGAGTACCGACAAGCTCTCGCTGATTGCCGGGCGCTACGTCGGCAAAGACGATCCGACTATGGTCGTGCGCTGCCAGGGGAGCTTCCCGGCGGTCGGCGAAGTGCTGGAGCCGTTCGCGACGGCGTACACGGTTGAGGGCTGGATGCGCGGCTCGCACAATGGGCCGCTCATGCCGGTGGGACTGAAGGAGGCACATCCTGCGCGCTTCGATGGGCCGCCGCGGCTCGTGGCGCTTGGCTTCCAGCTCGCGGACGGCAAGCTGAACGGCCCCAATGACATGTTTGACGACCCGTCGTTCAACAATGCCCGTCAAGAGGCCTCGAATATCGCAGACTACCTCCGCAAGCACGGCCCGTTCGAGCCGCACCGCCTGCCGCTCGACGAGATGGAGTACACGACGATGCCGCTGATCAGGGACAAGCTTGCCGGACGCTGGACGGCGCTTGAAGAGGCGCGGGAGCACGCGATGGCGGGGCCCATCAGCGAAGTCGAGTAGGTTCCTTCCTGCGGTCATCCTGAGGAACGAAGGATCTGTCTTGGGATGGCAGGGCTGTTCGTCGCGCTTTCGTGACACTGTGGCGCGTTCGCCAACCTCTTCGCCGTAGGAAGAGCGAACGCCAGATTCTTCGCTCCTGGGTGCGTTGGTCGTGGCTTCAGGGAGGTGATGAGCCGGGCGATGGGAACCAGCCGATTGGGGCTCAGAATGACAAGTCCCGGTGCGGTATAGTCGGAGCGATGCTGCCCCATCTCCTTCTCGCCACCAACAACTCCGGCAAACTAGCCGAATACGGTGTCCTGCTCGAGGGCTGCGGGTGGGAGGTCGTAACGCCGCGCGACCTCGGCCTCGAAATCGAGGTCGCGGAAACCGGCGAGACGTACGAAGCGAATGCTACAATGAAGGCCCTGCGCGGTGCGGAAGCTAGGGGCCTGGTGACGCTGGCCGACGACTCGGGCATCGAGATCGAGGCGATGGGCGGCAAACCGGGCGTCCGTACGGCGCGCTTCCTCGGCGAAGACGCTTCGTATATCGAGCGCTTCGCCGAGATCCAGCGGCGCCTCGCGGAAGTCCCTCGCGAGCGGCGGCGGGCGCGCTTTCGCTGCGTGATCGCGGTGGCGGACCCGCGGACGGGCGCCGTTCGCTGCGCCGCAGGAGAGGTCTTCGGCCTGATTGCGGAGGCGCCGCGGGGTGAAGGAGGTTTCGGCTACGATCCGATCTTTTGGGTGCCGCAGCACTCGGCAACGATGGCGGAGCTGCCGGAGCGCCAGAAGAACATCATCAGCCACCGCGCCAGGGCTGTCGCCGGCGCGAGGCAGATATTGAAGGAACTGTTGTTTGAGCAACAACGGGCTTAGGGAACAAGGAAAAAGGAACAAGGAACAGTCCGGACGGGTGGTCGACACGCTGGGGCGGCCCCTGCATGATCTGCGGATTTCCGTAACGGACCGCTGCAACTTCCGCTGTACGTACTGCATGCCGAAGGAGGTATTTGGGCGGGAGTACCAGTTCCTGGACCGGCGCGAAATTCTGTCGTTCGAAGAGATTACCCGGCTCACGCGCATCTTCGTGGCACGGGACGTTGAAAAGGTGCGCCTGACGGGCGGCGAGCCGACGTTGCGGCGCGGCCTGCCAAAGCTTGTCTCGATGCTCAGGGAGATCGAGGGCGTGAAGGACCTGACGCTCACGACCAACGGGTCACGGCTGGCCGAAATGGCGCGCGAGCTTCGGGACGCCGGTCTCGACCGCGTGACGGTGAGCCTTGACTCGCTCGACGACGCGGTGTTTCGCGCGATGAACGACGTCGACTTTCCCGTTTCGCGTGTCCTGGAAGGCATCGATGAAGCCGCCCGGGTAGGGCTGACGCCGGTCAAGGTAAACATGGTCGTCAAGCGCGGCGTTAACGAGCACACCGTGGTCGACTTCGCGCGGCATTTCAGGGACACCGGCCACATCGTGCGCTTCATCGAGTACATGGACGTGGGCAACTCTAACGGCTGGCGGCTCGACGATGTGGTGAGTGCAGCCGAAATCGTCGCGATGATCGACCGCGAGATGGCGCTGGAGCCGCTGGAACCCCAATACCGTGGCGAGGTCGCCGAGCGCTACCGCTACCGCGACGGCAGCGGCGAGATCGGCGTCATCGCGTCGGTCTCCCAGCCGTTCTGCGGCGACTGCACCCGGGCCCGCATCTCTGCGGACGGCCGTCTGTACACGTGCCTCTTCGGCGTAATCGGGCACGACCTGCGCAAGCTGCTGCGCTCGGGGAAGACGGATGAAGAGATCGCGGCGTTCGTGGAGCGCGTGTGGTCGCGGCGCAGCGACCGCTACTCGGAGCTGCGTGCGTCAGAGACGCCGGAGCTCGCGCGCAAGCCGGAGATGTCCTACATCGGGGGCTAGCGACGGCCGTAATGTGCTTAAAGACATTCCCGAATCCACCGTAGAAGACGTACTCTCCTCGTACGGTCTAGCAGGGCCGTGGCACATTAATCCAGTTGCGGCCAGCACGCGCAACGATAATTTCTTGGTCGACGACGCTGAGGGGCGACGTTTTGTATTGCGTCGGAATCGTCGCGTAGCCGACGAGGCGCGAATTCGGTTTCAGCTGCAATTCCAACAACACCTCCTTGACTCCGGATTCCCAACGTCGTCGATAGTGGAGTCAATTTCCGGCGACTCGCTGGTAACCGACGAGCTCGGTGGGCTCTGGGCGCTATTCACGTACGTTGAGGGCGATGAATACAACTTTAGCCGGATGGAGCAGGTGAAAGATGCGGCCCGGCGACTGGCGCAGCTCCACTCCGTGAGCGATTCATTTCGGGGCGAAGACGTAGTCATCGCGGCGAATCGTTGGGGGGCCGCATGGCTAGCAGATGGCAACGCGGAGCTTGCCGCGCTAGAAGATATGTTCAGCGAACGCGGTGTTCAGGACGACCTCGACTTCGTCCGTCAGTGGGCAAATGGCGCGAGCCCCGAAGTGCTCGCTCACAAGGATGTCATACCGAATGGTTGGGTGCACGGGGATTATCACGGACGCAACATGGTGTTCGTGAATGATGAAATCCAGGGGGTGTTCGACTTTGATCCGGTAACCCGCGGATGGAGGACTGAAGATGTCGCCTACGCCATGTTCATGTTCGGCCGAGAATCACGCCTGTCCAGGCGGATCAGAGACGGCGTAGCTTCTGCATTCCTAGTGGAGTACCGAAAGCACCATCGACTATCTGCCGAGGAGCTTCGGATGCTACCGATCACCGCTGTCGCGATTTGGGTGACGAACGCTAGCTACTGCCACGTTATTGAACGAGACGGAGAGGACCCGGCGGCGTATTTCAGGCGTCATGTGAGCCTAATGCGGGACGTTGGAGCCGAATTCGTCCGACTGCAACGAATTCTTGATCTCCCCGAGTGAGATTCGCCCCTTGACCGCCTGGTAGAGCTACGACTGCTCGCGCTTCGGTAGCGGGCGTATGCGTCGGCGGGCGAGATCCGTGAACACCGCGCGGAAGCCGATAAGGCCTGTCATCGCGAAGACCAGGAGCAGAGGCCACGTGCGAATGCGGCGCAGGTTGCCGACGCCCAGATTGACGCAGAGGGTCCAGGTTGACGCGACGAGGCCGGGCACAAACCAGACCGTGGCGAACGTGGCGGCCGGCAGCCCCAGGTACCAGCGGCGCCAGCCAAGACCGCGATCGAAGACAGTGAACCAGATGAGGCCCGCGAAGCCCGCCACGCCGAGGGTGCGCTCCGTGACGTTGGCGTTCGTGGCCTTCCACATCGTAAGGAAGCCGTTTAGTAGGGCGACCAGGGTGTTGCGCCCGCGAGGCTCATCCTCGCGCTCGGCGTCTTCTTCAGTGAAGTCGTAAAGCTCGTCCTCAACAACGCGGCCGAGACCGCGGATGCGGGACCAGAGGTCGCGAATGGCGCTATCGCGGGACGCCATTGGTCGTATGCTTCGACAAGCTCAGCACGAACGGATAGGGGACGACACAACCGAGGGCTTTATACGGCCATCGCGGCGACTTCGACCGGCCAGCGGTCATTCCACGGACGGGCCTGCTCGAAAGCGTAGGCGGCTTGAAGGACGAGGTCGTCTCGGTGTCGGCCCGCGACGATCTGAAGGCCGATCGGTAGGTCGCGGTCGCTGAAGCCGCTGCGCACGCTGATCGCGGGATGGCCGGAGAGGTTGAAGGGCGGCGTGAAGGGCACTACATGCAGCGGGCTCTTGAGCGGCTTGCCGTCGATCTCGGTCGGCCAGTTGCCGCGGGCGTCGATCGCGTCGAAGGGCAGCGTCGGCGTCAGCAGCAGGTCGTATTTCTTGAAGAAGTCCGCGAGCTGGTTGACGAGCCGAGCTCGCGCGCGCTGCGCGTCGCCGTATTTGTCCCAGGTGATCTTCTTCGCTGTCAGCGCGCCGGTGAGGAAAGCGTGGCCGAAGCGGTCACGCTCTTCGGCGAGCTTCTCGTAGATCTGCGCGTAAGTCCCGGTCGAAGAGATGCGTCCCCAGAGGACGCCTAGGTCGTCGAAGATATGGCCGATCTCATCGACCTTGTATCCCATATCCTCGAACGCCCGCACGCCGTCTTCGCAGCCGCGCCGGACATCGGGCTCGACGTTGGCATAGCCGAGGTCCGGGCTCCAGGCGATGCGCAGGTTCTTGGGCAGCCGGTCAAGGGCATCGACGTAGGAGTAGCCGGGATGCGGCAGCGCGTTTGGGTCGGTCTCAGAGGTTCCGATGACGCAATCGACGTAGAGCGCCGCGTCGCGCACGGTGCGCACCATCGGCCCGTAAACGCTCGTATCGTTCCAGCCCAGCATCTCGAATGGCCCCATCGCGATGCGGCCGAAGGACACCTTGAGGCCGGGCATCCCGCACCATGACGCCGGGATGCGCACGCTGCCGCCGCCATCGGAGCCGGTACAGAAGGGCACCTGCCCGCCGGCGACCGCCGCGGACGAGCCACCGCTCGAGCCGCCGGGCGTGTGCTCGGGGTTCCAGGGGTTGCGTGAGACGCCGAAGAGGAGGTTCTTGCTGATGGCGGTGTAGCCGAACTCTGGCGAGTTAGTCTTGCCGATCGCGATTGCGCCTGCGGCCTTCAATCGCTGCACCTGGGTCGAGTCGCCCTTCGGGTAGTGGTCGCGAAACGGAACCGAGGCGTGCGTCGAGGGGAAGCCCGCCAGGTCTTCGAGTTCCTTTACGCCGAACGGAAGACCAGCCAGCGGGCCCGGGTCCTCGCCTCTCGCGATGCGCGACTCCATCTCGCGCGCCTCGGCCAGCAGCTCGTCGCGGTCTCGTATGCCCGTCCAGGCGTTCAGCACCTCGTTGGTTTCGTCGATGCGGTCGAAGCACGCTTGCATCAGCTCGACGGGGGAGAGCTGCTTCGAGCGGATGCGCTGGGCGAGTTCGTGAGCGGCGGTGAAGTTCAGTTCGGACGGCATGGGCGGTTCTCCTTCGTCTTGGTGGCAGGATGATACAACGATGGATCGAGATTCGGAAAGCGGACGCGGTCGATCATGTGGGCGTCCGTAGAGACGTGCGAGACCGGACGAACGATGTGCGCCATCCGTATGTCGTGTCGCCGTGGAAGAGGCTTCTTTGGCACAAATCCAGCGGCACGTCCCTACACCTCGGCCTCTCGAAAGCGTATGATTTCGCACGCAATCGAAGGAGGAGCATCGGCATGAAGACTGCTATCGGAGTCGGACTGACGACCGATGAGAATTGGGACGAGTTCTCGGACTACGTGATCGAGGCGGAACGGATGGGCGTGGACAGCGTCTGGTCGGCGGAGGCGTGGGGGCACGACGGTGCGACGCCGCTAGCGTACCTTGCGGCGAAGACCTCTCGCATCAGGCTCGGCAGCGGCATCCTGCAGACGGTCGGGCGGACGCCGGCGAACCTGGCGATGACCGCGATGACTCTGCAGTCGATGTCGGGCGGGCGGTTTCTGCTAGGGCTGGGCGTGAGCGGGCCGCAGGTGGTCGAGGGCTGGCACGGTGTGCGCTACACTCGCCCCATCAAGCGCCTGGCAGAGACGATCGCCGTTGTGCGGCTGCTCAGCAGCGGCGAAAAGTCGCAGTACGAAGGCGAGATTATCCGTTTACCGCTTCCGGGCGGCGAAGGGAAGGCGATCCGCTCGCGCGCCAAACCTCAGCCAAACATCCCGATCTACCTCGCGACGCTCAGCCCGAACTCGCTCGAGCTGACGGGCGAGGTCGCGGACGGCTGGCTCGGCACATCGTTCATGCCTGAGCACGCGGACGTCTTCTTCGAGCACATCCGGCGCGGCACGCAGAAGGCCGGGCGCTCGATGAACGAGATCGATATCGCCGTCGGCGGTGCCGTGGGCTTCTCGGACGATATCAACCGGTTGCTGGCGCGGCACCGGCCCGGGATCGCCTTCACGCTGGGCGCGATGGGCTCGAAGCGGCACAACTTCTACAACGCCGCCTTCCGCCGCGCCGGCTACGACGAGGAAGCGATCGCCGTTCAGAACCGCTGGCTCGAAGGTGACCGGGAAGGTGCGGCATCGCTCGTGCCCGATGAGCTCGTGCTCCAGACGAACCTGCTCGGCACCGAAGACATGGTCCGCGAGCGCATCCGCAGGTACCGCGACGCGGGCGTGACGACGCTGCGCCTTCAGCCTGACGGCCGAACGCTCAACGAGCGACTCGAGACGTTGGGACGGGCGGTAGCGCTGGTGAACGAGGTGACAGCGGAGGCGAAGGTCGCATAGACCGGGCATGCAGGGCCCGTTATAATCGCCAGCAGTAGCACAAGCATTCTACGGAGGGCGGGCGAACGGCGACAGAGGAGCGCATTATCTCCGGCAAGTCACGTGACGACGACGAGCAGATCGACGTCACGCTGCGGCCCCGGCGGCTCGATGAATTCATCGGCCAGGAGAAGCTTAAGGACAACCTCGGCATCGCCATCGACGCCGCCAAGCAGCGCGACGAACCGCTCGACCACCTGCTCTTCTACGGCCCGCCCGGCCTTGGCAAGACGACGCTCGCGCACATCATCGCCGCCGAGATGGGCGTCTCGGTGCGCGTCACCTCCGGCCCTGCGGTCGAGCGCGCCGGCGATCTGGCCGCGATCCTGACGAACCTCCAGGAGCACGACGTCCTCTTCATCGACGAGATCCACCGCCTGCCGCGCGCCGCAGAAGAGGTGCTCTATCCGGCGATGGAGGACTTCGCGCTCGACATCGTGCTCGGCCGGGGGCCGGGCGCGCGCTCCGTTCGCCTCTCGATCCCGCACTTTACCCTCGTAGGGGCGACCACCCGCTACGCGATGCTCTCACCACCGCTGCGTGACCGCTTCGGGGCCGTTTACCGGCTGGATTTCTACGACGAGCCGGCGATCGCCGCGATCATCCGTCGCAACGCCGAGATCCTGAAGGTGCCCACCGAACACGACGGCGCGGAGGAGATTGCGCGACGTTCGCGGGGGACGCCGCGCGTGGCAAACCGCCTGCTTCGCCGCGTGAGGGACTACGCGCAGGTGCGCGCTGATGGGAAGGTCACGGCGGCGGTCGCTCAAGAGGCGATGGTCCGCCTGGACGTCGACGACCTCGGCCTCGATGATGTCGACCACAAAGTGCTCCGCACGATCATCGAGAAGTACGACGGCGG
>Ga0209801_1000935_pt1 | contig 18632 bp, 15 predicted proteins | sample GraSoiAngelo_127_FD_185884 | JGI IMG/M metagenome (GOLD analysis project Ga0209801, IMG submission 185884) | Grasslands soil microbial communities from the Angelo Coastal Reserve, California, USA - 14_0927_09_40cm (SPAdes) (version 2) | ecosystem: Environmental > Terrestrial > Soil > Grasslands ... | reverse complement strand
GCCGAGACGCCCCGAAGCGTCGGGCCACCTCGGGATCGATCCCACGCTTGGCGAGGTACTCGCGTGGCCGCTCGCTGCTGGGCTTCCAGAGCCCCTCCGCGAAGAAGTGAGCCGCCAGGTCCATGGCCCGATGGAGCTCCTCGCGGCCCGAGTCTGCGCCGTCGCGCTCGCGCTCTTCGGGGAGGGTGACGCCGGTCGTCTTCGCCAGCGCACGCACGGCTTCGGGAAACGACACACGATCCTGCTTCATGAGGAAGGCGAACGCGTCGCCGCCCACGCCGCACCCGAAGCAATGGAAGATGCCCTTCTTGGGATTCACCGTGAAGGAAGGGGTCTTCTCGGCGTGGAACGGGCACAGGCCCTTGTAGTTGACCCCCGCCTTCCGCAGATTCACGAAGCGGCCGACGAGCTCGACGATGTCGACGCCAGTGCGGATCTCGTCGAGGAGGGTGGGTGAGTAGCCGGCCATCACCCGATCTTCAATGTCGCCACGGTGGCACCAGTTCCGCCCTCGCCGGCCTCACCGTCACGATAGGAGTCGACCAGGGGATGAGTGGCGAGCAGATCACGGACGGTCTTGCGGAGAGCCCCCGTGCCCTTCCCGTGGATCAACCGCACGCTGGGCAGGCCTGCCATGAACGCGTCGTCCAGATACTTTTCCAGCAGGTCGCTGGCTTCGTCGGTCCTTCGCCCGATCAGCATCAGCTCCTGATTCACCGACCGTTCGTCGTCGGGCCGGGGAGAACGTCCGGTCGAGGCCCCATTCTGCCGGCGAGGTTCTGCGCCGGTCCCGGCGGTAATCGCGTCCGGACGCAGGGCCGACAGCGGCACGCGGACCGTCATCGAGCCCGCTTCCACCGTGCCGGTTGCGCCGGAAATCGCGACCAGTCGTCCCCGAAGCCCCAGGTGAGCCGCGGCGACGGTCATGCCGGGCGACAGGGTCGCCAGATCGGCGTCGGGGGTGGGCTCAGGCGGCGGTGTCACGCGCGCGACGGCCTCGTTCAGGCGTCGGCGGGTGTCGCTCAGATCCCGGCGCGAGCCCTCGCTCCGCTTCAGCCGGTCCCACTCTGCTGCGACCGCGCGCTTGATGTCGGTCAGGAGCGCCGCGGCGTCCCGCTTCGCGCGCTCGACGATGTCACGCGCCCTGGTGGTCGCCGCCGCTTCCGCCTCGCGGGCCTGGGCCAAGCGGGCAGCCGACTCCTGCTCGCGCCGCTCGATGGCGATCGTGCGCTCGGCTTCGCAGCGGGTGTGCTCGTCGAGCCACTGGAGCAGCTCGGAGAGACGCGCCGCGTGCAGCGACCGATGGCTCTCGGCGCGGGCAATGAGCTCGGGCGCGAGGCCGAGACGCGCCGCGATCGTCAGGGCGTAGCTCTGCCCGGGACGGTCGTAGCGGAGACGGAAGGTGGGAGCCAGCGTGGCGGTGTCGAACTCGACGGAAGCGTTGCGCGCGCGAGGGTACGTGCTGGCGAACGCCTTCAACGGCTCCAGATGCGTCGTCGCCATGACGAGCGCGCCGCGATCGGCCAGCGTTTCCAGAATGGCCTGGGCCAGCGCGGCTCCCTCGTCGGGATCGGTCCCCGCTCCCAGCTCATCGAGGAGGACGAGGGAGTGCTCATCGGCCTCGGCCAGGATCTCCCGCACCTGCTTCACGAAGGCCGAAAAGGTCGAGAGGTTCTCGGCCACGCTCTGGTCGTCGCCGATGATGGCGTACAGGCGCTCGAATACCGGAAGGCGGGAGCCCTCGGCGGCAGGGATGTGACAGCCGATCTGAGCCATCAAGGCGTGGAGGGCGAGCGTCTTGAGTGCGACCGTCTTACCGCCTGCGTTCGGACCGGTGATGAGCAGGAGGGGCCGCTCGCCGTCGATCTCGATGTCCACCGGAATGATATTGCCTGCGTCTTTGCCGACCTGCCAGCGCTGGGCCAGGAGCAGGGGATGGCGGGCCCCGCGAAGGGCCACCCTCCGCCCGACGTCGACCACCGGCGCGCTGGCGTCCATCCGCTCGGCGAGATGGGCACGGGCGAAGAGCGCGTCCAGACGGGCGATGAGACCGACCAGCCGATCGAGGTCGTCGAGACGAGCCCGGACGGCATCGCTCAGCTCGCCCAGGATGCGCGCGGTCTCCTGCTCCTCCTCGCGGGTGAGCTGGACGAGATCATTGTTGGCGTCGACCGCGCTCTCCGGCTCGACGAAGAGTGTCTGGCCGCTCTGGGATCGATCGTGCACGATCCCGCGCAGGCGTTGCCGGGCTTCGGCCCGAACGGGTACGACGTACCGGCCGTGACGAACGGTGACGAATCGATCGGCAAAGATCCGGTCGTTGTCGCTCGTCTGGAACAGGCGCTCGAGGTCGGCCACGACGCGTCGGCGCCGTTCGCGCAGGTCACGGCGCAGGTGGCGGAGGCGGGAGCTCGCGTCGTCCTTGACGGCGCCCTCGTCATCGAGAGCGGCACGGAGGCTGTCGCGGAGATCGTCCACGCGGGGAAGCGTCTGAGCCAGGCTGCCGACGGCGGGCGCGATGGGCCCGGTCGTTCGGGCGTAGGCCGAGAGACGCGGGGCCGCCTCGAGAAAGGGGATCAGGAGGACAAGGTCGCTCCCATCGAGAACGCTGCCGGGAATCCGAGCCCGATCGAGGACGGGGCGGACATCAGGGCTGTCGACCGGGGGTGGGCCGACTTCGGCCAGAGCCGTGCGGGCCTGACGGGTCGCTTCGAGCGCTTCCCGGATGGTCGCGAGCACGGTGACGGGTTCGGCGCTGAGAGCCCGTTCCCGACCCACAGTGGTCCGCGCCTGCTGCGCCAGCAATCCGCGGACGGCATCCCATTCGATGCCTCGCTGCCAGATTCGGCCTGCCTCCATCTCTCGCCTCATTCGCTCCCGTCCATCACTGGGAGTGCCGGCGCCCGAGTCAGGAGTGCTGCCGCCGCTAATCGGACATCCGCTCGCGCCGCTTTGCCTTCTTGCGCGCTGCTAGCGCCTTCCGCTTCCTCCGTACACTCGGCTTCTCGTAGTGCTGGCGCTTCTTGAACTCGGAGAGGAGCCCGGCCTTCTCGCACTGCTTCTTGAAGCGCTTGAGAGCGCTCTCGAAGGACTCGTCGGGCTCGACGATGACCTTGGTCCACTCTGTTCCCCCCTCCAGACGGACCCCTTGGCCACACGTGGGTAAACGATAACTATATACCATCCCGACGCCCGGTCCGCTACCGTTAGACTTGCGCCGGCATGCCGGCGGCGCCGCCACTGTACTCGGTCGTCCCGTTCATCGCGATGCTCCTGGCGATCGCGCTCGGTCCCCTGGCGCTTCCGCGCTGGTGGGAGGCCCATCGGCACAAGCTGACCGTCTCGGTGGCCCTGGGGCTGCCTGTGCTGGGGTTCTATCTGGTCCGCCAGCCCTCCGTCCTGGCTGCCACCGCGGAAGACTACGTCTCCTTCATCGTCCTGCTCGCCGGGCTCTATGTGATTTCCGGGGGCATCCTGCTCCGCGGGGATCTCGAAGCGACGCCTGTGACGAACACCGCCTTCCTGGCGCTCGGGGCAGCGCTCGCCTCGTGTATCGGCACGACCGGCGCGTCCTTGTTGCTGATCCGCCCGCTGCTCCAGACGAATCGCGAGCGCCAGCGGGTGACGCACACCGTGATCTTCTTCATCTTCCTGGTGTCGAACATCGGCGGCCTGCTGACGCCTCTGGGCGACCCGCCGCTCTTCCTCGGCTACCTCCTGGGGGTGCCGTTTTCGTGGACCTTCCGGCTGTGGCCGCCCTGGACGATGATGGTCGGCACCCTGCTGGTGGTCTATTTCTGCTGGGATTCGGTACAGCACGCGCGCGAGACGACGGGGGCGCTGCGTCGGGACCGTCAGCAGATCGAGCCACTGCACGTGCGCGGGATCAGTAACGTCGTCCTTCTTGCCGGCGTCGCAGCGGCGGTGGCGCTGCTCCGCGCGCCCGTACGCGAAGTCCTCATCGTTGCGCTCGGCGCGATCTCCCTGTGGCGCACGCCACACGCGATCCGGCGCGCCAACGGGTTCACGGCCTCGCCGATGGTCGAGGTCGCCGTGCTCTTCTTCGGGATCTTCCTCACGATGATCCCCGCGCTCGAGTTGCTGCGATTGCGGGGACATGAGCTCGGCGTCCGTGAGCCATGTCAGTTCTTCTGGGCCTCCGGTCTCCTGTCGTCGTTCCTCGACAATGCGCCAACCTATCTGGCCTTCGTGGCGCTCGGGCAGGGGCTGGGGTCGACGAACGAGGTCATCGGGATGCCCCACCGAATTCTGGCCGCGATCAGCGTGGGATCGGTGGTCATGGGCGCCAACAGCTACATCGGCAATGCCCCCAATTTCATGGTCAAGGCGATCGCGGAGGGAGCCGGCATTCGCATGCCAAGCTTCGCGGGCTACATGGTCTACAGTGCGGGCATCCTGATCCCGCTCTTCGTTGTCCTGACCTACCTGTTCTTCTAGTGGATCAGGGCGAGCACCTTCTCGGCGGCCACGGCCACCGCCTCGTCCACCACCGGGAGCTCGTCCGCCTCGAATCGCGTCAGGACGTGGTCCGGCACGTCGGCCTTGTGATCGGGACGGCCGATGCCGACCTTCACGCGGCGGACGTCTTCGGTGCCGACGGCCTCGATGACCGAGCGCACGCCGTTGTGGCCACCGTGGCTGCCCTTCATGCGCACGCGAACGGTGCCCAGCGGCAAGTCGATGTCGTCGTAGACGAGGATGAGGTCGGCGGGATCCGCCGTATGACGGCGCAGGGCCCGAGCCACGACCGGGCCGGTCACGTTCATGAAGCTCTGGGGCTTGATGAGTTTCACCGGCTCGCCTCGCCACGTGCCCGTGCAGAGCAGCGTCGAATCGTCACGCTGCCAGCGGCGGTGGAAGGTCGATGAGGCCAGATGATCGAGCACGCGCTGGCCCACGTTGTGGCGGGTCTCCTGGTACTCCGGTCCGGGATTGCCCAGTCCCACCACCACGTGGGCCACGCGGGACCTGCTCCGTTACTTCTCCTTCTTGGCCTTCTCTTTGTCGCCGCCGCCCTTCTTGGCGTCCTCGGCCGGCGCGGCTTCTTCCTTCGGCTTGCGCTCCGTGAGGACCTCGGGTTCCGCGGTCACGGCGGCCGTCGCAGCCGGCGCGACAACCTCCTCGGCCATCGGCGCCGCCACGGTGACGACGGCCTGGCCGGGATCGTTCAAGATCCGAACACCCGGGGGTACCTGCAGAGCTGCGACGGTCAGGACGTCGCCGATCATCAATGCCGTGACGTCGGCGTCGATCCGCTCGGGAATCTGCGTCGGCAGGCAGGAGACGTCGAGCTCGTGCAGGACGACGTTCAGGATGCCCTTCTGCTCCTTCACACCCGCGGCCTCGCCGACGGGATGAACGGCGACGCGGACCGTGATGGCGCGGTCGGCGGTCACTTCCTGAAGGTCCACGTGGAGGAGGCGCTCCGACACGGGATCGAACTGGAGATCGCGGATGATCGCCATGCGCGATCCCGAGTCACCTTCGAACTTCAGCGTGAGCAGCTGGGTCGATCCCTCGTGGCCGTGGATGATGCGGAGCACCGCTCGCGGATCGACCGTGACGGTTTCTGGCTTGGCGCCGCCATAGAGCACGGCCGGGACGACGCCGTTGCGGCGCAGGCGCTTGGCCAGTTGCTTGCCGGTGCCCTCACGGCGCGTAATCGTCAATTCTTGCGTCTGCATGTGCGCTCCTTCAGACGAACAGGGTCGAGACCGATTCCTCGTCATGAATGCGTCGGATGGCCTCACCGAGCAGCGGAGCCACCGTGAGGACCGTCAGGCGGCCGGTCCGCTTGGCATCCGACACCGCGATGGAGTTCGTGACGACGACCTCTTCCAGGGGCGAGGACTTGATGCGGTCGATCGCGGGACCCGACAGCACGGCGTGGACTCCGCACGCAAGGATGCGCCGGGCCCCTTCGCGCGCGAGCGCTTCCACCGCCTGCACGAGCGTCCCGGCGGTGTCGATCATGTCGTCGATGACCACGGCGTCCTGGCCGTGCACGTCGCCGATCAGGTGCATGGCGACCGCCTGGTTCGGGCCTTCGCGACGCTTGTCGATGATGGCCAGGCCGGCCTTGAGCCGCTTGGCGATCGCGCGGGCACGCTCTACGCCACCGGCGTCGGGCGAGACGATGACGGGATCGTGCAGATCCTTCTTGCCGAGGTAGTCGATGATCACGGGCGCCGCGAACAGATGGTCCACCGGGATGTTGAAGAAGCCCTGGATCTGTCCCGCGTGGAGGTCCAGCGCCAGCACCCGGTCCACGCCGGCCGCCGTCAGCAGATCGGCGACGAGCTTGGCCGTGATCGGCACGCGCGGCTGTACCTTGCGGTCCTGGCGGGCGTAGCCGTAGTAGGGCAGCACGGCGGTGATCCGACGCGCCGACGCGCGCTTGAGCGCGTCGATCATCACCAGAAGCTCCATGAGGTTGTCGTTCACCGGGGGTGAGGTCGGCTGGACCACGAAGACGTCGGTCCCCCGGACGTTCTCGTTCACCTGCACGAAGACCTCGCCGTCGGAGAAACGGGAGATTTCGGCGTCGCTCACCGGCAGGGAAAGATATTGGGCGATCTCTTCCGCCAGTGGACGGTTCGCGTTGCCCGAGAAAAGCTTCAGGTCGTATCTCATCGCCGGCCTCGCCCGATCGTGGTTGGGGCGGGAGGATTCGAACCTCCGAATACGGGATCCAAAGTCCCGCGCCTTGCCGCTTGGCCACGCCCCAGTGAGCTCATGGTACTCGTCCTCATGCGCACGGCCGGCCCGGCCAGTGTCCGGACCGCCCAGCAGCGCCACGACGCCCGCGTGAGTCGCGCGCGGATCTGGCGCGCGTGCTCGAACGAGCGCGCGACCCCGAACACGGTCGGCCCGCTCCCCGACATCGCTGCGCCCAGTGCCCCCGCGGCCAGAAGCGCCGCCCTCATCCGCTCGATCTCGGGATGGTGCGAAGCCACGGCCGCCTCGAGGCCATTGTAAAGGCTCGCCGCCACGCGAGCAGCCTGCCGTGTGCGAAGCAGCTCGGCCAGCTTCCGGGCCCGCGAACCGTCCGTGTACATCGCCGGCGTCACGCGACCATACGCCTCGGCCGTGCTGGAGCCGAACGCCGGGTTCACCAGCACGAGCGCCAGCGCGCCGGCGACGACCGGTTCGAGCACTTCGCCACGGCCCGTCCCGAGCGCGGCACCACTGCGCAGGAAGAACGGCACGTCCATTCCGAGCGCGGTGGCCACTTCGGCGAGCCGGGCCGCCGGCCACCGGAGGCCCCACAGACGGTTGAGGCCGAGGAGCACGGCGGCGGCATCACTCGATCCGCCCCCCAGACCAGCCGCCACCGGGATCCGCTTGTCGAGCGTGATGTGCACACCACGATCGATCTTCGCCGCCTCCCGCAGGGTCGTGGCGGCACGCAACGCCAGGTTCGTCGCGTCGCAGGGGACTCCGTCGGTGTTCACGGCCAGCCCGAGCCCGGGTGCCTCGTCGAGGACCAGGCGATCGGAGAGGTCGACGGCCTGCATCACGGTCGCGAGCTCGTGATAGCCGTCGGCACGCTTGCCTCGAATCTCGAGGACCAGGTTGACCTTGGCCGCGGCGCTGAGCACGAGGCGACGACTCCTCGATCCCTTCGACAAGGCAGGGAAGACTAGCACGCAGTTTCGAAGAGCGTCAACGCAGGCGCTGGGTCTTTGCCGTCTCCGGCGGCGTCATGCGGAACCGGTCGTCTTCCACGCCACTGTTGACGACAGGGTCGCGGTAGTCGACGCGTCCTGCGACACGTGCTCGCGGCGCCGAGAATCGGAAGCCCTGGACGTCGCCCTGTGGCCCCCGGTCGTAGGTGACCCGGACCTCGTAGAGTCCACCGGTGATCTCGACCTGGCGCACGACACCCGTCACGAAATCCATCCAGATCCTCTGCTGGTGGACGTTGTTGACGACGACGAGCGAGGGCCCGTCGGCGTCGGCCGGCATGATCTCGGCCACGCGGACGTCGGGGAGTGGCGCCGGGCGTCCGGCCAGTACGCCGACGAGGTCGTGAGGCTCGAAGGGCAGAGACAGGAGCTTCGCCATCGTGTCGGCCGTCGCTGGGCCGACGACGGCCTCGTTGGTCGCTGCGTTGTAGACGACGAGCCCATCGTCGTGCAGGGTCGCGATCAAGAACGGCTGCCCCATCGGCGACAACGCCTCGAGCCGCACCGAGGCGGGAGCCTTGGCGAGCACGACACTGCGCAGACGTTGACGATCGCGGCCACGGGCGACGTCGAGATCGGCGAGGGTGCGAAGGTCCGAGAACTCAGACCAGCGCCGAGCGACGAGCGTGAGCGCGCGCTGCGCGTCTTCGGCAATCGGCTGGTGAGGTGGCGCCAGCAGGCGGGCACAGCCGGGGGCGAGCGCGAGAAGGAGGGCGAGGAGGCTAGCGCGTCTGCTGCGCTTTCGAATCACGCTTGACCCGCTGCAGACGGTTCTTCGCCTCCTCGATCTTCTTCTTGATCCCGTCCGCACTCGGGTCGAGCTGCAGCGACTTCTCCCAGGCGACCACCGCATCTTCCTCGAGACCGTTCTTGGCGAGCGCATCGCCGAGGTGGTCGTAGATGACCGGATCGGCTTCCTTGGCCTTCTCGACGGCGCGCTTGAGCTCGCGGAGTGCATCCGGATAACGCCCCTGCTGGAAATACGCCCAGCCGAGACTGTCGATGAAGTAGCCGTTCTCGGGCTCGAGCTCGAGCGCCTTGCCGATGAGCTTCACCGCCTCGTCGAGATTCTGGCCCTTCTCGGCGTACATGTATCCGACGAAGTTGTAGGCCTCGGCGTGCTGAGGATCGAGGACGATGACGCTGCGGAAGAGCTTGACGGCGTCGTCGAACTTCTGCTGCTTCTCGTAGACGACGCCGAGCTGGAAGATCAGATCCTTCTGCTTCTCGTCCAGGGACAGGCCTTCCTTCAGCGTCTCGACGGCGCGGTCGTACTGCTTGGCGCGGAAGTAGGCACTCCCCAGATAGAGGAAGAGCTCGGGCCGTCGCGGCTCGATGTTGACCGCCTCGCGGAGCACGGCGATGGCCTGGTCGTAGCGCTTGCCGCGGCCGTGCAGGAATCCGAGCTGGACCCGGGCGTCGACGGAGCGGGGATCGAGACGAAGGATGCGTTCGAGCTCTCCGCGGGCATCGTCGTCGCGGCCGGCGTCCATGAGCGAGGTCGCGAGGAAGTACCTCGCGCGCAGGTTCGACGGCTCCAGCACGACCGCGCGACGGAAGGAGTCGGCGGCGCGCTCCCACATCTTCTGCTCGTAGTAGACGGCGCCGAGCTTCAGCCACACCCGCGCGTCGCGCGGGGCCGCCTCGGCGAGCGTCTCGACCTCCGATTGTGCTTCGTTGAAGCGGCCGAGACGGATGAGCAGATCGGACAGGCGCTCGACGAACCCGGGATTGTCGGGATTCGCCTGCATGGCCTTGCGGTACACCTTGATGGCGTCTTCCGGCTGGTGCCGCGTCTCGTAGACGTACCCGAGGGCCGTCCAGGCGCCGTCGTGGTCGGGATCGAGCTCGACGGCCTTGGTCAGACGGGTGATGGCCTCGTCCCAGTTTTCGGTCTCGACGGCGAGGCGGCCGAGGAGGAACTGGGCCTGGGCCAGCTTCGGTTGACGTTCGGCCAGGCGGAGCAGGACGGTGCGCGCCCGTTCGTACGACTTCTGCTCGACGTAGTAACGAGCCAGCGTCAGGTACGGCTCCTCGGCCGACGGGTTCAGCGTGATGACTCTTTCGAGCTCGGCCTCGGCCTCGCCATACCGCTTCTGGGCGCGCAGGAGCTCGGCCAGCGTCAGATGGGTGCCGGCGTCTTCGGGCGCGAGTTGCACGGCCTTTCGGGCAGCGGCCAGCGCGGGCTCGGTCTGATCGGTACGGGCCAACCACTGGGCCATCTCGCGCCACAGGAAGGCCGACTCGGGGTCGCGCTTGATGGCCTGCTCCATGGCCGCGATTGCCTCGCGGAAGCGGCCGTTCTGCGCCATCATCTGTGCGGCCGAATAATGATAGTAGGCGTCGCTGGTCTCCGACGGGGCGACGAAGCGCGTCCGCCGTGGCGGCTCATCACCGTTGACGGCAGCGACGGGCCCCTGCGCGGCGCAACCGGCGGCGAGCGCCGCCAGCGTGACCACGACGAGGCTTCGTCGCGCGGTGGTGAGGAGGCGACGCGCCGAATCGCGAAGCGCTTCGTCGCCGATGGCGGCGACGGCGGCGTCGATGTCGCGCTTCTCTTCCGGCGCCAGAGCGCGGCGCCGTCGCTCGGTGCTCGGCGAAACGGACGCGGCGTCCTGTGCCACCGGTGTCAGCACGAAGCGCAGGGAGGTGATCGCGGCGAATTGCGCCCGAAGTCGCGTCGTCAGGTCAGGCGCGCGCAGCGTCAGCTCGTGCAGCCAGGGTGAGTTGTCGACGGCAACCTCGAGAAGGCCGTTGGTCAGTCGCTGGGGCCGGGACCGACGGGCCCCTTCGGCGCCGACGACGGCCGGCCATGACCGTCGGATCCCCTCTTCGACGAGCCGCTCGCGTAACTCGGGAAGAGCATTGACGATCAATTCCGAGATTGCACGCGGTGCTCGAGAGTTCATTGATGGCTATCATACCTCTGCCGCACCAGAAGTGCCGAGTATCCGAGGTTCGTCAAATTGACTCAGTTCTGACCGACCTTTATAGTGACCTCTCCGATGGCAAAACCCCGTCGCGGCGACGTTCTGGACCTCATCATCGACGACCTCGCGTTCGGTGGGGAGGGCGTGGGCCGCGTGCATGGCTACGTCATGTTCGTCCGCGGCGGACTTCCCGGTGACCACCTGCGCGTGAAGGTGACCGAGACGCGCGGACGGTACGGCCGGGGCGTGATCGAATCGGTCACGGCGCCTTCTCCGCACCGCGTACCGGCCCCCTGTCCTTACTTTGGGCGGTGTGGTGGATGCCGTCTCCAGCATCTCGATTACCCGGCCCAGCTCATGTTCAAGGAGAAGCAGGTTCGCGATTGTCTGGAGCGGCTCGGTGCGGCCGGCGACTTTGAGCTGCGCTCGATTCTGCCCGCACCGGAGGCCTACGGCTACCGCAACAAGATGGAGTTCACGGTGGCGGAAGCGGCGGGCGCGACCGTGATCGGCCTGCACGAGGCCGATCGCTACGACGTCGTCCTCGACACCGAACGCTGCCTGCTCCAGTCGGAGGCGATGAACACGCTGCTGGCCGAGGTCCGAGGACAGGCGCGCGATCGTGCGCTCGCCGTCTATGATCAGGATTCCGGCCAGGGCCTGTTGCGTTTCGTCACCCTGCGGGAGGGCCGACGGACGGGCGACCGAATGGTCAACATCGTCGTTGCCGCTCCCGACGTGGAGCGCCTTCAGCCCGTCGCCGAAGCCCTCGTCGCCCGAGTGCCGTCGACGGCGAGCGTGGTGCTCAACGTCAACGCGAAAAAGGCCGCCGTCGCCGTCGGGACCGAAGAACACGTCCTCGTCGGGCGCGATCACATCACCGAGCGTCTCGACGACGTGACGTTCCAGATCTCGGCCAATTCGTTCTTCCAGACCAACACGCTGCAAGCCGAGCGCCTGTTCGGGCTGGTGGAGCAGGCGTGTGAGCTGACGGGCGAGGAGACGGTCCTCGACCTCTACTCGGGTACGGGCGCGATCAGTCTGCTCTTGGCCCGGCGCTGCCGCCACGTGTACGGCATCGAGGTCGCGGCCGCGGCCGTGGACGACGCCACTCGCAACGCGCGCGCGAACGGGATCGACAACTGTACGTTTCTGGCTGGCGAGGTCCGCCACGTCCTGCCCACCTTCGTCCGCGACGGTGTCACCGCGGCGGTCGTCGTCGCCGATCCGCCGCGCGCCGGCTTTCATCCGAAGGCATTACAGGCGTTGGTGGCGTTGGCGCCCGTGCGCATCGTGTACGTCTCGTGCAATCCGGCCACGCTCGCCCGCGACGTCGGTGATCTGTTGCGCCAGGGATACCGGCTCGAGTGGGTGCAGCCGGTGGACATGTTCCCGCAGACGCCCCACATCGAGGCAGTCGCCCGTCTCCGACGGGCGTGACCACATACCTGGTCCGTCGGCTGGCCCAGTCACTGATCGTCCTGCTCGGCGTCTCGTTCGTCGTCTTCTTCATCTTGCATCTCACCGGCGATCCGGCGGCGGTGCTTCTGCCTCCGGACGCCAGCGCAGAAGATCTCCAGCGATTCCGGCAGGCGATGGGCTTCAACGATCCGTTCTTCGTGCAGTACGGCCGCTTCCTTCGCGGCGCTCTCCAGGGCGACTTCGGCCAGTCCATCCGTCACGGCGAGCCCGCTTTCGGTCTGGTCGTCGAGCGGATGCCGGCCACGTTCGAGCTGTCAGGGGCGGCGCTCGTGATCGCCCTCGCCCTCGCGATTCCCGCGGGGATCGTCTCGGCGGTCCGACGCAACACGACGGTGGACTACGTCTCGACGGTGGTCGCGCTCCTGGGCCAATCCCTCCCGACCTTCTGGCTCGGAATCATGTTGATCCTCGTCTTCTCGGTGCACTGGGGCTGGTTGCCATCGTCGGGCCGTGGCAGGATCGAGCACCTCATCCTGCCTGCCATCACGCTCGGCCTGTTCACGACCGCGCGCATCGCTCGGCTCACCCGGTCCGGCATGCTCGATGTCCTGAGCCAGGATTTCATCCGGACCGCTCGCGCCAAGGGCGTGGGCGATCCTCCCGTCGTGTGGAAGCACGCCCTCAAGAACGCCGCGATTCCCATCGTGACCATCGTCGGAATCGAGCTGGGCACGTTGCTGGGCGGCTCGGTCATCACGGAGACGATCTTTGCGTGGCCGGGGGTGGGACGCCTCAGCGTGCAGGCCATCTACAACCGCGACTATCCGGTCGTGCAGGCGGCGGTCTTCCTTCTGGCCTCGACGTTCGTCCTCGTCAATCTCGTCGTGGACGTCCTGTACACGTATCTCGACCCCCGCATACGGCTGCGATGACGCCTCGAACGCTGCATCGCTGGCCGGCCAACGGTCGTGCCTGAGAGCGACTCCGGCGCCGCTCGGGTCGCGTTGCCGATGGCGCACCCCGCCGCCCAGGGGCGTCGTGAGTGGCTGGCCTTCTCGCGCCGGCTCGCGCGCCGACGAACGGCACTGTTCGGCGCCGTCGTCGTCGCCGTCGTCCTCGCGGTTGCGCTCGCCGCGCCGCTGGTCTCACCCTTCGACCCTCTCGGGCAGGATCTGGAGAATCGCTTGAAGCCGCCGGGATGGCAGGACGGGGCGGGATATATTCACCCGCTCGGTACCGATCATCTCGGCCGCGACATTCTCGCTCGCGTGATCTTCGGAGCCCGGCCAGCCCTTCTGGTCGGCGTCGCCGCGGTGCTGATCTCCGGCGTCCTCGGGATGATCGCGGGACTCCTCTCCGGCTACTTCGGTGGTCCGGTGGACGACGTTCTGATGCGTCTGGCTGACATCCAGCTCGCTTTTCCGTTCATCCTCCTCGCCATCGCGGTGATCGGAGTGCTCGGGCCGAGCCTGCTGACGATCATTGCCGTCATCGGTGTCTCGAGCTGGGTCATCTACGCCCGCGTCGTCCGCGGCGCCGTCCTGTCGATCCGGGAACGCGAGTTCATCCAGGCCGCCCAGGCGCTTGGCGTCCGGGACTGGCGTGTTCTCGTGCGCCACATCCTCCCGAACGCGTTCACGCCGTGGCTGGTGGTCGCCACGCTCGACATGGCCCGCGTCATCGTCATCGAGTCGGCATTGTCGTTCCTGGGACTCGGCGTCCAGCCGCCGACCCCGACGTGGGGAGGGATGCTCGCCGACGGGCGCGTGTACCTGTCGACCGCGTGGTGGCTGGCCACCTTTCCCGGGCTCGCCATCCTGGTGGCCGTGCTCGGGATCAATCTGTTCGGCGACGGCCTTCGAGACACGCTCGACCCACGACTGAAGATCTAGCCGGTCGTCCCCCGCCGTCGCGCGACGACCGCCAGCGCTGCCGCCGACGTCGTCACCCAGAGCCCTCCGGAGCCATCACCGATCACGGCGTTGAGGACGAGCGCGACACTGCCGACGACCGTCGCCGCCCACAAGAGCGCGGAGGTCATGACATCCACGAGCCGAGGCCGGCCCACCGCGCCAATACAGGCGATCAGGGCGCCGGCGGCATCGATCCCCACGTCGAGGATGCTCGGGGTTCGCGACGGAACCAGCATCTGAAAGGCCTCGTCCACGCCCGCCCACGCCACGCTCAAGCCGAAGGCGAGCGCGACTGCAATCCTGGGCGGGCGGCGCCCGACGGCGAACGCGCGATACCAGAGGCTGCCGAGCACGGCGTATTCGGTCACGTGGGCGAGCTTTCGGACGACGGCGTGGATGGATTCGAGCAGCGGCAGGGTCGCGGTCGGCCAGATGAAGCGCAGAGCGGGAAGAACGAAGCCGCCGGTGTGCTCGGCACTGCCCGCGTCGGTGGACAGCGCCAGGATCGCGGCCATCCAGACGATCGGAGGGACCCAGTCCGAGCGGCGCATGCTTGCAACACTATACAGGTGGCGTGGTAGAGTGGCGCCCGATGCTCGGCGAGATCCTCGATGATCTCTTGACATCACCGTCGACCGGGCCCTGCATCACCGCACTCCGACAGCTTCCCGCGCGCCCGCCGGTCTTCGTCCCGCTCCCGACGTCGGTCGATCCTCGGCTCGCGGAGGCGCTCCGTGCCCGCGGGATCAGTCAGCTCTACTCACACCAGGCCAAGGCATGGGCCTTGATCGAGAAGGGCCAGCACGTCGTCGTCGTGACGCCGACGGCGTCGGGAAAGACGCTCTGCTACAACCTGCCCGTGCTGCAGGCGCTGCTCGGTCAGCCCGACGCGCGCGTGCTCTATCTCTTTCCGACCAAGGCGCTCGCCCAGGATCAGCTCGCCGAGCTCGAAACGATCGCCAAGGCCCTGCCCGAGCTCCGCATGTTCACCTACGATGGGGATACGCCGCAGGACGCGCGGCGGGCCGTGCGGGCGCGCGCCAACCTGGTCCTGACCAACCCCGACATGCTGCACTCGGGGATCTTGCCGCATCACACGAAGTGGGCCGTGCTCTTCCAGAATCTCCGCTACGTCGTCATCGACGAGCTCCACGCGTATCGTGGTGTCTTCGGCAGTCACGTGGCGAACGTCATGCGTCGTCTGCGCCGTCTCTGTCGTCATTACGGGTCGGCGCCGCAATTCATCATGGCGTCCGCCACGATTGCGAATCCTGGTGAGCTGGGCGGGCGGATCATCGGGGAGAGCGTGGAGGAGGTCGCCGAGAGCGGAGCCCCCACCGGCGACAAGCTCTTCCTCTGCTACAACCCCCCGGTCGTCAATCCCGAGCTGGGGATCCGCGCGCCGTACCTCGGCGAAGCGGCCAGGCTGGCGACACGGTTCCTGCGCGAAAAGATCCCGACGATCGTGTTCGCCCAGAGTCGGCTGTCGACCGAGGTGCTCCTGACCGCCATCAAGACCGGTGTCGCCGACAAGACCGGCGATGCCGGCATCGTCCGCGGCTACCGGGGTGGCTATCTGCCGTCGCGACGGCGCGCGGTGGAGCAAGGGCTCCGCGCCGGCGAGGTGCTGGGCGTCGTTTCCACGAACGCCCTCGAGCTCGGCGTCGATATCGGACATCTCGACGTCGCCGTGTTGGCCGGCTACCCGGGGACGATCGCCTCGCTCTGGCAGCAGAGTGGCCGAGCCGGCCGACGTTCGGGCACCTCGGCGGCCGTCTTCGTCGCGAGCAGCGCCCCCCTCGATCAGTTCATGGTCACGCATCCGGAGTACCTGTTCGGGGCCTCGCCCGAGCACGCACGCGTCAACCCCGACAACCCGTTCATCCTCGTCAACCACCTGAAGTGCGCGGCGTTCGAGCTGCCGTTCGCGCCGAGCGCCGCCGGCCAGAGCGTTGAGACGTTCGGCGAGGTCGACGTGCGCCGCGAGCTGGCCGCCCTCGAGGACGAAGGGCTCCTCCACCAGGCGGGCGGGCGGTGGCACTGGGCCTCGGAAACCTATCCGGCCGACCACATCTCGCTCCGGACGGTGACCACCGACAACTTCCTGGTGATCGACACCACCGCACGCGACGAGAAGCAGACCAAGCGGCGCCAGATCATCGCCGAGGTTGACTGGAGCAGCGCCTTCGCCACGATCTACCCGAAGGCGATCTACCTGGTCGAGAGCGTGCCCTACGAAGTTCAGGAGCTTCACTTCCGCGAGGACGAGGAAAAGGTCGCGTACGTCAAACGGGTGTCCGTTGATTATTTCACCGACGCCATCAGTGCCAAGGGCGTCTGGATCCTGCGCCGGCTCGCCGAGCGCGAGCATTCCGCCTACGTCGCCGAACAGGGCGAGGTCCTGGTGGCGGAGAAAGTCGTCGGCTTCAAGAAGATCAAGATGGGGACGCTCGAGAACGTCGGATCGGGTGAGGTGGAGCTGCCCCAGCAGGAAATGCAGACGACGAGCGCCTGGGTGACGATTGCTCCCGACGCCCTCGCGCGCATCAGTTCCTCACGTGAGGAGCTGATCGATGGTCTTCGCGCCGTCGGATACCTCCTGCATCATCTCGCGCCCATCTTCCTGCTCTGCGACATCCGCGACCTCGGCTCCTGGCTGGGCGACACCACGCCGGCCCAGCCGGGCGCCGTGGTGACCCGCGAGTCGGCGCGCCGGCGCTTGCTCGAGGCCGAGCGCTTCAACCCGACGATCTATCTCTACGACAGCCACGCGGGTGGCATCGGTCTCGCCGAGCGGGTGTTCGATGTCCTCCCGCTGCTGTTCGAGCGCGGCCGGGACACGCTCGGGGCCTGCCCGTGCCGCTTCGGATGCCCCTCGTGCGTGGGGCCCGTGAACGAGGTGGGCCGACGAGCCAAGGCCACCGCCGCTGCCCTCCTCCGTGAGCTCACCCGCTGATCTGAACGGCCGCTCCCGCACGCTCGAAGAGCTTCGCCGGGTCATCCGGCGCATCGAGAACGTGCGGGCCACACGGCCCGTCCCCGAACCGATCGAGCGCCTCGTCGGCGGAGAAGTCGTGGACACCGGCGGCGGCCCGCTCGTCGTCGTCCGACGCGAATATCCGCTCTCACATCGCCACGGCCGGCTCGCCCTGGGTGATGCGCTCGACGTCGCGGTGCCGGCACTCGAGTTGCTCGCGCCTCTGGGAGCGCCGTCCGACCCGCGCGGGCTCCTCTTCCTCGACACCGAGACGACCGGGTTGGCAGGCGGCACCGGCACGTACGCCTTCCTGGTCGGAGCGGCCTTCCTCGAGAACGAACGATTCGTGCTCGTTCAACATTTCATGCGGGATTTCGACGAGGAATCGGCGCTGCTGGCCGCTCTCGATCCCCTGCTCGACCGGGCCAGTGGCCTCGTGACCTTCAACGGCGGGGGCTTCGACCTGCCTCTCCTCGAGACGCGCTTCGTTCTCGCGCGTCGTCGATGGCCGGCGACGCTCGCTCACGTCGATTTGTTGAGGCCCGCACGGCGGATGTGGTCGGCCCACTTCGATGACTGCCGGCTACCGACGCTGGAGCGAGAGGTCCTCGGTCTCGTCCGTGAGAACGATGTCCCCGGCTACCTCATCCCTGCGCTCTACTTCGATTTCCTCCGCTATCGGCGCGCCGCGCCCCTGGCCCGGGTCTTCGAGCACAACCGGGATGACGTGCTGTCGTTGGCCACGCTGCTGGGATGGTTCGCTCGTGCCCTCACCGACGATGCCGACCTTGCCGCCGGCGAACTGGCAGGGGTCGGCCGCCTCTGGGAGCGCTGCGATCCGGGGCGGGCTGCGGTGTACTACGAGCGAGCGCTCTCGGCCGGGCTCGCTGGCGACGAGGGCCACCGGGTTCGCCTCCGGCTCGCGCGGTGGCAGAAGCGCCAGGCCCGCTGGAACGAGGCGTGCGCGCTGTGGCAGGAGGCGTCGGCGGCCCGTGTCTTCGACGTGACGCCGTGGGAGGAGCTGGCCAAATACCACGAGCATCGACGGCGCGACTTCGGCACCGCGCTGGGGATCGTCCAGGACGCCCTCGCCCTCGCCCAAGCGTCGAAGGCGCCCGTCCGCGCGCTCGACGCGCTCGTCTATCGCCTCTCCCGACTCGAGCGCCGAACCCGGCGAGCCGTTACCGCACCGGCGTAATCGCCGGTTTTCCCTCGAGCACCGCGACGCAGTTGCGCACGGCGAGAATCGCCATGCCCGTCCGGGTGTCGCGGGAGGCGCTGGCGATGTGCGGCGCCAGGACGACGTTCGGTAAAGGCAGCAGGCCCGGATGGATCGTCGGCTCGTCCTCGAAGACGTCCAGACCGGCGCCGGCGATCCAGCCTTCCCGCAGGGCCCGCACCAGGGCCGCTTCGTCGACGATCGGGCCACGGGCGGCGTTGACGAGCACGGCCGTCTTCTTCATCCGCTTCAGCGCCGCTTCGTCGATCAGGTGACGCGTTTCCACTGTCAGGTTGGTGTGGACGGTCACGAAGTCAGCATCGGCCAGCAGTCGCTCCTTCGTCACGAACGTCGCATTGAACTCGCGCTCGGCAGCGGCGTCGGCGCGCAGGGCGTCGTGATAGAGGATGCTCATGTTGAAACCACCGGCCCGTCGCGCGACGGCCCGCCCGATCCGCCCGA
>Ga0209801_1000931_pt1 | contig 18720 bp, 21 predicted proteins | sample GraSoiAngelo_127_FD_185884 | JGI IMG/M metagenome (GOLD analysis project Ga0209801, IMG submission 185884) | Grasslands soil microbial communities from the Angelo Coastal Reserve, California, USA - 14_0927_09_40cm (SPAdes) (version 2) | ecosystem: Environmental > Terrestrial > Soil > Grasslands ... | reverse complement strand
TTCCGATCACATTAAGCCGTCCCTCGCGATCACAGGATTCGAGCAAGCGGGACAGTGGCTCAAGAAATTCTCCAGGACCGAAGTCCTCGAGGCGACAGCGACGCTTCGCTGTCTCGATGAATTTGGTGGCGGACGGAGGTGTCGATCTTATGCCGACTTTTTCGAGCCCGGCGCCGCATTTGTTCAGCAACCGAATCGGAAACGGAGCGCGAGTTTGCTCGACGGTCGTAGGGGCGCGCATACATCGACAATTGTGGCAGGTGCGCCCGAAGGCAAGCCCGCATCTTGCGCGACGGACACAGCCGTTCCATCGTTCCTTTATGACGACGGAGAAAGCGACGTTCGGGGCGGGGTGTTTTTGGGGCGTAGAAGAGACTTTTCGCAAGCTTAAGGGCGTGAGCTCGACCGCCGTAGGGTATGCAGGCGGGAACAAAGAGAATCCGAGCTACGAAGATGTTTGCAGTGACGAGACCGGCCACGCCGAGGTTGTTCAAGTGGAATTCGATCCCTCCCAAATAACGTACGATCAGATCCTCGACGTTTTCTGGTCGAACCACAATCCGACCACGCTGAATCGACAAGGTCCCGATGTAGGCACGCAATACCGCTCGGTGATTTTTTATCATTCACCGGAACAAAAAGCCGCGGCGGAAAAATCGAAGCAAGAGATCAGCGAAAGCGGCAGATTTAATCGACCGGTCGTAACGCAAATCGAGCCCGCTCCAAAATTCTGGCGCGCGGAAGAATATCACCAGCGCTATTTGGAAAAGCGCGGCCAATCGCACTGCGCCATTTGAAAACGTGGGAGGGGCCTCAGTGCCCCGAGTCCAAATTAATGGAATGTCGCGGCGCTAAGGCCGCTCCCACATTCTTTTCATGAGTGGCGAAGTTGTTCGCACGAAAAACTTTGCCGCAGATGCGGCCAACTTCATTGTCGATCTTGCCCACAAAGCGCTGGCTGAGCGGAACGAGTTCCGGATTGCGTTATCAGGCGGAAATACGCCGCGGCCGGTTTATTCGGAAATTGCGCGGATTGGTCGCGATTTGCCGTGGGAACGCACTCTAATCACATTCGGGGACGAGCGCTGTGTGCCGCCCGACGACGCGCAGAGTAATTTTCGCATGGCGCGCGAAGCTTTGTTCGTTCCCGCGAGCGTGCCTGAAAAATCAATCATGCGAATGCGCGGCGAGATCGATCCGGCCATTGCCGCCCAACAATATCAGGACGATGTCGATCTTCTGGCGACGCAGCGCGGCGAACAAATTTACCGGCACGATTTGATTTTGCTCGGACTGGGCGACGACGGCCACACGGCTTCACTGTTCCCCGGAACCGCCGCGCTGAACGAAGCGACCCGGCGCGTGGTCGCGAACTTCGTATCGAAACTGAACGCATGGCGGCTGACTTTTACGTTTCCACTCATCAACCATGCACGACACGTCTGCTTTCTGGTGAATGCGAGCAAGCAGGCGAAGTTGATCGAGCGCGTAATTGGCGGCGATCCGCAGTTTCCGGCGTCGCGAGTAAATCCGACCGCCGGAAAGCTGACCTGGATTTTAGGCGAACCGTAGCCGCGTCTCTCTGAGACGCGTTTGCGGGGGGTAATCAAGAGTTCGCGAGCGAAGCGGCTACAGCTTCAATATTGTTCGCCTTCGTCCGGTTTTTGGGTCACGCGATCGTCGATCGCCCAGACATGCAACATTACTGCTCCCCAATAGGGGATCAGCATCAGGATTCCCCATCCGGCCGACGCGATCGCGGCCAAAATTGCGAAAGCGATCGCGGTAGGAGTAATGAGGAACAAAATGAGCGCGCCCATCACGCGATGACCTTTATAGATATGGCCGAGTCCGGGAATGATGCTGAGCAATATCGCCATCGCGTCGCTTGCCTTCGGCTCTGCCGGCTTGGAGGCTTCAAGCGTCCAGTCGCAGTTGGCGCACGCTTGCGCGCTTGCGGGCAGGGCGGTCCCGCAAAAAGGACATTCCATGGTGTCGAAGCTGACCGGTTCCGGTTGCGGCGGAGCGTCAGTGTATTCCATACTTGAATCGAATCGCCATTGAACGTCACAAGAGCTGCCGAATTCGTCAAGCATTCCTTGTCATTCTCCGCGCTGTCTTAGAATGTATGGTCTCTGCCAATGGCGACGCTTTCTGAGATTGTCGAATACACGAACAAGTACTTGCGCATTCGCAGAGTCGAAGATTGGCCAAACGCGCTCAACGGCCTGCAAATCGAAAACTCGGGCAACGTCACCAAAATCGGTGCCGCCGTCGATGTCTCCACCCGAGTTTTGACCGCAGCCGCCAGAAGACAGATCAATCTTGTGGTCGTGCATCACGGTTTGTTTTGGCCGGGCTTGCAGCCGGTCGGGGGCGCGTTGCGCGGACAATTAAAACTCGCCTTTGAAAACGATATCGCGCTCTACAGCGCGCATCTGCCGCTAGATGTTCATCCTGAAGTGGGCAATAACGCACAGCTCGCGGCGGCGCTTGGATTTAAAAAGACGAAACCGTTCCTGGAAGAACAAGGGGAGCTGGTTGGATTGAAGACGAAGAACACGCTGCCGCGGGCGGCGTTGATCCGAAAGCTTAGAACCGCATTACGTCGCCCGATAAAGACATTCAATTTCGGACCAACCGAAGCAAACAGGGTTGGGATCGTCACCGGCGCGGCCGGTTCGGAAATTTATCGGGTCGCGCAAGAGAAAATCGACACCTTCATTACAGGCGAAGCGCCGCACTGGGCTGCGGTTGCCGCGGAGGAATTGGGAATCAATCTTCTTCTGGGCGGCCATTACGCGACCGAAACGTTCGGCGTTAAAGCCCTTGCCACGCATCTCTCGGAACGCTTCAGGTTACCGTGGGAATTTTTGAATTTCCCGACGGGTCTTTAAAGCGCGATTAGGATTTCTTTTTCGCGACTTTGACCGTGCTTCCACCGAGCTGTTGTGCGCGGGTTGCCGCGCGAGCGGCGTCGGCCGCGCGGCCGGCGATACGATATTCGTCAGCCAAATGTTGCCAGGAGCGAGGCGCGTTTGGCATTAACTGGGTCGCTTTTTCGAATGCACTGATCGCTTCTCGGTGATTCCCTTTTTTCTGATAAGCGAGTCCAAGATGCTCCCACACCGCCCCATAACTTGGATTCAAACTCGCGCCTTTTCGCAAATAACTAATTCCGCTGTCGACCTGCCCAGTAGCCTGAAGGCAAAATCCGAGTTGCGATTGGACAAGATAATCTTGTGGCAGCAGTTGGGCTGCGCGCCGAAGTGGTGGAATGGCCTGAGGGATTCGGTCGAGGTTGATATAACTAAAACCGATCGCCGCGAGCATCGGCGCGCTGTCTGGTGAGACTTCGGCACCTCGGGCAATGGCGTTCAAGGTGGCATCGGTGTGACCGAGCGACCTTTCGGCGCGTGCCAGTTGAATCCACATGTAAACGTTTTGCGGGGCCAGGGCCGCCGCCTTTTGCGCATACTCGACGCTCTCCTGTTTGCGCCCGGTGCGTAATGCGCAATCACTCAGCGCGTAGTAAGCTCCCGCTGCTTTCGGATCGATTTCGACGACGCGTCGCAGATGCGGCATTGCGGCAGCAAAATGATTCTGCTTGCCCTCGATTAACGCCAACCCGAAGTGCGCTAAAGTCAACTGCGGCTGAATTGCGATTGCGTTATGCAGCGCAGTCGTGGCTTCAGCGTATTGCTGGACATCGATCGCGAAGTAGCCACGTAAGATTTGCGCGCCGGCGCTGCGAGGATAACGCTCGGCCAGTTTGCGCGATAGATTCAGCGCCTGGGGACGATTCCGACCTAACGCCGCTTGGAGGACTTGTCGAACGAGCGGATCTTTCGCCGCAGGATCGTCAGTCTGGACGGCTTGATGGAGCGGAGGCTTCGCAATTTTTTCCGGCGGCGGCAGCTTGCTTAGCAATCGATCGATCGAAGGATCCTGCGCATGAAGGGTCGAAATAAGTGACGCCACCAGGGCGGTAATTAGCACTTGGGGGAACTTTGTTTTCATCGGCGAATTTGTATCTGTCCTAATGATAGAAAGGAAACCAAAATTCCACTGGCTCACTTGCCGATCATTCACCGAACTGTTAGACAAATGAAAATGTCCTCCCAAAAAGTGATTGCCATCGCAATTGTCATGATTGTCTTGTATTGTTGCCCAAGATCGATCTTGGCCGCCAGTTGCGTCTGGAAAGTAACGAGCAGCGACGGCCATTCTCTCTATCTCGGAGGTTCATTTCACGCTCTGCGGCCGAGTGATTATCCGCTTCCATCTCAGTACAATCGTGCATTCGACGCCTGTTCCCGCCTCGCATTCGAAGACGATCCGAAAGCTGGTGAGGCGAGTTTCCGCGCGCTGGTGAACGCCGGCGAATATCCAAAGGGTGACAGTTTGAAAAATCACGTCGACCCGCGAACGTATGCCTATCTTCGGCGGTTCTTCGCTTTGCATAATGTGTCTGAGGACAAGTTCTCCCGATTTCGACCCTGGTTGATCGACATTATACTGTCAGCTCCACCTCCGGAGTACTACCAGCTAGGCGTGGAGAGATTTCTGGAACGACGCGCTAAAGCTGCGGGAAAGCCGATCGCCGGGTTGGAATCCGCGCGCGAACATAATGACGTGTTTACAGGGCTTACGGATAGACAGGCGGAAGCACTGCTACTCACGTTATTCATCAATGCCGGCCGCGGAGAGAATAATGGCGTGAACATGTTTCAAGCTTGGCGCCACGGCGATGCTGAAGTGCTTGCTTCCCAGACGCGCGACTCCTTTCGCGATTTTCCCACCATGGCAGTTCGAATGTTGGACGCACGAAATCACAATTGGATCCCGAAGATTGAAAACTATCTTCGCAGCGGGCAGGTCTACTTCGTTGTCGTCGGAGCAGCGCACATGGGCGGTTCGACCGGTCTTCTGGCTTTGCTCCGCCAGGGCGGCTGCAAGATCGAGCAACTTTGATCGCCGTCCCTTGCGTCGAAAATCGCATCGACCGCCTCGAATGGAAGTTTTTGCTTTCGTAAAGTCGGAGACGTTGTTCTTTGTTCGCCGATGGCTGAACCTCAGCGAGTAAGCACCCGCGCGACCGGCGTCGTCGGCGTGGCGGTCATGTGCTCGCGCCTGCTTGGCTTGATTCGCGAACAGGTTTTTGCCGGACTTTTCGGCGCCGGTAAAAACCTGGACGCCTTCCTGATGGCGTTTCGGTTGCCGAATCTGTTGCGCGATTTATTTGCCGAGGGCGCGCTCTCGACTGCGTTCATTACGACATTTTCACGAAAGATCGCGACGGAAGGCGATGAATCCGCCTGGCGACTTGGCAACAAAGTCGCAACCCTGACCGCAGTCTTCATGAGCGCGGTCACGTTGCTCGGCATCATCTTTGCGCCACAACTGATTCATTTGATGACGTGGTGGAGTTGGTCGCCGGAGAAAACGGAGACCACGATTTTGCTCACTCGCATCATGTGGCCGTTCATTTTGCTCGTCTCCCTCGCGGCGTTGGTGATGGGAATGTTGAACGCGAAGCATGTTTTCGGCGCACCGGCCATGGCTTCGAGCTTTTTTAATCTCGGGTCGATCTTTGGCGGCGTTGCGTTCGGTTGGTGGCTCGATCCGCATTTCGGCACCCGCTCCCTGATTGGGTTATCGATCGGAACTCTGATCGGCGGAATCTGGCAGTTGTCCTCGCAATTTCCTTCGCTGCGGCGCGTCGGGTACAAGTATCACGCGGACTTCCATTGGCGCGATCAAGGCGTGCGGACCGTCCTGATGCTGATGGGTCCGGCAGTGATCGCCGCCAGCGCGGTCCAGGTGAATGTGCTGATCAACAGCGGTTTCGCGGCCCGACTTGGCGATGGTCCAGTGAGCTGGTTGAACATCGCTTTTCGATTAATGCAATTGCCGCTCGGTATTTTTGGCGTCGCAGTCGGTACCGTCACCTTGCCGCTAGTCTCCCGCACGGCCGCGCTCGGCGACATGGCCGCCTTTCGTTCGGCTCTGGCGCACGCGATTCGACTGGTCACGTTGCTGACAATTCCGGCTGCGATCGGATTGATCATCCTTGCGCAACCGATCATCAGTGTGATTTATGAGCACGGCCGATTCACTCCCGAAGCAACGCGGCAAACGGCCGGCGCCTTGCAATTTTATGCGATCGGACTGGCCGCTTATTCGGCGGTGAAAGTTTTGGCGCCGGCATTTTACGCGCTGGATAAACGCTACCTCCCGATGATGGTCAGCATTTTCTCGATTGCGATTAATTTCCTCTTGAACTGGTTTTTCATGTTCAAAATCGGGCTCGGCCACCGCGGGCTCGCGCTTTCCACCAGCCTCGTCGCCCTCACCAATTTCCTGCTCTTATATATTATGATGCGAAAATATGCCGGTCCGCTCGAGACCGGCGCCATTCTAGGATTGCTGGCTAAACTCGTGATTCCGGCCCTCCTTCTTGCCGGCATTTGCTGGCTCGCGCTGGAATTTCTTTTTCAATCGGGCGCGCCATTGCCCGAATGGGAGAAAATTATAGGTATGCTGGTCGTAATTGCCCTCGCCGCCACGGTGTTTTTTGGAAGCGCGTTTCTTCTCCGCGTTACCGAAGTGCGCGACACCGTCGATCTTGTCCGTCGAAAATTTGGCAGAACGACGTTATAGAGGCGCTTCTGTCAAACGCCTAACTAATTTATACGGCGCTCGCCGCGGCGAGCGCCGCTACAACCTCAGCGCTTGATCGAGATCTTCGATCAAGTCATCGGCGTTTTCCAAGCCGATCGATAACCGGATTAGACCTTCTGGCGAGGTCGTGCCCGGTCCTTCGATCGAGGCGCGGTGCTCGATCAAACTTTCCACGCCGCCCAAACTGGTCGCTCTAGTAAAAATCTTTGTGCTCGTCGTGACTTTCATGGCCCGATCGCGGCCGCCTCTGACTTCAAACGAGAGCATTCCGCCGAACATCGACATCTGCTTTTGCGCGATCTTGTGGCCGGGGTGCGCTTGCAAGCCGGGATAATGCACATGCTCGACTTTGCTGTGGGCGGCAAGAAACTCGGCCAACCTGGCTGCGTTTTGCGAATGCGCGCGCATCCGCCAGGGCAGCGTTCGCATTCCGCGCAGGATCAGCCAACAATCGAACGGCGAGGGGACCGCGCCGCCTTCATATTGAATGTTGCGAATGCGCTGGAAAAGATCGCCGTCGCTTTTTGCAACCACAATTCCGCCCAAAACGTCGCAATGGCCGCCAAAATATTTTGTGGTGGAGTGAAGAATAAAGTCGGCGCCGAGATCGAACGGTCGCTGAAGAATGGGCGCCCAGGTATTGTCGCAAACGCAGAGCGCACCGGCGTCATGCACAATTTTTGCAACTTCGGCCAGATCGACAATTTTGAGCAGCGGATTGGAGGGCGTTTCCATCCAGGCGAGCTTCGTTTTTGGACCCAGCGCTTTTTTGACCGCGGCCAGGTCGCTCATATCGATGAAATCGGCTTGAAGTCCCCAACGCAGGAAAATTTCGCGGAGCAATCGCGACGTGCCGTAGTAGGCGTCCACGTGCGCAAGCACGTGGTCGCCCGGCGCGAGGGCCTGAAAAATTGCGCCGGTCGCGCTTGTGCCGGAGGCAAACGCGGCCGCGCTGGCGCCGCCCTCGAGCGCGCTGATTCCCTCCTCCAGCGCCTGGCGATTCGGATTGTTGTTGCGCGTATACATGAAGCCGCGCGAGTAGGTGCCTTCCACGTCGCGCTCGAACGTGGTGGAAAGGTGAATGGGCGCTGAGACTGCGCCGGTGGCAGGATCGACCCGCTGGCCGGCGTGCACGGCGAGAGTTTCAATTTTCATGAGTCGCGGAGAGGTTACGAATTCCGAGAGGATTGTCGATCCATTCGACTTTGCTCGCGCCTTCGCCAAAGGCTAGGTCGGCGCGAGCAGGACATGCCTTGCGCCGCTTTGCATTTGACGTGATGTTTTTCTGGCGGAAATAGCATCTGCACTTTTCTGGCGGATACGCCGCTTTTCGTTTCATGACGATTTACGACGACGAAGTTTTTAAGATGGCCTGTGACCAGTTTCAGGTCATTGCCGATTACCTCAGCATCGACAAGAACGATCGTGAACGGCTGACGTATCCGAAGCGCGCCCTCGCCGTCACCCTGCCCGTGCACATGGACGATGGCAGCACGAAGACGTTTCAGGGTTATCGCGTCCAGCATCACCTCACGCTCGGACCGACCAAGGGCGGAACGCGATTCGCACCGTCACTATCGATGGGCGAGACGGCCGCGCTCGCGATGTGGATGAGTTGGAAATGCGCGCTGGCAAATTTGCCTTATGGCGGAGCAAAAGGCGGCGTGGCTTGCGATCCGTCCAAATTGTCGCGGACCGAGCTCGAGGCGGTTTCGCGCCGCTACATGCAGGAGATGATTTCGTTTGTTGGGCCGCACACCGACATCATGGGTCCGGACATGGGGACGAACGAACAAATCATGGCCTGGTTCATGGACACTTACTCGGTTTACATGGGTTACGCCGTGAACGAAATCGTCACCGGCAAGCCGGTCGCAATCGGCGGAACTGAAGGCCGCCGCGAAGCGACTGGACGCGGCGTCGTTTATTTGATCGAGCGCGCTCTGAACATGTTGAAGATCGATCCCGAAAAGTGCACTGCCATCGTGCAGGGATTTGGAAATGTCGGCGCGGTCGCCGCCCTCTCGCTTGCTTACAAGAGCGGCGTCAAAGTCATCGGCATCAGCGATGCCTACGCCGCAATCTACAATCCAAAAGGCATCGATGTTGAAGCGGCGGAGCAACACGTTTTGAAAAAAGGAAACCTGCGCGCATTTCACGAAGCGGAGCATGTCGATCCAAAAGAACTTCTGACCATGCCGTGCGATGTGCTGGTGCCGGCAGCGGTCGATCGCGTGATTAACGGAAGCAACGCCGGCAAATTAAAATGCCGAATTCTCGCCGAAGCCGCCAACGGCCCAACCACGCCGGAAGCCGATTTAATTTTGGAGAAGCGCTGGGACGAAATTTTCGTGATCCCGGACATTTTGTGTAACGCCGGCGGTGTGATCGTTTCTTATTTCGAATGGGTCCAGGGCTTGCAGGCGTTCATGTGGAGCGAAACGGAAGTAACCGACAAACTTTTCCGCATCCTCGAACATTCCTTCAGTCAGGTAATCCGCCGCGCAAAGGAACACAAGATTTCTCACCGCACCGCCGCCATGGCGATCGGCGTCGAGCGGGTAATGAAAGCAAAAAAAATGCGCGGACTCTTCCCGTGAGACGTGATGATCTGGCGGGTTGACGCCAAGGAAAATTCTGCGCTGAATTGATTTCATGGCTGCGGCATCTCTGCGGGCTCTACTGACGCGCGCGATCGACTACGCGGGAATGTTTCCGCCATGCAGTGTGGAACTTGAACCCGCCCTGAAAAATCAGGCGGAGTACGTTCGCGCCCCCGATTCCTGGATGCTGTCGACTTTTGTTTTGCCGGTCGCCAAATTTGGTGATGCCGCGAAATTAATTTCCCAATTCGACAAGCATCACCCCCTGCGCGTTTCCGCTTTGGCCGCGAAAACGGAAAATGCCAAAGACTTTCTCAACGAGCTGAAAAATGCGGCCGAAACGATCCGTTCGTTTCAACAGCAGGGTCTCGATCTCGTTTCGGTTGTTCAATTGGAAATGTTTGTTCCTTCAGATGTCGATCTTGGGAAACCGAATGAGGCGACCGGTTTACTTAGTGACCTGAAGTTGCAAACGTTCTGGGAAACGCCGGCCGAATCGGCAGAACAAATGGTCACTTCGCTCGCGCGCGCGAAACAACCGGCGTTTGGCTACAAATTGCGCACCGGCGGCGTGACCGCCGACGCCTTTCCGAGCTCAGTGCAGATTTCGCGGGCGATTCTTGCCTCCACCAAACATCACGTGCCAATCAAGTTCACCGCCGGCCTGCATCATCCCGTCCGGGGATTCCGCGATGAAGTGAAAACCGAGATGCACGGATTTTTGAATGTGCTCGGCGCGGGCGTTCTTTCGGCCGAGCATCACTGGGACGAAGCGCAAACGATCGAAATGCTCGAGGATCAACGCCCGAGTTCGTTTGAGTTTCACGACACGGTATTTGCCTGGCGCGATTGGGAAGTCACGATTGATCGGATCAAGGCGCGCCGAAAATTCGTAACTTCGTTCGGCAGCTGCAGCTTCGATGAACCGCGGGAGGATTTGCGGGGGCTGAATCTTCTTTTTTGATGGCGCTGAAATCTTTCATCGACGTACCGCGCGATTCGCACTTTCCGCTGGAGAATCTCCCGTTTGGTGTTTTCAAACCGAGGGAGGGCCCTGCCCGAATTGGTGTCGCGCTCGGAGACGACGTTGTCGATCTGGCGGCGTTGGAAGAGGCCGGCCTTCTCAAAGATCTGCCGCCGGGGACGGCGGCCGCTACAGTCTTCACGCGCGACTCGTTGAATGAATTTCTCGCGCTCGGTCGACCGGCCTGGCGCAAAGTGCGCGAGATTTTACAAAAACTGCTCTCCGCTGACACGGCGACGTTGCGCGATGATACTAAATTGCGCGACCGCGCTTGCCATCGGCAGGCTGACGTTACCATGCAGCTGCCCGCAAAAATCGGTAGCTACACCGATTTTTATTCGTCTTATCATCACGCGCATAACGTCGGGACGATGTTGCGCGGCCCGGAGAATGCGCTCATGCCGAATTGGAAATGGCTGCCGGTGGCGTATCACGGCCGGGCCAGTTCAGTAGTAGCGAGCGGAACCGACGTGCGGCGGCCGCAGGGGCAAATTAAGCCGCCGGATGCCGCGGCGCCCGTGTTCGGTCCGACGAAAAGCTTGGATTACGAGCTTGAGATGGCCTTCTTGATTGGGCCGGGCAATTCGCTAGGCCAAGCCGTGCCGATCGATCAGGCACTCGATCACATTTTCGGTTTCGTCTTAATGAACGACTGGAGCGCGCGTGATATTCAAGCTTGGGAATATCAACCGCTCGGCCCGTTCCTGGCTAAGAATTTTTGCACCAGCATTTCGCCGTGGGTGGTGACTCTGGAAGCGCTGGAGGCATTTCGGAAACCGTTGCCGCGGCAAGATCCGGAACCGCTACCCTACCTTCGCGCGAAAACCGATTTCACGTTCGACATTCAACTGGAGGCGAAATTGCAAACGGCGAAGATGAAAACGCCGCACACAATTACGCGAACGAACTTCCAGAATCTTTATTGGAGCGTTTCGCAGCAACTCGCGCATCACACCGTCGGCGGATGCAATCTTCAGCCGGGCGATTTGCTCGCGAGTGGAACGATTAGTGGCGAAAAAGAAGAGTCTCGCGGATGCATGCTCGAGTTGACCTGGCGCGGCGCGAACCCATTGAAATTGCCGACTGATGAGACCCGCAAATGGCTCGAAGACGGGGACACTCTCGCGATCACAGGCTGGTGCGACGGCGATGGCTATCGCGTCGGTTTCGGTGAAGTCACCGGAAAAATTCTGCCGGCACTCTGATTGTCGATCTTGCCCAATGTCGATCCGAGCGCGTCGTCTGGCCGTGGTTGTTTCCTGGATCGGGCATCCGCTGGTATTTGTCACAATCAGTGTTGGCATTGTGCTGACGACGCAGGTTGCCTCGCGTGCCGCTATTCCTCTTCTCGCTGCGTTATTTTTGTCCCTGATCGCGCCGATGGATTTGCTTCTTTTTTTTGGTGTTCGCTCGGGTCGTTGGGGCGATGCCGATGTATCCGTCCGCGAAGAACGAAAACGTTTTTATCCGATCGCGATTCCGCTCTCCGCTCTTGGCACAATCGTGATGTGGCTGGCGAATGCGCCGCGCTACATTCTTCGCGGCGGCATGATCACGCTCCTGTTGCTGATAGCGGCCGCAATCATAAATTATTGGTCCAAAGTTTCGCTCCACACTTTGTTTGCGACTTATTGCACCGTGATTCTCTTTCGTGTGAATATATTTTGCGGTTCGGCCGCATTGATTCTGGCAGGACTCGTGTTCTGGTCGCGACTTCTTCTTTCGCGCCACACGATTTCCGAAAACATCAGCGGTGTCGCGCTCGGTAGCGTTGGCGGAATTGCCACTGCCTGGATGTCGATCTAACAATGCATCAAAGGTGCCTTCTTGAATGCTAAGCAGTGGCGAAAGGCGCGATTTTGCATGAAGATGCATAACTTCTGATCGAAATGGCTGCTGAGAAAGACAACGCCGCAAAAGGCCACGTTCTTCATGTCGATGATGAGCCGGACATTCGGCTGTTGATCGCGGCGTCGTTGCGCGACTTTGGCTACGTCGTCGCCACGGCTGGAACGAACGCGGAGGCGTTGGAACTCGCCAAACAGTTCAAGTTCGACCTTTGCATCTTGGATGTGCGGCTTCCAGATGGCAGCGGGATCCAATTATGCCAAAAGATCCATCAGCTTCAGCCCAGCGTTCCGGTGCTTTATTATTCCGCCTACGCCAGCGACGAAGAACAAGAGGCAGCCTTGTCAGTTTGCGGAGACGCTTATCTGAAGAAGCCGGTCTCGGCTGCTAAATTGGAACAAACCATTGCCGAACTGCTGAAATCGAAGCGCTGATTCGTCCAGAAGCAGCCTGAGCACCGAAAGTGGTTCGGTTAGCGCGTTGGCGGCAAGGTTTGAGGCTTTGCGCTGGCGCGTTTTAGCAAGCCGAAGAGATCGCTGTCGGTAGAAAAGATGAGCGTCGAATCCCTGGTCAGAACTTTCCGATAGGTATCCATGCTCTTGAGGAAATTGTAAAACTCGGCGGCTTGCGCGTTCTGGGTGTAAGCGTGCGCATAAATCTCAGTCGCTTTCCCGTCAGCTTCGCCGCGGATCTGTTGTACCTGCCGATAGGCAGTGGATTGAATTTCGTTCAAGTCGCGTTCTTTTTGCCCGGCAATGCGGGCTGCTTCCCCTTCGCCTTCCGAGCGAAAGCGTTGCGCAATCTGTCGACGTTCACTGATCATTCGCTGGTAAATTCGGTCGAGCACGTCCGGATTGTAATTTACTCGTTTGAGCCGGACGTCGAGAAGATCGATACCAAACTCCGCCAGCTTACCCGCCGCCTTCACCCGAATTTCGTCTTCGATTTTCAATCGACCGTACTGAATCGGCGGGAGCACGCCGATCGTCCCCAAACCAGTCGGCACATTTTTCAAATTCTCGTCGCGTAAAGGTTTGCGATCTTTATCGGTGCGAACGATCTCGATCAGATCATGTTTGGCCACGGCGTTGCGCGTCTCGCTTCCAAGAATGTCTTCCAAACGCGACTGGGCGCTTCGTTCGTCGCGGAGCCGAACGAAAAACGTCTTGGCGTCGCTGATTCGCCAGCGGGCAAACGTATCAACGTGAATATAAGTCTTGTCCCGCGTTGGAATGGCCACCGGCAGGCCGTCCCATTCCAAAAATCGTTTATCGATCCGATTAATTTCCTGAATGATTGGAAGCTTGAAGTGCAATCCCGGCTCCGTAATTGGTTCACCGATTGGTTTGCCGAATTGTGTGATGATCACCTGTTCCGTTTGATAAACGGCGAAGAAACATCCGAGCAAAACTCGCAGAACGACGAACGCGAGGACGATCGAGAAAACGGTGAGACAGCCACGCGCGTTCATCTCTTCTCCAGTGCTTTATTAAGCGGCAGAATGGGCAGCAGATTTCGCATCGTGTCGTCGATGATAATTTTTTCTCCGACGGAAGGGAGAACGTCGCCCATTGTTTCGAGATAAAGCCGCGTGCGAGTGATTTCCGGCGCCTTGACATATTGTCCAAGCATGGCGTTGAACGAGGCGACGTCGCCTTCTGCTTCGTTCACGCGCTTGAAGCGATAGCCCTCGGCGCCGCGAATCGCCTGGTCGGCCTCGCCCCTCGCTCGCGGGACCGCTTGATTATAATCGCCGTTCGCGATGTTGATGGCGTTTTCCCGGTCCTGTTGCGCCTTGTTCACTTCGTTAAAGGAGGCCTGGACCTCGGCCGGAGGGTTGACGTTCTTCAGTTGGACCTGATCGACGCGCACGCCAAGCGCGTAACGTTTTGCTAATTCCTGCATCCGCGCGAGGGCAGAGACCTCGATATCTTGTCGGCCGATCGTAATGACTTCGTCCACCGTGCGGTCACCGATAACTTCGCGCATGGCCGCTTCCGACAAATCGCGCAGGGTTTGGGCGGGATTACGGACATCGAACAAATACTGTTTGGGATCGTCGATGCGGTATTGCACGACCCATTCCACGAGCGCGGCGTTCAAATCGCCGGTAACCATCGACCTTTCTTCGCCGGCGTCTTTGGCCGGCTGGTCGACGTTTGTATATCCAGAAGTGAAGAAGCCGAACTCGAGCTTCAGCTGCCGGCGCGTCGGCAAGACTGTGACCTGGTCGATGCCGAAGGGGAGCTTGAAGTGCAGACCTGGTTCGACCGTTTTCAAGAACTTCCCAAAACGCAGAACGACGGCCTCCGATTCCGCCTGGACCGTATAAAACGATGTCCACGTCAGGATGATCAGAAGAATGATCGCGGCGATGCTGGCGATCGTCCGCACTGGAATGCGTGGCATTCGCGGCATCTGAAAAGTCTGAATGGCGGGCGGCTGGTTCATCGGGAACAGTTCTACTGCGTCTGTGAAAGCGTAGACGGGCCGCCTGCCCCCGGGAAAGCTGAAAGTGCGAAATCATGTGTCAGGCACGCCGCCCAAACCGCGGATCAGGCAAACGGATGACTTTTGGGTCTGGCTGCGACGCTGTAGGACGAAAGCCTTTGGGTATGCCTTGATCGATTGGTAGGAAAAACAATCATTGACTTACAAAATCAATTTGGCATACTTCTGGGAAATGAAGAACTCGACAAACAACGAGACGGTGTCTTTCACGGTGAAAGGGCAGGTGGTAATCCCACGAAAGATTCGCCGGGAATTTGAGATCGAAGAGGGGACGCAGGCGATCGTGCAGACGACGCCCAACGGGATTTTGCTAAAACCAATCACTGGCAAGTACATCCGCAGCTTGCGCGGCAAGTATAAGCACCTTGATCTAATGAAGGGATTGACGGAGTCACGGAAGGAAGATCGACAACGCGATTGGTGAGATGGCGACCAAGGTTCTTGATAGCTGGGCGCTCATCGCGCTGTTCAACGAAGAATCCGCGGCGGAAGACGTCGAGAAACTTTTGCACGCGGCGACAGCTGGTCGTCACACGTTGCTCATGCATGTAATCAACTGGGGCGAGATTTACTACACGACGATGCGTCGCGGCGGAGAATCTGCGGCCAAGTCAGTTGCAGCAGATATCGGTCAGATGCCCATTAATATCGTCGAATCGGCAAACTTCGAGCTCGTTGGACGAGCCGCAGCATTCAAAGCGACGAAAAAACTTTCCTACGCGAATTGTTTCGCGGCCGCGTTGGCGAAGCTTCGTAGGGCTGAATTCGTCACCGGCGATCCAGCATTCAAAACGATGGAAGGCGAACTAAAGATCAGTTGGCTCACATGAACGCTGAACAATCTCTCACTGGTTCGAACCCAGTATCGCGCACGGTTTTGGGCTTTGATTTCCTTTGATCCGTTCGTTAGGGGTTAATGGTCACTCCGGGCCCGCGGCGAACTGGTCCTGGTCTTGTTCGGCAAATGCGAGCGTGAAAGCGATCCGAACCAATTCAAAAAGGCGCAACATTCAGTCTCGGTCCGAGCAAATGTTAAGCGCTAGTTTGATTAGGGAGAATGAGAAACCGGGGATTGCCAGCTGGGGCTTGCTCTTTGATCGCGCGCCCGACGGTGGCTGGCGGACGATTTGCCTTGCAGCAAAACGCCGGCGCCGCTCCGCCGTGGGCGCAAAATGTGCAAGCCATTTTCATCCTCAAAAGCCTCTGGCGCTTTGCGCAGGCCATTGATAATGAGAAGCAATGAGCCGGAAGAAACCACAATCAGTCCAGCAAGCCAAATCATGTTTCTTTAAATGAGCATAACATGTGCCTAGTGGCAAGTGACTCGTCAGAGCTCTAGATGTTGTGGCGTTTGGACCGAAACGATGACAACTCACGCGGTTTGAATTCCGGTTTCCTTACAATGCGGTCGTAAATTTGAACACTCCAACGGCGTGGCAACGCGATGTCGATCAGACACCGCTGGCTTCACCAAAAGCGCCGGCAGGAACGCAGGGCTCCTTTTTTCCTTGATTGGCTAGAGCAGGGGACGCCCTACTGGCAGGACGTTGGGCGTCGCAACGTCTGTCTCTACCGGTCCCCCGAGGAGCTCGAGCAGGACTTTGATTCGCTCCCCGGCCGGGAGCACGCGCGTAACAACTGCTTCCAAGCCACGCAACGGGCCTCCCGCAATTCGGACCGACTGGCCCACCTTGATGTCAGGATCTACCGTCACGGTCTCGTCTTCGCCGGCTTGTTCCTTCAACGCAACGATCGTGTCCGCATCGATCGTTGCGATATAATCACCGAACTCGACCAGACCCCGGACTCCGGGTAAATGCTCAACGCGACGGTGCAGTTCCGAATAAATGAACTCGGCGAAGAGATATCCAGGAAACATCGCTTCGACGAACCAAACGACTCCGCGCCGAGTCATCTTGCGGAAGCGGAGTCGAGGTGAACAGCACTCCAAGTTCAGTTGCCGGCGCAGCCCGGCGGCCGCGATGTGCTCGTGTTTGGGTAGCGTCCTCGCACAAAACCAAAGTGGTGTACGTAAGACTGCGAGTTCCGCTCGTGATCGCGTCATGGTCAGCTGGAAGGGGACGCCGAACCCTAGTAATCTATTTGAACTTTTCAAGGTTTAAAAACTTCGGGCGTGGGCATTGGCAATAGTTAATCAGCCAACACCTCAGAAATTTTGAGCCGCTGACTGACCTTTAGGTACTGCAGGCGAAGAGCAGTTCGGAGCGAATTTTCGGCCGAGCTTCTTCGCACCATAGCGAAATTTTACGCCGAGAAAGAGAGCAATCAATTTGCGACGGGCAAGGCCAATTCCCAGGAGCGCCAATCCGAGAAGCGGCGCGGTCGCACCGGCATCCGGGACTAATACTGCCGGTCCGACCGGTCCGACGACCACCGGATCCTTAACCGTGGTGCCGAAGCTGGTTGTGCCAAACACGCTCTGAACGATGACGATCTTCTCTGTCAGTGAAAACGGCCCCGGTACGGCGTATGTTGCCGAGCCAGTACCAGAAAAAGCGCCGGGAGTGAAAGGCCCGCCCTTGCTCAAAAGCGTGCTGATACTAAACAGACGGTTGCCGGCGTCCGCAAACGTGGCAAACGCCGTCGTTCCACTCGTCTGACCGCTGATCTGAGAGTTAATACTACCCGCAAGGGCGCCAAACGAGGTGTTCGAAAGCGAGATGGTCAATATCCCAGTGCCTGTTGCGCTAAAATTCAGGCCGGGCAACAGCGCATCACTCGTGGCTACGCCGCTTGTAATGTTTAGAGTAAAATTTCCCAAAGCTCCTGTATACGCGAATGCACCTGAAGAGTTGCTCAAGTTTAGGGTATGTCCGAGGCCATCACTTATAGACAATGTGGCGATACCATGAGCCGATGGCGCACTGGCAAGCCCAAGCACTCCAGCCGCAACCACCGGGAGGACCCATTTTGATAGGATTTTAGATTGCAACTTTTCCATTCCCTTTTTTCCCTTTTCTAATTTTCCCTTTTATAAAATCGTCTCGCTCACGATCTGCGCGCACGCAAAACCCGACGCACGCCTTCGATTCCCGCAAGCGCGATACCAAGAAGAGCGACAGCCGAGCCGCTGTCAGGAACTCCAACAGCTCCGTTGCTTGAAGAGAATGAGAACGTGTCGCTCAAATTATTTGCCGTGAATACCCAGGTGCCTGGCGTATCGGTGAAGCCAGTGATGTGCAAAGTGCCGGTTCCATTGAGCGTCAGGGTGTTGTTACCCTGTTGCGTCAACGACAGTACAGTGAGGTCGAACGAATAGGTGTTACCAGCCGACATGAAGGTCCAAAGCGGCGTAACAGAGCTACTAAATGGATTAAAGCTAAAGGGATTCATCGTCACCGATGGACCGCTCATTCCCGTCCCGACTCCCGTATAGCTGCCCGAAACGCCGGTGACGAACACAAAAGGGAAGCTCGTGAAGGCGGTCGCGGTGTTAATATTTCCCGTGTTGGTCGTATAACCTCCAGCCAGGGAAATGCCGCCTACGATCGGCACTGCTTGAGCTTGCTGCGAGAAGAGTCCGCAGCAGACCAGACCAATGACTAGGAGCATTAGGATTGTTTTTGATGGAGTTTTCATATGTCGATTGTCGATTGGTTTATGGTTCAAAAAGCGTCGATCAGCGGCGCCTATATTTCGTGTCAGTTCAGTCAGTTACAGGCGTTTCGTAAGCTGGTTCCGTGCCAGCACCAAATCCACGCGACCATAGAACGCCACAAGTAACTGATTATGAGCGTAATGCTTCTCATTATCAGTTTCGTGATCCCGCTCGACAGGTTGGGAAAAGCGTAAAGAAATCCGACGATTGCCGGTCGTTCTGACAACCCATTACTTTGCCTTGGACTCAGCCAGCCCGCGCTTGGCTTCTGAAGCAAGCGGCTCCTCAAGGCCGGCGGCCAACGCACGCTCCAGGGCCTCCTTGGCTTGGGACTTTTGCTTAAGCTGCAAGTGAGACATCCCCAAGTAATAGAGGCCTTTCGCGTCCAACGGATTCTTGCGGCCGCTTTCTTGCAATAATTGGAGAGCGCG
>Ga0209801_1000924_pt1 | contig 18834 bp, 16 predicted proteins | sample GraSoiAngelo_127_FD_185884 | JGI IMG/M metagenome (GOLD analysis project Ga0209801, IMG submission 185884) | Grasslands soil microbial communities from the Angelo Coastal Reserve, California, USA - 14_0927_09_40cm (SPAdes) (version 2) | ecosystem: Environmental > Terrestrial > Soil > Grasslands ... | reverse complement strand
TGGATCCTCGGCTTCGGACTGATCGTGGGCTTATCCCTCGGGACGTTTCTCTCCGTGGACTGGGCGTTCATGACCGACCTGATCCCCAAGGCCGAAGCCGGTCGCTACATGGGGGTCTCGAACATCGCGACCGCCAGCGCGGGGCTCATCGCGCGGCCGATCCTGGGGCCGATCATCGACGCCTTCAACAACAACCGCGCGAGCGCGGTCGGCTACCGCGTCATGTTCGGGATCGTCACCGGATTCTTCTTGATCGCCCTGCTGACACTCCAGCCGGTGCGCGAGATCAAGGTCGAGTGAGCAGTGGTCAGTCGAGGGCCGGGAGGCTGACGTCGACCTCGGTGCCCTTGCCTTCGACGCTCCTGACCCCGATTTCGCCCTTGTGCGCGTCGACGATCCATTTGGCGATCGCCAGGCCGAGGCCGGTGCCGCCGCTCTCGCGGGTGCGCGCCTTGTCGGCCCGGTAGAAGCGTTCGAAGATATGAGGTAGGTCGGCACTCGGGATCCCCTCGCCGGTGTCGGTCACCCGGACGTGGGCGCGGCCATTGTGACGGAGCACGCCCACCGACACCTCGCCACCCGAGGGCGTGTGCATGAGGGCGTTGTCGATCAGGATCAGCAAGAGCTGACGCACCCGACCCAGATCGGCGTCCACCCGGACCCCACCGTTCAGATCCGGGCGAAGCTGGACGCCGCGCGCTTCGGCCATGGGCGTCGCTTGCACGATCAGCCCCTTGACCAACTCATTCAACTCCATTGGCCGCGGATCGAGGTGCAGCTGCCGGGCATCGGCCAGGGCCAGCGTGGTCAGGTCGCCGACGATCCGGTTCAGCTGTTCGACCTCATCGACGATGCTCTTCGCATACGCGCGTGACGTCCCGTTGGAGCGCCGTAGCCATGCCTCGACGTTGGTCCTGATCAACGTGAGGGGCGTCCGCAGCTCGTGAGACGCGTCCGCCACGAACTCTCGCTGGCGCTGGAAGGCACGGCCGATGGGCCGGATCGAGCGGGTTGCCATCAGCAGCGAGGCCAAGGCCCCGAGGACGATCCCGATGGCCGAGGCCAGCACGAGCTGCCGTACCAGGCGCGAAAGCGCGTCCCCGACCCATGAGATCGGTTGCGCGACCTGCAGGACGCCAATGACCTTGTGAGACTTCGACACGATGGGACGCGTGTCGACCATGTAGAGCTCCGAGCCACTGGAGACCTGGGTCTGACCGGGTTGGCCGGCGTTGGCGGCACCGATCGGCGCGCTCAAGCTCGGGTTGTTGAACAGCTTCTTGAGCTCGGCGCGGGGCTGACTGACTTCCTGGCCCTTGAAGTCGAGGACGCGCACGAAGACATCGGCGAGGCTGGGGGTGAGCAGCGGCTGGGGGTTGACGCTGACCGTATCGCCACTGACGGTCACGTTGCTCATCGCCTGGGTGACGGCTGTTTCGAGGTCTTTGTCGGCTTTTGCCTGCAACGCTTGTGACACGGTCACATAGACGATCAGGTCAAAGCATCCGAGGATCAGAACGAGCAGGACGAAGTACTGGGCGGCGAGGCGCACCAGCGCGCCCCGGAACATCATCCCGACAGCCGGTAGCCGACGCCATACACCGTTTGGATGAGCTTCGGCGAGCGGCCCTCGTCGATCTTGTCGCGCAGGTAAGAGATGTAGACGGCGACGCGATTCGTGGTGCCTTCGAAGTTGTAGTCCCAGACGCGCTCCGCGATCTGCGCCTGGGTCAGCACCTGGTTGGGATGGCGCATCAAGAACTCGAGGAGGGCGAACTCCCGGGCGGTTAACTCAATTGGGGTGTCGGCCCGCCGGACCTGGTGAGTCTTGAGGTCGAGGACGAGGTCGGCCACCTGAAGCCGGTTGGCGTGACCGTTCTTTTGCTCCCTGCGCATGAGGGCTCGCAACCTGGCGAGCAGCTCTTCAAAGGCGAACGGCTTGGGCAGGTAATCGTCGGCGCCGGCGTCGAGACCGGCGACGCGGTCATGGATCTGACTGCGCGCGGTCAGCATGATGACCGGCGTTTGAATGCGGTTCTGACGGAGCCAGCGGCAGACTTCCATGCCGTCTTTCTTGGGAATCATGAGATCGAGGATGATGGCGTCATAGCGCGCCGTTTCGGCTAGCTCCTGGGCCCGCTCGCCGTCGGCCGCGATGTCGACGGCATAGCGCTCGTCCTCCAGGAGCTGCTTGAGCAGCGTCGAGAGCTTTCGCTCGTCCTCGACGAGGAGGAGATTCATCGGGGTGTGCCCACAGTGTAGCGGGTCGGCCAGGCGAGACTAGGCGCCCGCCAAACCCCCCAGGCGCGCGAGCCTACACGGCGACGGCGGGGACGCTGGGAGCGCGCTGAGCGGCCATCTCCGCGGCCGTCAGCAGGTGGTTGCCCGAGATCCGCGACCCGCTGTCGACGAAGCGTCCGAGGCTGTCGCGGGCGCGGCGTACGTTCCAGCCGAGGATGTCGCAGTATTCGACGAAGGTCTCGCCGGCAAAGAACCGCTCCGATTCCGAGCGGTAGCTCTCCACGCTGAGGTCCGCCACCGCCTGCCAGATCACCCGCGTCAGGAGTGACTGGACGGCTTCCAGGGGGATATCCGGTTCCGTTGCGCCTTTTCTCATCCCTTCCTCCGATCGAACGCCGGCGCGGCCGCGTCGCCGCGTAATTTGAATGATGGTTTCGCTAATTTAACAAGTGATACCGATAATGTCAATCACCTCGCCTAAAGGCGGGAAGCCCGGCTCTGCGGGCCGGCGGTAGGGTGCCACAAGAGGTCGGCCGCCCGAAGGCGCGCGTCCACCCCGGTCAGGCCGCCGGCAGTGGCGGCACGGACGAGTGGGACGTGGGGGATGCGTTCGAGGTGCTCGGCGATGGGCCAGAGGTCGACCTCGCTCGTCATCCAGTGCAGCCGGTCGAAGCGCGCCAGGTTGACAGGTCGGCCGTGACCGCGGAGAGTCAGCTCACCCTCGAGATTAAAGTAGTGCTCGAAATACGACATCGCCAATTCGCGCAGCGTTCGGTAGACCGGTTGACGGGCGCGCAGACCGGTGAACTTGCTCGTCCCGATCGCGCCCCACAGGCCGCGGCGTCGATACACCGCGATCACGTGGTCCTCGTCGTGAACCGCCGTGAGGTCCATGATCAGCGGCGGGTCGCCTCGGACACGCAGGGTGGCGGCCGCGAAGACGGCCCCTTCGATGCAGTTGGCGGTTCGGTCGTGGAGGACCCTGCGTGGCGATCGGAACGTCTCCGCCTGGTCCTCTGTGTTGTACGGAATATCGTCGAGGAACTGCTGGATCTTGGCCGCGGTGTCGAGTCGGCGGAACGCCGCCAGCTCGTGCCTGGTCAACTCAGCGAAGGCACGGGTCATGGGTTCGGTGGTGGGGTTCCGCCCGACGGCCGGCTGTGGCAGAATCTGTAGTTCGACGCGGCTGTGGTGAAATCGGTAAACACGCCAGGTTCAGGGCCTGGTGGGCGCAAGCCCTTGAAGGTTCAAGTCCTTTCAGCCGCATTCTTTCCCGCCTTTCCACGCCGGGGCGAGCTTATCGGCCGACCTCACGGTACCAGTCGCTGATGTACGCGTACCGCTCCTCCGGTTCGATGGCCGAGTCGAGGCGAGCCCCGTGGATGCGGCGGTTGACGGCCATCACGTACCGCGGGCTGTAAACAAAAACCGCCGGAATCTCCTTGGCGAAATCCTCCTGGAAGGTGGCGTACGCCTTGGCCCGGGCCGTCAGGTCGAGGGTGTTGCGGCCGTCCTCCAGGTCGCCATCGATGAAAACGTTCTTCTTCATACCGGCGAAGTTGAAGCCGCCAGGATGTGCCTGCGAGGAGTGCCAGAACGAGTAGACGTCAGGATCGGGGCCGTTGTCGAAAGCCGTGAGCGTCATGTCGAAGGTGCGCGGGTTGAGGTAGTCGTGTATCAGCGAGGCCGTCGTGACCGGTCGGACCTCGGCGACGATCCCGACCTGCGACAGCTGGCTTGCCACCTTCTCGGCCACCCGCTCGTATGGCGGGACGTCGCTCGACACCGTCAGGCCGAAGCTGAGACTGGTCGTGCCCTTGGTTCGAATGCCATTGACCATGGTCCAACCGGCGTCGTCGAGCAGTTTGGCGGCGGCCGTCGCATCATAGGGTGGCTGCTGGGCCGCGCTGTCGTACGCCCACGTGATCGACCGCGGGATCGGTGAGTCGGCGGGAACGGCCTGCCCGCCCAGGACATCCCGGATGATCGCGGTCCGGTCGATCGCCTTCGCGATCGCCTGCCGGACCCTGACGTCCTGGAAGTAGGGCTCGTCGCTTTTCAGGTTGAAGAGCAGCTCGGCGTATTGATAGGTCGCGCTGCTCATCACGGCCACCTGCGTGTTGGTCCGCTCCTGGGCGGCGCCTGAGGGCGTGAGATTGGCAAGGCCGTCGATCTGCCCTCGATCGAGCGCATCCAGGGCGGCGGCCTGCGACGGGAAGCTGCGGATCACGAGGGAATCCAGCCACGGCCGGCGCCAGGAGAACGGGTTGCGCTCCAGTTGGATCCGGTCGCCCAGGTTCGCAACCATTCGAAAGGGCCCGGTTCCGACCGGGTTCAGATTGGGCGACGCGGAGGCGAGCTCGACCATCGTTTTCCCCGCGAGCAGGTGCGCCGGGACGACGTCAAGCAGCTCGAGGTTCGCCATAAAGCCCGCGTTGTGGCCGGGAAGCGCGAAGCGAACGTGGCCGGCGTCGACCGCCGTGGCGATGATGTCCTTCCAGCTCTGGTTGAGGAGTGCGCCGGGGAACTGCGGATCCTGGACGGTCCGGACCGTGAAGACAACGTCCTCGGCGGTGACCGGGGTTCCGTCGGACCATCGCGCATCGGGCCGCAGCATGAAGGTGTAGCTGCGACCGTCCGGGCTTACCTCCCAGCGCGAGGCAAGGCGTCCCTGGACCACCCCCGTCGGCAGGACTCGGACGAGCGGCTCGAAAAGCAACGCATCGAGGTCATTCGACCCGGCGGTGGCCTCGCCGAAGAGCGGGTTCAGCGAGCCGAGCTGGCCCACCACGCCCTCCGCGTAGGTGCCGCCCGGTCGGGGCGCCTCGGGGGACAGGATGACGCCGCGAAAGACGAGCGCGAGGACGGTCAGCAGCGCGATCAGCGGCACGCCCACCCCGAGGGCGAGCAGTCCGCGCCGGATCAACCGACTCGGATGTAGACGACGGAGATCACCACGAACAGGACCACCAGTCCGATCGTGGCGTAGAACAGGTTCTTTTCCAGCCCGCGCTTCGTGCGGTAGCCACCGCCCGTATCTCCGCCGCCACCGATGGTGCCACCGAGCCCGCTCGCCTTGGGCGTCTGGAGCAACACGCCCAGCATGACGAGCAGGGCCAGGACGAGCTCGACGATCCCGAGAAAGGCTTTCATTGAGGCTAGAGCCGCTGAATTATAACGCCAATTCTCGGCGCAACCGGCCGTAGTACTGGCATTGACAGATACACAAATATGTAGTAGCATGCCGGCGTGTACGGCCCGTCCCGCTGCCTCCGGTTGCTCCTCCTCCTGGCGCTGCTGGCCGCCTCCTGTGCGCCGGGCCGTACCGCACCCCCTATGGGTGCCACCCTTGCGCTGCCGCCGGTCGTGCCAGCGCCGATCACCAGCGGGGCCGACCGGCTGCTTCCGCTGCCGGACGGCGCAACCGCCTTTGCCGCGATCGTCGACGAGCTGGGCCATGCGCGACGCTCTATCGACATTGAGCTGTACGAGTTCCAGCGATTAGATCTCGCGGCGTTACTGCTCGACGCGCAGGAGCGCGGCGTCACGGTCACCGCGATCAGGGATCCATCGGAGCGGACCAGCCGGAACGTTTGGGCGCAGCTCGAACAGGGCGGCATCCGAGTCGTGGCGTTTCCGCTGGAGCGCCTCACGATCGACCATGTGAAGCTGCTGATCCTCGACGGCGCCCGGGCCATCGTCGGGGGCATCAACTGGGGCACGCACTCTCCGAAGAACCACGACTTCGACGTGCTGGCGACCGGCCCCGTCGTGGACAACCTCGAGCGCGTCTTCAAACAGGACCTGGCGCTGTCGGGCGACCCGGGCGGTATTCCAGCGCCGGCCGCCGACCGCACGGTCGAGGTGCTCACGACGCATCCCGGTGAGTTCATTCGGGCCGCCGCGCTCGCAGCGATCACCGCCGCTCAACACTCGATCGACATCGAGATGTTCGTTCTGAGCGATCGCCTCGTCCTCGAGGCGCTCGTCGCGGCCGCGCGCCGCGGTGTTCACCTTCGCGTCCTGCTGGATCCGACCCAACCGCAGAATGGCGGCGCCTTCGGGCTCCTCGAGCCGGCCGGGGCCGCCGTACGCTTCTATCGTCAGGTCGGAGACGAGCTGCTGCACGCGAAGCTCGGGATCTTCGATGCCGGGATCACCCTCTTCGGTAGCTGCAACTGGTCGCGCTCCGGATTCACCCGCAACCACGAACTCGACCTCCTGGTGCGCGAGCCCCAGCTCGCCCGCACGTTCCTCAGCCGGATGGAGCAGGACTGGGCCGCGTCGACGCCCTGAGGTCGTCGCCGGACATGGCGTGGGGCACCTCCAGTCCGATGAGGGGCAACAGCGTCGGCGCGATGTCGCCCAGCTTGCCGCCCTCGCGAAGCCCGTGGACGTCGTCAGTGCCGGCCAGGATCAACGGCACCGGACTCGTGGTATGCGCGGTCAGCGGCGCACCCGTGGCTCGGTCGACCTTCAACTCGGCGTTCCCGTGGTCGGCCGTGATCGCCAGGATGCCGCGGCGGTTGAGCACGGGACCCGCGATCCGGCCGAGCATGGCGTCGACGACCTCGACGGCCCTGACTGTCGCTGGAAAGACGCCGGTGTGGCCGACCATGTCGGGGTTGGCAAAGTTGACGACCAGGAATCGGTCCTCGCCCCGCGCGAGCCGCTCCAGGAGGACATCGGTGACGGGCTGCGCGCTCATCTCCGGCTTCAGGTCGTAAGTCGCCACCCGAGGCGAAGGCACGAGCAGCCGGTCTTCGCCGGGAAACGGCGCCTCCCGCCCGCCGTTCAGAAAGTACGTGACGTGGGCATACTTCTCGGTCTCTGCGGTGTGGAACTGTCGCCAGCCCGCATCGGCAACCACCGCCGCGAGGACCTCGTTGAGCGGCTCGTCGGGGAAGGCGACCTCCGCCGTAAGGCCCTTCTCGTACTCGGTGAACGTTACGAAGTGCGCGAGGCTCGGCCGGTGGTTGCGCGCGAAGTGGTCCCAGGACTCGTCCACCATGGCATGGCTCAACTGGCGAGCGCGGTCGGGGCGAAAGTTGAAGAAGATCACGCTATCGCCGTCCCCGATTGGTGGTGGCGGTTCCCCGCCGGCCGGGACAATCCGGGTTGGCACGATGAATTCGTCGGTGATGCCGCCGTCATAGCTCTGCGTGATCAAGGCCACCGGGTCGGGCGCCGTCGGGCCGCTCGCCTCAACGACGGTGCGATAGGCGCGCTCGGTCCGATCCCATCGTTTGTCGCGGTCCATCGCGTAGTAACGGCCGCTGACCGAGGCAATCCTCCCGGTGCCGATCGCGCGGATGCGCTCGACCAGCTCGCCGATGTAGCCCGCAGCGCTGTTGGGCGGCTCGTCCCGACCGTCGGTGAAGGCATGGACGAACACGCGGGGTAGCCGCAGCGCGTGCGCCATCTCGAGCAGCGTGTACAAGTGCTGGCTGGAGCTGTGCACGCCGCCGGGTGAGACGAGCCCCAGCAGATGGAGCGGGTGGCCGCTTGCGGCTGACTGCATCGCGGCGCGCAAGACGGAGTTGGCGGTAAAGCTTCCGTCCTGGACCGCCCGAATGATACGGGTGAGGTCCTGGTGGACGACGCGGCCGGCGCCGATGTTCAGGTGGCCAACCTCCGAGTTACCCTGCTGGCCCTCGGGCAAGCCGACGGGTTCGCCCGCCGCGGCCAGGATCGTATGCGGCCATCGTTGCCAGAGCGCATCCCAGTGGGGCGTTTTCGCCGCGGCGATCGCATTGCCGAACGGATCGGTGCGGTACCCCCAGCCATCGATGATGACAAGCACCAGGGGGCGTCCCGGCGCCGCGCTCACGCCGGCCCGACGACCTCGGCCGCGGCGCGCACGATCTCGGTGAAATCGGCCTGCTTCAGGCTGGCGCCACCGACCAGCGCCCCGTCGATCTCCGGCTGGTCCATCAGGCTGCGCGCATTGGCCGGCGTCGCGCTGCCTCCGTAGAGGATGCGCATGTCCAGCGCGAGTTGCTCGAACCGCCCGAAGAGCAAGCCGCGGATCAAACCCATCGTCTCGTTGGCGTAGTCCGGCGTTGCCGCCCTCCCCGTCCCGATCGCCCAGACCGGTTCATACGCAATCGTCAGGTCCGCCGACCGCTTCACCTCGATGCCGTAGAGCGCCGCGCTGAGCTGGCGCGTGATGACCTCCTGCGTGCGCCCCAACTCATACTCTTCGAGCGTTTCGCCTACGGCCAAGATGACCTTCAGGCCGTTTCGGAAGGCGGCTTGCATCTTTCGGTTGAGCTGCTCGTCGGTTTCATTGAATAGCTGGCGCCGCTCGGAATGGCCGATCAGCAGGTAGTGGCACCAGCCCGCCAGCATCTTCGGCGAGATCTCACCGGTGAAGGGGCCCTGATCCTCCCAGGAGGCGTTCTGCGCACCAACCTCGATCGAGCATCCGCGAAGGACGTTGGCGATCTCCCAGAGCATCAGCGACGGCGGCAGGACCACGATGTCCTCGCGGTCCGCGAATGACGCCAGGGCATGACGCAGGTGCAGCGCATACTCCAACCCTTCGGGCACGGTGAAATGCATCTTCCAGTTGCCGGCGATGAGTGGCCTACGCATGACACGCGGGAAATCCCGCGGCCCTAGTCATGTCGGTCCTTGTCGCGTAACACCGCGATCCCCGGCAGCACCTTCCCTTCCAGGAACTCGAGGGTAGCGCCGCCGCCGGTCGAGACGAACGACATCCGCTCCGCCAGGTGCTCCTTCTGCAGCGCGGCCACGAGGTCGCCGCCACCGATGATGGTCTGCGCGTCGCTACCGGCCAGACCCTGCGCCAGCGCATCGGTGCCGTGGTCGAAGGGCGGGACTTCGTAGACGCCCAGCGGGCCGTTCCACACGACCGCCGCCGCACCGTCGCAGGTTTGCAGGAATCGCTCGACGGTCATCGGTCCGACGTCGAGAACTTTCATCTCGGCGGGGACGGCATCGACCGGCACGGTTTTCGCGGAGACGCCGGGCCTCGCCTCAGGAGCCACGACGGCATCGAGCGGCAGCACGAGCGTCGCACCCGAGCTGAGCAGCGACCGTGCCACGTCCAGCTGGTCGTCCTCGACCAGTGAGCGACCCATCTCCAGACCCCTGGCTTTCAAAAAAGTGCAGGCCATCGCGCCCCCGATGCAGAGGCGGTCGACGCGTCGCAACAGGCTGCGCACGACCCCGATCTTCGTCGAAATCTTCGAGCCGCCGATGATGGCCACCAGCGGATGCGGCGGGTCGGTCATGATGCGGCCCAGCGTCGTAATCTCGCGCTCCATCAGGAGTCCGGCGACGGCCGGCAGGTACTGCGCGATGCCCACCGTCGAAGCATGGGCCCGATGCGCGCTGCCAAAGGCATCGTTGACATAGAGTTCGCCGAGGGCCGCCAGTTGCCGGGCAAAGGCCGGGTCGTTTTTCGTCTCGCCGGGATTGAAGCGGACATTCTCGAGCATCACGACATCGCCGTCGCGCATCGCCGTTACGGCGGCTTCAATCGAGCGACCGACGCAGTCTTCCAGGTGGCGCACGGGGCGGCCTATCAGCTCGCCGAGCCGATCCGCCAGTGGCGTAGTCCGGTAGGCATCGTCGACCTGGCCGTCGGGGCGGCCGAGATGGGTGATCACGATCACGCGCGCACTGCGCTCGACCAGGTTCTGGATGGTCGGGAGCGCCTCGCGGATCCGAGTGTCGTCGACGATGTGGCCGTCCTCGATCGGGACGTTGAAGTCGACGCGGACCAGCACGCGCTTGCCCGCGACCTCGACGTCGCGAATGGTGGCTTTTTGGAGCGCGCCGCCCAGGCTGACGTCGGTAGTCAGTTCAGCCGGTCACCCATGAACACGGCGAGGTCGACGACCCGGCAGGAATATCCCCATTCATTGTCGTACCAGGAAAAGACCTTGCCGTGACGGTCACCGACGACCATGGTCAGGGGGGCATCGACGATGGATGAGTTGGAGTTGCCCTTGAAGTCGCTGGAGACGAGCTCCTCCTCGGTGACGGCGAGGATGCCCTTGAGGTCGCTAGCGGCAGCCTCCCGCAAGGCCTCGTTGATGGTTTCGGCAGACACGGGATCGCGGGTCATGACAGCGAGGTCGACGAGCGACACATTCGGCGTGGGCACCCGAAGCGAGATGCCGTGGAACTTGCCCTTGAGCTCGGGCATAACCAGTGCCATCGCCTTGGCCGCGCCGGTCGTGGTTGGGATCACCGAGAGCGCCGCGGCGCGGGCCCGCCGCAAATCGCTGTGAGGTGCGTCCAGCAACCGTTGATCACTCGTATACGAGTGCACCGTCGTCATCAATCCCGCTTCGATGCCGAAGCTGTCGTGGAGCACCTTCGCTACCGGGGCCAGGCAGTTCGTCGTGCACGACGCATTGCTGACGACGTGGTGCTGCCGCGGATCGTAGCGGTCACCGTTGACGCCGAGCACGATCGTGATGTCCTCGTTCTTGGCCGGTGCCGAGATGATCACTTTTCTAGCGCCGCCCTTGTCGATATGGACCTTCGCCTTGGTCGCATCGGTGAAGAGGCCCGTCGATTCGATCACGATGTCGATTCCCAGGTCCTTCCAGGGCAGGTTGCCGGGATCCCTCTCGGCAAAGACCTTCACCCGCGCGCCGTCTACCCTCAGATGATCGCCTTCGGCGGCGACGTCACCCTCGAAATTGCCGAGGATCGAGTCGTACTTGAGGAGGTGGGCCAGGGTGGGCGGATCCGTGATGTCGTTGACCGCAACGATCTCGAGGTCGCGCCGGCCCAGCGCGGCGCGGTAGACATTGCGCCCAATGCGGCCAAACCCATTGATGCCAACCTTCACCGGCATGACGCCTCTCCTCGCTCTTGGGGGATGATCACGGGGGTTCCCGCGCTCAATCTATTAGACCATTTCGATTCGCCAGCCTGACCAGCCGGCGTAAGCGATTGGCGACTGCCGACTTGCTGACCTGGGCCACCTGGGCAAGCTCGCGGAGGCCGGCGCGCGGATGGGCCAGGCGCAGCTCGGCCACCTCGCGCAGCGCGGGCGGCAGCGACTGCAGCCGGTTGTCGCGCGCCTTGAGCCGCCGGATCGCATCGCGTTGTTGGAGCGCAGCGCGTAGCCGCTTGTCCATGTTCGCGGTCTCGCTGTTGGCCCGCCGGTTGGCCTGGCTTCGCATGTCACGAAGAATGCGGTCGTTCTCGAAGCGCATCACCGCGCGGTTCGCGCCCATCAACCCGAGCATCCGCGAGATGGGCTCGGCGCCTTTCAAGTAATAGACCGTCCGGCCGCGGCGCGTGGTGCGCTTGAGGGGGATGCCTGCGCGTGCCGCCCCGCTGCTCACCAGCGTGGTGGCTCCCGCCGGCACCGCCATCTCGAGGTGGTAGGCGTCCGCGGGATTCCCCAACACGCCGCGCGCCAGGAAGGTCCCGCGCAGGATGGCGCGGGCACAGCAACCGTCCTTCGAGCCCCGGCCCGACGGCAGCGTGAGCCGTAGCCGGTAGCTGGGCCGTTTCTCCGTGGCCCCCTTTCGGACGGTCTCCACCCGGCCGCCAGCAACCTTGGCCAGGTGGACGACCTTGCGCGCCACGGCGTTGCGCGGGATGCGCAGCGTAAACGGCGCGCCATCGCTGGCGCCGACGAGCGCCTCGGCCATGGCTGTCAGCTCCGCTTCCTGGCAGCACGGTCGTGCCGGTTGGACGTTGGCGAGTTCCGCCTTCACCTCATCGGTGAAGGACGCCTTGAGCGTCATTGCCACACATTAAACTGGGTCGGTGCTGATCAAGATCGGGATCGATCCGGTTCTCGTATCGATCGGTGGGCTCAAGATCCACTGGTACGGGATCATGATCGCGATCGGACTCTACGTCGGGATCCAGGTTGCACTTCGCGACGCCCCACGCCGAGGGATCGACCGGGACCAGCTGATGAATGTCGCCTTGCTGGCGGCCGTGCTCGGCATCGCCGGGGGCCGCCTCTATTACGTTGTCCAGAACGACCCCAATTTCTTCCTCCACCACCCGGCCCAGATCATCGCGGTGTGGCAGGGCGGTATGGCCTTCTTCGGCGCGATGTTCGGCGGCGCGCTGGCGGTTGCCATCTCGTCCTGGCGGTGGAAGATCCCGTTCTGGAGCCTGCTCGACGTCGGCGCGCTCGGCATGACGATCGGCCAGGCGATCGGCCGCATCGGCAACATCATCAATGGGGACATCGTCGGCTACAAGACCAACGGCTGGGGCTTCGAGTACACGAACCCCCAGACGTTCGGGCCCCTCAACGTGCCCGTTCAGCCGGCGAGCCTCTACGAGCTGCTGATCAGCCTCGCGCTCTTCCTGCTGTTGTGGAACCTTCGCACGCGCATCCATCCCGAGGGGATGCTCGCCATGCTCTACATCGTCCTCTACTCGGTGAGCCAGTTCTTTATTTTCTTCGTGCGCGACAACGTCGTGATCCTCGGCGGCTTGAAGCAGGCCCAGGTAACGTCACTCGTCGTGATCGCGCTTGCATTGCCGGTAATCGCCTACCTGCTGCGCAAAGAGCGTCTGGCGAGGCCACCACAGCCGCAGCCGGCCGAGACGCCCACGACCGCGGGAGAAGCCGCGAGCTAAGCGGCGCGTTTGCGGCGTTCGCCGCGCTTCAGCAACAGCTCGAGGAATCGCTCGGGCTGGAATTCCGCCTTCTCGACGATGGACTCGACCTTGCCCTCCAGGCGCTGCCGGTCTTCGGCCGTGAGCACCTTCGCGGTGTGGACAAGGATGGGGATCCGGCCGATGTCCTTGTCGCGGCGCAGCGCCGCGATCACCTCGAAGCCGTCGACCCCGGGCATCACGAGATCGAGAATCACGAGGTCGGGCTTGTTGCGCAGGGCCTGCTCGATCCCGGTGCGAGCGCTGTCGACCGCGCTGACACGAACGTTGAAGGGTTTGAGAACGGCCTTGACCAGGCTGATCGCCTGAAGGTCGTCATCGATGACCAGGACGTTCGCAGGCATCTTTTTCGCGCGCTTGGTGTCGGCCATAAGATCGAATCTCACCATCAGCTGGACGAGCTGCTGCCGGTCGATTGGCTTGGTCAGGACCTCGCAGTCCGGGAGTGCGACCGGTGGACCGTCGGGGGTTGCCAATACCACCAACGGGATATCACGGGTGCGCGGATCCTTGCGGAGTTCCTTGATCAGGGCCGGCGCACCGCTGAGCGGCAGCTGGGCGTCGATCAACATCGCCAGTGGCTGCAGGTGTGACGCCTTCTCCAGGGCGCGCGGACCGTTGTCGACATAGATGACTTCGTAGCCGGCGCGCTTGAGGAATGGCTCGATCCGTTGCCGCGAGACCATGTCATTGTCCGCCACCAGGATGTCCGGCGGTCGCCCCTCGCGGTCGACCACCGCTGCGGCGTCGGGATTCGCTGTGCGGCTGCCGGTCAACGAGCGTACCGCCTCGCCGAGCGCCACCGCGCTGTCGTGCAAGTACTTCAAGTATTCCCGATGCTCTTCGACCGTGAGCGCGTGTGTGCGCTCGTCGAGCAGGACGCTGGAAAACCCGATTAGCGAGTTGAGCCGCGAGTTGATCAGGTGGCTTTGCTCCGGGCTCACACTCGCGGCCGCTGAGAGCGGGCCCGCCGAGCTGTGCCAATCCAGCGACTTCGCCTCTTCCAGGGCTTTCCGGACCTGCTGCATCTCTTCGTTCTGCGCGTGGATCTCGGCGGTGAGGGCTTGCCGGCGCGACACCCAATCCGAGGCGAGCTTGTTGGCCTGTTCGGTGAGCTCAGCATGACGAGCCTGCAACTGCAGGTGCTGCTCGCGCTCGCTAGCCAGGTCCCGCTCGAGTCCCGTTGCGTGCTCCTTGAGCTGGTTGACCTCGGCAACCATTCGTTCGCGGTCGAGGCCCCACTGGATCTGGTCCGTCTGCAGGCCATCGCGGTCACGGGTGACCATCTCGAGCTGGTCGCGCAGGCGAGTAAGTTCCGCGGCGCCGCTGGCCAGCTGGGCTTGTAGTCCGCTCGCCTCCCGCTGAGCCCCCTCGACCGCCTGCCGCGCCCGGTCGCGGTCCGCCGCGGCGGCGTCACGATCCGCGGAGGCCTGATCGCGCTCCTGCCGCGCCGCGTCCAGCTCCCGCTCGAGCTGGGCCAGGCGCTTGCGCTCCGCGGCGATGGTTTCCTCGTGGCGGGCGAGCTCGGAGCCAAGCGCCTGCGTCATCGATTCGAGGCGCGCGAGGAACTCCCGCCCCTCGGTAACGGCGTCGCCGAGCGCGCTGGACAGGTTGGGCGAGTCCGGCACGCCCCTATAACGGTTTGATCCCCCTTTTCCCTCCCCTCTGGGGAGGGCAGCGTGTCGATTAGGGGGAGGTGACCTCGGCGGCAGCCTCCTGGGCGAGGATCTCGTTGCAGAGCGCCACACAGAGAGGGCAGATATAGACGTCGGAGGGACCGGCCACGAGGCGGACCTCCCCCTGTTTCTTGCCGCAAAACGAGCACCGGCGCACCGGGTGGTCCACGTTTTCGATTATCTCAGAGCATTTCCTTGATGGCGACGGCGACCGGCCGGGTGATCCCCTTGACGGCCATCAACTCGTCGACGGTCGCGCTTCGGATGTTGTCGATGCTGCCGAACTGGCGAACGAGCGCCCGGCGGCGGACGGGGCCGAGCCCACTGATGCCGTCGAGGGCGGAGGCGAACGCGTCTTTCTTCCGGACAACGCGATGAAACGGCCTCGGAGTCCAGCGGCAGACGGATGGGTTCGCTGTCGCCAGGCTGGAAAAGCTCCTCCTGCTCCTTGGCCAGGCCGAGGGTGGGGACCGAGGCGAGGCCCATGGCCTCCATCACCTCCCGGGCCGCCGACAGCTGCCCTTTGCCGCCGTCGATCAGGACGAGGTCCGGGAGCCGGCTGAAGCTGGGCTCCTCGGGGGTCCCTTCTTCGGACCGGGCATGCCGGCTGAATCGGCGCCGCAGTACCTCCTGCAACATGGCGAAATCGTTGGCGCCCTGCACCGTCTTGATCCGGAAATGCCGGTAGTGCGCCGGCTTGGGCCGCCCGTCTTCGAAGACGACCATCGAGCCGACCGGGTACTTGCCCTGGATGTTCGAGATGTCGTAGCACTCGATCCGCACCGGCAGCGCCGGCAGCTGAAGCCGCGCCTGGAGGTCGTTCAGCAGCGAAGCGGTTCGCTCCGCGTCGTAATCGAGCTTGATCCGCATCTGCCGCATCGTCTCGGCGGCATTCGCGGCCGCCTGCTCGAGCAGCTCCCGCTGCTTGCCGCGCTGCGGGACCCGGACCGCGACGGTGCTGCCGCGGCGCTCGGTCAGCCATTGCTCGATCAGCTCGCGGTCGGGCAGCACCTCGGGAACGAAGACTTCCTTGGGGATGTGCGTGGCGCTCGCGTAGTACTGGCTGACAAAGGCATTGAGGATGTCGGCGTTCGCTTGATCTCTGTCGAGGCCCACCAGGTCGAAGTTCTCCGAGCCGGAGAGGCGGCCCTCGCGCACGCTGAAGACCCGCACCGAGCCCTGGCCGTTGGCTCGCGCAAGACCGAACAGATCCTGGTCGTAGCGGCCCATCGCCAGGACTTTCTGGCGTTCGGCCATTCGCTGCATGGCGTCGAGGCGATCCCGGTAGCGCGCCGCAGCTTCGTACTCGAGCTTGTCGGCGGCTTCCTGCATTTGTTGCTTCAGCCGCCGGGCCACGTGGTCCGAGCGGCCATCGAGGAAGTCCGCGACCTGGTTGAGCTGCTCGTGGTAGTCCTCGCGGTTGATGAATCCCGCGCAAGGCGCCGAGCAGAGGTTCAAGTGATAGTAGAAGCAGGGGCGCCCGAGCGCGAACTCGGAGTCCTTGCAACTTCGGTAGGGGATGACGCGGCGGACCGTCTTGAGTGTCGTGCGCAGCGCGATCGCGTGCGTGTAGGGCCCCCAGTACCGGGCGCCGTCGCTGGCCGGCCGGCGGACGAGCGTAATGCGCGGGAAATCTTCGTTCAGGGGCAGCTTGATGTAGAGATAGTTCTTGTCGTCGCGCAGCCGGATGTTGAAGCGCGGACGATGCCGCTTGATCATCGTCTGCTCGAGGACGAGCGCTTCTTTCTCAGTCGCCGTGGTGATCACCTCGAACTCGTAGACGCGCGCGACCATGGCGGCGATGTGCTCCGGCAGCACGCTCGAGGCCTGGAAGTAATTCGGCACGCGGTTGCGCAGGCTCAGCGCCTTGCCGGCGTAGATCACGCGGGTCTGGACGTCGCGCATCAGGTAGACACCCGGGGTGTCGGGCAACGCCTTGAGACGCTCTTTGAGATACTCGGGCCGCTCCGTGAGAGGAGCCGCCTTCTGGGTCGCGGTGGCCACGCCCTTAGGCTATCGCGAGCTCCGGGTCGAGCACCCGCTTGAGGTACTGCCCGGTATACGACCGGGGATTCCGGACGATCTCCTCTGGGGTGCCAACCGCCACCACCTGGCCGCCTTTATCGCCGCCTTCGGGGCCCAGGTCGATGATGTGATCCGCCGTCTTCAAAACGTCCAGATTGTGCTCGATGACGACCACCGTGTTGCCGGCGTCGACGAGACGATGCAGGACGTTCAACAGGCGCTCGATATCGGCGAAGTGCAGGCCCGTGGTGGGCTCGTCCAGGATATAGAAAGTCTTCCCTGTGTCCCGGCGGCTGAGCTCTTCCGTCAGCTTGACGCGCTGCGCTTCGCCGCCGGACAGCTGCGTCGCCGGCTGGCCCAGGCGAATATATCCAAGGCCGACCTCGCAGAGCGTCTGCAGCTTGCGCCGGATCCGGGGGATCCGGTCGAAGAATTCTGTCGCCTCCTCGACGCTCATGTCGAGCACGTCGGCGATCGTCTTGCCACGGTAGGTGACCTCGAGCGCCTCCTTGTTGTAGCGCTTGCCCTTGCAGACTTCACAAGGGACATAGACATCGGGCAGGAAGTGCATCTCGATCTTGATGATGCCGTCGCCCTCGCAGTTCTCGCAGCGGCCGCCCTTCACGTTGAAGCTGAAGCGGCCCGGCTTGTAGCCGCGGACGCGCGCTTCCGGCATCTCGGAGAAGAGCTCACGAATGTAGGTAAAGACGCCCGTGTACGTCGCCGGATTGGAGCGCGGCGTGCGACCGATCGGCGACTGGTCGACGTTGATGACCTTGTCGATGAAGTTCAGGCCGGAGACCTCGCGTGCGGCGCCCGCACGGTCCTTCGCCCGGTAGAAGTGCTGCGCCATCCGCCGATAGAGGATGTCGCTGACGAGTGTGCTCTTCCCGGACCCGCTGACGCCGGAAATGCAGATCAACTTGCCCAACGGAAAATACACATCGATGTTCTTCAGGTTATTCTCGGTGGCGCCACGGACGACGATCATCTGCCCGTTGCCTTTCCGGCGCCGCGTCGGCAGGGGGATCGATCGCTCGCCGCGCAGGAACGCCCCGGTGATCGACTCCGGCGATTTCAGGATATCGTCGAAGCTGCCTGTGGCGACGATTTTGCCACCGTGCTCGCCGGCCCCAGGCCCGATGTCGACGATGAAGTCCGCCGTTCGCATCGTTTCTTCGTCATGCTCGATGACGACCACCGTGTTGCCGATGTCGCGCAGCGCGAGCAGTGTGTTGATCAGCTTCCGGTTGTCGCGCTGATGGAGCCCGATCGAGGGCTCATCAAGGATGTACAAGACGCCCATGAGTTTCGATCCGATCTGCGTGGCGAGCCGGATTCGCTGTGCCTCGCCGCCGGACAGCGAATCGGCCGCTCGGGCGAGGCTCAGGTAATCGAGACCGACGTCAACCAGGAACTGGAGCCGCTCGCGGATCTCTTTCAAGATGGCGCGCGCAATCAACGTTTCACGCTCGGTCAGCTGAAGTTTCGCAAACCAGCCCTGCGCGGCCGTGATCGACAGGTCGCACACGTCCATGATCGAGCGATCCGCCACGGTCACGGCGAGATACTCCGGCTTGAGCCGCTTCCCTTTGCAGACCGGGCACGGCCGGGGCGTCATCAGCCGCTCGATCTCGGCGCGGATGAACTCGGACTCGGTCTCGCGATGGCGCCGCTCGAGGTTCGGGATGATGCCTTCGTACGATGTTTCGTACCAGCGGCGCTGGCCCTCGCTGTTGACGTACTTCACACGCAAGGGGTCGCCGTTGTTGCCGTAAAGAATAATCTGGCGCTCTTTGACGGTCAGTTTGCCGAACGGCTTGTCCATGGAAATCTTGTAGCGATTGGCCACAGCCTCGACCAGGTCGTTGTAAAAGTACGAAGACCGGCCCAGGGTGCGGATCGCGCCGTCGGCGAGTGGCCGGCTCTTGTCCGGGATCACAAGATCCGGATCGATCTCGAGCTTGCTCCCCAGCCCGGTGCACGCCGGGCAGGCGCCATGCGGGTTGTTGAACGAAAAGTTGCGCGGCGCGAGCTCCTCCATGGAGAAGCCGTCAAAGGGGCAGGCGAAGTTCTGGCTGAAGAGCTGCTCCTCGCCCTTACCATCGGCACGCGTTACGAGAACGAGCCCGCCGGCCATCTTCGCGGCGGTCTCGACCGACTCACGTAGCCGGCTGATGCCTTCGCGGTCGATCACCAGCCGGTCGACGACGATCTCGATGCCATGCTTCTTGTTCTTGTCCAGGGAGATGCG
>Ga0209801_1000913_pt1 | contig 18936 bp, 18 predicted proteins | sample GraSoiAngelo_127_FD_185884 | JGI IMG/M metagenome (GOLD analysis project Ga0209801, IMG submission 185884) | Grasslands soil microbial communities from the Angelo Coastal Reserve, California, USA - 14_0927_09_40cm (SPAdes) (version 2) | ecosystem: Environmental > Terrestrial > Soil > Grasslands ... | reverse complement strand
CGTGCTGGGCGACAGCAAAGCGGGCGTGTGGCGCGACGCATCTGCGCTGCTTTCCTGGGGTCTCTGGAGCTTAAATAATAATGGATCTCCGAGCCGACCGGCTTTGACGGGCGTGGCGGAGCACATGCACTAGAGGTGCGACGCCTCAAGCCGTGCCGGTGAGGTTCGCTCAGGAAGAGCTCAAACAACATGGGCGAACTTTTTGAGGAGCAATTGGAGGCGCTCCGCGCGCGTTCGTTGGAGCGCAAATTGCGCGAAATTAGCAGTGCGCAAGGACCGGAAGTCCAGATCGCCGGCCGGCGGCTGATCAATTTTTCCTCCAACGATTATCTCGGGCTCGCGAGCGATTTGCGATTACGCGAGGCAGCAATCGGCACGATCAAAGAATTTGGGGTCGGCGCTGGAGCATCGCGCTTGGTTAGCGGGACGCAATCGCCACATCTAAGATTGGAAACTGCCCTGGCGAAGTGGAAAGAAACAGAAGCTGCGCTTTCCTTCAGCAGCGGATACGCCGCCGCCCTCGGTACGGTGCCGGCTTTGGTCAGTAAGGACGACGTCATCTTACTCGACAAACTCTGCCACGCTTCCCTCATTGACGGCGCGAAATTAAGCGGCGCCATCCTGCGGATTTTTCCGCACAATCATCTCGGCAAACTGGAGGATCATCTCGAATGGGCGCGGCGGGAGCATGCGGGCAAGCGCATTCTCATCCTTACCGAGTCTGTCTTTTCGATGGACGGTGATCGCGCACCGCTGCGTGAATTAGTTGAATTAAAGAGTCGATTCGGCGCGCTCTTAATGCTCGATGAAGCGCACGCAGTCGGTGTGATCGGCCCAAATGGCCGCGGGCTGGCCGCAGCGGAAAACTTGAATGAAGATGTCGATCTCCAGATGGGAACGTTGAGCAAAGCCCTGGGCGCAAGTGGCGGCTACATCTGCGGTTCTCGCAGTCTCATTGAATGGCTGATTAATCGAGCGCGCTCCTTCATTTATTCCACAGCGCCGCCGCCCGGCATCGTGTCCGCAGCGCTGGCTGCAGTTAATTTCCTCGGATCGAGTGAAGGAGAAGAGCGCAGGCGCTTGCTTTGGGAAAGGATCGGTCTGATGCAGGACCTTCTCCCTCGCAACGAACTGAATGAAAAAGCTGGCGTTGCCAGCAGCGCGATATTTCCGTGGATCGTTGGCGACGAGCAAGCCGCAATCGACCTGGCGTCGGCGCTGCAAAGTGAAGGATTCCTTGTTCCAGCGATTCGTTATCCGACCGTGGCCAAAGGCTGCGCACGATTGCGTATTACCGTGACTGCGTCGCACGGAGAAAATCAAATCCGATCGCTTTGCGAAGCAATCAAGCGTGCGAACAAACGGCGGGCAGAGGACTGACCCGCCCTATTTTTGTGCGCGTGTTCACCTTTGATGGTAGGGCGCGTCACTCCGTGAGCGCCACTCCAGGTGAATACGCCTCCACGCGTTTCGGTGGAACAAGGTTTTCATTTGTTTCATGGCATTCACTTTTTTTAAGCTCCGCGCATGAACTTGCCCGTCCGCAAAAAGCTGCCGCATGCAATTCCGCAATGGGTGGCCGAGGGCAGTTGGTTCTTCATCACCATCAAATGCGTGCCGCCGGGAAAGAATCAATTATGCCGCGCCGACACTGGCGAGGCGGTGCTCGCAGCCATGAGGTTCAACCACGAGAAGTTTGTCTGGCATTGTCGTCTCTGCCTGCTCATGCCGGATCATTTGCACGGGGTCCTCGCTTTCCCGCGCGAGCCGGGAATGGAAACGGCGATCAAGAACTGGAAAAAGTTTGTGGCTGGCAAGCATGGCGTGGATTGGCAACGTGATTTCTTCGATCATCGCCTGCGGGATCACCACGAGTTGGAGGAGAAGACCAGTTACATCCTGATGAATCCAGTTCGCAAAGGCTTGTGCAAACGCGCGGAAGATTGGGTGTGGGTTTATCGTCCGAGCGATCGCCCACCGCCGCAGTGGTAGGGCTGAAGACGTTGCGGCGCGCAGGAGGACTGCGTGCCCTACCAACGCGGCGAGGTAGGGCGCGTCACTCCGTGCGCGCCATTCTCATCCAGCGAGGAATCGCCCCAAAATCGGTTTTAACTTTTCGACTGTGGCTTTTGGCCAAAGCTTGCGGTCGGTGACGAGCGCGGTATCGAGCGCAAAATGCTCCGGCCAATTCGGCTCCTTCGGAATGTGCGGAATTACGTCGACGAGCACCTTCCTGGCCGTTTCCGCGTTCGCGATCAAATGACCGATGACGATCTGCGCGGAGACTGGTTCCTCTTCAATCTTCCAACAATCGTAATCGGTGATCATGGCCATGGTGGCGAGCGCGATTTCCGCTTCGCGAGCCAGTTTCGCTTCCGCAACATTTGTCATCCCGATCACGTCGAAACCGTACCGGCGATTCAGTTCCGATTCCGCGCGCGTGGAAAATGCCGGCCCGTCCATGTTCACGTAGGTGCCGCCATTGTGAGCGGTGACGCCAACAGACCTCGCTGATTCGACCAAGAGATTTCGCAGCTTTGCGCTGATTGGCTCAGCGAACGCGATATGCGCGGCGATCCCTTCGCCGAAGAACGTGTGAATGGCGCGCAGGCTCGCACGATCATAAAATTGTGACGGCAGCAAGACATCTCGCGGCGCATATTTTTCCTGTAAACTGCCGACTGCCGTCACCGAAATGATCCAGCGGACGTTAAGCGACCGCAGGGCGTAAATATTGGCACGGTGATTCAATTCATGCGGGAGAATTCGGTGACCGCGCCCGTGCCGTGGTAAGAAATAAATCTGACGCGCGCTTATTTTTCCGCCGACCAATATGTCCGATGGCAATCCAAATGGAGTGTCGACCTTTTGTTCGGTTGCATCGCGCAGCTCTTCCATCTGATACAAACCGCTGCCACCGATGATCCCGATCGCTGGAGGCTCATTTTTCATTTGTGCTGCGATTAAATCCTAAAGATCGACAAGATGAAAAGTGGATAATGGCGCAGCTTGCGCGGCCGTGTATTATTTTCGCCCTGTCCATGCCGAAATTTTTCATTAAAACTTACGGTTGCCAGATGAACGAGCGCGACTCGGAACAAGTCGCGCATTCGCTGATGGCGCGCGGTTACGAGCGAGTCGCAAAGGAAGCCGAAGCCGACGTTGTGCTCTTAAACACTTGCAGCGTGCGCGACATGGCCGACCAAAAGGCGCTCGGCAAAATGGGAATGCTGGGCCGCCTCGCGAAAGAGCAACCGCACGTGGTGTTCGGTTTCCTCGGCTGCATGGCACAGGCGCGTGGCGAGTCTCTGTTAAAGAATCTGCCTCATGTCGATCTGGTCGTTGGGACACAGAAATTCCATCGTGTCCCGGATTACGTGGAAGAATTGGTTGGCAAGAAAGCGGCGCGCTCGGAGATCGGGCCCTACCAGAAACGCGCGATGGACGATCTACGCTTTTCGATCGTCGATATCGCCGAAGAAGCCGGCTCGCAGGAGACAATTCGCGAGCAGCAACTCGCACCTCGCCAGGCGACCGCTTTCGTTTCAATCATGCAAGGATGCAACATGCATTGCACCTTTTGCATCGTTCCGCAGACGCGCGGAGGGGAGCGTAGCCGTTCAATCGTCGAGATCGTGGGCGAAGTGCATGGTCTCGTGTCACGCGGTGTCAAGGAAGTTACTCTGCTTGGGCAAATCGTGAATTTGTACGGCCGCCATGAGTTTCCGAAGCGCGGCAGCAAAAGCCCGTTTGTGCAGTTGTTGGAAGCTGTGCACGAAATCGACGGCCTCGAACGACTCCGCTTTACGTCGCCACATCCGATTGGATTTCGTGATGACTTGATCGACGCGATCGCGCGGCTGTCCAAATTGGCCGAGCACGTTCACCTGCCGTTGCAATCTGGTTCGAACAGAATCCTCAAGGCGATGCACCGCGCTTACACGGCGGAAAAATATATCGATCTTGTGCATCAGGTCCGGCGAGCGCGCAAAGAGATCGCGATTACGACAGATGTGATTGTTGGCTTCCCCGGCGAAACCGAGAGCGATTATAGGCGAACGCGCGATCTGGTTGAACATATCCAGTTCGATAACGCGTTCGTTTTCCGGTATTCACCACGACGCGACACGCCCGCTGCCGAAATGCAGGAGCAAATTGAGGAGCCCGTCAAAGAGGTGCGGAATCAGGATTTGCTTCTGGTGGTGAACGAGTCAGCCCGACGGGCGAACGAGCGATTGGTTGGTCGCGACGTAGAAGTTCTTTGCGAGGGGCGGAGCAAAACGAATCCGGCCCGCCTAATGGGCCGTACGCGTACGAACAAGATTGTCGTGTTTGAAGGCGATGAGAAACTCACCGGGGAGATTCTCGAGGTTCGGATCCAGCAGGCGAATGGATTCAGCTTGTATGGCACACCAGTCCTGCCAACTTCATGCGCGGCTCGTAACGATCGCGCATGATTTACCATCTGTCGTTGCAAACCGCAGGAATCATTGCGGGCGCGTTCCTCATTTTGATGAGTTTGCCCGGATTGTTCAAACCGGACCTCGCCAATGTCGCGCAGCGCTTTCCGCGCTCTCATATCGCCGGCGTTGTTCTGCTAACTATCTCTCTTCTCTGGACTTTTTGGTTGCTCGCAACGATCCAGATGGGCGAGTTCGCAGGTTTCCGGCGGCCACTCCTCATCGCGTTACCGATCGGTTACGTGCTCGTCCTACGTTTTGTCGAAGAATTTCTCGCGGTGCGCGCGCTCGGCATTCTTTGTTTGCTTGCCGCCGAACCATTGCTCGATGCGGCGTTTCTGCGTTACGAAACGAGCCGCTTGCTCGTGACCGTTTTTGCTTACTTGCTCGTCGTCGCCGGCCTATTCTGGGTCACGATGCCGTATTTGCTTCGCGATCAAATTAATTGGAGCGCCCGCAGCGCCTTCCGCTGGCGTTTTTTGCATGCCATCGCGTTTGTTTATGGTGGCGTGATTCTGACCTTCGCGGTTACTCAATATTAAACTGTGGTGACGGCCGTGTCGGCCGCTCGGCTCAAAGTTTGCCGCTGAGGACAGCGGCCTCTACAGAAAGAGAATGAAACGCATTCTGGTGATCCGCGGCGGCGCGATCGGCGATTTCATTCTCGCGTTACCGGCCCTCAAGGCATTGCGTGACGCCCATCCCCACGCAAACATTGAGATCCTCGGTTACAAGCATATCGCAGTGCTCGCGGAGAATCGGTTCTACGCACAAGCTGTGCGTTCGATCGAATACGGACCGCTCTCCACATTTTTCGGGAAGGACGCGGAACTGCCATCCGAGTTGGCGACCTATTTTGCAAATTTTGATTTGATCGTCAGCTATCTCTACGATCCGGACGGAATCTTTGAAAGTAATCTGCGCCGGTGCGGGGTTGAACTACTGGTCCGCGGACCCGCGAAGATCGACAAGGGCGAGCACGCCGCGCGACAACTCGCACGGCCAATGCAAGAACTAGGCTTGGCTGTCACGGACCTTGCGGCAAAAGTGTATCCTTCAACCGAAGATCGACAGCGCGGGCAGGAATTTCTCCGTGATCTCCCGCGGCCATTGGTGGTTTTTCATCCCGGCAGCGGAAGCAAAAGGAAAAATTGGCCGCTCGAAAACTGGATCGACGTTGGCAACCGTCTGCTTGGCTTGGACGACTTTCAAGGATCGCTGATTATTGTTTCGGGCGAAGCAGACGAAGATCGAACTAGACGGCTCCGAGCGATTTGGAAAAACGAGCGCGTCCGGTTTGCGAGAAATATTCCACTGCCAGAGCTGGCGGCGCTATTTGAAACCGCGATCTTCGTCGGACACGACAGCGGAATTTCGCAGCTTGCGGCAGCGGCGGGGGCGAATTGCATTTTGCTTTTCGGTCCGACCAATCCGGAGATTTGGGCGCCTAAGAATGAAAAGGTGCAAGTAATTCAGGCGCCAACCGGGGACATGCCGTCGCTCAGATTCGAAACCGTTCGCGATGCGCTGATCAACAGGCTGAAAGCTTGTCTTCCCGGAGAATAAATCAGGAGCTGATGCGCATCGGCATCAGCACGTAAAGAAACGGCGTCTGAATTTTCAGGACACCGGGGCTCATTTCGTCAATGAGATCGAGAAAAACTTCGTCCTCCGTGAGGTTGCGCAAGGGCGCCATAAGAAACTCCGGATTAAAAGCGATGGAAAAATCACGACCTTTGTAGACAACAGCAAGCGATTCCTTCGCTTCGCCGACCTCCGGCGTATTGGCCGTGATCTCGATGTTGTTCTTGCTGAAATTCAGTTTGATCGAGTTCGATTTGTCGCTGGCCAGCAACGAAACGCGCCGCAATGAATTCAGGAACGTCTCGCGCTCGAGCGTCACCCGCTCTTTTGCTTCCGATGGGATGACCTGCTTGTAGTTTGGATAGTTACCTTCGATCAACTTGGAGACGAGCAGCGTCTTGTTGAGATCGAAAGCGATTTGCCCGTTGCCCATGCTCACTTTTACTTCGCCGTCGTCGGTAAGTAGCCGCTGTAACTCCGTGACCGCTTTCGTCGGGACGATGATGTCGACTTCATGGCTGCGCGGGAATTCCAGTTCGATGTCGAGCATAGCAAGCCGGCGCCCGTCCGTGGCCACAAGGGTGAGTTTGTTGTCCTTGAAACTGAAAAGGACGCCATTGAGCACGTAACGGGTCTCGTCCGTCGAAATGGCATAGGAAGTTTTGCGCAAGCCATCGCGCAGGTCTTTTTGACGGATCGTCACAATCTTCGCGTCCTCAAACTTCGGCAGGGGCGGAAACTCTTCCTCCGGCAAGCCAAGAATTTTGAAGAAGCTTTGCCCGCTCCGGATGGACGCGGCGTTCTTTCCATCGACATCGATCTGAATTCCGCTGGAAGGCAGCTCACGAATAATATTGAAAAGGCGACGTGCCGGGAGCGTGGTCGCGCCCTCCTTTTCCACCTCAGCTTCGAAGCTGCCCCGCACACCCACATCGAGATCGGTGGTGGTGAGATAAACTTCGTTGCCGTTTGCCTGTAGTAAAACATTGGAAAGGATTGGAAGAGTCGTGCGCGTGCTAACTACGTTTTGGACCTGTTGCAGGCCCTCAAGCAGCTTTTCTTTCGTGACATTGAATTTCATGATGGAAAGGAGCGCCTAAGATGTAAGGCTTTCAATTTTGTTCGGCAACCGTAAAGTCGTAAGCGCTAAGATCGACAACATCGGTATGGGCGGTTCGCCCGAACCGCCTGGGTGATTGAGGATCAATCGCCGCTACCTCTGCAACGAGCTGTCGATGAAGGAAATCGTCTGGCGAAGATTGTCCTGCTCGCCCATGCGTTTCTTCACCAGCTTGCAGGCGTGCAGGACGGTGCCGTGGTCGCGTCCGCCAAATGCCTCCCCGATTTCATTGAGCGATGCCTTGGTAAGCTCGCGCGCCAGATACATTGCGACCTGCCGCGGAAACGCGATGCTGGCTGGGCGCCGTTTGCTCGTCATATCGGCAACTCGGACATCGAAGTGTTCGGCCACGCGCCGCTGGATTTGTTCGATCGTAATGGAATGCCGTCCCTCTTCCTGCAAAATATCTTTCAGCAGATGCTCGACGACTTCCTGTGTGAGCTCTTTTCCGCTGAGCGACGCAAAGGAGGCGACGCGCATGAGCGCGCCCTCGAGGCGACGCACGTTCGAGCGAATGCGGTTGGCGATAAACTCGAAAACCTCATCCTGGAGCTTGATCTGCAACGTGCGCGCTTTTTTGCGCAAGATCGCCATGCGCGTCTCAATGTCCGGCGGCTGAAGTTCAGCGGTAAGTCCCCACTCGAAGCGAGAAACCAACCGGTGCTCCAGGTTGGCGATCTCCGAAGCAGGCCGGTCGCTGGAAAGCACGATCTGTTTATGTCCGTCGAAAAGGGTGTTGAACGTGTGAAAAAATTCCTCCTGGGAACGTTCCTTGCCCCCGAGAAATTGGATGTCGTCGATTAAAAGGACGTCGGCCTGGCGGTAACGCTTTCGGAATTTGACCAGGGTACTATGCTGGATCGCGTCGATGAACTCGTTGATGAACAGTTCGCTGGAGAGATACATTACCTTGGTATTCTTCTTCTTCGTCCAAACGTATTGGCCAATGGCCTGCATCAGATGCGTCTTGCCGAGACCGACGCCGCCGTACATGAATAGCGGATTGTAAGTCCGCGCCGGCGTCTGTGCGACCGCTAGACTGGCGGCGTGCGCAATCTCGTTGTTCGGGCCGACTACAAACGATTCGAACGTGTTTCGCGGATTGAGCCCGGCTACGCTCGTCGCCTTACTGTCGCGCCGTGACTCTGGTAGAAACTCTTGCAGCGTCGCTGCATCCTCCACCGGTATTTGCACTGCAGGTTCGCCGGACGGGGAGGAAAAGTTTATGCCGCGCGGCCCCCCCAAGGTCATGATAATGGCGTTCTGCAAGGCGGCCATGTAATTACTCTCGATCCAAAACTGATAGATGTTATTGGGAACGCAGAAGGTGAGCGATTTATCACTGGCCTCAACCAATTCAACGGCGGAAAACCAGCGTTTGAATGAATCGGCACTCACCTGCGACTTTAACGTGGCGGACAATCGCTGCCACAGCTGAGTACATTTCTTGTCCATCGCGACTTGTTAACAGCGTTACACAATCGTCACAAAGGCTGATACCGGGGAAAATCGAGCGGCGAAGCGGAAGTGATGCTCGGTTGTTGCCCCGCCTGATTCGCACGGAAATTGCCGGGAAAATTTACTGAAAGTGTCGAAACACGAGGGGGAAATGCTTTCTTCGCCGTTCAGGACCCGCCGGATTTCGGCGAGATCGACGTCTGAGTCCCGTCTTTTCTCTGGAGGGGTTGAGGGATCGTTCATTCTGGGTGCTACAGTTTCGTAGGAAATGTTCACATCTTATTCACATCGACTCCCTTTTCCCCCTGCCAGCGGGCTGGAGATTAGAAACGTGCGACGAGATCGACAAGAAAAAAACTGAATTTTATTTTTCGTCGCACAAAAAAAAATCTTGACTGAAAAATCAAAATGACAGTGTCCCAAGAAAGCAAAACTGACTCTCCTTACGGAGTTGACCGAATTGACGCGCACGCGCATTTTTGCCGCCTTTAGAGTGCCTAAGGGGGGAGGCTCCATAGGTGAAAATGGATGCAACGCGAACTGAAATGATGAATCCAAAGCGAATTGCGCCAATTTCAACGAGTGCCGAGCAATGAGCAGAATTCTTCCAACTGGGTTGGTCGCTTTCTGTCTCGCTGTGTCATCCGCCCGTGCTGCCGAAGAGCTGTTGCCGCCGTTTGGCTTTCGTTGGAACGACTCCATGGCGCGGGTGGATGCGGTGTTGCATGGCGCAAAAGCGAAAATCGTGTCGCGGGAAAAAAAGGACAACCGAGAGGTCTGGACAGTGGAAGGCCTCGTTCACCCTGGATTGAGGCGCACCCTCTTTAATTTCAAGGCGAGGGCGCTCCTCGGAGTGGAGCTGCAATACGAATATCCAGACTGGACAATCGAACGTTACAACCAGCGGATGGGTGAAATTCGCAAGTACTTCGACGAGAAGTACGGCACAGGAAAACTAGTTTCGCGTTCGCGTGATACCGACACGGACGTCATCCAGACCCTGGTTGGCTATCAATGGATGGTCGGCGGAACAATGCTCGAACTTTTTTATTTCTCAGCCCAACACGACACCCTCGTTTATCGGACAATCACGGTCGATTACAAAGCGCTTTGAGTCGCGTGTACTTGCCGGTTTCTACGCCCTCGGCGCGTTTCCTTTTGCATCCGCTTCAGGCGGCTCGACAAAGCAGCTTTTGCCGCTGAATTCATCCGATCAATAAAAAGAATTCCGTTCAGATGATCGACCTCATGTTGGATCGCGCGCCCGAGCAATCCGCTCGCTTCGATCTCTATCTCGCTCCAGTCCAAGGTTCTCGCTCGCGCGAATACTGATTTTGGGCGCTCGATTTCGCCGGTAAGTTCCGGAAAACTCAAGCAGGCTTCCGTTGCAAGCTCCGTTTCCCCGGCCAACTTGAGCTCCGGATTAATCAAGACGAGCGGCATGGCTGCCTTTGGATCGACATCTTCTCCGTTCAACTTCATCGTGCTCGGCCGATCCTCGACCTGCGAGACGTCGAGGACGGTGAGTTGAAGCGCTTCGCCGACTTGTTGCGCGGCTAGTCCCACACCATTCGCAGCGTGCATCGTCTCGATCATGTTCTGTGTGAGCTCGCGAATTCGTTCATCGATTTTTTCGAGGCGTTTGCCTCTCATTCGCAGGATCGGGTCGCCGTATTGCAAGATCGGCAATTTCATTTCTCTTCCCGCGTGAAGGCAGGCAAATTTCTGACGCCCGCCAGCTTTAACGCATCCATCACTTTAATGATCGCGCCAAAGGAAGCCTTTTTATCCGCTTGGAGCGCGAGTGTGGATCTACGCGCCTCCGGTAAACCGTGCACCGCCGCCTCCAATTCATCCACGCCGATGGCTCGTCCGTCCAATTTGATCTCGTCGCTTTGATCGACGCTTACGATTGCGTGCTCGAGTTCAGCCGGAAGCTTCTTCGCCGTTTTGGATTCTGGCAGATTAATCTGAACCTCCGGTTGGTCTTTTTTAAACGTCGTCGAAACGACAAAGAAAATTAGAAGGATGATCAGAATATCGACCAACGAAACGATAATGATGGTGGGCGCTCTGCGCTTGCGGACAATGAAGTTCATAGCGTAGGCTGCACCGCACGTTTCACACGACTGGCGTCGGCGTCGGCGCCGATTCCAGCGGTGGAGATTTAGTCGGCATCACTTCGCGGGAGGAGCGCCCATAGTAGCATTTGCTGATCAACTCGACGACAAGCGTTTCCATTTCCACCGACATCACTTCCACCTTTTTCGAGAAATAACTGAAGGCGATCAAAGTCGGCACCGCGATTGAAAGTCCGAACACGGTTGCATTCAGCGCTTCGGAAATGCCGAGCGCGATCTGACGCGTATCCGATGCGCCCGAGCTCAAGCCAAGATTCGAAAAAACGTGCACCAAGCCGGAAACCGCGCCGATCAAACCGAGAAGTGGGGCGATCCCGGTGATCACTTCGAGGACGATGAGGCCCTTCTCCAGCCGCACCATTTCGTGACGCGCGCGTGTTTCCACCACTTCCACGTTCTCCGAACGCGGCCCGCGCAAATGCTGGAGGGCAACGCGCGCGATTCGAGCGAGTGAGGACTGGTCGTAGCTGACGATTCGCATCAATCGTTCCGGGCTCGCCCCGGGCACGAGCCGTTCGATTTCGCTTTCAATCGCAAGCGGCATCACATTTTTTTCTCGCAAAGCGATGCCGCGCAAAATGATCGTCGTCACCGAAACGATCGAACATGCGAGCAGAGGCCACATAAAGAGCCCGCCCTTGACGAAAAAGCTCATGATTGTCTGCACCGTTCCCGGGGTTTCGGCGATTATCCAGGTGGCAATCATCAATTGGGATAGATAGTAAAGCTAAATCCGTCGACTTGCAGCCCTTCGGACGGCAAAGTATCGGCCACATCGTCAGGAATTGGCGGAAGTTGCGCTTCTAGCACCGATTGCAAACAAATATTGGCAAAGGACTCGTTCGATGTGTTCTCAGTAATCTTGAGATTTTTCACGCGCCCGCTCCGGTCAACATCAAATCGAAGCTGCAGAGTGCCGATGCTGATTAAGTCGCGCTTCTGATCCACGAAAGTATACCAGCGCGATCCAATTGAATCCTTCAGTATTTTTTCGTAACGCCCGAGCGGAGTCCCTAACGCATTGACCGAAGAAATCCCTCGATTGTTGATGTTCCCGGAGATGCGCGTTCGATCCTTTAGAGGACGATACGCGGATCGCACCTTCGCCGGTGTAGGCATAACGGACGATTGGACCGCCGGAGTGGGTCGTGCAGTTAACATCGCAAATTGCTCGCTTGCAGTCATAGGAGGTGGCTGCGGTGTTTGTTGCGGCGTTTCCAAAGGTTTTGCCTTTTCTTGTGGCGCCATACTGGGCTGCGGGATTGCCCCTTTAATTTCCGGTGTATATGCATGTGTTTCTAAATCAACAGAGGGTCGCTCTTTACCTTGTTGCGACGGCAATGGCGCTTCCCCCGTGGCGGGAAGTTCGCTTGCTGCAATCGAATTGGCATTTGATTCAAATGTTTTCTCCTTCGGCGGCTCTACCGATTGCTTCGACTCGTCCGTCTCCATAAAGGCGGAATTCTTCGGTACAAGGGGCGCCGGGGGGAGATCAACAAGCGTCAATTGAGCCGGCTTTTCCTCAACCGGAAATGCTGGCGAGAAAGCCCCTCCCAACGCAGCCAGGGTGTAAGCAACCACCAGGTGAATGAAAAGCGCCGCCAGCAGGGCCCACAAAACTTTTCGAGCTTCTTGCTTGCGATCGATCGTTCTGTCGCCCGGCTGGGCGAACATGATCTCGGCCGTCGTCATGAAAGCGGTCTTTGAATGATGAAAAAAGGTTGGCGGCTCAGGCTTCCTCGCTGAGCGAACGGAACACTATCTCACCCGGTGGCCGCTGACAAATTGCCGAGCCTTGGGGGAACGCAGTCGCCGCGGCGACTCGTGTATCACTTCTTGGCCGCTGCGGCGCGGGGCGCCCGCGCTTTCGCGTTTTTGATCATTCGGGCATGATGAAACAAATACTGCTGTGCGTAGCCGCCATGTTCGCCAAAATAGGTCTCAGAAAACGTGCGAAGTTGCTCCGGCGAAATCGTTTTGTTTCGCGGGAAATATTGTTGTCGCAAAACGCGCTCGATCCAGACATCGATTGGAAAAGCGCGCCGACGTTCGTAGGCAAAAAGCATGACACAATTCGCGACCTTCGCGCCCACGCCTGGCAATGCACAGAGCTTTTCTCGAAGATCGGGATCGGGAAGCGCCGACCACGCTTCCAGATCAGCCGCGCCTGAACCGACGAGCCGGGCTGTCGCCAGCAGGTTCCTGGCGCGGTACCCGAGCGCGCATTCGCGCAATTCTTCCTCGGAACTTTGGGCAAGCTCCTGCGGCCGAGGAAATGCATAGACCACGCGCTTGATTGAGTCGCCTCCCGGCTCATCAACCCTCGCCGGCCTGCCCGTCCCTGCCGCTCGGTTCCCGCCAGCTCCATTCTCGATCGTGCGCACGACGCCAAAACGCTTGCGTAGGGCTTGCGAGATTTGCCGGATGTGCGCGATTTGTTTCATCGACGAACAAATGAACGTCGCTAGACATTCCCATCTCGGTTGGCGAATGATTCGCAGTCCGCGACAGGAGCCGAGCGCCGCCTTTATCACCGGATCATCCGGAAACGAGGCGCAAATTTCGGCGAGCGGATGGTCAAGCGCGAAATAATTACGGACCAATTCCTCTGGGCCGCGACTTTCACGCAAGATTTCGCCGGCTTGTTCTACATAGATAGCGCGCTCGCCAATTGTTCCGATAAATCCACCATCGACCTTTTCCCAGTGAAAGACCTGGCCGGAGTCGAGGGTCATCGCGAGATCGAAATCCGGGGCGGCGATCTCTCTCAATTCCATCAACGATTCTATAGCCACAAGTTACCACGGGAAAATGACGAAAAACGCTCGAGCGCTCGAACGTCGACCACCCGTTCCGGCTTCGTCCTTCGACATTTCGTGCTTCGTCATTCATTGAAATCTTTGGCAAAGAAAATCCTCTTTGCGCTTGCGCGATTCTCTGTCACCTAAGATCGGCATGGACGCTCGGCTCGGCATCGATAGCGCCGTTCTCCTTCTTTATTTCGTCCTCATCATCTCGATCGGCCTCTACATGGGCCGGAAAGAAGAAAATCTGAAGGATTTCGCCCTCGGTGGGCGGCGCATTCCATGGTGGGCGGTGCTCGCTTCCATCATCGCAGCCGAAACAAGCGCGGGCACTTTTTTTGGAACACCTGGCGAAGGCTTCGCTCTCCGCAACTACACCTACTTGCAGCTAGCGATCGGCACCATTCTCGCGCGCATTCTCGTCAGCTATATTTTCATCAAACCGTATTACGATTACAAAGTTTATTCGATCTATGAATATCTGACCGCGCGCTTTGGCGTGCCGACGAAAAATGCCGCATCGGCCGTGTTCATGATTACGCGATTGCTCGCCTCCGGGGCACGACTCTACGTCGCCGCTATTGCGCTAGCTCTCGCCTACGAAATGATCAGCGGCAGCCGGCCGAATCAAACGCAAACTCTTTGGATTTACGTCGGCGCCACAATCGCGATCGTCGTTCTCACCGCCATTTACACGACGCTGGGCGGAATCAAAGCAGTCATCTGGACCGATTTGATTCAAGCTTCGATCATGATTGGCAGCGCGCTGATTGCGCTCGGCCTGCTTTACTCCGCGATCCCAGGCGGCTGGCACGAAATCGTTGCGCGCCACGGCGGATTCGGCGTTTCCGATTTTCTAAGCACGGGGCTCGATCCGGCAAAAACAGGCTGGGAAAAATGGAAAGGGATGTTTGAGATTGAGTACACGATTTTTGCCGGATTGATTGGATCGACATTCATCACCATGGCTACGCATGGGACCGATCAGGACATGGTGCAGCGAATGTTGACCGCGCCCGATATTCGCCGGAGCCGGCGTTCTCTCATGCTTTCCGGGCTCGCCGACATCCCGATCGTGCTCACGTTTCTGAGTATCGGTCTGCTACTCTGGACCTATTACCAGGCGCATCCCGATCCTACTCTGCCCAAAACGCCTAACGAAACGTTCTGCCATTTCATCCTTTACGAAATGCCAGTCGGCCTGCGCGGCCTCTTGATTGCAGGAATTTTCGCCACGGCGATGGGCTCACTCAGCACCGCCTTGAACGCGCTGGCCACCAGCTTTACTCGCGATTGGTACGAAACTTACGTTAATCGCAACGCCACGAGCGAGCAGAGCCTGCGAGCCGTTCGCTGGGCCACGGCTTGGTTCGCCATTCTCATGATCGTTGTAGCGTCGACAACGTCGTACTTGGTCATCGTGCATCCTAATGTGCGTATTATCCCGATCGTCCTCGGCATCTTCGGATACACTTATGGCTCGCTCCTCGGCGTTTTTCTTTGCGGAATATTCACCAGGAGACGCGGCAATAATTTTGGCAACGTCCTCGCCATGATCGTCGGCTTCATCGTGGTCGCAATTCTGAGCGGATTGCCTAACAATATCGCGGGGCTTTTCGGAGCGACTGCTTATACGCAGCCGAGCTGGCTCCCGGTAATGGAATTCCCCTGGTGGATTTGCTTCGGAACAATCGTCACGTTTTCTGTGGCGATTCTATTCCGGACAAAGAATGATGAATTCACACAATTATGAAGAGACGTGACCTAATAAAGGCGCTCGGTGCCGTGGCGTTATCGGGTTCGATCGGTGCGCGGGGCGTCCATGCGCAGCCGGCCACACCGACCTCCAAATCGCCGGAGAGCGACGTTCCGAAGGGATCGCTTCCAAAAGTTGTGGCTGGCATCGCCTTTGTAGATTCAAAGATTGCGACAGAAGCAACCAAACTCGCGCAAGAGGCATCGCCGCCATTCTTATTTAATCATGCAGCCCGAACGTTTCTTTTCGGTGCACTTACCGGGAAAGCATCGGGGCTCAAAGTGGACCACGAACTCCTCTATATCGCATGCATCCTGCATGACATTGGCCTAACCGAACAATTCGTTGGCGATTTGCCATTTGAAATCCAAGGCGCACAAGCCGCCAGTCGATTTTTAGAAGGGCACGGACTAGCGAAGGATAAATCCGCAGTCGTGTGGGACGGAATTGCGATGCACGCCTCGGCAATTGGAGAATTCAAGCAACCAGAAATTGCCCTGGTTGGCGCTGGAGCCGGGGCGGATGTCGTGGGTCCCGATTTCTCGGTGATCAAAAAAGCGGACGTGAACGAGGTCGTGCGGGCCTTCCCGCGCCTCAAATTCAAGGACGAATTCGTCAAGACGTGCGCCAGCGTGGTGCGGCAGCATCCGCGTGGGGCATCGCGCGGTTTCATGCGCGACATCGGCGAGAGATATGTTCCTGACTTTCATCCACCGAACATTTGCGATGCAATCACGCAAGCGCCGTTCGACGAATGAGTCGTCCGGAAACTAAGGACGCGACCCGTCATGTTTTTCATGGCGATTTTGTTTCGGACTGCATGCGAGCATCATCGAGGTGTGGCTTAGCGGCGATATCGAAACAGGAATTGACCGGCCCGGCATTACTGATTACTTGAGGCCTCAACAGCAATCTTTTCACGCAACCCTATGCCCCACATCGTGACCGACAAATGCACCGGATGCAAGTTCACCGACTGTGTGGAGGTGTGTCCCGTCGCCTGTTTCTACGAACTGGACAACCAGGTCGTGATTCACCCGGAGGATTGCATTGATTGCATGGCGTGTGTGGACGTCTGCCCGGTGCACGCCATCTACGAGGAGAACGACCTTCCGGCTGAATTCGTGGCAAATGTCGAGTTCAACGCGGTTCAGTCCAGGCAGCTGAAGGACTCGGGCACGGAAGCAATCACAGCCCGCAAGGATCCCCTGCCGACTGCAGCGGAGCGAAAAAAGGCGTTGGGCTATTGAGCGACCGCATCTTGATTCATTTGGGAGGTGACGGCGCACGTGCACTCAGTTTCTCCTCGCCGCGAAGGTTGACTCCCAAGTCGCGCAACTGTTTTGGATCAACATGCGACGGTGACTGCGTCATCAAATCGAGGCCGCGATTGTTTTTCGGGAACGCCATCACGTCACGGATCGTATCTTCGCCACAAACGAGCATGACGAGCCGATCGAGCCCAAGCGCGATGCCGCCATGCGGCGGCGCGCCGAGGCGCAGTGCGCGCAGCAAATGGCCAAAGAGAGATTGTCGATCTTCGGACCGGATGCCAAGCGCTTCGAACATTTTCTCCTGCAATTCCGGCTCATGAATACGCATGCTGCCCCCGCCAATCTCGACACCGTTGAGAACGGCGTCGTAGGCTTCAGCGCGAATTTCACCAAACTTCTTCGCATCGAATAGCGGGATATCTGCTGCTTTCGGCCGGGTGAACGGATGATGCACAGCGTTCCATTTGTTCTCTTCCGCGCTCCATTGCATGAGGGGGAAGTCTGTGACCCAAAGGAAATCCCAGATTTCCGACTCCGGCAATAGTTTTTGAATTTCAGCCACCCGCAGTCGGATACGACCGAGGACTTCGCAGGCGATCTCCCATTTGTCCGCGCCGAACAAAATCAAATCGCCCTCCTCGATCTTCAGTTTCGATTGCAACGCGGCCTTCTCCGCATCGCTGAAGAATTTTACGATGGGCGATTTCCATTCGCCATTCTCGATCTTGATGAAAGCGAGGCCCTTCGCGCCAAAGACCTTCGCTGTTTCAGTCAGTTCCTCGATTTGTCCTGTCGTGATTTCGGCAAAGCCTTTCGCGTTGATCGCCTTTACGACGCCGCCGGAATCGAGCGCACCCCGGAAAACTTTGAAACCACTCTCGCGAAAATCGTCGCTAAGATCGACAAGTTGTAGGCCGAAGCGGCGATCCGGTTTGTCGCTGCCGTAGCGATTGATCGCCTCAAAATAGCTGAGGCGGTCGAACGGCGTTTTGATTTCGATATCGCGAGCGGTCCTGAAGATCGCCCCAAGCATTCCTTCAGTGACCGCGAAAATGTCATCCGACGTGACGAACGACGCTTCGATATCTATTTGAGTGAACTCCGGCTGCCTGTCCGCGCGCAAGTCTTCGTCGCGAAAACATCGCGCGATTTGAAAATATTTTTCTACGCCCGCTACCATGAGCAGCTGCTTGTATTGTTGTGGCGCTTGCGGCAATGCATAAAACTTGCCGGGCGTTAACCGGCTCGGAACTAAAAAGTCGCGCGCCCCTTCCGGTGTGCTCTTCGACAAGATCGGCGTCTCCACTTCGACGTAACCCTGGCTGTCGAGGTAATCGCGCGTTGCCTTGGCCACGCGGTGCCGCAGGCGCAAGTTTCGCGCGAGCTGCGGACGCCGCAGATCGTAATAGCGATAGGTCATCCGCAGATCTTCATTATGAATCTCCGCGTCGATCGGGAATGGCAAGGCGTCCGCCCGATTCAGAATTTGGAGACGATTCGGAATAACTTCAATGTCGCCGGTTGCCAGTTTGGGGTTTTCCGTTCCGGGCACGCGCGCCGCAATCCGACCCGAGACTTCAATCACGTCTTCGCTGCCCAAGCTACGCGCTTCGCTGGCGACTTCTGCATTCTCCTCCGGACGGAAAACCACCTGCGTAAGCCCCTCGCGGTCGCGGAGATCGACGAAAATGACGCCCCCATGATTGCGCGAAACATGCACCCACCCGGCAAGCATGACTTGCTTGCCGATATCAGTTTTGCGCAATGAATTGCAATCGTGCGTGCGGTACATCGATCTCCGAGAAGTAGTGTGTCATTCTGGGCGAAGCGAAAAATCACGCAAGCGATTAGGTAGGGACGGCTCTCCGAGCCGTCCGACTTGGTGCCGAAGAGAATTCGACGGACATCGGACGTGCGTGCCTACCTGAGCAATGAATCGATCCGCGTGAAAAGATCACCGTGCGCGACCAGCTGTTGTTCGGCATGCGCGAGGTCTTTGATCGCGACCTGAGGCCATTCGTCGCCAAACAAAATGGCAAGTCGCGCGCCGAGTTGCTCGGCGGTTTGAAATTGCTTAGCGACTTTCTCGGCTGCGAGTGGGTAATCGACGCGGTAACCGCGATCTCTAATTTGCTGGACATGCGCGAGCGCATCCGGACGGCGTTCCTCTTTAGCGATCACAATGTAGATGTCGATCTTGTGCTCGGCCGCGATTGCTTGCTGCATCCTCTCTCGCGCCCCTTTGTGGTCGCGAATCAATTCACCCAGAACAACGTCGCCCATGGCGAAACCGAGCGCGGGCATCGAAACTGCGCCGTCGCTGAGTTGCGAGATCAGAT
>Ga0209801_1000910_pt1 | contig 18944 bp, 21 predicted proteins | sample GraSoiAngelo_127_FD_185884 | JGI IMG/M metagenome (GOLD analysis project Ga0209801, IMG submission 185884) | Grasslands soil microbial communities from the Angelo Coastal Reserve, California, USA - 14_0927_09_40cm (SPAdes) (version 2) | ecosystem: Environmental > Terrestrial > Soil > Grasslands ... | reverse complement strand
GAGGACGATGACGCCGCCCGCGAGGACGTGATCCTCATAGGGCTGCACATAGCGCGCGCGGACTCCGACGAGCGAGCGCGTGTTGATCGAGAGCTTCGCCGGCGACGGAGACGCGAGGACGATCTGCTTCGCCCACTGGAGGAATCCCGTCGCAAGCTCGAATCCTGAGTTCTCTTTGCCAACGATGAAGACGCGCCGGCCCGCATAGGTCTCCGCAGGACGCGTCTCGGCGTAATGCGGGACGTCCTCGATACCGGGCATCTGCGGACGCCACGGCTCGGCCACACCCACAGCGAAGATCGGGACCTGGCAGCGGTACTCGCCGTCGCTCGTCTCGAGGACCCAGCGATCGCCGTCGCGCCGGGTTCCGGTCCAGCGGCAGCCGTAGCGGACGGCGACACCGGTGCGCTCGGCGAACGCTTCGAGGTTACGTTGCATCTCGGGGCGCGAGGGGTAGTACGAAGTGCCGTCCATCATCGAGCACATGAGTGCGCGGCACGCCTTCTCTTCGGGAAGCAGGCTGTTCCAGTCGTAGCGCTCGTACTCGCGCGTGCCCTGCTCGAACGGGGCATACGGCTTGGTCCAAGAGAGCAGGCGCTGGAAGAACGGCCACTTGCGGAACATGCCGCCGGCGTTCTCGTCGGCCGAGATCGCGGCATGCTTCACGCCGAGTCGCGAGAGCGAGTAGCTGATCTGCAGGCCGCCGGGTCCGCTGCCGACGAGAACGACCGGATAGTCGCCGGGTGGATGCGGTCGCTCCGTCAGCCGCCCCTCCGCGTCGCGTTCGCGAGCTTGCGGGCTTCCGCCACGAGGATGCGGTAGCAGACGCGTGGGTTCGTCTGCAGGAATTCCTTCAAGAGCTCGCCGGGCAGGACGAGACAACGGAGTGGCCGCGCCGCGATGATGTCCGCCACCGGGGCCTCACCCAGAAGGACGGAGATCTCCCCGAAGAACTCGCCGCGCCCGAGCGTATTCACGCGTTTACCACCCGCGATCACCGCGGCCTCGCCGTCGAGGATGATGTAAAAGGCCGAGCCGGAGAGGCCCTCGCGGAGAACTCGCTCGTCCTGAGCGAAGTAGCGCTCCTCGAGCGTGTGGGCGATCCGCTCGACCTCGGGGCGGGAGAGATCGGCGAAGATCGCGAGGCCGGCGAGCGTTTCGCTGATGTCGTCGGCCGCCGAGCGCATCGCTGTTGTCTATAGGCTCGCCCGCGTCTTGGCAAACGGCAGATAGCGCAGAATCAAAGCAGGATGAGTGCGGGGAGGGGGTTGCCGGCCGGCACCCTGACATTCCTATTCACCGACATCGAGGGCTCGACCAAGCTCCAGACCGAGCTCGGCACCGACCGCTACCAGGATGTCCTCGAGACGCACACGCGCATCCTCCGCGACGCTTTCAAAGACGGCGGCGTCGAGATCCGCGTCGAGGGGGATGCGCTCTTTGTGGTCTTCCCGGTCGCGGCGAAGGCCGTCCGGGCGACCGCCGCGGCGCAGCGCGCACTTGCCGCCGCGACCTTTCCTCACGGCGCGACTGTCCGCGTGCGCATGGGCATGCACACCGGCGAGGGCCGCCCCGCGACAGCCGATGCGGGTGCCGACTACGTCGGCATAGACGTGAACCGCGCGGCACGCGTCGCCGCCGCGGGCCACGGCGGTCAGGTGCTGTTGACCGACGCGACCGCCACCCTGGCGCGTCCGGATCTTGGCGACGGCGTGTCGATCCGCGATCTCGGCGAATTCCGGCTGAAAGATCTCGCTACGCCTGAGCACCTCTTCCAGCTCGTGATCACCGGGTGCGTTCCCGACTTTCCGCCGCTTCGGACACTCGATCGCGCCGCGACGTTCCTGCCGGCGCAGCCGTCGAGCTTCATCGGCCGCGAGCGCGAGATCGCCGAAGGTCAGCGACTCCTCGAGAAGGCGCGACTCGTCACGCTCACCGGGCCCGGAGGGACGGGAAAGACCCGACTCTCGCTGCGCATCGCCGAGGAGGCGGCGAATGGATTCGGCGATGGCACGTTCTTCGTCCCGCTTGCGCCGATAACCGACCCCGAGCTCGTGCCATCGACCATCGCGCACTCGCTCGGTGTTCAGGTCTCGGGCTCCGAGGCTCCACTTACGCGCGTAATCGATCACGTTCGCGGCAAACAGATGCTCCTCGTGCTTGACAACTTCGAGCAGATCCTCGGCGCCGCGACCGTCGTGGGTCAGCTTCTAGGCGCGAGTCCGGTGCTGAAGGTCATCGCATCGAGCAGGGCGCCGCTTCGCATCGCCGGCGAGCAGGAGTTTCCGGTGCCGCCGCTGGATCTCCCAGACCCCGAACGCCTCCCAGCGCTCGAGGTCCTCGCGCAATCCGACGCCGTCCGGCTCTTCGTGGAGCGCGCGATGGCGGTGCGGCCCGACTTCCGCGTCACTCCGGAGAACGCCGCACCCATCGCCGAGATCGTCTACCGGCTGGACGGCCTCCCACTCGCGATTGAGCTCGCGGCGGCTCGCGTGAAGGTCCTCACGCCGCAGGCGATGCTGCCGAAGCTACGGCAGGGGTTGGACGTTCTCGCCTCGACCGCCCGGGATCTCCCCGAACGCCAGCGGACGCTCCGCGGCGCCATCGAGTGGAGCTGGAATCTCCTCGAGGTACCTGAGCGTCGGCTCTTCGCGCGGCTCGGCGTCTTCGTCTCCGGGGGGATGCTTCCGCAGATCGAGGCGGTCGGCTGTCCTGGGGGCGAGCTCGGGCGCGACATCCTCGAGGTCCTGAGCGCGCTCGTCGAGCAGAGCTTGGTGCGCCAGTCGGAAGTCGGAGGCGAGCCTCGCTTCCGCATGCTGGTGACGATCGGCGAGTTCGCGCTCGAAAAGCTCGCGGAGAGTGGCGAGCGCGACGAGATCGCGGAGCGGCACGCCCTCGCATACCTGGCCCTGGCCGAGGAAGCGCGGACGCATCTTCAAGGCGAGGGCCAGAAGAGGTGGCTCGACCTCCTCGAGGCCGACCACGACAACATACGCGCAGCGCTTGATTGGGCCATCGGCCGTGGACGTGCCGAGCACGCATCGCGGATGACGTTCGCGCTGTGGCGCTTCTGGCAGGTGCGCGGCCATCTCACCGAGGCGGCGCAGTGGTGCGACCGCGTCCTCGCTTTAGGGTTCGAGAACGTACCGCCGCTCGTACGTATGCGAGCGTACGAGGCTGCGGGCGGCATCGCGTACTGGCGCGGCGACATTCCGAAAGGACTCGACACGTATGCGAAGGCGCTCGAGCTCGCCGATGCGCACGGTGATCTCGAAGACCAGGCGAACGCTGCGTACAACCTCGCATTTATCTACGGCGTCCCGCTGCGCGACAACGACCGTGCGCTGAGGCTCCTCGATACCGCCCGCGAGAAGTGGAAGCGTGTCGGGAACGCCGCCGGCCTCGGCCGCGCGAGCTGGGGTGTGGCGACGTTCCTTCAGCTGGGCCGACGCGGAGAGATCGACCCGAGTGTCTTAGAGCGTGCGCTCGCGGCCGCCAGCGAAGCGCTCGCCGTGCACCGCGCGGGCACGAACCGCTTCGACCTTGCCTGGTCGTTGCACCTGACCGGGATGATCCACTTGAAGATGAGCCAGTTCGCGAAGGCGAGCGCCGACTTCCGCGAGGCCGCCTCGATCTTCGAGGCGGACAACGACCTGACCGGCCTCGGCATCATCGCGAGCGACTCCGCGGAGCTGGCGGGAGCGCAGGGACAGCGCGAGAAGCAGGCCACACTCATCGGACTCGCGTACGCGATCTCGCGCCGCGCCGGCACCGGGCTCCTTGGTGATATCTCGCGCCAGGACGCCCGTACGAAACCGGAGGACCTCGCACCGGAGTTGCGGCCAGCATTCGAGCGCGGCGGCGCGATGGACCTCACCGCGGGCATCGCGTACGCACTCGAGGACTCGGCCGCTACGACACCTCGGTCGACCTGAGGCTCGGAGTGGCGCCCGCGAGCACCGCGGCGACGATCGCCGCGACCGGCAACGCCAGCGCGGCACTGGCGATGAATGGCAGGAGCGGATCGGCCTCGTAGAGAAAACCGGCGACCGTACCTCCCGCTCCGAATCCGAGCGCGAACGCGACCTGATACGTCGCGTAGCCCTGCGCCGCGCGCGCCGGCGGAATGATGCGCTCCACGGCGGAGGCGACGACCGGGTTCGCCGCCTGCGTCGCCCCGAGGAGGAGCGCCGCGATCCCGACAAGCGGCTCCGCCCTCCCCGAAAGTGCCATGAGCACGCTGGCCGCGGCCATCATGCCCGCGGCACCGAGCAGGGCCGGCACAGCGCCGAACGCGTCCGCGAACCGGCCTGCGGCCACCGCGAGTCCGGCGGCCCCGACCGACACGAGGCCGAGATAGATACCGAGGCGATCGAGCGGGATCGCGGCGACCTCGCGCAGGTACACCGGAAGGAACGCCAGCGACACGATCGAGAGCATCGCCGCGAACGGCGTGATCGCCAGAAGAATCCAAAATGCGCGCGGTGGCCGGAAGGGTCCGCGTTCGACGTGGGGTGGGATCGATCGCAAACCGAATGTCAGGGCGGCCGACCCGGCGAGTAGGGCGGCCGCGATCGCGATGGCCGCGCGGAAACCGACCGATGCCGCGAGCACCCCGGCGATCGGGGCACCGATGATGTTTCCGGCGAAGTACGCGCCGAGCACGATTCCGAGCGCGCGACCAAGCTCGCTGCGCGGTGTGGTCGACGTGACGTACGCGATGATGAGCGGCAACCCCGCGGTCCCGGACCAGTAGAGTGCCGATCCGACGAACGCGCCGTGCCAGTCCGTGAGCGGCACGAATGTCGCGACACCAAGCGCTGCGCAGAGCCACGCCGCGGTGATGACGGGCTTCCGACCGATGCGATCGGCGAGATATCCGGCGGGCAGGAAGCAGAGAACGGCGACCAGATTTCCGGCTCCGAAGACAATCCCGATCTCCTGCGCGCTCGCGCCGAGCTCCCGGAGATACAGCGGCCAGACCGCTGACAGAAGCCCGAACCCGCATCCGAACAGCACCTGTGCTCCGCTGAGGAGCCAGATGTCGCGCGAAAGCTTCAGCTGCGGCCTTTCACGATCCCGCGCGCGCGCCGCTCCTCGAACTCACTGCGCGCTTTGCGGAGGACATCGGGTTCGGCCAGCACGTCGATTGCGGTGAGCGCGAGCGCCTTCGCCGCGATGAGCGCGTTTTCGTGCGCCTCCTGGCCGGCGACGGCCTCGCGGAAGGCGATCGAGTGACCGGGGATCGATTCCTGCGAGATCGCGATGTATGGATGGATTGCCGGGAGGACCTGCATGACGTTCCCCATGTCGGTCGAGCCGACGCGCTCGTCGTCGCGCGCCTCGAACACTTGGACGCCAAGGGACCGCATGTGATGCGTCCACCGGTCCGCGAGGGGGGTGGAGAAGACCATGTTCTCGTACCCCGCGTTCTCGTTGACGGTCACCGTGAGCTTCGTTCCGGTCGCCTTTGCCGCGCCCTCGGCGCACGCAGTGAAACGCCGGAGCACCTCCTGCTGGTAACCGCGATCGAGAGCGCGGATGGAGAACCGCGCGGCCGCGTAGTCTGGGATCACGTTCGCCGCGCTGCCCCCGTTCGTGATAATTCCGTGCACGCGCGCATCCGGCCGCAGCTGCTGGCGCATCGCGTTCACGTTGTTGAAGAGCTGCAGCACACCATCAAGTGCGTTGATCCCGAGATCTGGCTGCGATGCCGCATGCGCGGATCGACCGCGGAACTCGACCATCACGCGGTTCGACGCGAGCGAATGCCGGCCCGCGAGCGATCGGCCGGAGGTCGGGTGGATCATCATCGCGACGTCCACGTCGTCGAAGCCGCCAGCGCGAATGAGCGCAACCTTCCCGCCGCCGCCCTCCTCCGCCGGCGTGCCGATTGCGGAGAGCTTGCCCGGGAGCTGGTCCATCACCGCGCGCACTCCGACGGATGCGGCGACGCCGATCATGGCGATGAGGTTGTGCCCGCAGGCGTGCCCGATCTCGGCGAGCGCGTCGTACTCCTGGAGGATCGCGACCGTTGGCCCGGGCGCTCGACCCTTCGCGTCGCCGCGGTACGAGGTCTCGACGTTCTTGTAGCCGCGCTGCACGGCGAATCCCGCCCCCTCGAGGAACTCGGTGATCCGGAGCGAGGCCTCGCGTTCCTCGTATGCCAGCTCCGGTTTCGCGTGAATGGCGCGCGACAGCGCGAAGAGCGCATCGCGCCGCTCATCGATCGCCTTGATCGCGCGCTGCGCGAGCGCCTTCGGGTCGCTCAAGGCGACTGGTGCCCTGCGATGAGCGCGAGGATCACGCGATCGAGCGCGCGGTCCGCTTCCTCGAAGAGGAGCGCCGCCTGTTCCGAGACGAGCCCGCGCCGGCGCGCGACGTTCGCGATCTCAGCCATGAAACGCGCGCGGAAGAAGAGGAATGCCTGAGTGCCTTCGCCAAGTGACAGTCCGTGCCGCCGCGCCTCGACCCCGTACTCGCGTCCGAGCACCTCGGCCTGTGCCATGAGCTGATCGCGCCCGGCCGCGCGCGTCGTGTCGAGATGCCCGAGCAGGAGGTCGCTCATCCGCACGCCGCGCTCGCGGAACCACCGCAGGGAGTCCTCATCGAAGCGCCCGTACCAATCCTGATCGGCGAGGTCGACGCGAACGCGCTTGCGGAACTCCGCCGAGACGCGATCCGGGGCTTCGCCGAGAGCGGAGAGCGACTGGCGCCGCGCCTGACGAGGGCGGGGCAGCATGGCGTCGATCGACGAGCGCATGAACCGACGGTGTCCGCCGGGCGTCGTGAAGACCTCGATCTTTCCGGAGTCGGCCCACCGCCGGAGCGTGTCGGGATCGACGCCGAGGATCCGGCTCGCTTCCCCCAGCGTCAGCCAGTCACCGCGCTCGAGTGTGGTTGTTTTTGAGATACCGCAAATCTAGGCGAATCTATGGCCGGTCGCCTAGGGCTGGACAAACTCTAGAGCCGAGTGGTCCGGCGGAGCACGGTTCTATGGTGCCCTCTTTAAAAGAGGCCGCAACGCGCGTATCGGCCCTTACCGGAGGCCACTCGACCGGACGATTCTATTTGCCGAGCATGACCTCATTCGGACGCGCGAAACCGGACCCTCCCTTGTCCAGGTGGTAGCGGGCTGTCTGGGCCCATTGCCGAGAAGTCGTATGACACGGAAGCCAAGCCGTTGGGCGATCTACTTCGGGACGCGTGAGCGTCTGCGAAAAACGGTCTACCTCGCAACGCATTCGTTGCGCTGGTGGTCTATGACACTGCCGGCTTGGAAGGCCCGGAAGAGACGGTGGCGCCGCCGCCACATGCGCCGTAAGCGGACCTCATCGTGAAAACCGCCCACCACCTCGCTTAGACGAAATCCACCTCGAACGTCACTGTCACGCCGCCCGCGCTTGTCGTGAAGATCGTCTTGCCGGCACTGGGCCGGTTATAAGGAAACGGCACGTTTCCGTTCACATCGACCGGCGGGAGCCAGTTCACGACGAAGGTGCGCATCCCGACTTCGTTGACGGTCTCGGTGACGCCCGCTCCAGGCGGCAGATGCCGCGCGACACAGTCGGTCGTGCTGCGCGCGCGATTCGAGAGGCACCCACTCACGCCCGGCGGGAGCGACGGATTCGGCGTCGCCGTCCACGTAGGCGTTGGTCCGACTTGTGTTTGCGGCGGCGGGATGACCGTGGCCGTTGAGGTTGGCGGTCGAGGAGTCGGCGTTGCGGGCGTCGGCGTTTTCGGAGCGAGAGTCGGCGGGGATGTCGGCGGCGGACTCGTAGGCGCGGTAGGCGACGGCGTCTGGGGCGCACTCGCCGTCGCGGCCGCGGAGGGGACCGGCGTTGTGGCGACTGCGGACGGGCTCGCGGCCTCGGCGCCCGTCGCGGCCGACGACGCCACGCCACTCGTGTCACCGCAACCGGTGACGAGGAAAACGATCGCGACGAGCCCGGCCCGCCAAGACTGGTGTGCCATTCTCGGTGAGGATGCGGGCGGAGCACGTCCGCGCGAAGTCTGCAGGTCCGTCGCAACTCGGGGCGCGGCTCTGTTCGGGGCTATCAGCCCCCGCCGCAGCCCCCGGTGGCGGTGTCGGCGAAGCCCAGGGCGGTGAAAAAGACCATGCCGAAGGCGATGAGAACGAGCTGGACCGAGACGACCAGGAGCGCCATCCGCCACACCCGGCTCGGCCGTGGCGGCTCCGCGGGTGTCTCCGGGACGGCAATGGCGTCGGTCACGATTGGAGTCTATGCCGCAAGACAAAGGCCAGAGCGACGGCTAAACGATTCGCTCGACCAGCGACACTTCAGGACGTGCAGGTGGCGCTTGTGCGGGAGGTTCCCCAAGGTCTCACTCGCGCGGAGTGGCTGCTCGCATGCGAAGCGTCGTACCCGAAGGTCTACCGCGCGCTGATCGCCTGGGTGCAAGTCCGGAGGATGCTGCGGACGCGCTTCAGGACGCGTTCGAAGATGCGCTCGGCGAGCACGGCGTCGTCGCGAAGCCGGAAGGGTGGATGTTCGTCGTCGCCTCCCGGGCCTGGAAGCGCCATCGCTGGCGGAACCGGATCTTTCGGCCACTCGCCGCGCTGCGTCACGCCGCCCACATCGCGAGCCGTGACGGCGAGATCGATCTACTCGTCGAGCTCGCCAAGCTGACCGAACGGCAGCGGGAGGTCATCGTCAGCCGCTACGTCCTCGGATTGTCCCAAGCCGAGACCGCCGAGCTTTTGCAGATCGCGCCTGGGACCGTGGCCGCCACGGCTCACCAGGCGGCCGGGCTTCTGCGCGAACGCCTTTTGGGAGGAACGAAATGATCGACGAGCACGACGCCACCTTGCAGCGGGTCTTCGACGAGCGTCTTCTTGGCGTGCTTCCTCCACCACGAGTTCCGCGTCGGCGTTCCGCAAGTCGAGTTGTGGCCGCGGGTCTGGCGGTCCTGGTCTCGGCCGGAGGCTTTGCGTTCGCCGCCGACGTCAACGGGACGGCCGACGCGGCTGGCCTCTCGTGCGCCGACGTCCTGGCGAAAGTGGAGATCTGGTTCGAAAGCGTGAAGAACGCGACCGTCGAGCAGCAGATGCAGTTCAAGCAGAAGGCGGCCGAACTCGTCGGTCAGACGTGCAACGCGAAGGGCGAGAAGGTCCCGCTCACAAACAAGCCGGTCGTCCCGGGAAGCGATCCCATGATCAAACCGGCGCCGCAGATGAGCCCGGAGTGCCTCGCGGCTCAGGAACGAGCGAAACAGATGGCCGTCGAAGCGCAGGCCGCGACGCGCGCGCAGGAGCTCGAGCTCAAGCAGCGGATCAACGAGATGCTCGGCGTCCCATGCGGCGCAAAGTGACGGACTAGGAGGCGACCCCGGCAGCGCGCTTCATCTGACCAATCGCACGGTCACGATCCTGCTTCGTGAGAAGGCGCTTGCGGATGCGGTACGCCTTGGGCGTCACCTCGAGGAGCTCGTCGTCGGCGAGGAACTCAACCGCGTCGTCGAGCGATAGCTCGCGAATGCCGTCGAGCTTCGCCGCGATGTCCGAGTTGCTGCTCCGCATGTTCGTGAGGTGCTTCTTGCGCACTACGTTCACCTCGAGGTCGCGCTCGCGGATGTGCTGGCCGACGACCATGCCCTCGTAGACGTCGACACCGGGATTCAGGAAGAGCTGACCCCGATCCTGCGCGGCGTTCAGCCCGAACGTCGTGGTCGTTCCGTCCTCGAACGCGATGAGCGAGCCGAGCTCGCGTGTCGCGATTGCCCCGGCGAGCGGGCCGTAGCCCTCGATGAGCGTGTTCATTACGCCACGTCCGCGCGTGGCGGTGAGAAACGCCTGCCGGAGCCCGAGCAACCCGCGCGTCGGGATCTTGTACACGGCGTGGACCATGCCGTCCTCGCGGTACTTCATGTCCTTCAACGTTCCGCGACGACGCCCGGCGAGCTCGACCACCGCGCCGAGCTCTTCCTGCGCGACCTCGATCTCGAGCTGCTCGTACGGCTCCTGCGTCACGCCATCGACTTCCTTGAGGATCACCTCGGGCCGCGACACCTGGAACTCGTATCCCTCGCGCCGCATCGTCTCGATGAGGATCGCCAGGTGCAGCTCGCCGCGGCCGCTGACCACGAGCGTGTCGGCGGAATCGCTGTCCGCGACGCGGAGTGCGACGTCGCGCTCGAGCTCGGCGTACAAGCGCTCGCGAAGCTTCCGGCTCGTGACGAACTTTCCCTCGCGGCCCGCGAACGGGCTGTTGTTCACGCTGAAGGTCATGCGGAGGGTCGGCTCTTCGACGCGGATCGGTGGAAGCGGCCGCGGGTCGGTCGCGTCGGCGATGGTGTCGCCGATCCCCGCCTCGACCCCGGCAATTGCGACGATGTCGCCGGCCGCGGCCTCGTCGACCTCCTCGCGCGCGAGACCGTTGAAGGTAAAGAGCTGAGTGATTTTCGCCGGCGTGAGCCCGCCGTGGTGGTCGATGCGCGCGACGGCCTGACCCTTACGGAGCGTGCCGCTCTGGAGGCGACCAACGGCGATGCGCCCGATGTAGTCGTCGTACGTCGTCGTGGTCACGAGGAGCTGCGCCGGCGCCGCGGGGTCGACGTCGGGACCCGGTATGCGGTCGATGATCGCGTCGAACAGCGGCTCGAGCGTCGTGCCGATGTGGCGGTGGTCAGCGCTCGCCGTGCCGAGGATCGCATTCGTGTACAGGGTGGGAAACTCGGCCTGCTCCTCGGTCGCGCCGAGATCGAGGAAGAGGTCGAACGTCTCGTTCAGAACATGGTTCGGGCGCGCCTGGGGCCGGTCGATCTTGTTGACCACGAGGATCGCGCGGTGGCCGCGGCGCAGCGCTTGGCGGAGGACGAATTTGGTCTGCGGCATCGGCCCGTCCACCGCGTCAACGAGCAGGAGGACGCCGTCGACCATGTTCATGATCCGCTCGACCTCGCCGCCAAAATCGGCGTGGCCGGGCGTGTCGACGATGTTGATCTTGACGCCGCGGTACATCACGGCGGTGTTCTTCGCCATGATCGTGATGCCCCGCTCGCGCTCGAGGGCGTTCGAATCCATCACCCGCTCGGCCATCTGCTGGTTCTCGCGGAAGATGTGGCTTTGCCGGAGCATCCCGTCGACGAGCGTCGTCTTGCCGTGGTCGACGTGGGCGATGATCGCGATGTTGCGGATGTCGTTGCGTTTCACATGACTAATTGTCGGGCATGGAGACAGCGCCCGAGTGAGTGTTTCGACTCGAAACGCCGTGAAACGCGAGGCCGAATGGGCCCTAAGCGGTGTTGACGACGAACGTGAAGGTGCCGGTCACGGGGCTGGTCGAGGTGTTCAGCGTCACGAGCATCCGCGAGCTGTAGATCGAGTCGCCCTCGTTCTGCGAGACGCCCGGGAAGAAGAGCTGCGAGGTGTAGGTCTTTCCGTTGACGGTGACCTTGAAGTGGATGTGCTCGGTGCGCCCTGGATAGAGCCCCGGAATCACTGTCTCGAGGCGGTACGCCCCGTTCGCGTCGGTGAGCTGCCACCCGCGGAGGGTGTAGCCCGAGTTGTCGTAGTTGCCGTTCCCGTCGGCCTGCCAGAAGTCGAGCTTCGCGCCCGCGATCGGCTGGCACGACGTCGAGACGACGTATCCCGTCAGTGTCAGCGGCGTGCCCGCGACTCCCGCAGTGCGCAGCGTGGCGTTCTGTGGCGGATTCGCCTTGTAGTACGGACCCTCGGTCAGCTCGACGAGCGGCTGCGCCGGGGCCGTGCACGAGATCGCGGCCGTCGTCGCCTGCGTCGCGGTCGCCGACGATGCCGTCGGCGCGGTGGTCGCAGTGACCGTCGACGTCGCGACCGGCGATGCGCTCGGCGTGACGGCGGTCGTGCCGGCGCATCCGGCGATGAGGACCGCGAGAACTGTTGCAGCAGCGAGTCGCATGCGGAACATCATGCAAGGGGTGGCGGTAAGAGCGCTCTAAGACTTGGGTAGGACGTTCATGAGCACCGCACCGGCTTGCCTTTCGGCGTATTCGGCGGCGGTGGCGTGACCGCGAACATCTTCGCCAGCTCGGCCGGCATGACATGCGATGGCTCCTGATCGAAGATCGCGGTCGTGCGCTCGAGCGCGCGTGCGACGAGCCCGCTGCAGATCTGCTGTCCCGCGAATCCGAAGCTGAACTTGGCGCCGGTGAGGAGCGAGAGGGTGATGCTCACGATCGTGGCCCAGTCGTACTGCCCACCGACCCAGTGCTCCGCGAACGCGACCATCTCTTTGCGGTCCTCGTTCGAGGCATCGATATGCACGACCGTGTACTGAGTGCCGTGGTACGCGACGAGCGTATTGCGTCGCACGCCGGGTCCGAGCGCCTCGATGATCCCGCCGTCGGCCGACACGATGAGCGCGCTGTGATTCCAGTAGGTGTACGGCGCGTCCTTGCCCGAGAACCGGAGCCCCTGGCCGAACTGGATCACGCGGCTGAAGAACTCTCCGCCGTGAGTGAGGATGAAGTCTCCGGGCAGAGGATCGGGATCCGTCTGGCCTGGTGGAACGTGCTCGAATCTCGCTTTCATCATCGGAAGCAGCCTAACGGGGCACGCGCTCTGCACGAGGAGATCCCGTGCCGAGACCTCGAGGAACGAAGCTTCGCACCTTCACGGTGTCCGGGATCGAGCCCGAGACGGTGCCGAGTCGCTCGCGACCGCACAAACCTCCGGCGAAAGTGATCTCCGCGCGCAAAGCCGCCGCCCTCGGCAGCGGCGGCGGGAAGCTACCGCCGCGGATACGCGAGGAGCTCGATCAGGAGACCATGCCGATCCGCACCCATCCGGCGAAACCCACATCCGCGCCGCCCACAGAGACACGCTATGGCAAACGCGAGCCGCGCGGCGGAGCTCACGACCACGCCGCCGAGATGCGTGACGCGAGACCATCCCGGCGCGCCGGCAATCGGCCACCGGACCCGGGGACCCGCCGAGCGAAGGAAGCGCGGAAGGCCCCCGCGCACTAGCCGAGCCGCGGATCCGCCCCGACCCATCGCAGGTACCGCTCGGCCGACTTCTCGACCGCACCGATCCCGCCCGAACGCACCACCCGATCCCACCAACCGCCGTAGATGCGATCGAAGTGATACGGCCGTACGCGGGCGACGATCCGGCGGATCTCGTCGGCCGGAAGCGGGATGAGATTGGGATAGCTCCGCATGAAGCTCACGAAACGGACATCGGGCACGACCGTGATCGTGTCTCCGACCAGAAGCGCGCCACGGCCGGAGGCTCCAGCCGCCCAGTGCAGCACGGCGCTTCCATCGAAGTGGCCGCCGCATTGGACGAGCGTGACGCCGGGCGCGAGCTCACGCGTCCCCCGCCACGTGACGATCGCGGGGTCGTCGCGCTGCACCCACTCGCGATCCGCGGCCGGGACGTAGATCGGCGCTCCACCGAACGCGTGGCTCCACTCGACCATGGCGCCGTAGAAATGCGGATGCGAGAACGCGATGCCGCTGATTCCGCCTTGCGCGCGGATCGCGGCGATGGCCTCGTCATCGATGTAGCCGACGCAGTCCCAGAGGACGTTGCCGTTCGCCGTCCGCACGAGCAGGGCACGCTGGCCGATGCCGAGCGAGGGCGTCACGCCGACTCCGACGAGGCCCGGCTCGAGCTCGCGCAGCTCGATCCGGTGCTCCATCAGGCGAAGCTCTTCGATCGTGGTCCAGGCTTGGCCGCCCTGTCGCACGTACTGCCGCTCGTCCTCGCAGATGGGGCAATGCTTCGGCGGCGCCTCGCTCGGCGCCTGCTGCACCGCGCAGGTCGTGCAGATGTACGACCTCATTCGGCGGCGGCGGGCTCTGCGAGCGTGTTTTCGCTGCTGCCTGGCTCGTTCAGGTTGTACTCACGGAGCGGGGTGAAGTACGTGACCGCGACAGCCACGAGCGCGGAGATGCCGGCGACCGCGAACGCCGTCGACGAGCTCGCGATCGCGACGACGAACGAGAGGAATGGCGCGGAGAAGCTGTTCGAGACGAGCACGAGCGTTCGGAACGCGCCGTTCGCGCGTCCGCGAATATGGGCCGGCACCTCACGCTGCCTCGGCACGAAGGCGTAGATGATGAATCCCATCCAGGCGGTCTCACGCGCCGCGAAGCCCGCGACGATGAGGCGCCAGTCGCGCGCGAGCGCCATGAGCGAAACGATCACGCCGGCCGCTGCGGCGGAGCCGAGCAGCGTGTGTCCGAGCGGCCGTCCCCGCGCCAGCCGAGGTGCGATGACGCTTGCGAGCACGGTGACGGCGCCGGCGAGCGAGAGGGCCAGCCCGATGCTGACCTCGTCGAGGCCGTTCTCTTCGCGGAGGACGTAGAGGAGGAGGGTCTGGATGCCCTGCTGACCGAGGTTCGCGATGAACATCAGCACGAGCAGCCATCGCAGGATCCGGTTCTCGAACACGAACCGGAAGCCGTCGGCCATCTCCGACGCGATCACCCGCGGGGTGATCCGCGCCGTCGGACGGTGGAGGTCGTAGATCGGCGGCATCAGGAAGAACACGAAGAGCGTGGGAACGAACGCCAGTGATGCGATGTACATCGCGTTGGCCGTGCCGAACGCGGCGATCGCAAGGCCTCCGATCGTCGGCCCGAGGATGCGCGCGAAACGGTCGATGCCGAAGTAGGCGGCGTTCGCGCTCGTGAGCTCGCCCGGCTCGACAAGGGCGGGGATGACGCTGAAGTCCGTGGTCACGCCCCAGGCGACCTCGACGGTGCCGAGAAGGAATCCGATCACGTACAGGAGGTTGAGTGAGAACACGCCGGCCGCGACCGACACGGGGATCGTGAGCGTCAGCGCGACGCTCAGCGCGTCGCAGCCGATCAGGAGCTTTCGTTTGTCCGCGCGATCGATCAGAACGCCGAGGATGCCGCCGAAGAAGACATAGGGAAGCGCTTGAACGAGGCGCAGCGTCGCCGCCGCGGCGATCGAGTGGGTCAGGTCGAGGATGAGGAGGGGTAATGCGAGACGCGCGACCTCATCGCCGATCCCGCCGAGGCCGACGGAGCCGGAGAAGGCGGCGAACCACGGATGACGGAGCGGGCCGAGCCGCATAGCGGGCGAGCATACGAACGAGCGACGCCTGGCGGCACGCTGCTTGCGAGAGATACGAGCGACTTAGCACGAGGAGGTTCTAAATGGGCCAGGTCAACGTGAACCCCCCGAGTGGGCCGGTCGTGTCGAACGATGGTGGATTTGGCGCCGGAATGATCATCGGGATCATCCTGCTCATCCTCATCGTCCTCGTTCTGATCTTCTACGCCGGTCCGCAGATCTTCAGGGGCACACCCACGAACACGCGGTCCTTCCTAGACATCCTGTCCATCGTCTGATCGCATACACGGTGACTCTGGTGGCGGCGCTGAGCGCGAGCTCGGCGCCGCCGCCATGCTTGAGGGCGTGAAGCGCGTCCTCTTCCTCTGCTCTCACAACGCCGCGCGCTCCCAGATGGCCGAAGCCTTCCTCCGGACGTACGCCGGCGATCGCTTTGCCGTGGAGAGCGCCGGCACGAAAGCCACGACGATCCACCCTCTCGCTGTGCGCGCGATGCGGGAAGTCGGCATCGACATCTCCGATCAGCGCAGCAAATCGGTCGACGAAGTCGGCGAGGGCTGGGACGTCGTCGTCACGGTGTGTGACGCCAACTGCCCGATCCCGCCGCGTTCCGGTTTGAAGCTGCGGTGGTCGTTCCCGGATCCCGCGCTCGCCGGCGGTGACGACGACCAGCGTCTCGCCGCATTCCGTAAGGTCCGCGACGGCATCGAGAAACGAGTGCGCTCGCTCGCGTCGCGACTCGGTTGATCTTCAGACGCTGCTCAAGTTCGTTACAGATGTCGGGTCGCGCCGCAAGTGAGCGTTTCACGAGAGCCAACGGCATGGCGAATGCTCGATCGTCCGGTGCGCCTTTTCGAGGCGACATCTGTGCGGAGGCCATGTGAAGATGCAGGAGAAGAAGGACCAGCCGGGTCAAGGCGACACGGGTGGCCCGCAGAAGCAGTGGCCGGACGAGTCCGGCAAGCAGGGTGGCCAGGGCGACGTCGGCAAAAAGGGCGGCAGTGGCGATGTCGGCAGCGAGAAGCCATCGCAGCCGGGGACCGAGAAGAAGTACTAATGCAAGAGAAGGATCTGCCGAAGCGTCCGGGTGAGTACGGACCGGACGACGTCGGCAAGAAGGGCGGAGCCCCAGTCGATAACCCGAACATCGAAGGGCCCACCGACATACCCGACAAGGGTGGCGACGTCAGGAAGCCCCCAGCTTAATTCGCGCGACAACTGAATCGCACGTGGAACATGCAAGAGCGCCGGCTGAGTCCGGCGCTCTTCGCTTGTCAGGAGCCGTTGTTGAGCGTGTTGATGGCTCCGCCGCTTTCGAGGAGTTGACCGAAGACCGCGAAGATCGCGTACCCCGCGATCACCGCCGTAACGGCGAGGGCCGCGATGATCGCGAGCGAGAGCAACGCGGTCTGACGGGTCGCGGCTTCACGCGAGAGCTCTTTCTCCATGACGCGATACGCGACGCTTCCGATCTGCACCGCGGACCGCGCGACGAGGAAGACCCCTCCGGCGATCCCCGCTCCGATCGCGAGCCAGATGAGGATCGCCCACTCGGTGGTCACGTGTCGGATTTTGCGCCACTCGTAGCCCGCGCTCATGAGAAATCGCCGTGAAAAACCGCTGAGACCGCCCCCATACGGGGGTGTATCGAAAGCTACCTAGCGTCGTTGGAAGACCAGATGCCCCGGAGCCCGTAAATCGTCCAGGACGCCGGCGTCACCGGTGAGACGGCAAGAGGAACAGAACAGCGCGGTATCGACGCCGCGCTCGTCAAAGCCGCCCAGACCGGGGACGCCTCAGCGTTCGGCCAGCTTTACGAGCGCTATCGCAACCCGGTCTTTCGGTACTGCTTGTCGAGGACGGGGGCGAAACACGAGGCGGAGGACCTGGTAGCTGACGTGTTCATCCGCGCGATGGAAGCGCTCGACCGATACGAGGACCGCGGACTGCCGTTCGTCGCGTTCCTCTTCCGGATCGCGCGCAATGCCGCGATCGACAAGAGCCGCCGCACGAGGCCGGACATGTCGATCGACGAGCTCGTGAACCACCCCGAGTCCGGCCAGAACGTCGAGGCCGAGGCCGCGCGCTCCATCGAACGAGACGTCCTCTTCAATGCCATGTCAAAGCTGAAGCCCGACTATCGCGAGGTCCTGCTCCTGCGTTTTGTCGAGGGGTACGGTGCCGCAGATGTGGGACGCATGACTGGTCGGAGCGAAGGTGCGGTGCGCACGCTGCAGCACCGCGCGGTCGATCGTCTTCGCAAGGAGCTCGACAGGATGGGCGAGCTCTCATTGTTCGAGCGCTTTTCGGGCGCGGACGCGGCGGAATGATGCAGGACTCCCTCGCCCGCGCGCTCGGCGGCCTCAAACGTGCGCGGATGGATGACGTCGCAGCGGAGGAGATTCGGAAGCGGCTGCAGCTCGCGTGGACGGAGCGTGCCGCTTCGCGCCGGCCTTCCCGCTTTGCCATTCCCGGATTTGCTCGCGCGCTCGCGGTCGCCGCGCTGGTCGTCATCGTCGCGTTCTCGACGATGCGAGCCACCGCCGACAGCGCTCTCTACGGCGCGCGCGTCGCGGTCGAGGATGCGCTCGTCTCGTTCCAATCCGATCCGGTCGAATACCTGAGCCAGCTCTACGCCGAGCGCCTCGAGGAAGCGGCGCGGTTCGAGGCGACGGGCAACGTCCTCGCTGCATCGCGCGCGCGGAGTGCGCAGAGCGAGGCGCTGCGGCTGCTCAATCAGATCTCGCCCGGGCCCGAGCAGTCGCCCGAGCCTTCGGCGAGCACCGTGATCACATTGCCGTCGCCGAGCCCGACACCTGAGACGAGCGCATCGCCGACGGATTCTCCGACGCCCGCGACGCCGCGGCCGACGATCGTTCGCACGCCAACGCCGAAGCCGACAACGACGACGACGAAACCGTCGCTCACTCCGCCGCCCACGCCGATGAGCGTCCACGCGTATGGGTACGTCCTCTACGCGGACGGTACGGGGGTCGATGGCGCGTGCGTTTCGACGTCCCTCGACGGGATCTGCGTCGCGGGCTCGATCAAGGGCCGGGTCGACCTCCAGTTCACCGCGAAGAAGGGTCAAGCGATCACGTTCTACTTCCGGACCTACGACGCCGCGCGAGGCGGGACCCTCCATGGCAAGGTCACGGTCACCGTGGCCGGCACCGAGGTCGCGCTAGGCATCATCACGCTCCGCTAGTTCGTCGGAGCAGCGCCGGGGTCTTCTTCGCGGTCTGCACCGACCGGCAGCGCCGGGGTCTTCTTCGCTCGGCCCCGGTGGGATCGCGGTCTGCACCGACCGGCAGCGCCGGGGTCTTCTTCGCTCGGTCCCGGGGGGATCGCTCTGGACCGCCCGTTAGGGGCCGCTCGCTCAGGAGACCCCCGGCACTGCCCCTCGCCCGTGCCGCCGGGCGGGGGATGACCGCAGAGGGATGTACTGAGCCTGTCGCCGCTGCGTTCCCCGATCAAGGCGATCCCGATGGGGTCGATGAAAGGGGCGAGCGAATGTTCTTGCACATGTTCGGTGTCGCGGCGCTCGGTAAGCCGGTGCTCGCGCTTGGGATCATCGCGAGCGCGTACGGTGCGGGCACTGCCGTCGCGAGGTTGGAGCATCGCGTGCCGAACCCGCCAGCGCACGAGATCGCGACGACGACGCTTTCCTTCGAGGCGCTGCTGAGTGAATGCGTCGCGCGCTACAAGCGGGGCGCGACGAACACCAAGGAAGCATGCGACAAGGCGATCGCCGCAAGCGGCCTCACCACGGACGCCTTCGCCGCCAGGTACCGCTCGCTCCTGGTCCCGCCGGCGCCGAAGACCGAGAAGCCGGCACCCACGTACACCACGCGAACCTCGGCCACCACGGTGCCGACGACCGTCTCGTTCG
>Ga0209801_1000908_pt1 | contig 18969 bp, 19 predicted proteins | sample GraSoiAngelo_127_FD_185884 | JGI IMG/M metagenome (GOLD analysis project Ga0209801, IMG submission 185884) | Grasslands soil microbial communities from the Angelo Coastal Reserve, California, USA - 14_0927_09_40cm (SPAdes) (version 2) | ecosystem: Environmental > Terrestrial > Soil > Grasslands ... | reverse complement strand
GCCAGCAGCAAAAAGCCCATGAACTGTTTCACGTGCAGCATCCACGGCCCGGGCGGCGGCAAAAATCGGAGCCAGGCCGGTTGCACACTGAGCAGAAAATAGGGCGCGCTCATTCCGGCGGCGATGGCGACGAACATCGACAAGATGACCGGGGCCGATTGGGTAAACGCAAATCCAAGCGCGGTCCCGAGAAAAGGAGCAGTGCAAGGCGTGGCCAGAACAGTTGCGAATATGCCTTGGAAAAATGAACCGAGATTGTCTTTGCGCTCGGAGCTCGCGAGCAAGCCGCGAGTCATGCTTTGCGGCAGTGAAATCTCGAAGACGCCAAAGAGATTCAGCGCGAACACCAGGACGATCACGCCCAGACCAAGCACAAAATAGGCGTTGGTGAATTGAAACCCGCCCCAGGTCACATCTCGGCCAGCGGCTTTGAGCGCAATTAAGAGCAACGCAAGCGCGAGAAACCACGCAAAAATGCCGGCGGTAAAAGCCAGACCGCTGCGGAAAATTTTCTGTCGGCTTTGTCCGGCTTGTTGAATGAAGCCAAAAATTTTGAGTGATATTACCGGCAATACGCACGGCATCAGGTTCAAAATGAATCCGCCGATAAAACCGAAGAACAGAAAGGTAAGGATTCCACGCGCGGGTTGCGTGGCCTGGGCCGCAGCGATCGCCGGGGTTCCAAGTTGCCAGGCAGCGCGATCGTTGCCGTTTGGAAATTTCGAAAAGACAATCAGGCCCGGCATTGCCGATAAATTTTTGTCAGGCGATTCGATTGGAATTCGAAACGTAATTTCGTTCCCCTTGCGCGATTCGACGCCCGGGTGGCCGACAACGATGTCGCCCTGCGGCAGCGGATAGAAATCGGCGGTCGGATAATTCGCCAGATTGTCGTTCACGATTTTCAGGCGAAGTTCGGAATTAAAGCGGCTCCAAGTTGCGATCGCACTTTTTGAATCTGGAAATTTTTGCGGTAGCAGACGGCGGTAGCGCGCGAAGAGATCACTGTTTTTCGGGTTGGCCGTTGTCGACGTTGGTAGCTCGAGCTCGAGATTCGCGCCGCCCGGAATGCAGATTTTTTCGCAGACGAGCCAATTTGCTTCCGCAGATAGTTTCACCGGTGAGATGTCGATCTTCGCCGGTGGTGTGATTTCCTGCATGAGCAGGACCTCGTCCTGGTAACCGTAGGTTTGAATATCGCCGGGATCATTTGTCTTCAGTGGGATCGGCCACTGGATCTCGCCGACTTTCCAACCCGCCGGCAGTTTCCATTTAATTTCAGTCGGGAGGCCGGCGTCGCCGGAAAATTTCCAGTAGGTGTGCCAGCCGGGCGCCATTCGCAGGAGCAATCCGGCAGTGAACGGTTTTCCGGGGACAATCGCCGAGCTGTCGGCGAGAAGTGTGGCTTTGACCAGCTCGCGGCCCTGATACGTTTGGCCTAAGCCAGAATGCACGAACACAATCGCGCAGAGCGCAATCGATAATTGCCGCCACGAACTCATCCTTATAACTACCATTGCCCGAAGTTTGCGGCAACGAGCCTGGCTCGGCGCATGCTGCATAAAAGACATGCGAGGTCTCGTGATATTCCTGGTGGTCGCCGGAATCGGCGGCGGACTCTTCTTTCTGCAAAAGCGGAGCGGGCAAAAACAGACAACGGCCGAAACTTCCGCCCAGGCAGCTCCGTCACCGAGACAAACCTACGAACACGATTGGGCCAAGCACTCTCTCGACACGACGCATTCGGTCATTCAAAAAATTCAGCAACAGAGAAAAGACGACGACCTCAAAGACGCGGTCGGGCGTCGCTGAGATCGACCCGCTCAGGGTGCGTTCGCCGTGGCGAACACTCGACGGTGCCAGCGCGAATTACTTCGCGGAAAGATTGGATCGATCGCCAAGTTGCTGATGAATTGACGACTTCAAGTCGTCCGGAGAGATCGCTTGCCTCACATCGTCAGTTGTCGCCGCTTCCTCATTATGGCCGAGCTGCGACAGGTCACGAACAGGTTCACCGTCGCCATTCATCATAATATCGCGGCCGGTCTGCTCGTCGCGCTGAACATGAAAGTGGCCGTGGTTGATACCGACAAGTGGAACGAACTGCTCGTTGTTGTGCTCGACAAAAAGAATCTCGCGGTCGCCGACTTTGAATTTCGGGCTGTCGGTGACTTCCATTGTCTCGTCGCCAACCGTCCCACCGAGCACTCGGATTGTATAAGAAGAAGTCGCGTTGCCTTTGACGTTCTCGTCGATTTGAAATCTGATGTAAGTGTCGATGTGCCGTTGTGCGCCCTCGCCTTCCCAAACGGAGCGAACATCCGTGACCGTGCCTTGAAAAATAAGTTCAGCCTGTTGCACCAACTGTTCGAAAGTTGGCGGAACCACGATCGTGGCGCTGACTCGGACAAAACCGATGGCGATTAAAGTGAGTGGGAGAAGATATTTTGTTTTCATCGAGTAAATCTAATCCTGTAGCGTTTATTTCTTCATGAACACCGAAGCACTGGTCGGTGCGGGCAAAGTGTAACCGGAACCGGATTGCAGAGTCATTGTCGCGGTCTTCCCTAAGCTTCCAACGCTCAATACGGTCAGTGTAACTTTGGCCGAGTTAGCACCAGCGGGAATCGTAATCTGGCCCGGTGTTCCGTTGAGTGAGTAGTTCCTATTCAAGATCGCGCTACCACCCATGTTATAAGCAACCGCAATTGGACCCGCCGCAGGAGCCGAAGCCGAAATCGTAAAGATCGCCGAACCTCCGCTTCTAATGCTCGTGGGAGCTGCCGAAACTGTCACTGCAGGTGAAGAAGAAGGAGTTGCAGTGGGGCTTGGCGTTGCGGTGGGTGTGGGTGTCGGCGTAGGTGTCGCGGAGGTCGTAAACGCGCGATACGTATATTTGTTTGCGAGCCACGAATTGTTCACGTTCGAGTAAAGCGACACATAAACGGTTCGGCCATCGGTGGGGATCGTGTTCACGGTTGCCGCGTGCGCGGTGACGGCGCCTGAGTTGTAAATATCTCCGCCATTCAAAGAGTTGCCTACGATAAGCACATAGCTCGCGGCGCTACCGGCACTCCAGGAAAACGTTGCGCTCGAAGAATTGAAAGTGGATGCCGGAACCGGGCTCAGCATTACCGCGGGTGCTGGAGTCGGTGTCGCCGTTGGGGCGGGTGTCGGTGTCGCGGTTGGAGCGGGTGTCGGCGTTGGCGTTGCTGTCGGTGTCGGTGTGGCTGTCGGGGTCGGTGTGGGCGTTGGACTGGCCGCAGCACCGTAAATCGATTGGCCGCCTGAAATATCATCCGCGGAAAGCTGGTCCCGATCGCTAATGACCGAATTCATGACCGCATCCACGTTTTGACCGGCCTGATCGGGGTGCCCCAGACCGAGCGCGTGTCCGAGTTCGTGGAGCGCGACCCTCTCGATATCGAACGACCCATAGCGCTGCGGCCCACGATAAGAATCGAATGATTGCGCTGTATTAAATAGGATATCGGCCTCTAGCATGCTCGAGCCGGAATAACTGTAATAAGTTACCGCCAATGTGTTGGAGCCGAAGCTCTGCCCAAACACTGTGCTCGAGAAAGCCATTGAATTAACGCGGTCTCCGGAGGCGACCGCGGCGGTGGAATTCATCACTCGGCCAAACTGCATTCCGCCCAAGACCTGATTCCACATGTCGAGAGCCGGGGCAACGGCCGTGTTCCAAGAACTATTGCCATCGAGAAGGGTGCGGCCAGGGTTCCCGAGCTCGAGTTGCATCACAGGATTCCCGCTAGACCACTTTGGTCCTTCGAGGCTATAAGCGCTTGCGTCCCGCGATGCGAAGGTACCAACAACGATCGCAAGCCCGCCGGCGATAGCCGCGAATAGGCCAGACATTCTGGTGCCGGCCAGTATCGAGCGCCGTGCATCCAAAACAGCATCCCCGGGGTTCATATTTTCCATATCCCCTGTAAAAGCAGTATCCGTGCGACCCCAAAAAATTATCGCTTTCGAAAGGGATTTCGGCGGGGAAGCGATGTCCTGGACGCGCCAACTAAGTCACGTATTCCAGGCGACAAGCGGGCGATAATTACGCACCCTGGCCCGCGGTTAATGCGTAATCAGAATCGAACAGTTACGGGACAATGAAAATCTTCTGTGTGGTCGGGTCTTTGACTTTGCTGCCGGGCGCGTAGCCACTCACGTCGATGTATCCGCTGCTGGCGTTGAATGGATTAAAAACAAGACCGGGCCTGTCCGGCACCGGTTTTGCCACCGGAAATTGCGTGGTGCTCGCAGAGGTCTGAGATGATGGCGAAGATTTTACCGACGGCTTGTTACCGGCAACCCGTGACGGTGCACTCGCCGATTGTTGCTTTGATTTGCCCGACGCCACGCCCGGTCTGGCGGTCGGAGAAGGAGTAGCGACCGGCCGGCCAGGATTTGTCACATCGGACGTATTTGCGGTGGGTGTAGGCTCTGGCTCGTGAAAAACGTAACGCACTGGCGCGGTAAGTGTGCGGCCAACGTTGTGCGCTGTTTCGCAGCCGATCAAGCCGATGGTAATTGCGACGATGGCCCAGCTGCTCAACTTCATTGCGCTCTCTATACAGATGACTTTCGTCAACGCAACATATCAGCGGTGAGCCGGTCGATTTCCGCATCAGTCGTCGCCCATGAACACATCAGACGATAAACATCGGGCTCGATGAACTTGTAAAAATGCCAGCCCCGCGACTGCAAATCGAGCACGAGTTGTTCGGATAAGCGGACGAAGACAGCATTTGCCTCAACGGGAAGCATGACGTCGATCTTTCCGGCAGCCCGAAGACGATCGGCCATTCGGGAGGCGGTGGCGTTGGCATGCCGCGCGTTTCGGAGCCAAACGTCATTGCTTAGAAGGCCGAGCCATTGTGCCGCCAAAAATCGCGTCTTGGATGCCAGCTGGCCAGCCTGCTTCAGGCGATAGTTGAACTCAAAAGAAAGCTCCTTTTTGAAGAATATCACGAGCTCCGCCGCGGCGGCACCATTCTTTGTCCCGCCAAAGCAAAGAACATCCACGCCAATTTGCCACGTAATTTCTTTAGGCGAGCAACCGAGCGCGGCAACCGCGTTGGCAAATCGTGCGCCGTCCATGTGCACAAACATTTCGCGCTTTCGCACGAGCTCTGTGATCGCCTCGATTTCATCATGAGTGTAAACCGTGCCGAACTCGGTCGCTTGGGTCACACTGATGACGCGCGGTTTGTGCGCGTGCACCTCGGGCTGACGCGCGATCGTCGCGTCCGCTTCGTGGATGTCGATCTTGCCAGCGGCACCGCCAACCAGAAGCAGCTTTGAGCCGCGCGTGAAAAACTCGGGGGCACCGCATTCATCAGTCTGAATGTGGGCGTGAGTGTGACAAACGATGCTGTGAAACGGTTGGCAAAGTTGCGCCAGCGCGAGCGCATTTGCGGCCGTTCCATTAAAAACCAGATAAGTATCGCAATCCGTCTCGAAAACATCCCGGACCAACTCTCGAACACGACTCGTCCCTTCGTCATCGCCGTAGGAATCGGCTGCGCCTTGATTGGCCTCTTCCAACGCTGCCAACACTTCGGGGCAAATTGCCGCCGTGTTGTCGCTTGCAAACTCATGGTGTTGACCGCACCGATGCATATCGATCTTGCTAACCGAGTTCACCACGCCCAGCAAATGCCAATGCCTCAAAAGGAGAAATTGCCTGACGGGCCCGAGCCCCGGGGCCTGCAGGGCCCGCCAAACAAATCACTCTAACTGCTCCCTGAATCTAATCCGCTTTGGAGCGGCTTTTCACACCCCACTTCGAAGTTCGCCCTCAAGGTGACCGTATCGCGACGAATTTTTTTGGCTCCTCTTGAATTCCTTCGCCTTTACCTCCCAGTAGGGCGCGATTAGTTTTTAGCTATGGGCGCTTTGCAGACCGAAATCGAACGACGCGGCGAACGAATATTCGATTTGGTCGACCAGCATCCGGAGTCGCTCTTCAGTAAAGCCGGCTTTTACCAGCGAATGATGGCGCTCTCGATGCGCGACGAGCACTTCAAGGTGCAACTGTTCCGGTTCGTTGATGTTCTTGCGTCGCTCCATCGCGGAACCGATATCGTCCAGCATCTCGACGAATATTTCGCGGGCATGCGCAACGGCTACGCGCCGCTAGTTCGAACCGGAGTTCGCCTGGCGAAAATTGTTCCGTGGATCAGCGGCCAGTTTCTGCGCTGGAACGTTTCCGGCATGGCCCGCCAGTTCATCGCGGGACGAAACCCGCAGGACGTTATGAAAACGCTCCGCAAACGCCGCGCCCAAGGTATCGGGTTCACGGTCGATCTTCTCGGCGAGGCGGTTGTGAGTGAACAAGAAGCAGGCGAGTACGCCACGCGTTGTTTGGAGTTATTGGAACATCTCGGACGCGAAACGCGCGGCTGGACGGATCCGCTTGGCAAAAACGCGGAATTATTTCCTGTCGTTAATCTTTCCGTAAAAATTTCGGCGCTTTATTCCCAGATGAGTCCAGCCGACCCGGCCGACGCGATCGCGCATCTTGCCCCGAAGCTGCGCCCGATTTTACGGCGTGCGCGCGACCTCGGTGCGTTCGTCAACTTCGACATGGAAGGTTTTGCGCACAAAAATGCGACGCTCGAACTTTTCCGAACGCTCTTTAGCGAAAGCGAATTTCGCGATTGGCCGCACGTAGGAATTGTCATTCAGGCTTATCTGCGCGATGCCGCAGACGATCTGCTCGGCCTGATCGATTGGGGCCGTGCGCGCGGAACGCGCTTCGCCGTTCGTCTGGTCAAGGGCGCCTATTGGGATTTCGAAAAAATAAAATCGCGACAGAACGGATGGACTTGCCCCGTGTTTCTGCAAAAACCAGAGAGCGACTTTAATTTTGAATTGCTCACACGAATTTTGCTCGAGAATGAATCGACCGTAACCGCCGCGTTCGGGTCGCACAATGTTCGCAGCATCGCGCACGCGCAGGCGTTGGCCGATGAGCTTGGGATCGACCGCAGCCGTTTCGAGTTTCAATTGCTTTACGGGATGGCCGGTCCGGTGAAACGCGCGCTCGTAGAAATGGGCTACCGGGTCCGGGAATATTGTCCGGTCGGTGAACTCTTGCCCGGCATGTCCTATCTGGTTCGTCGCCTGCTTGAGAACACATCGAACGAAGGTTTCTTGCGCGCCAAATTTTCGGAGAACGTCTCCGAAGACGAATTGTTACGCGATCCGGCCGATCTTATCTCCCAGGGTCCGAACGGAGCTCGGCATGTAGAAGTTAGCGGCAATGGCGCTTCTCTCGATACGCCGCCCGGCGATACTTATGAAAACGCGCCGCTTGTGAATTTCGTTTACGAACAAAATCAGGACCGAATGCGAGAAGCGCTCGCGCATGTGCGCACGCAGCTCGGCCAAAAATATCCGCTCGTGATCAACGGCGAAAAAGTTTGGACCGACAAAACGATCGCTTCGATCAACCCGAGCTCGCCCGAAGACGTCGTCGGCCACGTGGCCGAAGCCGGAATTCCAGAAGCAGAACGCGCGGTCAAAGCCGCGCGCGACGCGTTTGAAAAATGGAGTCGGACGTCATTTGAAACACGCTGCCGATTGCTCGAGCGCGCCGCCGATATCATGCACCACCGGCGTTTTGAGCTCTCCGCGCTGGAAGTTTTCGAAGTCGGCAAAGCCTGGGCGGAAGCGGACGGCGACATTCGCGAGGCGATGGATTTCTGTCGGTTTTATGCGCACGAGATGCGCTTGATCGGCCGGCCGCGGCTCACGCAACACGTCCTCGGCGAAGAAAGTTATCAGCACTATTGGCCGCGCGGTGTCGCGCTCATCATCGCGCCTTGGAATTTTCCGATGGCAATTTTGTGCGGGATGACCACAGCCGCGCTTGTCACCGGCAATACCGTGATCATGAAACCGGCCGAACAATCCGCAGTCATCGGCGCAATGTTGATGGAAATTTTCGAAGAAGCGGGCGTTCCACCGGGCGTCCTGAACTATTTGCCGGGCAAAGGTTCAGTAATGGGCGCGCACCTGGTCGATCACAAAGATGTCGATCTTATCGCGTTCACCGGATCGCGGGAAGTCGGTCTGCGGATTTGGGAGAGTGCTGGCAAAACGCGCGGAGGTCAGCGCGAACTCAAGCGCGTCATTTGTGAGATGGGCGGCAAGAACGCCGTCATCATCGATGCCGACGCCGATCTCGACGAAGCGATTGTCGATACCATTTATTCAGCGTTTGGTTATCAGGGGCAAAAATGTTCGGCTTGTTCGCGACTGATCATTTTAGAAGAAATCTATCCCCGCGCAATCGAACGCCTGCTCAACGCCGCCGCCAGTTTGCGCGTCGGAAATCCGGAAGAACCGGGAATCACGGTTGGACCGGTGATTGATGGGACCGCCCACAAACGGATTCTCGAATATATCGACATCGGCAAAAACGAATCGCGACTCGCCTTTCAAAGGGCCGATGTGCCGCAAAAAGGTTTCTTCATTCCACCAACCATCTTCACCAATGTCAGCCCGAAGACGCGGATTGCGTGCGAGGAAATTTTCGGTCCGGTGCTCAGCGTCATGAAAGCGCGCGACCTCGATGAAGCGTTCGAGATCGCGAACAGCACCGAATTCGCACTCACCGCCGGATTTTTCTCGCGCAGCCCGGCCAACATCGAGCGCGCCAAAGCGGAGATCGTTGCCGGCAACGTTTACGTCAATCGGTCATGCACCGGCGCGGTCGTCGGCCGTCATCCGTTCGGCGGTTTTAAAATGAGCGGCGGCGGCACCAAAGCGGGCGGGGCGGATTATCTTCTGCAATTCGTTGTGCCGCGTGTTGTGACCGAAAATATTACCCGGCACGGTTTCGCACCGGAAACAACGCCGCTCTACCGGGACGAATTTCTCGGACCGCGCTAATTCGGATCTACCGATCTGGCGGTCGACCTTTGTAAAGCAATTGCACTACGGTCACGATCATATAGATGACTGGCCAGGCCGCGGCGACGAGGATGACAGCGAATACGACCATTTCTTTGGCGCGTTCGCGTGCGGCCTCGATTAAATATTCGCGACCCAAGTTGTAACGTCGGAAGTTGCCGTCGTCGTTAGGCCAATAGCCATGCCATCGGCCGGTCCCGGTATGGAAAAAACAATCGGTTCGCGGAAATCGATTATCATCGAACTGAAAGTTCGGCTTCACGGTGTCCGATACAGCTTGGATCGTTCCACAATTCAGCGACTCATCCAATCGATGATTTTGTCGTGCGCGTGATTGAGCACGCTGACGTGATCTGCGTCCTCGATCGCGAAAAATTCGACAAACGGGAATTCGCGCGCGAGCTCGCGCCCCATTCGGAGCGGAATGACTTGATCGCGTGTGCCGTGAAAAATTGCGATGCGCGCATCCGGATTGAGTCTCGCCACTTCGGCCAAGTTTGCCCGATTGTCATAGCTTTCGATCAACAATCGCGCGATCCAGCCACCCAACATCGTGGCTGCTTCCTCCCGGAGCGTTGTGAACGGCGAAATCAGGACAACGTTTTGCACGTGATGGTGCGTTGCAAAATCTAGAGCGACCGCTGCTCCTAACGAATGGCCGATGGTGCAAAGTGTAAGTTGCTCTTCGCTTAGTCTTAATCGCTCGCACAGCGCCTTGAGCGCGGCGTCCGTGGAAGCACGCGTGCTCGCGATTGTCGCGTAGCCGCCGTTCTTTCCGTAACCGGGATAATCGATGAGAAGAAAGGCGTCGTCGTGCGCCCAATATTCGCGAAGAATTGTCGTCCAATCGAGCGCAAGCGAACCGTTCCCGCAAAATGCGATCCAAAGACGTTTCGGAAATGGTGCGGTTGCCGGAATGTAATACGCACAATATTTCGCGGTCGCGACCGTGTAGCTAATTTCGACGCCGTTCGCCGGAAACGCATACGCATAGCTCTCGTCGTACGGCCGCGGATGGTAAACCATCGAGTGCTGCCGAAAATAGAGGATCAACAGCGCAGCAAGAAGAAGGAGGCCAACGCCAAGGAGCGTCCGAATTACTCTGCGCGGCCAGAGTTGAATAAAACCGCGGTTCAGCGTTGAGGACGGATTACGCATCGCGCCGCAAGAACGTGCTCCTCGCGACGCGATGCAAATCCGATTTGCAGACTACAGGCCGTTTATCTCCAGTGACCGGGGACCCAAACCCAGCCTGCACCTCTGCTCACCCAATGTCCTGGGACCCAAACAGCCGTGGTACGGGGCGGCCTGACCCAAGAGCCAGACGACCAGACGTAATCCCTTCCGGACCATCGCCAGTAGCCGGGTGTCCAAATGTAACCCGGGCCGGGCGCGACGGTTTGCGCTTCAATTCGAACCGACGGCGGTGCCTGTGGCACCACAACCTCGCGCGTCACAACCGCACTCGACGGAACTCCCGTGGTCACCTCCTGCGTGGTCGTCGTAGTCGTCGTCGTAACCGGCGGCGTTTCATCGGCGCAGCCGATCATTGCGAACGGTACTAAGGCCAACATCCAAATGCGTATTCTCATAGTGCTCCCTTCTGTATAATCTTCGTTTCTCGTTAGACGGCTTGGCCTTATCAAATTCACCCCGATGCTTTACGTCGTTGCTACGCCAATCGGAAACCTTGGCGACATCACACTGCGCGCGCGCGAAATTTTGAAAGATGTCGATCTTGTCGCGGCCGAGGACACCCGACACTCCGGGATTTTGTTGAAGCATTATCAGATCAAAAAACCGCTCATTAGTTATCACGAGCACAACGAAGCGATGCGCACCGCGCAGCTGGTTGAGCGACTCGCGGCCGGCGAAAAAATCGCGCTGATCACTGACGCGGGAACGCCGGGCCTGTCCGATCCTGGCGCGCGATTGATTCGCGAATGCATCAAACGCGAACTGCCTTTCACAATTATTCCTGGACCTTCTTCAATTTCGACCGCGCTGGTCGGATCGGGGTTCTCGGCCGACAAATTTTTCTTCGGCGGATTTCTGCCCGTTAAAAGTGGCCGACGCGAACGCGAGCTACGTGCCGCCGCCGCCCGCGAGGAAACATCGATTTATTTCGAATCGCCGTATCGGCTAACTAAAACGCTCAAGGCCTGCATTGACGTTGTGCCGGATCGACAACTCTGCGTCGCGCGCGAGCTCACAAAGAAGTTCGAAGAATTTCGCCGCGGAACGCCGACGGAGCTACTCATACATTACGAAGCGCATCCGCCAAAGGGAGAGATCGTGCTAGTCATTTCAGGTAGGGGCGATTGACTCAATCGCCCGCAACGCTAATCGGGCTCGGATCGGTTCGGTGAACCGCCCCTACCTTTTGCTTGCCAAGCTATGGCTTCTGTGTGAATTTGCGCGGCTTTTTCTCCCCGGAAAGACCTATGACCTACGCAATCATCAAGACTGGCGGACGGCAGTACCGCGTCGCGGAAGGCGACACCGTCGATGTCGATCTTCTCGATGTCGATGCGGGGAAAACCGCAACGTTCGGCGAAGTGTTGATGTTCGCCGACGGTAAGAACGTCACTCACGGCGATCCGCTCATCTCCGGCGCGAAAGTGACGGCCGAAGTTGTCGAGCAGCGGAAGGACAAAAAAGTCATCGCGTTCAAATACAAACGGCGCAAAGGTTATCACCGCACGGTTGGACATCGCCGCAAACTGACTCGGGTGAAAATCAAAAGCATCACCGGCGGCTCAAAATCGAAGAAATCTTAAGTCATGGCTCATAAAAAAGGACAGGGCAGCGTTAAGAACGGCCGCGACAGCGTTAGCAAACGGCTCGGTGTAAAACGATTCGGCAGCGAGCTGGTCGTGGCCGGCAACATCATTGTCCGGCAGCGCGGAACAAAGTTTTTACCGGGCAAAAACGTCGGCCTCGGCCGCGATTACACGATTTTCGCGCTGGTCGACGGCAACGTCCGCTTCGATCGCGGCGGACGACGGGTCAACATCGATCCGGTCGCTGCGAAATAATCGTTTCCCTTCCCGATTCGCCCCGAGTGCGGTATAACGAGTCGCTTTCATGAAATATCGGACGTTCATCCTGTTTGGTGCACCCGGCAGCGGCAAAGGGACCCAGGGCAAAACACTCGGAACGATCCCGCGCTTCTATCATTGTCCGTGTGGTGACGTGTTTCGCTCAATCGATACACGCACGAAAGTCGGGAAAGCGTTTCTGGAATATTCTAGCAAAGGTCAGCTCGTTCCCGACGACATCACGGTCGAGCTTTGGAAAGAAGCGATCGACGCCGCGGTTGATGGTCACAAATTCAAGCCGGACATCGACATCCTCGTGCTTGACGGCATTCCGCGGAACGTGAATCAGGCCAAAATCATGCGAGAATTGATCGATGTGGAAAAAGTTTTTCATCTCGCTTGTCCCAACCGCGAGACGTTGTTCGGGCGGTTGAAAAAGCGCGCGCTGAAAGACAATCGCCTCGATGACGCCAATGAAGAGGTCATTCAAAGGCGGCTCGACATTTACGAAATGGAATCGAAGCCCGTGCTGACTCATTATCCCAAAGATTGCATCACCGTGATTGACGCCATGCAGCCGCCCGCGAAAGTGTTATTCGATATCTTAGCGAGCGTAAACGGCGTCAAACATGAGTCAGCAGCAATTTGAGAATTTCACAGCTTCGACCCTGTATTGCGAGAAATGCCGGGCGACGACCCCCGTCCGTGAGAAGCTGCTGCTAGTTCTGCCCGACCGCGAGATCTTCGATTATCTCTGCACCGAATGCGGGTCGTCGGTCGGACAACGCGAAGTCACTGCCGGCGAAAAAATGATGGCGGAAGCGGTCGCCGCGCGAAATCGCAGGGCCATTCCCATTCAATCGCTTCGATAAACCGCAAATGCGGATCGTATTCATCGGCACGGGCGAAATCGGCGCGCCCACGCTGCGCGCACTGCAAAAATCCGAGGACGAATTAGTTGGAGTTGTCACGCAACCCGACAAGCCGGCAGGCCGCACTCAAAAAATCACCGCACCGCCGATCAAGAAAGCGCTGATCGGCAGCGGACCAAATGCCAACCCAGTCGAAGGCTCGCCGCGGAGAGCTGGGATCTTCCAGCCGACCCGAATTAAAGATCCCGAAGCGATCGATCAAATTCGTGCTCTTGCGCCGGACGTGATCGTGGTCATGGCCTATGGACAGATCTTGCCACGCGCGGTGCTCGAGATTCCAAAGATCGTAAGCTTGAACTTACACGCATCGCTTTTGCCGCGCTGGCGCGGGGCCGCCCCGATTCAGGCAGCCATCGCGGCCGGTGATCACGAGACGGGCGTTACCGTGATGTACATGGATGAAGGCCTCGATACCGGCGACATTTTGCTTCAGCGCAAGATCGACATCTGGCCGACCGAGACGGGCGCGACGCTGCACGATCGGCTCGCACAGATCGCGCCGGAAGCGTTGCTTGAATCTTTGCGTCTGCTTGCCGCCGGCAATGCGCCGCGTATTCCGCAAGACAAATCCCTCGCAAATTACGCGCCGAAGCTGAATCGTGAAGCAGGCCGTCTTAATTGGAATGAAAGCGCCGAGACCATCGAGAGAAAAATTCGCGCTTATAATCCCTGGCCGGGCGCGTTCACTGAGCTTGCCGGCGGCAATTTAAAAATCTTTGCCGCGTCGATTATCGATCTTCGCGGGAAGCCGGGCGAGATATTGCGGAAAAATCGGGAACTTGTTGTTGCGACGTCCGATCGTGCCTTATCGGTGACCGATGTTCAGTTGGAAGGAAAGCGCCGCATGAGCGCAGCAGAATTTTTGCGCGGGCGCGCGTTGTAACCGCGCTCACCGAGCGCGGGCCGGCGACGAGGTCGCCGGCTATAGTCATTTTGCTTTCAAAACGTCGCGGCCTCCTGTTTCATTTGCGCTGCCATGAAGACCGAGGCGCCCGCTTACAAACGTGTCGTGCTCAAGTTGAGCGGCGAAGCGCTCCAGGAGCGCGGCTCGCGCGAAAACATTTCGCCGTCGGTCGTGCGCGAGATCGCGGATCGAATCAAGGACGTGCACAGCCTCGGCGTCCAGATTTCGATCGTGATCGGCGGGGGAAATATTTGGCGTGGCTCCTCCGCGGCGGTCCGCGGCATGGATCGAACGACGGCGGATTACATGGGCATGCTGGCGACAGTGATCAATGCGCTCGCATTGCGGAGCACGCTCACGAAGATCGGGGTCGAAGCGCGGGTGCAAACGGCGATCGAAATGAAAAACGTGGCCGAGCCGTTTATTCTCGGCCGGGCGATTCGACATCTTGAACTTGGTCGGATCGTGATTTTCGCGGCCGGCACCGGCAATCCTTACTTTTCAACCGACACCACGGCAGCGTTACGCGCGAGCGAGATCGGCGCGGATGTGATTTTGAAAGCAACCAAAGTGGATGGCGTTTACGATCGCGACCCGAATACGGACCCAAACGCGAAACGTTTCGAGCGAATCACATTCACGGAAGCGTTGACGAAGCGATTGCAGGTGATGGATTCAACCGCGTTTAGTCTTTGCATGGACAATAACGTGCCAATCGTCGTTTTCGACATGAACAAATCGAGTAATATTCGCGACGCTGTCCTCGGCCGAAAAGTCGGCACGCTCGTTTGCGGTGAATCGGAGACCAAGTAAAAAGTTACGCGCATGGACAGAGACGACATTCTTCTCGAAGCCGAGATGGCGATGGAAAAGAGCGTCGATTATCTGGCTCACGAATTTTCCGGCGTGCGGACGGGCAAAGCGTCGCCCGCGCTGGTCGAGAACATTGACGTGCAGGCCTATGGCTCGACGATGAAACTGAAGCAGCTCGCGCTTATCACGACCCCGGAATCGCGGTTGCTCGTGTTGCAACCATTCGACGCCGGCACGGTGCAAGATATTGAACGCGCGCTGAAAGAATCGAAGATCGGCATTACCCCGGCGGTCGACGGAAAAATTATTCGACTCCCGATTCCAGAATTATCCGAAGAGCGGCGCAAGGAATTAGCGAAGTCGTTAGGCAGAATGGCGGAGGAAGCGCGGGTTCGGATCCGGAGTAATCGTCATACCGCACTCGATGAAGCAAAAAAACTCAAAGGTGGTGGCGGGATCAGCGAGGATGAACTGCACGACTTGGAAAAACAGATTCAGAAACTGACCGACCGCTTCGTCAAATCAATCGACGATCATCTCAAGCACAAAGAAGCTGAGATCATGAAGGTTTGAAATCTTCCTCTTCCTCTCAATCTGAACCTTTGAATCAAGACTAAGAGAAAGCGGTAGAGGAAGAGTTACAGCCGGACCAGATCAAGCAGGAACTGGCACCAAAGATAGATCATTCCGCGCCACGAGTATTTCACGTCGCCTTCGGGCGTCTGCTTGAGCACGCCTTTATCGATGTTGTGCGCAATCTGTTCGCGTAAATCGCGCTCCATTTCTTTTTCGATCCGTTCATCGTCCAGCGGATCGATTGCGTCTATCTGCACATTATTTTTTCGCAAAAACGCGCGGTGGCTCTGATACAGCTGCCAGAATGATTGGTCAGGCCGCTGGCGGTTGATGCGAAATTGCGGCGTCAGTTTTAACCCATAGGAGAGCGGGTAATTCCACGTCGTCCAGATGATGCCGGTCCGGGACCGGGACGAGATTCGCAGATAATAAAACGAGAGATCGTGCTGCTCGTTGAGGCAAATGGTCGCCTGGGCGCGATCTTCGGCTTTGTAAAAGAGGCGAAAGAATTGGCGGTAATCTTCCCAATCCCAGCCAGCATCGTTCACGTGCACGAAACCTTCGCTCTCGATCTCGCGTGTGATTTCGTTGAGGGTCGGAAAGGTGTCGCTCGAAGGCGGCGGTTTGGGACGGAGTTGTTTCTCCTTTGGTAAACGCAACGCCCGAATGCGGGTAAGAATTTCCACCCACGGCAAAAAGAACCAGGCTGCCGCGGCGGCTCCGCCAAGAATTTGGCTGCCGGTGATGAAATAGATCGCGAGATACGAGACGACCAGGATCCCGATCGCGCCCGCTTTTTGCGAAAAAGAGCTCTGGAAGCTGCGCAGAGCAACGCTCAGCACCGCTACGCCGAGCGTGAGGAAGAGATTAAAGAGCATTACGGGTTGATTTGATGCTCGCTCAGGAATTTTTCCAATTGATCGGTGTCGAAGTTCGCCAGCACGTGGCCGCCGGCGACAAACGTCGGCACATAAGTTTGCTCGGAAAGTTCCTTCATTTCCTCGTAGGCTTGTCGATCTTCGCCGACATCGATCGCGGTGAACTTATAGCCGCGCGCTTCCAAATATTCCTTGGCATCGATGCACCACGAACACCATTCGCGGCTGTAGAGCTTTAATTCCATCAAGAGCGGAAATAAACGATGGCCTCGTGCTGCGTCAATAAGATCGAGCTTAGTAAGACTTGGCCCAGACCACCCGGCGCGCGCTCGGTTCGCCGGTGAAAACGCATTTGCCCGCTTCGGATTCTCCGAACGGAATCACACGAATAGTCACTTTCAGATCGTTCTTGATTTGTTCTTCTGCTTCGCGCGCACCATTCCAGTGCGCGAGCGCGAAACCGCCATGGATCTCCGGTTTCGCAGCATTTTTGGCAGTGAAGAAATCGTAGAAATCCTTTTTCGATTCAATCACACGCGTATTCTCCTCCTGAAATTTCTTCGCGCGGTCGTAGAGATTTTTTTGGATCGACATCAGCATCTCCGGAGCGACCGCGGCGAATTCCTGGATCGACATCGACTCCTTGGATTTCACCGGCTGATCGCGGCGCGAAACTGCGACCGAGCTTGTCTCCAAATCACGAGGCCCGATCTCAACTCGAACCGGCACCCCTTTCTTGATCCATTCCCAGTTTTTCACGCCGCCGCCGAGATCACGTCGATCCACCTCAACTTCGATTGGAGAATCGCCGAACTGCTTTCCACGCAGCTGCAATGCGAGCGCATCACAAACTTCCAACACTCGCGCGCGAGTCTCTTCTTTCGGTGTAATCGGCAGAATTACAATTTGGGTCGGTGCGATTCGTGGCGGTAAGACCAGTCCGTCGTCATCACCGTGCATCATAACGACCGTGCCGACCATCCGCGTGGTCATCCCCCAGCTGGTCGTCCAGCCGAATTCCTGTTTGCCCTCGCGATTCTGAAATTGAATTCCACTCGCACGCGAAAAGTTTTGTCCTAAAAAGTGCGATGTTCCGCCCTGGATCGCTTTCCGGTCCTGCACCATCGCCTCGATCGCCAACGTCTGGACGGCGCCGGGGAAACGTTCGCTGTCCGATTTCTCGCCGCTGAAAACCGGAACGGCGAGGTGATCGCGCACGAAAGTCTCGTAAACGTCGAGCATTTGTTTAGTTTCCTCCCGCGCTTCCGTTTCCGTTTCGTGCACAGTGTGACCCTCCTGCCAGAGAAACTCCGTCGTTCGCAAAAACAAACGCGGCCGCATTTCCCAACGCACCACGTTGGCCCATTGATTGATGAGGATTGGAAGATCGCGATACGATTGCACCCACTTCGCGTAGCTCGCGCCGATGATGGTCTCCGAAGTCGGCCGAACCACCAGCGGCTCGTTCAACGGGCTCGCGGGTTTCATTTTTCCATCGGCATCGACTTCGAGCCGCGTGTGCGTGACGATGGCGCATTCCTTCGCGAAGCCTTCGACGTGCTCGGCTTCCTTCGCGAAATAACTTAGCGGAATAAAAAGAGGAAAATAAGCATTGCGATGCCCGGTCGCGCGAAGCATGCCATCGAGCTGCCGCTGCATGTTCTCCCAAATGCCGAAACCCCATGGGCGAATGACCATGCAGCCGCGCACGTCGCTCGGTTCCGCCAGCTCAGCCGCCCGCACCACTTGCTGATACCATTCCGGAAAATCTTCTTCCCGCCGCGGACTAATCGCGGTTTTTTGAGGAGCAGGGTTCGACATCGCGAGAACGAATTAAGCCGTCGCGTGCGAAATGACCAGTGACCTTTTTCACACCGCAACTTTCGGCATGATGTCGGGTTTTTCTTTTCGATGAAAATGAAATTTTTGATAACGATGTCGGCCTTGGGGATTGCGCTTCAATTCACGCCGATAGCTCGAAGCCAGGACGAGGACCAAGGCGGACGCGGAGGTCGCTGGGAAAAACGTCTTGCGAATCTTTCACCGGAAGAACGCCAGAAAGTGCAAGCCGCTCATCGCAAAGCGATGCAGGAACCATCGGTTCAGGCCGCGCGCGAGAAAATGCGCCAGGCGCATAAGGAATTCCACGACACCATGCATGCGGCGATGCTCAAGGCCGATCCATCAATTCAGCCGATCCTTAACAAAATCCCAGCGCCGAATCGGCGCGGCAGTTAAGCGGACTGCTACAAGATCAACAAATTCGAGCCGGACCGCCCTTATGGGTTCCGCGCGACGAGCGTTTCGGCTCGTTCGGCATAACCGCCCGCAAAATCGATGCTGCACACGGTGCGATATCGCGCGTGTGGACCGAACGCAGCGCCGGCGTAATTGAATTTCGGATTGATCTCGCGAACGACGGCGGCGGCGGTGCTCTTGGTCGGCCGGAGAGGAATTTTCTCGGGCAAGAGCGAGCTTGAATGAAAAAATGAGTGAGGCGATGGCTAGAAAACCGAGGCGTATTATAATTTCTAGAAAGCACCTTTTAATACCAGCGCCACCCCGGATTCCGCCGGTTGACAGTGACCTCCCTGACCGGTAGCTTCCGTGCCCTTTTCCAAACGCCGATGAAGACGTTTTCCGCCAAAGCCAACGAAGTCGACCGCAAGTGGTGGCTGATCGATGCCAAGGATCAGGTGCTGGGCCACGTGGCGGTCAAGGCGGCGAGACTTTTGCGCGGCAAAGAGAAGACGATTTTCACGCCGCATGTCGATACTGGTGACTTCGTCGTGGTCATCAACGCCGAGAAGGTCCGTGTCTCCGGCAAAAAGGAAGAGCAGAAAAGCTTCATGAGTTTCTCCGGCTACGTGGGCGGACATAAATCC
>Ga0209801_1000902_pt1 | contig 19005 bp, 17 predicted proteins | sample GraSoiAngelo_127_FD_185884 | JGI IMG/M metagenome (GOLD analysis project Ga0209801, IMG submission 185884) | Grasslands soil microbial communities from the Angelo Coastal Reserve, California, USA - 14_0927_09_40cm (SPAdes) (version 2) | ecosystem: Environmental > Terrestrial > Soil > Grasslands ... | reverse complement strand
CAGGCGGGCGAGCGTCCGGATCGGCCTGTTTTCGGGACCGCTGATGATGGATGGCCGGAAGATGGCGTGCGACAGGCCGGAGCCCCGGACCAGCTGCTCCGCCCGCCACTTCGTCCGGTGATACCTGGTCGCCTGCGGCTCGTCACGCGCGCCCACCGCACTCATATGCACGAACCTGCGGACGCCCGCGTCGCGCGCGGCCGCGAGCAGGCGCCCCGTGCCGTCGACGTGCACCCCCTCGAACGTCGCTGCGCCCGCCTCTACGATGATCCCGACCAGATGAACGACGACGTCGGCGCCCTGAGTCAAGGCGGCGAGAGCCGCGGGGTCCGCTAAGTCGCCCGGCGTACGGTCAGCGGGGAGTCCCTCGGCCGCCGTTCCGCGCCCGTCCCGACGGACCAGTGCGCGGACGTGGTGACCGCGACGCGCGAGCAGCGCGGTGACGTGCCGTCCCACGAATCCACTGGCTCCGGTGACGGCGATCAGCACGGGGGATGGGGGATGAACCGCTCAGTCGGTACTGGTGACGCCGCCCTCGTCGAGGAACACCAGCGTCCGGCGCCGGGCCACGACGCTCGACAGCGCCTCGAACACCGTGGGATCGAGCACGGTCCCCGCGAGATCGGCGATCCGGCCGATGGCTTTGTCAGGGGTCATCTTCTCCTGGTACGCCCGCGAGGTCGTGAGCGCGTCGTAGACCTCGGCGGCTCCGAGGACGCGCGCGGAGAGCGGGATCGCTGCGCCGCGCAGGCCGTCCGGGTAGCCCGTCCCGTCGAAGCGCTCGTGGTGATGGCGTACTGCCGGGATGATGTCGCCAAGGTGTGTGAGGGGGGCGAGGATCTGGGACCCGATGATCACGTGCTGCCGGACGTGCTCGAACTCTTCCGGCGTGAGCGCGCCCTGCTTGTTCAGGACCGCCTCTCGGGTGCCGATCTTGCCGATGTCGTGCAACCGGCCCGCGATCCGCACGAGCTCCACGTCCTCTTCCGACATGCCCAGCTGGTGGGCGACCGTGGCCGAAAGGTCCGCCACGCGCGCCGAATGGCCCCGCATGTAGGGGTCCTTGGCCTCGAGGGCATTGACGAGGGCCTCGAGCGTCGCGATCGACAGGCGCTCGAGTTTCGTGCGCGCGCGCTGCAGCTCGGCGGTGCGGGTGGTGACTTCCTCCTTCAGCCACTGGTTGAGCTGGCGGTTCTCGAGCAGCATCTCGCGGCGCTTGAGCGCGCGTTGGACGGCGCGGCCCAGGTCGGCCAGCTCGATCGGCTTGGTGAGGTAGTCCATGGCCCCCCGCTGCATGCACAACGCGGCGCTGGTCGCGTCATTGACGGCGGTGAGCATGAGGATCGCCAGCTCCGGCTCGATCTCGAGCGCGGCGGGCACGAGGTCCACGCCGCTCGTGCCGGGCATGCGGATGTCGCACAGCATGAGGGCGATGCGATGGCGCTTGAGCTGCTGCAGCGCCTCGTCCCCCGAGCCGGCGGCATACACTTCGAATTGCTGCTGCTGCAGGAACTTCTTGAGGGCGTTCCGGATGGGCTCCTCGTCGTCCACCACCAGGATCTGGACGGGCCCCGCCATGTCGGCCACTCTCTCGACTCCTTGGGTGATTCACCCGGATAATGGCGTCGCCCGGTCCGTCTGGATAGCCCCGGCCCGGCCGCCGGCGGCGCTCACGCCGCCGCGACGAACGTCAGGTCGACCGGGGCGGGGATGAGTCCCGCCCGATGCGCCCGCGCCAGCAGCTCGGCCACGGCCCGGCGGCCGGTCTCGCCGTAGTCCACGGTGTAGGCGTTCACGTACATGGCGACGAAGCGATCGGTGCGGGCGTCGTCGAGCCCGCGACTGTAGCCCTTGGCGTGCGCCAGCGCCTCGGTGCGGTGGGCGAGGCCGTACTGAATGCTCGCCTTCAAGTCGCGCGCGATGTCGCGCATCAGGGCCTGCCCGAGGTCACGCCGCACCACGTTCCCGCCGAGCGGCAGCGGCAGCCCCGTCTCCGCGTGCCACCACTCGCCGAGGTCGACCCAGAGATGCAGCCCGCGGTCGGCGTAGGTGAGCTGGCCCTCGTGGATCAGCAGTCCCGCGTCGGCCCGACCGGCCGCCACGTACTCTTCGATCCGATCAAACGGCACGACCACGTGCCGTGCGGCGGGCTGAAACAGCTTGAGCGCGAGAAACGCGGTGGTGAGCTCGCCGGGGACGGCGATCCGCAGCGCCGCCGCGTCGAGGGCCGCACGCGGATCCGCGGGGCGCGCGGCGCGCGCCACGATCCGCGGCCCGTAACCGTCCCCGAAGCTCGCCCCGTGCGCGAGCAGCGCGTAGCGCCCCGCGAGGTACGCATAGGCGTGCAGTGACACCGCCGTAACTTCGAGCTCCCCCTGTAAAGCGCGTCGGTTCAACGATTCGATGTCGCCCAGCTCGTGTACGTAGCGCCGGCCGCCCGTGTCGATCTTCCCGGCCGCGAGCGCCCAGAACATGAACGCGTCGTCGGCGTCCGGGCTGTGTGCCAGGTGGATCGTGCGGGACGCGTCAACTGCCACGCGACGCCTTGCCGGCGGTCACCTGCTTCGCCTGGTCGCGGAAGGCATCGAGGTTCTGCGCGTGCTCGCCGTACTCGGGCCGCTGGCGCGCGCGCTCGGCCGCCTCGTGCTGCAGGAAGGCGCGGTAGGCGCGCAGGGCGCCCGGGGTGTCGTGGGTGAGCTCGAGCCCGCGAGCGCGCAGCATGAACCCGAACAAGTGCGTGGGCGCCACTCGCCGGATCGTGTCGGCCTGGGCGAGCGCCCCCGCGGCGTCGCCGCTCGTCAGGTCGAGCACGCCGATGTGGTAGCGGGCGTCGACGTCGAGCGCCGGCAGCATCGCGTACGCCTGCAGGGCCATGGGCAGGAAGAACTCCGCACTGTCGGGCTTCCCCTGCGAGTGGAGCGACATCACCCGGTTGTACAGCCGCGTGGCGCGCTCTTCGGGGGACATCTGCGAGATATCGGGAGGCGTGGAGCGGGATGCGGGAAGCGGGATGCGAGATGCGTCATCGCCCGGCACGCCTCCCGCATCTCGCATCTCGCCGCCCGATGAGCCGCCGAGCCTCAGCGCGAGGACGGTCACGAGCGCTCCCAGCGCCGCACCCGCCACGCCCCAGGGGAGGCCGGCTCGCCACCCGGCGGCCTGGCTACGACTCACTTGGGCGCTCACCTGGGCGCCGCACTTGTGACAGAATTTTGCCGTCGCCGCGAGCGCGGTCCCGCACGCCTGGCAGTTCATCGAGGGCTGGAAATCTAACTGGCGGGAAGGCTCAGGGCAGCGTAGTGTACTCGGCATGGCCGGTGACACGACGCCACGACGCCACGTTCCGCGAGGTACAACGCGAACGATCGTGGAACGTAGGGTCGTGGCGTCGTGCAACGGCTCATGAGCGCCCCCTTCCCCGGGCACGAGCGCGCCAAGCACATGGGTGAGTTGAAGCGTGGCGACGAGCGGTGGGACGTCTTCATGGAGGTACAGCCCGACCCCGACGTCGGGCCCGGGGCGGTGCGGGGGCGGCTGCACTTCGCGAGCGGCGAGCGGCACCGCACGACGAGCTGGATCTTCCTCGAGTGGTCGGAGCGCGAGGTCCAGGACAGATTCGGCGAATTTTCGGCGGTTGAGCTATGGCACTTCGTGGAGGCGCTCGATAGCTGATGCCGCCGTGTTGAAAACAATGCAGCTTTTGCACATTTCTCGGTTCATCATGCGCTTGCAAGCGATCAGAATCGCGAAATGATGTCCTAATGTTGCGTCCGCGACACAAAGTGGTTGACACCGTGCAACGGCGTCGGTACCTTCCCGCATGCTAGTCGTAACCCCAAATAGGGAATTCCTGCGAGCCTGTCACGCCCGGCCGAGGGCGGCCGGGTTCGTCGTTCGTGGCATCGAGCGTGCACCTGCGTGAGTACCCCGAGCCCTTTGAGGAGCGACCCATGACTGCGACGTTGGAGCCCACTGCCACCCCTCAGGCGGGCAAGCCTGCGACCGCGACGGCCCTCGACGTGATCCGCAAGGCGAGAGACGCCGGTGTCCAGGTGGTGGACCTGAGGTTCACCGACATGCCGGGCACGTGGCAGCACTTCTCGATTCCGCTCAAGGAGCTCACCGAGGACCTCTTCAAGGAGGGGATCGGGTTCGACGGCTCGTCGATCCGCGGGTTCCAGGCGATCAACGAGAGCGACATGCTGTTGTTTCCCGATCCGGCGAGCGCGTTCGTCGATCCGTGTCTCGAGGTGCCGACGCTGTCGCTCACCTGCGACGTGTCCGACCCCGTGACGGGTGCGCGGTACTCGCGCGACCCGCGCTACGTGGCGCAGAAGGCGGAGCAGTACCTCGTGAAAACGGGGATCGCCACGACCGCGTATTACGGGCCGGAAGCCGAGTTCTACATCTTCAACTCCGTGCGTTTCGACCAGAACGCGCACGAAGGCTACTACCACATCGACTCCGAGGAGGGGATCTGGAACTCGGGGACCAATGGCGGTGCGGCGAACCTGGGCCACCGGCCCCGGCACAAGGAGGGCTACTTCCCCGTGCCGCCCGTGGACAAGCTTCAGGACCTGCGCTCCAAGATCATGCTCGCGATGATCGCCTCGGGGATCGACGTCGAGGTGCATCACCACGAGGTCGGTACGGCGGGGCAGACCGAGATCGACATGCGGTTCACCACGCTGACCCGCATGGCCGATCAGCTCATGATGTACAAGTACATCGTGAAGAACGTGTGCCAGCAGCACGGCTACACGGCGACGTTCATGCCGAAGCCGATGTTCGGGGACAACGGCTCCGGGATGCACGTGCACATGAGCCTGTGGAAAGACGCCAAGAACCTGTTCTTCGACGCGAACGGCTACGGCTTGATCTCGGACACGGCGCGCTGGTACATCGGCGGGCTGATCAAGCACGCCGCGGCGTTGCTCGCGTTCGCGGCGCCGACCACCAACAGCTACCGGCGGCTGGTGCCGGGCTACGAGGCCCCGATCAACCTGATCTACTCGCAGCGCAACCGGTCGGCGATCTGCCGCATCCCGGTGTACTCCAAGTCGCCCAAGGCGAAGCGGATCGAGTTCCGGGCTCCCGATCCTTCGAGTAACGGGTACCTCACGTTCGCCGCACTGCTCATGGCGGGCCTGGACGGCGTCAAGAACAAGATCGAGCCGCCCAAGCCGATGGACGTGGATCTGTACGAGCTCGAGCCGGAGGAGCGCAAGCACGTCAAGAACACGCCGGGCTCCCTGAACGAGTCGCTCGCGGCGCTGGAGGCGGACCACGCCTTCCTGCTCGAGGGCGGGGTGTTCACGCCCGATCTGATCGAGACGTGGCTCGCGTACAAGCGTGCCAAGGAGGTCGACCCCGTCGCCCTGCGGCCGCATCCGTACGAGTTCTTCCTGTACTACGACGTTTGAGACAGACGGGTAGACGGTGAGCGACCGCTAGAGGCTAGTCCTAGGTACCGCTCACCGTCTACCCGTCTACGCAGCTATGGCCACCGCCCTAAAGACCACCGGCGCCAGCAAGCGGGAGCTGCTCGAGCTCTGCAAGAAGCAGGAGGTCAACTTCCTGCGCCTCCAGTTCACCGACATCCTGGGCGTCAACAAGAACGTCGAGGTGCCCGAGAGCCAGTTCGAGAAGGCGCTCGAGGGCGACATCATGTTCGATGGCTCGTCGATCGAGGGGTTCGTGCGGATCGAGGAGTCGGACATGGTCCTGAAGCCCGACCTCGAGACGTTCCGCGTGCTGCCCTACGACGACGAGGGGGGGCGCATCGCGCGGCTCATCTGCGACATCTACAACCCCGACGGGTCGTCGTTCGCGGGCTGCACGCGGCAGGCGTTGCAGCGGCAGATCGCGGCGGCGAAGGCGCTGGGCTACGAGATGATGGCCGGGGCCGAAGCGGAGTTCTTCATATTCCAGCTCGACGCGAGCGGTCAGCCCACCACCGAGACGCACGACCACGGCGGCTACTTCGACCAGACGCCGGTGGACCGGGCCGAGGAGATCCGGCGCCTGATCATCCGGGACCTGGTCTCGATGGGGTTCGAGGTGGAGGCGGGCCACCACGAAGTCGCACCGGGGCAGCACGAGATCGACTTCCGCTATACGGCGGCCCTCGAGACCGCGGACAACCTGGCGACGTTCCGGTTCATCGTCCGCAACGTCGCGTACCGCCACGGGTTCCTCGCCACCTTCATGCCCAAGCCGATCCTCGGTCAGAACGGCTCCGGGATGCACACGCACCAGTCGCTGTTCAAGGGCGGGAAGAACGCCTTCCACGATCCCGCCGGGAAGTGGGAGCTCTCCGCGACCGCCATTCAGTACGTGGCCGGCCTCCTGAAGCACGCGCGCGGCTTCTGTGCCGTGACCAATCCGCTGGTGAACAGCTACAAGCGGCTGGTGCCGGGGTACGAGGCCCCGACCAACGTCGCCTGGTCGCAGCGCAACCGGTCGCCGCTGGTGCGGATCCCCGACCGCCGCGGCATCGGCACGCGCTGCGAGCTACGGATGCCCGACCCCTCGGCGAATCCGTACCTCGCACTCGCCGTCCAGCTCGCCTCCGGTCTCGACGGCATCACGCAGAAGCTCATCCCTCCGGACCCGGTGAACAAGAACATCTTCACCATGAGCTTCCGCGAGCGACGCAAGTACCGCATCGACGAGCTGCCGCGCGATCTGCACGAGGCGCTCGACATGCTCGAGAAGGACGACGTCATCCGCGACGCACTGGGGTCGCACATCTACGAGCGATTCGTGGAAGCGAAGCGCGAGGAGTGGCAGGAGTACATCGGGCAGGTCAGTGAATGGGAGCTGAATCGATACCTCGGGCAATACTAGAAACGTAGCACAAAGTCGTAACACGAAGGCGTAGCACAAAGTCGTAACACGAATTCGTAACACGAACTCGTAGCACGAATTCGTCATCTCTCCGGCGGTGGGTGCGCCATGAGGCGCCCGAGCGTCTTGATGATGAGCGCGACTCGCCCCTCGATCTCGTGAATAGCGCGCGCCTGGATCGGGTCGAGCGCCGCCGCGACCCGCAGTTGTGTCAGAGTTTCCTGGGCCGACCCCCTAGCATACTGTAGAAACTTGCGGAATTCCGGGATCGTGCCCCGGCCGCAGGCCTCCGCTATGTTTGAGCTGACGGAGAGCGCCGCCCGGACGAGCTGGTCCGCACGCGGCCCCGCTCCGGGTCCGGATAGCGTTCTGCTCAAACGGGCTACCTGGACCGAGACTTCCACGGCGACCTCGTGTACCCACAGTCGACGAGCATAGGCGCGCAGCGTCATGGCCAACAATAGGAGCGAGTCTCGCTGACGGTGGCATCCTTTTCACGCCTCCGTGGGACGTCTTTGTGCAACGCAGTCGCGCGACGCCTGTGCGTGACGACGTTGTTGCTGGGTCTCGCATGCGACTCGACGTCTCGCCTCGACGACACGCTCGGCGTCCAGTCTTCCGCCCGCTGGGAGTGGCACGGACGTATCACGGTCACGCAGGATCCCCGGCTCACCCTGACGCGCCTGGCGATCGACACGGGGCGGGGTGGTGGGGACGTGGGGCTCGCGCGCTACGACTTCAATCCCGCCGAGGGCGAAGGCGACGAGTACTCGCTAACGCTGGCGCTCGACCTCGGGCGGGCGCGCGATCTGCGGCAGAACGTGCCGTACGCGCTCGGACCCGCGGACGCCCGCATTCCCGCGTATGCCACGGTGACCTGTTTCTGCCCCCCGCTCAAACCCGACTCGGTGCGGGGCACCTTCCGGCTGGCCACGCGGGGCCTGCGCCAGATCGCGGGCCGTGTCGACGCGACGCTGTATTTTACGGAATGGAACGAGCCAGCTCGCCACGCGACCTACTCGCTGCACCAGCGCATTGACTTGGTCAAGTAGGGCGGTCTGGCGGCCGGGCGGACAGGCGGTCGGCGTCGTGCTCGGCTTGCTGACCGCCCGTCCGCCCGACCGCCTGACCGCCCAGTCTGCGCCCACGATCGACACGATCATCGTGGTGAACCGCAACGTGTTCGATCTCCAGGAAGCCGATGCGCCCAGCTTCATCGCCCGGCTCGCAAACCGGCTGCACGCCCGCACCCGCGCAGGGGTCATCCGCGGCACCCTCCTGGTCAATCCCGGGGACCGCTACGACTCGGCGCGGGTGGCCGAGAGCGAGCGGGCGTTGCGCAACCTGAGCGTCTTCAGTCGCGTGCGGACCGATACCACGCGACTCGAGGGTCACCTGGCGCTCCGCGTCGCCACCACCGACGGCTGGAGCACGAAGCCACAGCTCGGCTACTCGTCGGCGGGGGGCGACGTCAGCTGGCTGGCGGGGCTGGTCGAGGACAACCTGCTCGGAACGGCGACGTCACTGACCGCCGTCTATAACAAGACGCCCGACCGCAATATCCTCAGTCTCGGCTATCTGAATCCACATTTCTTCTCGCGCCGTACCCAGCTGCTGGCCCTGTACCAAGACAAGTCCGACGGCAGGCACGGCAGCGGGGTGTTCGGCGTGCCGTTCTATGAGACCGCCGCGCGCCGGTCCCTCACGATCCAGGGAGAGGCCGCATCGGAGCGCGTGTTGGTGTTCCGAGACGGAGTGCTGGATCCGACTGTCGAGAAGGTGGATACGACAGGTCGCACGGTGTTCCTGGAACATCATGTCTTGCGGTTCGGTGCCGTCGCGGGATTCGCAGCTCACGCCACGACGCGATCCTATCTTCGGGTCTGGCTCGCCGGCCAATGGCGTCGCGAGGATTTTGCGCCAGACACTACCCGAGCAGTCCCCCGATCTGCGTTCGGCACCCTGGGAGTCGGGCTTGACGCGGGGCACGTGGGCTTCCAGGTGCTCGAGCGCTTCAACTCGTATGCCCGGCGCGAGGACGTGGACATCTCGCAGCTGCTGCACGTGGGGCTGTGGGCGGCGCCGGGCGCGTGGGGGTATGCGCCGGGTAAAGCGGGCGTCGGCGTCGAGCTGGGCGCCCAGGTCGCGGCGCCATGGGTCGGGGGCTTTGTTGTTGTGCGCGGCGCCGGCAACGGAGTCTTCACCGCCGGAGTGCCCGACTCGGGCCGCATCTCCGGGGCCGTGACGGTGGCGAGCCAGAACGTGCGCGGCCACACGCTGCTTCTGCATCTCGAGGGGTCTCGCCTGCGGCGGCCCAAGTTCGGTGAGGAGTTCGATCTCTGGACGACGCAGAACGGTCCGCGCGTGTTCGGCGTCCACGAGTTCACGGGTTGGCGCATGGCGTGGCTCGCGCTGGACGATCGCATCCTGCTCGCGGACGACGCCTGGGGACTGATGGGCGTCGGCCTGGCGCCGTTCTTCGATTACGGGGGTGCGTGGTATGCGACGGAGGAGCCCCGCCTGGGCGGCGACGTCGGCCTCTCGCTACGCATCGGGCCGACCCGCTCCGTGCGCGGTGATGTGGCGGAGTTTGCCGTCGGTTACCGCTTTGGCAAGGGGTTCACCGGCAGCCGCTGGGGCTTCGCGGTCCGCAAGGGCGTTCACTACTGACCGCGCCGCTGCAACCTCTCGGGCCCGAGCGACGTTACCACCGTCATGGAGACCGAGACGCCGCACCAGACCCCGACCCGGCGCCGGGGGATGCTCCCGGGCATCGTCGTGGTGGCCGCCGTGTGGACGTTGTTGCACCTGTATGTGGGGCAGCGCTTGCTCGCCCCCCCGCCGCTGCCGCTCGGGTGGCGCCTGCTCGGTTGGCTGGGCATCCTGCTCCTCGTCCTCGCCCCGTTCGTGGCGCTCGTCGCCGGACGGACCGAGCGGCTGCCGGCGAAGCGCGGCCTCGAGGTCGCCGGTTTCACGGCCATGGGATTGTCGTCGCTGCTGATCGTGTTCGTGCTGGCGGGAGACGCGCTGCATGTGCGGGCCTGGCTGGGCGTCGCCGGTTTCCGGCTGGCGGTCGTGGGCGGTGCGGTCGCCGTGCTGGTGGTGGGTCTGTGGCGCGCGCGGCGGCCCGCGCTGGTGCGGGTAGTGGACGTACCAATCGCGCGGCTTCCTTCGGATCTCGAAGGCCTCCGCATCGCACAGCTGTCCGACCTGCACGTCGGCCCCATGCTGAAACGCGATTTCGTCGAGCGTGTGGTGCACACGACCAACGGCCTCGAGCCCGATCTGATCGCCCTGACCGGCGACGTGGCGGACGGGTTTCCGCGCGCGCTGCGCGACGACGTGGCGCCCCTCGCCGCGCTCGCCGCCCCGCTGGGGAAGTATTTCGTGACAGGCAACCACGAGTACTACTGGGACGCGGCCGGCTGGGTGCGCGAGCTCGAGCGGCTCGGCTTCAGCACGCTGGTGAACGCGCATCGCGTGATCCGCCGCGGGTCAGGGCGGGTGTTGCTCGCGGGCGTGACGGACCTGTCGGCGCCCGGCGGCGGGCCGGGCCCGGCCTCCGACCCGGCGGCGGCCGTAGCCGGCGCGCCCGCAAGCGACGTGCGGGTGCTCCTCGCCCATCAGCCCAAGAGCGCGTTCGCGGCGCGTGTGGTCGGTTTCGACCTGCAGCTCTCCGGCCACACGCACGGCGGCCAGTACTTCCCTTTTAACCTGCTGGTGCGGTTGTTCCAACCATTCGTCGCCGGGCTGCATCGCCTCGAGGCGATGTGGCTGTACGTGAGTCGCGGGACCGGCTACTGGGGACCGCCGCTGCGGCTGGGCGCCCCGGCCGAGATCACATTGATCCAGCTGACGCGTGCCTAGCGTCCAGGCTCAGCGCCGAGCATGGACAGGTTCTTCATGAACATCGCGATCTGGATTCCGCGCATCATAGGATCGGTCACGGCCCAAAAGTTGTGCATCGCGAGCGTCACCGGGATCAGGAAGATGACGAGGAGCCACGCGCCGATCTTGGCCTTGTAGCCGAGCGCCACGCTGAGGCCGCCCGCGATGGCGATGATCCCGGAGAGCGGGACGAGGAGCCCGGCGGCCGGCACGCCCTGTTGGGTCGCATAGCCGATGTAGCCTTGGGAAAAGTGGCCGAGGATGGTCATCAAGAAGATGCCGGAGTACAGCACGCGGCCCACGAGGACGACGTAGCGCACGGGAATCCCCTTTCTCGAGTCAGTTCACGAAGTGAGGGCGTCGAGAGCACTCTTGAGGCTTTTCGCGTCGCCCGCGCTGAGCGCACGCACGATGGCCTGCTGTGCCTCGGCGAGCGCCCGCATGCCCTTGGCGTACGCCTGCTCGCCGGCGGGCGTGAGCGCGGCGAGCACGCCGCGGCGGTCGTCGGGGTCGGGGCGCCGGCGCACGAGCCCGTCCTTCTCGAGCCGGTCCATCAACTGGGTGATGTTGGAGCGCACGCAGTGCTGGCGCTGGGCCAGCTCGGAGAGCGGCAACGGTGCGCCCGCCTCCGCCAGGGGGTGGAGCACGCCCAGCTTCGCGAGCGACAAACCAAGCGGGCTCACCGCCGCCTCCAGCCGGGACTCCACCGCCTCGGCCGTCTCGAGGAGCGAGGACACCACGGCGCTGGCGCTGCTGGAACGGCGCGCGCGTTTCATGGGACGTTTGCGCATGCGCGAAATCATACCCGGCTCGCCGGCGCGGTCAATCAATCAATCCTCGGCGCCGGGCCAACCGGCGCCTGCGGCCTGGTACAACTGCACCCCGGCGATGAGCTGGTCGCGCTGAGCCTGGGTGAGTCCGAGCTCCGCGGCGAACAGACCGCGCTGCGCGTCGAGCACGTCGAGATAGCTCGAGACGCCGTTCTGATACCGCAGGTCGGCGAGCTGGAGCGCGCGGCGCAGCGCGATCACCTGGCGCTCCTGCGCGGCGGTCCGATCCTGCGCGGTGCGCAGTCCCACGAGCGCGTCTTCCACCTCACGCAGCGCGACCAGCACCGTCTGCTCGTAGTGGGAACGTGCCTGTGCCGCGCGCGCCCGCGCGATGTTCACCTGCTCGCCCCCCGGCCGGCCTTCGGTGAAGAGTGGGATCGACACCCCCGCGAACGCCTGCCAGATGTTCGTTCCCGACCCGAACCAGTTCGAGAACTCGGTGCTCTGGGTGCCGTACTGACCCGTGATCAAGAACGTCGGTAGCCGACCCGCCTCGGCCACGCCCACGCGGGCGGTCGCGGCTCGCAGGGTGGCCTCCGCGCTGCGGACGTCCGGTCGCCGCTCGAGCAGCGCCGAGGGAATGCCCGCGGGCACGGAGATGCGCCCCACCAGCTCGGTGAGCGGACGGCCGCGCACGATGACGCCGGGGTTGTGGCCGACCAGCACGCTCAGCGCGTTCTCCTGCTGGGCGACCTGACGCTCGAAATCGGCGACGCTCGCGGCCGGGGTCGCGACCTCCGCTTCGAACTGCCGCACGTCGAGCTCCGAGATCAGCCCCCGCTCGAGCCGCTGGCGGGCGAGCTCGAGCGTCTGGCGCCGCGAGTCGAGCGTGCGGCGCGAGATCGCGAGGTTCAGATCCGCAGCACGCAGGTCGACGTAAGCCGCGGCTACGTCGGCGATGACGGAGAGCTGCAACGCGCGCCGGTCTTCCTCGCGCGCGCCCAGCTCGCCGCTCGCGGCTTGCATGGAGCGGCGCAGCCGTCCCCAGACGTCGAGCTCCCAGCTCAAGTCCGCCGTCGCCCGGTACACGTTGTAGGTGAACGACCCAAACGTGCCGAACACCGTCTGGTTGCGGCCGGCCTGACCGTTGGCCGTCAGCTCGGGCAGGAGCCCGCCCCGGTTCGCGCGGTACTGCGCGCGGAACTCGTCGATCACCGCGAGCGCGGTGCGTACGTCGCGGTTCCGGTGCAGGCTCGTGTCCACGAGCTGTCGCAGCACCGGGTCCTGGATCAGGTCGGGCCACTGGAACGCCGGGGCCGAATCGCCGGCCGCTCGACCAGGCGTCGGGCTGTAGGTGAACGCGGCGCGAACCGTATCCCTGCCGGGCGGAAGTAGCGTGTCGCGGGCGGTGCGCAGCGAGTCGTAGAATGACCGGAGCGAATCTTCGGACGTCGCTGGCCGCCGCCAGCCGTCGGGCATGGCGACGGCGGATCGACGATATCCGGGTCCCACGGCACACGCGCCGGCGAGAGCGATCAGCGCGACGAACGTGAGCAAGGTGACTCGTCGCATGTCAGTCGCCCTCCACCGCGACGGGCACGGCTTGAGGGATCGCCGAACGCTCGGTGCGGCGCAACAGCCCTCGCTCGCTCAAGCTGCGGATCGACGCGAAGAACAGCGGGATGAAGAAGACCCCCGTGCCGATCGAGTGACGGCTCGCGGCGCCGGCGCCGCTGGACGTCAGCAGGGGCGTGACGCCGAGAATGAACGCAAACGAGGTCATCAGGATCGGCCGCAACCGCTCCCGCCCCGCCTCGAGGGCGGCCTCCTTAATGGACCGCCCCTGGGCGCGCAGCTCATTCGCGAACTCGACGATCAGAATCGCGTTCTTCGCCGCGAGACCCACGACGACGATCAGGCCGATCTGCACGTACACGTCGTTCGCCATCCCGCGCAGCCACACGCCGAGCAATGCCCCCAGCGTGCCGAACGGCACGCCGAGCAACACAGCGAACGGGATCGACCAGCTCTCGTATTGCGCGGCGAGCACCAGGAACACCATGACGAGTCCGAGGGCGAACACCAGACCGCCCTGCCCGCCCGACGCGCGCTCCTGATAGGACTGCCCGCTGAAGGCGTAGCCGACACCTCGGCCGGCGTACTTGTCCTGGGCGAGCCGCTCGACGGCGGCGAGCATGTCCCCGGAGCTCTTCCCGGGCGCCGGGGCCCCGACCAAGAGCGCCGACGTGAAGCCGTTGAACCGCGTGATGACGCTCGGGCCCGCCCGGAATTCCGTGTGGGTGAGGGCCGAGATGGGCACCATTTGTTGATTGGGCCCGCGCACATACAGCCGGCCGATGTCTTCGGGCGTCTGGCGGAAGCGCGCCTGCGCCTCGGCCTGCACCCGGTACGTCTTGCCGTAGCGGTTGAAGTCGTTGATGTAGAGCGTCGACAGAGACGCCTGCAGCGTCTGGAACAGCTCCGACAGCGAGATCCCGAGCGCCTTGGCCTTCTCGCGGTCGACCTGTACGAACAGCTGCGGTGTGTTCACCCGGATCGTGGGATACACGCCGCGCAGCTCGGGCAACGCGTTGGCGTCGGCGGCGAATTCGCCCGCCAGCCCGGCGAACCGCGTCACGTCGTTCACGCCCCGGTCCTGGAGATTCAACTCGAGGCCGGCGGTCGTGCCCAGGCCGATGATCTCGGGGAGGTTGAACGCGAAGCCGCGCGTCTGCTTCAGCTGGAAGAGATAGCCGTTGACGGCGCCCAGCACCGCGGGGAACTGATCGCGCGGGGTGGTCCGCTCCTCCCACGGCTTCAACATGACGAACATGATCGCCGCGTTCGTCTGGTTCGCGTTCTGAATGAAATTGAGGCCGACGAGCGAGACGACGTGATTGATCGCCGGCTGCTGCTGCAGAAAGGTCTCCACCTGCTTCACGACCGCCTCGGTGCGCTGTCGCGAGGCGTTGTCGGGGAGCTCGATCAGCATTCCGAAATACCCCTTGTCCTCACTGGGAATGAACCCGGTCGGGACGGACCGCACGAGGACGAACAGCAAGGCGACCGCCACCGCGAAGGCGGCGAAGAACGTCCGGGGGCGGTCGATGACGCGACCGGCCGCGCCCAGGTAGCGCTCGGTCACCGAGCGGAACCCGCGATTGAAGCCACCGAAGAACCGGTTGAAGGCTCGCGCCACGACGCCGCTCTCCCCCGCTGCCGGCGCTCCCTCCGGCACCGGCCGCAGCAGTACGGCGCACAGCGCCGGGGTCAGGGTGAGCGCCACGATGCCCGACAGCACCACCGAAACCGCGATGGTGATGGCGAACTGCTTGTACATGAGGCCGGTGATGCCCCCCAGGAACGCCACGGGGACGAACACGGAGCACAGCACCAGCACGATCGCGATCAGCGCCCGGCTCACCTGGTGCATCGCCCGGTCGGCGGCGACGGCGGGCGGCACCCGCTCCTGGGCCATGATGCGCTCCACGTTTTCGATCACGACGATCGCGTCGTCCACGACGATGCCGATCGCGAGCACCAGGCCGAACAGCGTGAGCAGGTTGATCGAGAAGCCGAGCACCTGCATGCCGAAGAAGGCGCCGATGACCGAGACGGGCACGGCGACCACCGGGATCAGCGTCGCCCGCCAGCTCTGCAGGAACAAGAACACCACCAGCGTGACGAGCAGCAGCGCCTCGAACAGGGTTTTCACCACCTCGTGGATCGAAGCGGTGACGTACGGCGTCGTGTCGAACGCGATCGACCAGCGGACGCCGGGCGGAAAGCTCTTGGCGAGCTCGGTCATCCGGGCGACCACTGCGCGCTTGACCTCGAGGGCATTCGCGCCCGGACGCAGGAACACCGGAGTCAATGCCGTCGGGTTGCCGTCGAACCGGCCGGCCAGGTCGTAGTTTCGCGAGCCGAGCCGCGCCTCACCGATGTCCGAGACGCGCACGAGCGAGCCGTCGGGCCGCCCCCGGACGATGATGCGTTCGAAGTCACTCGCGTCTTTCAGTCGCCCGCTGGTGATCACGGGAATGGTGAGCTGGGTGCCGGGCGGAGCCGGCTCTCGTCCGATACGGCCGGCGGGGTTCGTGGTGTTCTGCGCCTGGACGGCCGCGGCGACGTCCGACACCGTGAGGCCGAGCTGCGCCATGCGGTCCGGATCGAGGCTCAAGAGCATGGAGAAGTCGAGCTGGCCGAAGGTGCTCGCATCGCCGACGCCGGGGAGCCGTTTGAGCTCGTCGTCGATATAGATCTTGGCGTAGTTGTTCAAGTACTCCGTGTTGTAGCGCGGATCGTCGGAGGAGAGCGCGAGCACGACCAGGAAGGCGGTCTGGCGCTTCTGCACGGTGATCCCGTTGCGCACCACCTCCTGGGGAAGCTGCGACTGGGCGCGCGCGATCTGGTTCTGCACGTCCACCGCCGCCAGATCGGGATTCCGCGAGACGTCAAAGTAGACCGACAGGTTCATGACCCCGTCGCTCGAGTTCGCCGACTTGAAGTACAGCAGGCCTTCCATGCCCGACAGCTGCTGCTCGATCGGGGCGGCCACCGCATCGGCCACATCCTGCGCGGTGGCACCCGGGTAGACGGCCTGCACTTGGATCTCGGGCGGCGTGAGGGGCGGGTAGCTCTCGACGGCGAGCCGGGAGAGGGAGAAAAGCCCAAGCAGCACGATCACGATCGAGATGACAGCCGAGAACACCGGCCGCCGGATGAACAGATTGCGGATCTGCGGGGCGTCGCTCATGGCCGGCTCCGGATCCGGAGCGGTGCGGCCGGGCGCGCGATCGAGGCGCCATCCCGAGCATCGGCCCCCGCGCTGTCGGCCGCCGGATTATATGCCACCGGCTTGGCCGGCTGGCCCGGCGTGACCTTCTGCACGCCGTCCACGACCACGCGGTCGCCCGCCTGGAGGCCTTGCTCGATCAGCCACGATCCGCCGTCCCACGAGGTGGCCACGACGTCCCGCGCCGCGACCCTGCCGCTGTCGCTCACGACGTATACGAAGGACCCGCTCAGGCCCTGCTGCACCGCGCGTTGCGGGACGAGGATCGCACGAGGCCGCTTGAGGCCGAGCAGTCGCACGCGCACGAATTGCCCGGGGAGCAGCACGTGATGGGGGTTGCTGAGCTGCGCGCGCAGCTGCAGCGTGCCGGTCGCCGGTTGGACGGCCAGGTCTGCGAAGTTCAGCTGGCCGGTCGCGGCGAAGAGGCTGCCGTCCGCGAGCGTGACCTGCACGGCGAGCGCGTGCTGACCGGGCGGCAGGAGCAGCCGGCCGTCCGCGATGTCCCTGCCCAACGCGAGCATGTCTTCGTCGGAGGGGCTGAAGTTCACGTAGATGGGGTCCACCTGCTCGACGGTCGTGAGCAGGTCGGCCGAGCCGGTCACCCGGGCGCCCAGCTCCAGCTGCGCGCGTCCGGCGCGCCCCGAGATCTCGGCGCGAACGAACGTGTCCTCATAGTCTTTCCTGGTTTGATCCGCCGCGGCCCGCGCCTGGTCGAATGCCTGCTGCGCGTCGTCGACGTCCTTTTGGGCCACCGCGCGCAGAGCGAGCAGCGACTTGAGGCGCGCCAGGTTGCGGTCGGCGTTGGCGAGCCGCGCTTGGGCACTGCGGTAGGCCGCCTCGTACGTGGTCGGGTCGATCCGGAACAGCAACGTCCCCTTCGCGACGTCGGTGCCCTCGGCATAGGGGCGCGCGAGGATCACCCCAGTGACCTGCGAGCGCACCTCGACCGAGCGCGACGCCGCCGCTTGCCCCACGTACTCGTAGCGGGCTGCGACGGTGTCCGGGACCACGGTGAGGACCGAAACTTCCGGTGGTGGCGGGGACGCGGCTGCCGCAGGCACGCGCCGGCGAGCCGCTGCTGTTCCTACGAGAACGAGTGCGGCCGCGACCACTGCGGTCCACGTAGCAGGTCTGATCAAACGCTTCATGCGGACACCCATCGGTGAAGGTGATGACAGCCCGGTCAGTAGTGCAGTAATGAACTATGCGCCGGCGAAGGTTCCCGCCGTGTCAGTCGGCGAGGTTGGACTCCCCCGTTCGGGTGGGGCCTCACCACCCGATTGGCGGAGGGGTGCTCCTGTCGGCGTCCGCGAGCTCACAGGGCCAGCCCCAGGCCTACGCCGAGCGACGCCACGCGATCGCGAAAGAATTCACCGTAGGGCGCCGGACCGGTGTAGGCGCGCAGCAGCAGGCTCCACCGCCAGGCGCCCCCCCCGCGGGCGACCGGATCGCCCAGCTCCAGGCCGGTGATCGCACTCCACCCCACGTCCCAGCTCCGGTCCTGGAACGACTTCGCGTCCAGCGCGGCCACCACGCGACCCGTCGCCAACCGGTCGAGGTGCACCGGCACCCCGGGCTGCCGATACTCGACGCCCCCGTGCAGCACACCCGGCTTCAGGTCGGCCGGCGAACGGGTGAAGACGTACTCGCCGCCCCCGTACACGCGCCACGCGGCCAGCTGTTGCGACACCAGCAGCTCCGCGGCTTCGAACGTCAGATCGACCCGCTGGGCGTGGGCGTGAACCATGTACTCGTCGCCCAGGTGCGAGCTCTGGTGGTACAGTTGGACGCGCGTCGTCAGGCCGGCGTGCCGGTAGGTCACAGGCAGGCCGACTCGATAATCCGTGTTCATCAGGTCGGCGGTCGGCCGGGCGAGGTTGAACTGGGAGAACACGGCGGCGGCGATCGCCACCTGCCACGTGCGCGCGCTCACCACCCCGATCGTCTGGCCGAATCCCACGCTGCCGAGGCGGGGTGCGAGCCGGGGGGAGCGCTCCCACAGGTAGGCGGCAAAAAACTGCGGCTCCTTGGGATCGGCCAGGAGCGGCCGGAACACCGCAGCGTCCGTGCCCGGCGTCTGACCAGCCGCGGGTGCGGCGGCGAGCAGCGCGAGGATCAACCAGCGAGCGGCGGCGGCGAGGCGCATGGTGCTTCAGTAATGAACTATCTAGGGCGGCAGGTTCCCGCCGCTCGCCCGCCCGACGGTCAGTCGTCGTCCTGGGTTTGGGCCTGTCGCAACTCTCGCACCACGGGATGGGTTCGGAACAGCAGGACGGCGGCCAGGGCGGCGCCGACCAGGTTGCCGCCGAGAATCCGCACCCAGGCCAGCTCGCCCAGGCCGAGGTGCGACAGCAGGATGGTCAGCATCGCGAACCCGAACTCCAGGATGAAAAAGCCGAACGCGACCCCCATCACGAGACTCGGCTCGCGTGCCGCGCGGTGCAGGGCCCACACGATAGCCACGCCATAGGCCACGTTGAGCAGGTAGTGCAGCAGCGTGAACTGGGCGATGCCGCCCAGCACGGTAAACGTTCGAAACGGCTGGCCGACGATCGCGTCGACCCCCGCGAGCCAGACCCAAATGGTGGTCGCGACGACCAGGCCGAGCCGGGTGCCCTCCCACAACGAGTTGTGCTTCACGGCGTGGTGATCCTTTCTCGAGCGTGGTTAGCGCCCCTTCGCCAAGGCGCCGCCCCGGCGCGG
>Ga0209801_1000899_pt1 | contig 19027 bp, 15 predicted proteins | sample GraSoiAngelo_127_FD_185884 | JGI IMG/M metagenome (GOLD analysis project Ga0209801, IMG submission 185884) | Grasslands soil microbial communities from the Angelo Coastal Reserve, California, USA - 14_0927_09_40cm (SPAdes) (version 2) | ecosystem: Environmental > Terrestrial > Soil > Grasslands ... | reverse complement strand
TCTCGGCCTCGGTGAAACCACGCGTGGTCACGGCCGGGGTGCCGATGCGGACCCCGCTCGTGACGAACGCCTTCTGGGGATCGCCAGGAATCGTGTTCTTGTTCACGGTAATGCCGGCCCGGTCGAGCAGCTCCTGGGCCTCCTTGCCGGTCACGTGCTTGGAACGCAGGTCCACGAGCATCAGGTGGGTGTCCGTCCCCCCCGACACGATGGCATAACCCCGCTCGACGAGCGCCGCGGCGAGGGCCTGCGCGTTCCGCACCACCTGCACAGCGTACGCCTTGAACTCCGGGGTGAGCGCCTCTCCCAACGCCACCGCCTTGGCCGCGATCACGTGCTCGAGCGGGCCGCCCTGAATGCCCGGGAAGACCTGCTTGTCGACGTCCTTCGCGAACACTTCCTGGCAGAGGATCAATCCGCCGCGCGGACCGCGCAGGGTCTTGTGCGTGGTCGTCGTGACGATGTGCGCGTGCGGCACGGGCGAGGGGTGGATCCCCGCGGCGACGAGTCCGGCGATGTGCGCCATGTCCACGACGAAGATCGCGCCGACCTCGTCGGCGATGCGTTTGAGCATCGCGAAATCGATGATGCGCGCGTAGGCGCTACTGCCGCCGATCAGGATGCGGGGACGTTCGCGGCGCGCGATCTCGCGCACCTGGTCATAATCAATCCAGCCGGTGTCTTCTCGGACTCCGTAATGCGTGGCGCGGAACAGCGTCCCCGAAAAGTTCACGGGCGCGCCGTGGGTCAGATGGCCGCCGTGCGGCAGCGCCAGCCCGAGCAGCGTGTCGCCCGGCTTCGCCACCGCGAGGTACGCGGCCATGTTCGCCTGGGCCCCGGCGTGCGGCTGGACGTTCACATGCTCCGCCTTGAACAGCGCCTTGGCCCGATCGATGGCGAGCTGTTCGACCTCGTCCACGACCTCGCAGCCGCCGTAGTACCGTTTCTTCGGCAGCCCCTCGGCGTACTTGTTCGTGAGCGCCGTGCCCATCGCCTCGAGCACCGCCACCGACACGAAGTTCTCGCTCGCGATCAGCTCCAGCCCGTGCTCCTGCCGCTCCACCTCACGGCGGATCAGCTGGAACACGGTCGGGTCCGCCTTGGCGAGCGGCGTGCGCCGATCAATCATGCATCGATCTTCGCGACGCGGCGCTCGTGGCGCCCGCCTTCGAACGCGGTGTCGAGCCACTTGTGCAAAATCTCCATCCCTTCCTCCTCACTCACGAACCGCGACGGCAGCACGAGCACGTTCGCGTCGTTGTGCTTGCGGGCCAGCTCCGCGATCTCCGGGGTCCAGGCCACGGCCGCGCGCACGCGCGGAAACCGGTTGGCCACGTAGGCCATGCCGAGCCCCGTCCCACAGGTCAGCACGCCGCGCTTCACCACGCCCTTGCTCACCGCCTGCGCGACCGGACGACCGTAATCGGGATAGTCGTCCGCCGGGTCCATCGCCTTGGGTCCCGCGTCCACCGGCTCGTACCCCAGCCGCTTGAGCTCGTCCACCAGCTTCTGCTTCAGCTGGAAGCCCGCGTGGTCCGCGCCCACATAGATCTTCTCAGACAAAGTTCCGCCGCACCTTGGCGATCGCGGCAATCCGCTGCTCCGCCAACCGGTCCGCCGCTCGGTAGGTGGGAACGCCTTCCTCGCGCGCGATCTCGAACACGCGCAGCAGGGTGTCGTAGATCTCCCCCGCCTTCGAGCGGGCGCGCTCGGGCGCCCAGCCGTGCAGCTCGGCGTTCACGTTGATCAGCCCGCCGCCATTGATCACGTAGTCGGGGGCGTAGGTGATGCCGCGCCGCTCGACCTCATCGCCGTGCCGGTCCTCGGCGAGCTGGTTGTTCGCCGCACCGGCCACGATCTCCACCTGCAATCTCTGGACCGTGTCGTCGTTGATCACGGCGCCGAGCGCGCAAGGGGCGAAGATGGTCGCCCGCACGTCGTAGATCGCGTCGGGCGGAACCGTCTTGGCACCGCACTCCTCCACCACGCGCTTCACCCGCTGCGGGTCGATGTCGGTGCAGGTGATCACCGCTCCCTCGGCGAAGAGCAGCTTCGCCAGATGATAGCCTACGGAGCCGCATCCCTGCAAAGCGACCGACTTCCCGGCCAGGCTATCGGAGCCGTAGCGGTAGCGGGCGCAGGCCTTCACGCCCCGGTACACGCCGTACGCGGTGACGGGAGAGGGGTCGCCCGACCGACCGATCAGGCCCGTGACGTGGTTGGTCTCGGCCTTGATGAACTCCATGTCGCTGGTGCTGGTCCCGACATCCTCGGCCGTGATGTAGCGCCCCTTGAGCGATTCGACGTGCCGCCCGTGCGCCCGGAACAGGGCTTCGCGCCGTGTGGTGCGGTTGTCGCCGATGATGACGCTTTTCCCGCCGCCCAGGTTGAGCCCCGCCACCGCGGCCTTGTAGGTCATGCCGCGCGCCAGCCGGAGGGCGTCGATCAGCGCGGCGCGATCGCTCTGGTAGTTCCAGAAGCGCGTGCCGCCCAACGCCGGCCCGAGCACCGTGGAATGAATCGCGATGATGCCGCGATAGCCGGTGGATGGATCGTAATAGACGCTGACCTGCTCGTGCTCGTGCTCGGCGAGGAGGGAGAAGAGATCGAGCCCTCCGTGTTCCCCGGGCTTGCGCCCGGGGTCAGGAGCAGCGCTAGGCGCGGGGGTAGAGACCGCGGGCGACGATGATCCGCTGGATTTCGCTGGTGCCTTCATAGATCTCCGTCACCTTGGCGTCCCGGAACAGCTTCTCCACCGGAAAATCGCGCATGTAGCCGTAGCCGCCGAACAGCTGGACGGCCTGGGTCGTCACCCACATCGCGGTCTCGGAGGCGAACAGCTTGGCCATGCTCGCCTGCACGGTCGTGTCCTCGCCCCGGTCCCGGCGCGTCGCCGCGGCGTGGGCCAGCGCGCGGGCCGCTTCTATCCGCGTCGCCATGTCCGCGAGCTTGAACTGCACCGCCTGGAACTCCCGCAGCGACCGGCCGAACTGCCGGCGCTCGGCGCAGTAGGCGAGTGAGTGCTCGAGCGCCCGGCGCGCGATCCCGACCGCCTGCACCGCGATGCCCAGGCGACCGGCGTCGAGGCCCTCCATCGCGTACCCGAACCCTTCGCCCTCGTCGCCCAGGAGGTGGTCGGCCGGGAGCCGCACGTCCTCGAGCGTGAGCGCGACGGTGTTCGAGGCCCGGAGGCCCATCTTATCCTCCGGCTTCCCCGGACGATAACCGGAGGCGTCGGTGGGCACAATAAACGCGCCGATCCCGCGCTCCGAGCGGGCCATCACCATCATGAGATCCGCCGTGCCGCCGTTCGTGGCCCAGGCTTTCGCGCCCGACAGCACCCAGCTGGTGCCGTCCCGCACGGCGCGCGTGGTGAGCGACGCGGCGTCGGAGCCGGACTCGGGCTCCGACATAGAGAACCCGGCCAACAGCTCGCCGCGCGCCATCGCCTTGAGCCAGCGATCCTTTTGCGCGGGGCTCCCATGGCGCACCAGCATCGTGGTGGGAATGGCGTTGTGGATCGAGAGCGACACCGCGACGCTCGCGTCCGCGGCGGCGATCTCCTCGAGCGCGAGCAGGTAGGTGACGCTGTCGAGCCCCATCCCGTCGTACTCCTCGGGCGCGCACATGCCGAGGAACCCGAGCCGGCCGAGCTCGTCGATCACGTCGCGGGCGAAGTGCGCCCGCCGGTCCCATTCCGCCGCGAACGGCTCGATCTTGGTGCGCGCGAATTCGCGCGCCAGCTCGACGATCTGACGCTGCGTTTCGGAAAGGCCCGGCAGCTCAATCGCGGTAGACATAGAAACCACGCCCGCTCTTCCGGCCCAGGCGCCCGGCCGCCACCAGCGTCCGGAGCAGCGGCGCCGCCCGGTACTTGTCGTCCCCCAGGTCGCGGTGCAGCACCTCGAGGATCGCGAGACACACGTCGAGCCCGATCAGGTCGGCGAGCGCCAACGGCCCGACGGGATGGTTCATACCCAGCTTCATGACCGCGTCGATCGCTTCCGGCGTGGCCACGCCTTCCATCACGCAGAAGATCGCCTCGTTGATCATCGGCATGAGCACGCGGTTCGACACGAACCCGGGCGCGTCGTTCACCTCGACCGGCGTCTTGCCCAACGCCTTCGCCACCTCGACGACCTCGGCAACGGTCTTGTCGGCGGTCTCGAGCCCGCGAACCACTTCGACGAGCGGCATGACGGGAACCGGGTTCATGAAATGCATCCCGATCACCTGCGCGGGGCGCTTAGTCTGGGCGGCGATCGCGGTGATGGAGATGGAGGAGGTATTGCTGGCGAGGATCGCGGCGGGTGGGGCCAGCCGGTCAATGTCGCGGAAGATTTTGAACTTGACGTCGGGCTGCTCGGTCGCCGCCTCGACCACCAGCCGGGCATCCGCCACCGAGTCGAGGCTCATCGAGGTCCGGATCCGCGCCAGCGCCGCGTCGCGCTGCTCCGCGGTGACCGATCCTTTCTTCACCTGCCGCTCGAGATTCGTCCTGATGACCGCCAGCACTCGCTCGAGCAAACCGGGCGCGACGTCGATCAGCGTGGTGTCCCAGCCGTGCTGGGCGAACACATGCGCGATGCCGTTCCCCATCGTGCCGGCGCCCACTACCGCGACCCGGCTCATGCCGCAAACGAAACGCGCGCCCTCACAGGCGCGCGCGCACGGGACGGATCGTGGGCCGCAGCAGCAGCACCGCGATGACCAGTTTCACGAGGTCGCCGGCCAGGAACGGCAGCGTGCCGAGCCGGACCGCACCGGAACCGCTGCCGGTCAGGATCGCGAGTTGGGCGAGCCCGCCCAGGTGGATGAGCACCAGTCCCGCGGCCGCGGCGAGCGCGAGTCGCGCGACGCGCCGGCCATCGCCCGCGATCTTGCCCACCGCGAAGGCGGCCACGGGATACGCGAGCAGGTAGCCCCCCGTCGGTCCCACCAGCCGGGCCAGGCCGGGGAGCCCGTAGGGCGTGAACACGGGCAACCCCGCCGCTCCGAGGGCGAGGTACAGGATCATCGAGCCCGCGCCGAGACCCGGCCCCAACAGCGCGCCCACGAGCAGCACGGCCAACGGCTGCAGCGTCATGGGCACCGGAGTGCCCGGCAGCGGGATCGCGATCTGGGCCGCGATCGCGACGAGGGCGGCGCCGAGCAGCACGGCGAGCGCGCGCCGACCGGCGAGCGAGGGAGCGGACACGACGGCAGTCTGAGCCTGCATCAGAGCATCTCCACGCTGAGGGCCACGGCGTTGCCGCCCCCGAGACACAGGGTGGCGAGGCCGGTCGTTTGCTTCCGATCCTTCAAGGCGAACACGAGCGTCGTGAGGATCCGCGCGCCGGACGCGCCGATCGGGTGCCCGAGGGCGATGGCACCCCCGTTCACGTTCACGCGGTCCCAGTCCCAGCCGAGGGCACGCCCGTCGGCGAGCGCCTGGACGGCGAACGCCTCGTTGGCCTCGATCAGATCGTAGTCACCGATGGTCGTCTTCGCCTTCGCCATCAGGTTCTTGACGGCCGCGATCGGGGCGAAGAACAAATCCCTTGGCTCGCCGCCGGCGCTCGCGTACGCGGTGACGCGGGCCAGCGGCTTCACGCCGTGCGCCTTCGCGAACGCCAGCGACGTGACGACCAGTGCGCTCGCGCCGTCGTTCAAGCCCGGTGCGTTCCCCGGAGTCACCGTCCCGTCCTTCTCGAACGACGGCTTGAGCGCCGCGAGCGTCTCGAGCGAGCTGTCCTTGCGGGGACCCTCGTCCTTCTCGATCAGCGTCGGCCCCTTTTTTCCGGGAAGCTCGACGGAGACCGTCTCCGCCTTGAAGCGGCATGCGTCCATCGCCGCCACGGCCTTCTGGTGGCTCGCGAGCGCGAAGCGGTCCTGCTCTTCGCGCGACACGCCGGCCTTCTTGGCGGTGTACTCGGCGAGGTTGCCCATGTGGGTGTTCGAGAACGAGTCCCACAGCCCGTCGAGGATCATGCCGTCCACGAGCTGGCTGTTGCCCGCCTTGATGCCGCCGCGCATCCCGTAGACGTAGTGCGGCGCGTTGGACATCGATTCCATACCGCCCGCCACGATGCATTGCTCGTCGCCCGCCCGGATCGCCTGGGCGGCGAGCATCACGGCCTTGAGCCCCGACCCGCACACCTTGTTGATGGTGAGCGCGGGGACCGTCCCCGGGAGGCCGGCGTGGATCGCCGCCTGCCGGCCCGGCGCCTGGCCCACGCCGCCCTGGAGCACGTTCCCCATGATCACTTCCTCAACCGCACCGTCCTCGATCCCGGCGCGCCGCACGGCCTCGCGGATCACGAGCGCGCCGAGCTTCGGGGCAGGGAGCGGGGAGAGGCCGCCGAGATATTTGCCGATCGGCGTACGACAGGCGCTAAGGATGACGGGGGTGGTTTCGTCGCGTGACATGCGGTCTCAGGGTCATGGATCGGGCAGTGTAGGGGCGCAGCATGCTGCGCCCCTACGGTCCCATCGGTTCAAGTTCACGTGCCAGTTCATATTAACGAGGCCAGCGCCCGCGTGCGAACCTCTTCCTGCAGCTTCGCCACGAAATCAGCGATGGACAGCACTGTCTGCTTGTTCCCTGCTCCCCGTCCCCGCACCGCGACCGAGCCCGCCTCGGCCTCGCGCTGCCCCACCACCGCCATGTAGGGGACTTTCTGCAGCTCGCCGTCGCGGATCCGGTAGTTGAGGGTCTCGTTGCGCTCGTCGAGATGCGAGCGAATGCCCGCCGCGCGCAGCCGCTCGTGTAGCGCCCGCGCCCCAGGCGCCTGCGCGTCCGAAATGGGCAACACGCGCACCTGCTCGGGGGCGAGCCAGAGCGGGAACGCCCCCGCGAAGTGCTCGATCAGGAAGCCGACGAACCGCTCCAGCGTGCCGAAGATCGCGCGGTGGATCATGACCGGTCGATGCGGCCGGTTGTCCTCACCCGTGTACTCGAGTCCGAAGCGCTCGGGCTGCTCGAAATCCAGCTGAATCGTGGCGCCCTGCCACTCGCGGCCGATGGCGTCGTTGAACTTGACGTCGATTTTCGGTCCGTAGAACGCCCCCCCGCCCTGGTCGATGCGGTACGTGGCGCCGCGGTGCTTGAGCGCCTGCTCGAGCGCGCGCTCCGCCTGGTCCCAGGTCGCGTCGGTGCCCAGCTTCTTCTCGGGGCGCGTCGCCAGGTCGAGCCGGTAGGAGAGCCCGAAGGTCTTCGCGAGGACCAGCTCCACGATATCGAGCAGCTGGAAAATCTCCTGCTCGATCTGGTCCTCGCGCAGGAAGATGTGGGCGTCGTCCATCGTGAGCCCGCGCACCCGCAGCATCCCATGCAGCGTCCCCGAGCGCTCGTTGCGGTACACGTTGGCGATCTCGGCGAGCCGGACCGGCAGGTCGCGGTAACTGCGCTGCTGCGAGGCGTAGATGAGGATGTGCATCGGGCAATTCATCGGCTTCACCCGATAGCGCACGGATTCCGCCTCTCCCTCCCCCGCGGCCATCGGCGGAAACTGGTTCGCCGCGTACAGCGGGAGGTGCCCCGAGCGCAGGAACAGCTCCTCGCGGGTCACGTTGGGCGTGTAGACCAGCGAATAGCCGCGCTCCAGAATCGTGTCCTCGATGAAGCGCCGCAGCTGGTGCTGGATCATCGCGCCCTTCGGGTGCCAGAACACCAGCCCCGGGCCCACGTCCTCCTGGATCGAGAACAGATCGAGCTGCTTCCCCAGCACCCGGTGGTCGCGCTTCTTGGCCTCCTCGAGCCGCCGCAGGTAGCCCTCGAGGTCGTCCTTGGTGAACCAGGCGGTGCCGTAGATGCGCTGCAGCATCTGGCGCCGCTCGTCGCCGCGCCAATAGGCGCCGGCGGCGTGCAGCAGCTTGAAGTGTTTGATCCGCCCGGTGCTCGGCACGTGGGGCCCGCGACACAGGTCCACGAACGGACCGTCGGTGTAGACGGAGATCACCTCGTCGGGACCGAGGTCCTCGATGCGCTCGAGCTTGAGCGGGTCATCCTTGAAGCGACGCTTGGCTTCCGCGCGATCCACCTCCTCGCGCACGAACGGGTAATCCGCCTTGACAACCTCCGCCATCCTCTTTTCAATCGCCTCCAAATCCTCCGGCCCGAAGGGCCGCTGCACCTCGAAGTCGTAGTAGAACCCGTCCTCGATCGGGGGACCGAATCCGATCTTCGCCTGGGGGAACAGCTGCCGCACGGCCGTCGCCAGCACGTGGGCCGAGGAGTGGCGCAGCAGCTCGAGCGCCTGCGGGTCCTTGTCCGTGAGGATCGTGACCTTCGCTCCGTCGGGCAGCGGGCGCGCCAGATCCCACACCTGGCCGTTCACCCGCACCGCGAGGGCCGCCTTCGCGAGCCCCGGCCCGATCGCCTTCGCGAGGTCGGCGCCGGTGGAGCCGGCGGGGACACGTTTCTCGCTCCCGTCGGGGAGCGTGACACGGATTTCGGGAGGCATCGGGTCAGTTGGCCGGCTGACCGGTCGCCGCGGGAGTGCCCGTCAGGGGCGGCACCTGGGGCCCGTCGCGGAAATACAGGGCGACGGTAAACGCGATCACCGCGGCGATGGCGAGCCAACGCGCCATGCGGCTCGGGGGGAGCACTGGCGACTCGTCGGGCATGGGACGGAATTTTACCACAAACGGAAGGATGGTGAAGGGTAGTGAAGGATGGTGGAGGATGGTGGAGGTCCTCGCGTCACCTTCACCAACCTCCACCATCCTCCACCACCCTCCACAACCTCCCTTAGCCGTCTATTATAAGGAATGCCCGAGTCGCGGTTCACACTTCCGCCGCAATACGACCCACACGCCGTGGAGCGCCCGTTGTACCGGCGCTGGCTCGAGCGCGGCGTATTCACGGCCCGGGCCGACTCGCCCAAGTCTCCCTACGTGATCGTGATCCCCCCGCCCAACGTCACGGCGGTGCTGCACATGGGCCAGGGGCTGAATAACGTGACGCAGGACGTGCTGATCCGGTTCGAGCGGATGCGCGGCCGGGAAGCGTTGTGGCTCCCCGGCACCGACCACGCCGGCATCGCCACGCAAAACGTGGTGGAGCGCCTCATCGCGAAAGAGGGGAAGACCCGCTTCGACCTCGGCCGCGAGGCATTCGTCGCGCGGGTCTGGGCGTTCGTGCGCGAGACCGGCCCGACGATTCTCGAGCAGCTCAAGATGATCGGTGCCTCCTGCGACTGGACGCGGACGCGGTTCACCTTCGACCCCGCCTACTCGCGGGCGGTGCGGGAAGTGTTCGTGACGCTGTGGGAGGAGGGGCTCATTTACCGGGGCCATCGGGTAATCCACTGGTGCCCGCGCTGCCTCACGGCCTTGTCGGACGAGGAGGCCGAATCCCGGGATATCGACGGCAAGCTGTACTACATCCGCTATCCCGTGGAGGGCGGCCCCGCGCCTTACGTCACCGTGGCCACCACGCGCCCCGAAACGCTGTTGGGCGACACGGCCGTGGCCGTGAATCCCACGGACAAGCGCCACCGGGCGTTCGTGGGCAAGGTCGCCCGGCTGCCGATCATCGACCTGCCGGTGCCGATCATCGCCGATGACGCGGTCGAGCCCGGGTTCGGGACGGGCTTCGTGAAGGTGACCCCGGCGCACGACGCGACGGACTTCGAGATCGGGCTGCGGCACAAGCTCGAGATGCCGCTCGTGATGACCGAGGACGGCCGGATGGAGCACCCGACGCGCGTACCGAAGACGCTCGCCGACCTCGACCGCTTCGTCGCGCGGGAAAAGGTCGTGGACCTGCTCAAGGAACGCGGCCTGCTCGAGAAGGTCGAGCCGCACCGGCACGCCGTGCGCCACTGCTATCGCTGCGACTCGGTGGTGGAGCCGCGGCTGTCCGATCAGTGGTTCGTGAAAATGAAGCCGCTCGCGGAGCCGGCGCTCGAAGCGTACCGCAGCGGGGCCATTCGTCTCGTCCCCGAGCGGTGGGGCGCGACGTACGAGCATTGGATGGAGAACATCCGGGACTGGAACATCTCGCGGCAGCTGTGGTGGGGGCACCGCATCCCCGTGTTCAACTGCGCCAAGTGCGCCCACCAGTGGGCCGACCGGGAGGACCCGAAGGCCTGCCCCAAGTGCGGCGGCCCGGTCGAGCAGGACCCCGACGTGCTCGACACCTGGTTCTCGTCCTGGCTGTGGCCCTTCGCGACGCTCGGCTGGCCCGACCGGACGCCCGACTTGAAGCGGTTCTACCCAGGTCACACGCTGGTGACGGCCCCCGAGATCCTGTTCTTCTGGGTGGCGCGCATGATCATGGCCGGCTACCACTTCCTCGACGCGCGCCCGTTCTCGACGGTCTACCTGCACGGCACGGTGCGGGATACCCAGCACCGCAAGATGTCCAAATCGCTCGGCAACGGCATCGACCCGCTCGACGTCGTCCGGTTGTTCGGCGCCGACGCGCTGCGCTGGACGGCCATCGCCGGCCTGTCCCTCGGGTCCGACCTGATTCTCGATCCCAACGACCTCGAGACGACGTTCGCGCCGGGCCGGAACTTCGCGAACAAGCTCTGGAACATCGGGCGCTTCATCCTGGCGCAGCTGCCGGAGCGGGTGGAGCCGCTCGAGGCGCTCGACCAGAAACGCCTGCAGCTCGCTGATCGCTGGATTCTGTCGCGCGCGCAGGGGGCGATCAGCGAGGTGACGGCGTCGCTCGAAACATTCCGGCTCGATGACGCGGCCAAACGGTGCTTCGACTTCGTCTGGAAAGAGCTCGCAGACTGGTACGTCGAAGCCGTGAAGCCCCGGCTCGCTCCGGACGCGGCATCCCCCTCCGCAGCAGCCCAGCGGGCGCCCGCTGCTTCGGGGGATGCCGCGTCCGTCGCTGCCGCACACGCGGTGCTCGCGTACTGCTTCGACACGGTGTTGCGATTGCTGCATCCGGTCGTGCCGTTCATCACCGAGGAATTGTGGCAGAAACTGCCGGGCCGCACGGCAGACGAGCTGCTCGCGTCGGCCGCGTGGCCAGCCCGGCGGGACGCACTCACCGACCCGCGGGCGGAAGCGCGCTTCGCCCTGGTGCAGGATGCGATCGCGGCCATCCGAACCATCCGGGCGGACTATCGCGTCAACCCCAAGACGCGGCTCGCCGCTACGGTGACGCCCAAGACTGCCGAGGGTCGCGGCGCCTTCGAGGGCGAGCGTGAGACGATCCTGCGGCTTGGCCAGCTCGAGACGCTGGGGTTCGACGGTCGCAGAGCGGCGCAGGCCGGCGCGCACGCCGTCCTCGCCGACGGGAGCGAGGTCTTCGTCGCGCTGTCGGATGCGATCGACCTGCAGCAGGAGTGTCGGCGCCTGTCGGGCGAGCTGACCCGGCTGGAGCAACAGCTGGCGGGGCTCGCCGCCAAGCTCACCAACCAGCAGTTCGTCGCGCGGGCGCCCGCCGAGGTGGTCGCCAAGGAGCGCGAGAAGGAGCGGGCGTGGCACGACCAGCGGCAGGTGCTGGCGGACAAGCTCAAGTCGCTGGGCTGCTCCTAAGCGCTCTGGCGTTCGGCTGCGCGAACCAGGGCGCGCCGCCTGGCGGCCCGCCCCGCACTACGCCGGCCGCGATCCTGCGGACCACCCCGGAGTCGGGGGCGGTCGTGCCCGGATTCCGGGGCAAGGCGATCGTCCAGTTCGACGAGGTGATCGACGAGGCGCCGGGGAGCGCCGGCGGCGGAGGGACGGGCGCGATCACCGGTCTGGCGCAGAAGATCGTGTTGTCGCCGGTGGGAGGCGACGTCGACGTGTCGTGGCACCGGAGCGCGATTCACGTCCGGCCCGACGAGGGATGGAGGCCGGACCGCGTGTACCACCTCGAGGTGCTGCCCGGCATCGCGGATCTGCGGCGCAACGTGACGAAGACCGGAGCTACCATCGTGTTTTCGACGGGCGGCCCCATTCCCACGGCCGCGCTCAGCGGTACCGCGTTGTTGTGGGTCGAGCAGCGGTTGCTGACGCAGGCCGTGATCCGGGCCGCCCCGCTTCCCGACACCGCCGCCTACGTCACGCTGACGGACTCCGCCGGAAACTTCCGGCTGCTGGGAATCCCTCCGGGGCGGTATCGCGTGTGGGCCATTCAGGACCAGAACAACAACCGGCGCCAGGACCGGCGCGAGCCGTTCGACACCGTCTCGGTCACGGTGGACTCGACGGCGAGTGCCGTGCTCTGGGCGTTCGTGCACGACACCATCGGCCCGCGGGTCCGCACTATCGAGCCGGTGGACTCGTTCACCCTCCGTATCAACTTCTCGTCTCCGCTCGATCCGGCGCGCCCGCCGGACACGGCCGCCGTGCGCGTGTTCGCGCTGCCCGACACCACGCCGGTCGGCGTGCGGGCGCTGTACCGGCCGGCCCAGTTCGATTCGCTGCAGGCGCGGGCGCGAGCGGTGGCCGACTCGCTCAAGCGGCTGCGGGACACGACGGCGCGCAAGGACACGACGGCACGCAGAGATACGACGGCGCGCCGGGGGCCTCCGGCTCCCGCAGCCCCGCGGGCACCCGCCGTCGCCGGGGCCCCCGGCGCGCGTCGAGACACATCCACCGCCCGCGTCGACACCGCCCGCGTCCGGAAGCTCCTGAGCCAGCGGGCCGTGCCCTACGACCGACTCGTCGTCCAGACCGCGCAGTTGTTGACGCCGGGTGCGAAGTACCTGGTGCGCGTGCATGGGGCGATCAACTTGAGCGGCGTCGCCACCGACGGTCTCGGGGTCGTCGAGATTCCCGTGCCGAAACCCGCGCCACGCGACACCACCAAGGCCAAGAAGCCGTGACCGACCCCCGCGACCCCCGCGACCCCCGGCGCCGGCTGCCCGCGGTGGACGCCGTGCTCGCCGAGCCCGACGTCGCGGCGCTCGTCGCCGCCCATCCGCGGGGCCTGGTGGTGCGCGCCGTGCGGGACACGATCGAGCACGCACGCGCCAACGGCGGCGCCGCGCCCTCCGAGGGCTGGGGCGCGGCCGTCCGCGCGCGGGTGCAGCGCCTCGCGGCCCCGTCACTCCTGCCGCTTATCAACGCGACCGGCGTCGTGCTGCACACTAATCTCGGCCGGGCGCCGCTCGCGCGCACCGCGCGCGACGCGATGGCCCGCATCGCCGCGGGATATTCGAATCTCGAGTACGATCTGGCCCAGGGGACGCGTGGCTCACGCCACGCGCTCTGCCGTGACCTTCTCGTGGAATTGACCGGCGCCGAAGACGCCATCGTCGTGAACAACGCGGCGGGCGCCCTGCTCGTCGCCCTGTCGGCGCTGGCCCGCAACGGAGAAGCCGTCGTGTCGCGGGGCGAGCTGGTGGAGATCGGCGGCGCGTTCCGGATCCCGGATATCATGGCCCGCTCGGGGGCCACACTGGTCGAGGTGGGGACCACGAACCGCACGCACCTGAGAGACTATGAAGGAGCGGTGAGCGACCGCACCAAGCTCTTACTCAAGGTCCACAGGTCCAATTTTGAAATTACGGGCTTCACCGCCGAGGTCTCCGCGCAGGAGATCGCAGGCGTCGCGCATGCGCACGGTGCCGCGAGTCTGTACGACCTGGGCAGCGGGCTCCTGATGGACCTCTCGCCCTGGGGGCTCGCGGGCGAGCCCACGGTGGCCGAGGCCCTCGCGAGCGGCGTGGACGCCGTTGTCTTCTCCGGCGACAAGCTGCTGGGCGGCCCGCAGGCGGGAATTCTGCTGGGCGCGCGGGCGGCGATCGACGCCTGCCGCAAGGATCCTCTCGCCCGGGCAGTCCGCTCCGACAAATTCACCCTCGCGGCGCTCGAGGCGACACTCGCTGTCTATAGAGATCCGGAGCGAGCTCTGGTTGAGATACCGGTGCTCCGCATGTTGACCGAAGACGTCGAGCAAATTCGTCAACGTGCGGAGACGTTGCACAAAGACGTGGGCAGGGACTCCGAAATTGTCGAGGGCGAGTCCGAAGTGGGTGGTGGATCGTTCCCAGGGGTGAAGCTCAAGACGTGGCTCGTGCGCTTGAATCCGCAACAGCTGGCCCCCGACACCTTGGTGGCGAGGTTGCGGGCAAACGACCCTCCCATCATCGCGCGCATCGCCGACGATCGCGTCGTGCTCGACCCGCGCACCATCTTCCCCGCCGAGCTGGAGGCCGTGACGCGCGCGGTGCGGGCCGCGCTCGATGCCTGAGGGCCGGGCGGAGACCGCACGCCGCGCCGTCTTCCTGGACCGAGACGGAACCATCGTGGAGGACCCGGGCTTCCTGCACCAGCCCGGCAAAGTCCGTCTTCTCCCAGGCGCGGGCGAGGCGATTCACCAGTTGAATCAAGCGGGCTGCCTCGTGATCACCGTCTCCAACCAGTCGGGGATCGCGCGCGGCCTGTACGACGCGACCGACTACCAGGCCGTGCAGCGCCGCCTCGTCGAGCTCCTGGCGGCGCACGATGCCCGGCTCGACGGCGCGTACTTCTGTCCGCACCATCCCGAGTTCACGGGGCCGTGCGAGTGTCGCAAGCCGGGCCTGCTGTTATTCCGGCAGGCTCAAGCTGCCCTCGGCCTCGACCTCGCCCGGTGCTGCTGGGTGGGCGATCGCTTGAGCGACGTCGAGCCCGCGCGGCAGTTTGGTGGGCGCGGCTTCCTGGTGGCGACGGGTCGTGGCGCGGAGTACGCGGCGCAAGTGCGCGCCCTCGGCGTCCCGGTCGTGGCGGATCTCGCGGGCGCCGCCGCCGAGATTGTGCGCGGCGCCTAGCGCCCGCAGATTGCTGGGCGCCATGGAGCCGTGGAAGCTGGTCGCCTCGCTCGCGCTCACCGCGAGCGCTCTCGCCGGGCAGGGGAAGCGCACGATCGCCGTGGGCGACACGGTACGCGACTCGCTCACGCGGCACGACGCCCTGCTTCCCGCGGAGAGCACTTACGCCAAACAGTGGCGCCTCGCGGGAACGGCGGGCAAAACCGTGACCATCGACGTCGCAGCCGACGCCTTCGACGCCTACGCGTTCCTACTCGGCCCCGGCCTCGAGACCGCGAAGCCGCAGGACGACGACTCGGGCGGCCGCTGCAACGCCCGGCTCACCGTACGACTGCCCCAAACGGGAGACTACTTCATCGTGGTGACGAGCAGCGAGCGGTTCGCGACCGGCGCGTACACGCTCAGCGTCGTCCCGGGAACGAAGCCTCACTCGCTCGCCCCTTGCAATCGGTGACGCCGGTTCCCGTGGCCGTGCTCGTCTCGGGCGGCGGCACGAACCTTCAGGCGCTGCTCGACGCGCTGCGCGACTCGGCCGTCGCCCGCGTTACCCGCGTGGTCGCGAGCGGCGCCGATGCGGGCGCGCTCGAGCGAGCGCAGCAGGCGGGGGTGCCCACGGGGGTGCTCGCGCACCCCGACGATCCGGACGAGGTCGTGACGGCCACCGGCGGCGCCAGGCTCGTCGTGCTCGCGGGATACCTCAAGCGGATTCCGCCCGCCGCGGTGGCGCGGCTTCGCTGGCGCGTGATTAATATCCATCCGGCGCTGCTCCCCGCGTTCGGCGGGCCCGGCATGTACGGCCGCCGCGTCCACCAAGCCGTGCTCGCGAGCGGCGTCGCGCTCACCGGAGCGACCGTCCACTACGTGGACGAGGAGTATGACCGCGGTCCGATCATCGCGCAGTGGCCCGTGCCGGTCCGTCCGGACGACACACCCGAGACGCTCGCCGCGCGCGTGCTCGCAGTGGAGCATCGGCTGCTGCCGCAGGTGGTGATGGAGCTGGTGCGACTAGGCGTACCGGAGAAGCCCGTGCGGCTCTCCGCGAAAGGTTCGGCATTCCTCACGGGAGACAAACTTGCTGTCGATCTCGACAATGCGGCGGACGGGCGGACTGGTGGACGGGCGGACTGCTAAAGCGGGGCTCCTCGCGTGTGTGTTTCTGTCCGCCCTTCCGCCAGTCCGCCTTTTTGCCCAGGGCGACCTCGACCGTCTGGCGCTGCGGTTCGCCTCCATGACGGCGGTGACCGGTCTCGAGCAGGCGATGGTCGACTCGCTGCGGGCGCTCTTCCCCGGCAGCACGCGGGATCATGTGGGCAACGTGACGCTCACGCTGGGTCAGGGCTCCCCGAAACGACTGTTCACCTGCCCGCTCGATGAAGTCGGTTACGTCGTGGGCAACATCCTCCCCGACGGCTTCTTGCTGCTGCGGCGGGTGGGAGGCGGAGGCGCGGGCCGCACGGCCTCGCCGCTGTTCGATCAGCAGCTCGAGGGTCACCGCGTGACCGTGTTCGGTGCGCGAGGCGCGGTGCCCGGCGTGGTCGCCGTGAAGTCCACGCATCTGACGCGGGGCCGCAGCGCGCCCGGGACGCCCGATCCCGTCTTCACCGTGGACAACGCGTACGTGGACGTGGGCGCGACCTCGGCGGCCGAGGCGCAGGGGCTCGGGATTGCGGTGCTCGCGCCCGTGTCGCTCGCCAAGCGGCCGCAGCTGTACGGCGAGCGGCTGCTCGCCGCGCCCGTCGCCGGGCGGCGCGCCGCCTGTGCCGCGCTCGCCGCGGCGGTTCAGGCGAAGCCCAAGGTGAAGGGCACGGTCGTGGTCGCGTTCACGGTGCAGAGTCTCTATACGAGCAACGCCGGCCTCGCGAGCGTGAAAGCCCTGCTCGGACCGTTCGACGACACCAAGACCGCGGCGCTGCCGGCGCGCTACGCCGACACGGCGGTCGAGACGGTAGCCCTCGCCGATGCGGACCGGCTGGTCCGGGAAATCCTGCAATGGATGGAGGGGCGATGAGGGCGGTCGTAGTGGCGGCAGCGCTGCTTAGTGTCTTACCGCCTTACCGTCTTTCCGCCCAGGACTCCACTCGAATCGCCGAGGCGCAATCGGTTCTCGCTCAGCTGGTGGAGACCTACGGCGTATCGGGCGCCGAGGGTCCGGTACGCGAGGCGGTGAAACGCCTGTTGCCCAGTTGGGCCAAGAGCGAAACCGACACCGCGGGCAACCTGTGGGTGCGAGTCGGCCAGGGGAGCCCGGTGGTGGTGGTCATCGCGCACCTGGACGAAATCGGCTTCCGGGTGACCGGGATCCGCGACGACGGCACGCTCGAGCTCGAGACCCGCGGCGGATTCATTTCCTCTCTGTTCGAGGCCAAGCCGGCGCTGGTGCATACGGACCAGGGTGACATCGCGGGCGTCTTCCTGCCGCGTGACTCGGGCTTCACGCGTCACACGCCTCCCCCGCTCCGCGTCGACGTGGGTGCCGGATCGCGCGCCAAAGCCATGGCCCGGGGCGTCAGCCCAGGGCAGACGGTAACCATGCCCAAGCAGTACGTCCGCCTCTCGGGGACCCGCGCGACGGGCCGGTCGTTCGACGACCGCGTCGGCGCGACCGCGCAGCTCGTCGCGCTGCGGCGCCTGGACCGCGCGGCGCTCAAGCATCAGGTGATTTTTATCTGGAGCGTGCGCGAGGAGATCGGGCTCGAGGGCGCGGCGGCAGCGGCCACGGCGCTCGGCACGACCCCGCGACGGGTCCACGCGATCGATACCTTCGTGTCGGCGGACTCACCGATCGAGCTGCCCAATTTCGCCGTGGCGCCGATCGGGCGAGGGGCGGTGGCACGGGCGCTCGACAACTCGTCCATCACGCCGCCCGCCTACGTGGACTCGCTGGTCCAGGTCGCGCGCGCGCGGGGCGTCGCGCTGCAGGTCGGCACCACCAACGGCGGCAACGACGGATCCGAATTCACGCCGTACGGCGTGGTGGACGTGCCGATCGGCTGGCCGCTGCGCTACTCCCATTCCCCCGCCGAGGTGATCGACCTGAAGGACGTGGTGAGCCTCGCCGACATGATCCGGGCCGTGGCCGAAACCTGGTGAAGCCACGAGCCCTGCTGTCGGTGTCGGACAAGCGCGGCATCGTGGAGCTCGCCCGCGAGCTGGTGGCGCTCGGCTGGGAGATCGTCTCCACCGGCGGCACCGCCGAGGCACTGCGCGCGGCGGGCGTCCCCGTGATCCCCATCGAGCAGGTGACGGGATTCCCCGAGATGATGGACGGGCGCGTGAAGACGCTGCACCCCAAGGTGCACGGCGGCCTGCTCGCCCGCCGCGCCCACCCCGGCGACCGCGCCGCGCTGGCCGAGCACGGCATCACGCCGATCGACCTGGTGGTCGTCAACCTCTATCCGTTCCGGGAGACGGTCGCGAAGCCGGGTGTCAGCTTCGAGCAGGCGATCGAGCAGATCGATATCGGCGGCCCCTCGATGCTCCGCTCGGCCGCGAAGAACCATCAGGACGTGCTCGTCGTCGTCGATCCGGACGATTATCCCAGGGTCGTCGCCGCGATCAAGGACATGGCCCGGGGCGTAAGCCCCGGGTTGCGGAGGGAGCTCGCTGCCAAAGTCTTCGCTCACACCGCCGCCTATGATGCCGCGATCCACGGCTATCTGGTCAAGGATGCACCCGGGTGGCCCGAGCGGATCACCCTGGCGCTCGAGCGCCGCCAGGAGCTGCGCTACGGGGAGAACCCGCACCAGGCCGCGGCGTTGTATGCGACCGCGGAGCCCGGCATCCGCGATCTGGATCAGCTCTCCGGAAAGGAGCTGTCCTTCAATAATCTGCTCGACCTGGACGCGGGGCTCCTGGCGGTCGCGCCGTGGAGCAGGCGCGGCGCGGATCGCGCCGCGTGCGCCATCATCAAGCACACCACTCCGTGTGGCATCGCCCTCGGCCGATCGCCGCGAGAAGCGTACCAGCGCGCCCTGGCCACCGACCGCACGTCCGCGTTCGGATCGGTGATCGCGTACAATGTGTCCGTCGACCGCGCGGTGGCGGAGGCGATGCGGGACCTGTTCGTCGAGGTGGTGGTGGCGCCCGCGTTCGCGGAAGACGCCGTCCGCGTGTTTCAGGAGAAGAAGAACCTGCGCGTGGTGCGGCTCCCCGGCGGAGAGGCGGCCGGTTGGGACTGGAAGCGGATTCGCGGCGGGTTCCTGGCGCAAGAGCGCTCCCGCCTCGAGCAGGTGATGGATGAAACCAGGTGGAAAGTCATGACCAAACGCGCGCCCACGGACGTCGAGTGGCGCGACCTGCGGTTCGCCTGGGGCGCCGTGGGGGCGGTCAAGTCGAATGCG
>Ga0209801_1000898_pt1 | contig 19055 bp, 21 predicted proteins | sample GraSoiAngelo_127_FD_185884 | JGI IMG/M metagenome (GOLD analysis project Ga0209801, IMG submission 185884) | Grasslands soil microbial communities from the Angelo Coastal Reserve, California, USA - 14_0927_09_40cm (SPAdes) (version 2) | ecosystem: Environmental > Terrestrial > Soil > Grasslands ... | reverse complement strand
CTCAGGCGTCGACCGGACAATCCTATGCAATATGATTGGCTACTATTGCCGACCAAGCCCATGAAAATCTCAGCCAAATACAAGGCCATCTCTGTCACCGTGCCTGCCGAAATGGAGAAAGCGCTCGCGGAAAGTCTGCCGGAAGGAAATCCGGAAGAAATCCGAGGTGGTGACGGAAGCGCTGCCTCTGTACTTCCGAGCACGGGGCGGGAAGCCACAGGTCTGGTCTCTCGTCATGCCGACGGGAGAGGAGGAGCGGGCGCAGACCGACTACGGCGCCTTTGCAGACGAGTGGGGCAGCGAACACGACGCCGTCTATAACAAGCTCGGGAAGTAGGTTCAAGCCATGGGACGTCGTGGTCGTTCCCTTTCCCTACCGCGACCAAGCTACCGACAAGGTCCGTCCGGCCGTTGTGCTTTCCTCGCCGCGGCATATGCAGGGGACCGGTGTTTGCTACCTCGCGATGGTAACGAGTGCCGCCAACCCGCGGTGGCCCGGGGATGTGCCAGTCAGCAATCTGCGTGGCGCAGGGCTCCCGGCGCCCTCGGTGGTACGGCCCGCCAAGATCATGACGCTGAACGATTCACGCATCGCTAAACGACTCGGGGCGCTGCCCAAAGCTGACCCGTCGCACGTGGTCGCGGCCGTCCGGGTGTTCCTGGCACACTAGCAATCAGACGCTGATCCGCGGCTGTCGATGTAATGCGGAGGTACACCGCCCATGAAGATTGATCTCGACCGACTGACCGAATCCGAGCTCATCGACCTCAACCACCGCATCGTCGCTCGTCTGCAGATGTTCGACCAGCTCCGCGCGCATACCTCGATGCTCGAGTTCAAGGTTGGCGAGCGCGTGAGCTTCCAGGCCGAGCACGGACCTCGGATCACCGGGATACTCGTGCGGTATAACAAGAAGACGGTAAGCCTCGTGACCGACGACGGACACCGCTGGAACGTGTCGCCGGCTCTGCTGCAGCGCGCGGCGACGACGGTTAAACCGAGCGGCCCGAACGCGCAATCCCAGAACGTGCTCGCATTCCGCAAGGAATGATTCTCCGAACGTGGCGAAATCGAACCGGTGACATATCGCCCGCTGGCGGCAACAGAGCAGCGCCCGATGCGCGAACTGAAGTGGACCGAGGCGGAGAAGAAATTGTCGCGGCGGGCGTTCAGGTGGCACTTCAGGCCGAGCTGGTCGCAGCTCATCTCGGTTTTCGGTCGGCTGATTCGCGAGAGGCGACTGACTGAGGCCCAACTCCAAGGTCTGTCCCCGGACAAGCTGGAGTTCATTCGGCGCATCGCGGAGGTTTGAGGAGCCATGATTTCGGCTGCCGCCAGCCGGGCTGCGCAAGCGACGGCCGACTCAGGCACGCGCTCGCATTATTTTTCCGTACGGTTTCCGTACGGACGATCCCGGAGAGTCGTAAATCATTGATTTCATGGCGCTCCCTACGGGATTCGAACCCGTGTTACAGCCTTGAGAGGGCTATGTCCTGGGCCTCTAGACGAAGGGAGCTTAGGCCGGGGGGCTCGGGCAAGAGCGCGGTATTATAGAGGCCCGTCCCGATTGCTCAAGCCGAAAGCCGAGGTAGTGAACCCTCCCCACGCGTCCGTTGCGACGCCAGCCGCTACGCCCCGGATCATTCCGCGATCCGAGCACTCGATTTCCCGCTCCCACATCTCGCCGAACGCCCTGCGCGTGCTGTACCGGCTGCGGGAGGGTGGATTCCAGGCGTTTCTCGTGGGCGGATGCGTGCGCGACCTTCTGCTCGGGATGGAGCCGAAGGACTTCGACGTCGCAACCGATGCGCTCCCGGAGGAGGTGAAGCGCCTGTTCCGCAACTGCCGCCTGGTGGGCCGCAGATTCCGCCTGGCGCATGTCTTCTTCGGACGCGACATCATCGAGGTCGCGACGTTTCGCGCCACCAGCGCTCCCTCGCAGGGCGATGAGCCGCTGCCGGAGGCCGACCCCGAGGATGGCGAGGCCCCGGAGCTCGACGATCCGGATCTCGAGGCCGAGCCGGTTCCGGCCCAGGCGCGGGCGCCTCTGGAGCGCCCGTCCCGCGGGCGCGGCGACGCGGAGCCCGGTGCCGCAACGGAGGTCACGTTCGATGCGAGCGGAAGAATCCTGCGAGACAACGTCTACGGCACGATTGACGAGGACGTCTGGCGGCGAGACTTCACCGTCAACGCGCTCTATTACAACATCGCCGACTTCTCGCTCTGGGACTATGTCGGCGGGGCCGAGGACATCAAGACCCGGACGCTCCGGCTGATCGGCGATCCGGAGACGCGCTTTCGCGAGGATCCGGTGCGGATGCTCCGCGCCGCGCGCTTCGAGGCGAAGCTCGGCTTTCAGATCGAGCCGGCCACGGCGAAACCCATCGGGGCGTTGCGCCAGCTCCTCGCCGGCGTGCCGCCGGCGCGCCTGTTCGATGAGACGCTGAAGCTGTTCCTCACCGGGCAGGGCGCGCGCAGCTTCGAGGTGCTGCGCAGCCGGGGACTCCTCGCGGCGATGCTGCCGACGGTGGATGCCTATTTCGGGAGCCACCCCGGAAGCCTCGTGGAGAAGCTGCTGCTGCAGGGCCTACGGAACACTGACGCCCGCGTCCTCGCCGACAAGCCGGTGACGCCGACCTTCCTGTTCGCACTCCTTTTATATGGACCCATCGCGGGCATCATCGAGTCGGCGCCTCCCGAGCACTGGCATGAGCTCGCGACGATCCTCGAGGCGTGCGACCGGGCGACGCGCGAGGCGCAGGCGCGCCTTGCGATCCCGAGGCGCTTTGCGCTCGGCGTGCGCGAGATGTTCGCGCTGCAGCCGCGGCTCGAGCATCCCCGCGGGCGGCGTTCGCTCCGTCTGCTCGAGCAGGCGCGCTTTCGCGCCGGCTACGACCTGCTGCTGTTGCGCGCCGAGCATGGGCTCGCGCCGCCCGACGTCGCGCAATGGTGGACGCGTCTGCAGCAGGTTCCGCCCGAGGAGCGTGGCCGCATGGCGGATGCGCTCGCGGGCGAGGGCAGTCCGCCCCAGGCACCGCACCGGCGCGGCCGCCGGCGTCGCCGCCGGTCCCGGGCCTCGAGCCCGGCGTGAGGGGCGCACGCCCATGGAGATCTGGCACCCCGCCTATATCGGGATGGGCAGCAATCTCTCGGATCCGCGCGCCCAGGTTCTCGAGGCGCGCGCGCGGCTTACCGGGCTTCCGCTCACCCGCGTGGTGCTGACCTCGCCGCTCTACCGCTCGCGCCCCTTGGGTCCCGTCGCGCAGCCGGACTTCGTCAACGCAGTCGCGGGCGTGCTGACGCAGCTCGAGCCCGCGGCGCTGCTCGCCGCGCTCAAGGCTCTCGAAGTGGCGCTCGGACGCCCGCCGCGGCACGAGCGATGGGGACCGCGCATCATCGATCTCGATCTGCTCGCCCACGGGAGGGAGCGCCGCTCGGATGCGGCGCTGACCTTGCCGCATCCGGGGATAGTGGCGCGCAACTTCGTTCTGTATCCTCTCGCGGACATCGCGCCGGATCTCGATCTGCCCGGGCTCGGCCGCGTGGCGGAGCTCAAGGGGCGCGTCACGCCCGAGGGCCTCAGCCTGTTGTAAGCGCATGGCGAGCGAAACCACGCATCGGTTCATCGTCGTCGAGGGTCCGATCGGTGTCGGGAAGACAAGCCTCGCGCGACGCCTGTGCGTCAGCCTGTCCGCCCAGGCGGTGCTCGAGCAGGCGGCGCAGAACCCGTTTCTCGAGCGCTTCTACCGCAACCCGCGCGCCGGCGCCCTGCCGGCGCAGCTGTATTTCCTGCTGCAGCGCGCCCAGCAGCTCGCCGCGCTCAAGCAGGCGGACCTGTTCGCGCCGGTGCGCGTGGCGGACTACCTGCTCGAGAAGGACCGGCTGTTCGCACGAGTGACACTCGAGGACGCCGAGTTCGCCCTCTACGAGCAGCTCTACGCCAGGCTCGACATCCGCCCGCCGAAGCCGGATCTCGTCGTGTACCTGCAGGCCCCGGTCGACGTGCTGCTCGAGCGCATCGCCCGGCGCGGCGTCGAATTCGAGCAGTACATCGAGCGGCAGTACCTCGAGCGCCTCAACGAGGCTTACGCGCGCTTCTTTCACGAGTTCAAGGCGGCGCCGCTCCTCATCGTCAACGCCGCCTCGATCGACCCGATCGCCAACCAACGCGACTACGACGAGCTGCTGGCGGCCATCCGCCGCATGAGCCGCGGGCGCTTGTACTACAACCCGTTGCGCAGCCGCGCGATATAGCTACACTCGCTCAGGCGCATGTACACCCACCTGCAACGCGACCAGACCCACCCGCCCGTAACGCTCGCGACGCTCGCGCGCATGAAGGCGGACGGCGAGAAGATCGCGAGCCTCACCTGTTACGACGCGAGTTTTGCCGTGCTGATGGACACGGCCGAAGTGGACGTGGTGCTGGTGGGGGATTCCCTCGGAATGGTGATCCAGGGGCACGACACCACGGTGCCCGTCACGATGGACCAGATGGTGTATCACTGCGCCGCGGTGGCGCGGGGCCTCGACCGGCCGTTCCTGATCGCCGACCTGCCGTTCATGAGCTATGCGTCGCAGACGCTCGCGCTCGAGCACTCCGTGCGGCTCATGCAGGAGGGCGGCGCCGAGATGGTCAAGCTCGAAAGCGGCGGCAAGCAGACCGAGATCGTGGAGTTTCTCGCGAGCCACGACATTGCCGTGTGCGCCCACCTGGGACTGAAGCCCCAGTCGGTGCACAAGACGGGGGGCTTCCGAGTGCAGGGGCGCGAGCGCGAAACGGCGGCGCGGCTGCTCGAGGAGGCCAGGCGCCTGGAGTCGGCGGGCGCGGACATCGTGCTGCTCGAGTGCATTCCGGCGGCCCTCGGCAAGACGATCACCGCGGAGCTGCACGTGCCGGTGATCGGCATCGGCGCCGGCCCCGACACCGACGGCCAGATCCTGGTCACCTACGACATCCTCGACATCACGACCGGACGCAAGCCGCGCTTCGTGCGGAATTTCATGGAGGGCGCGCACAACAACCTCGAGGCGCTGCAGAACTACGTGCGCGCCGTGAAGCGCCGCGAATACCCCGCCCCCGAACACTGCTTTTAGAGCATGGAGACCGTCACCACGATTGCCGCCGTGCACGCGCGCGTGCGCGGCTGGCGCCGCGAAGGCCGGCGCGTGGCCTTCGTGCCCACCATGGGGAATCTGCACGCCGGGCACGTGAGCCTCATCGACGCGGCGCGCCGGCACGGCGAGCGCTTCGTCGCCAGCATCTTCGTGAACCCGATGCAGTTCGGCCCGAACGAGGACTTTGCGCACTATCCGCGCACGCCGCGGGAGGATGCGCGCATGCTGGCGGAGGCCGGCTGCAGCCTGATGTTCATCCCGGAGGTGGGCGAGATCTACCCCCACGGCTCCGAGCGCGTCACGCGCGTCGAGGTGCCGGGACTGTCGCGCATCCTCGAGGGCGAATTCCGCCCCGGCCATCTCGAGGGTGTGAGCACCGTGGTCGCGAAGCTGTTTCACATCGTGGAGCCCGATGTCGCGATATTCGGCGCCAAGGACTTTCAGCAGCTCGCCGTGATCCGCCGCATGGTGGCGGACCTGTGCATGGCGGTGGAGATCGTGGCGGCCCCCACCGTGCGCGACTCGGACGGGCTCGCCATGAGCTCCCGCAATCAGTATCTGACCGCCGCCGAGCGCGCGCTGGCGCCGCAGATCTACGCGGCGCTCCAGGCGGCCGAGCGGCGGCTCAAGGCCGGGGACGCCGACTTCGCCGGCATCGAGCGCTCGGGCCTCACGGCGCTCGAGGCTGCCGGCTTCCGCCCGGATTACTTCTCCGTTCGCGACGCCGCCGAGCTCGCCGCGCCCCGACCCGAGACGCGGGAGCTCGTGGTGCTCGCCGCCGCGCGCTTGGGTCGCGCCCGGCTCATCGACAACGTGCAGGTCACCCGCCCCTGATCGACCCGCGCGCGGCGGCTCGGGATCAGCCGCCCATCCCGTGCTGCTCGAGCGCCCACTCGACGTGCTCGCGCACCAGAGCCGACGGGTCGCGGCGACGCTCCTCGAGCGCGCGCACGACCTCCGGCGCGGTCGGCGCGTTGCCGAGCGCGACGGCGATATTGCGTGACCAGCGCTCGAAGCCGATGCGATAGATGGCCGAGCCGCGCATGCGTTGGTCGAAATCAGCGGCGCTCCATCGGAAGAGCTCCGGGAGCGAGGCGGCATCCAGGCCGTGACGGACCTTGAAGTCCGGGTGCGCCGCCGCCTGCGCGAATTTGTTCCACGGACAGACCAGCTGGCAGTCGTCGCAGCCGTAGATGCGATTGCCGATCGCTTTGCGGAGCCCCTCGGGGATGGCGCTCCTGTGCTCGATGGTGAGGTAGGAGATGCAGCGGCGTGCATCGAGCCGCCAGGGCGCGACGATGGCTCCCGTGGGGCAGGCGGGAATGCAGGCCTGACAGCTTCCGCAGTGGGCGCTGGCGGGCTCGTCCGGCGGCAGCGGCAGGTCCGTCAGGATCTCGCCGAGAAAGAACCAGGAGCCGCGATCGCGCGCGATGAGGTTGGTGTGCTTGCCGATCCAGCCGAGTCCGGCGTCGCGGGCGAGCGCCTTCTCGAGCACCGGCGCGGTATCGACGCACACCCGGTAGCCGAACGGCCCGATGCGCTGCTTGAGCTCCGTGGCGAGCCTGGCGAGAGCGCGTCGCAGTGTCTTGTGGTAGTCGCGTCCCAGCGCGTAGCGCGACACGTAGCCGAGCTGCGGGTCGTCGAGCACCGTCTGCGCATCGCGCGCATCGCCCGGCCAATAGTCCATGCGCGCGCTTAAGACCCGCACCGTGCCTGGAAAGAGCTGCTGCGGGCGGCTGCGCGTCAGGCCGTGGCGCTTCATGTAGTGCATCTCGCCGTGGAGCCCCTCGCCGAGCCACCTGATCAGGTGCCGCTCGTCCTCGGGGATGTCGATGCCGGCGACGCCGAGCGCGTCGAAACCGAGTGCGCGCGCACGCTCGCCGAGCTCGCGTCGCAGCGAACGCAGATCGAGGCAAGCCGCAGCGGTCATGGCGCCACCACCCAGGTCAGTATAATCGCCCTATGGCCCTGCCGATCGTCCTGTACTCCACGGCGCAGGTGCGCGCCCTCGATGCCCATGCCATCGAAGAGCTCGGGATCGCGGGCTACACGCTCATGAAGCGTGCCGGAGAGGCGGCGCTGCGGTATCTGCGCACCCGCTGGCCGATGGCCCACCGCATCGTCATCGTCTGCGGGCGCGGCAACAACGCCGGCGACGGCTACGTGCTGGCGCGCTTTGCGCACGCCGCGGGGCTCACGGTCACGGTGCTGAGCGCCGCGCCTCCCGAGGAGCTGCGCGCGGATGCGCGCCAGGCGTACGAGGACTTCAGGGCGAGCGGCGGCGTCGCGCACCCTTTCTCGGCCGAGCGGCTCACGTCGGGCGAAGTCATCGTGGACGCGTTGTTGGGCACGGGGCTCGAGGGGGACGTGCGGCCGGAGCTCGCGCAGGTGATTCGCGCGATCAACTCGAGCGGCAGGCCGGTGTTTGCGCTCGATGTGCCCTCGGGGCTCGACAGCGACGCCGGTGTGGCGCTCGGCGAGGCCGTGCGCGCGGACGCAACCGTGACCTTCGTGGGCCTGAAGACGGGGCTCCTGGTCGGCGACGGCCCGGAGTTCGCCGGTGCGGTGTTCTTCGACGACCTCGAGCTCGCGCCGGCGCCGTCGGCGCATCTGGCTCCACGGCTGACACGCATCGTCGACGCCGAGATCCGCGAGGCACTGCCGCGCCGGGCACGATCGGCCAACAAGGGCAACTTCGGGCGCGTGCTGATCGTCGGCAGCGGCAGCGGCATGCCGGGAGCGGCGCGGCTTGCGGGCGAGGCGTGTCTGCGGGTGGGCGCGGGACTCGTCACCGTGGCGGTCGCACCCGAGAACGTCGCGGCGATCGCCGCCGGGCGGCCGGAGCTCATCTGCGTGGGCTTGAGCGGCGAGACGGCGCTCGCCGAGGTGCTCGGGCGCGTGGACGTCATCGCGGTGGGCCCGGGGCTCGGGCGCTCGGCGTGGGCGGTGGCGGCGCTCAATGCGGTTCTGAAGAGCGGCAAGCCGCTGGTGGTCGACGCCGATGCGCTGAATCTGCTCGCCGAGCACGGAGCGCCGGCGCGCGAGGACTGGATTCTGACGCCGCATCCGGGGGAGGCGGGAAGGCTGCTGGGGGTGAGCGCCGAGGACATCCAGCGCGATCGACTCGCCGCGCTCGATCGGCTCATCGAGCGCTTCCACGGCACGATCGTGCTGAAGGGCGCGGGTACTCTCGTCGGAGCCCGCGGCCGCACGCCCGGCGTGTGCGAGCGCGGCAACCCCGGAATGGCCACGGCGGGAAGCGGTGACGTGCTCACCGGCGCGATCGCGGGAATTCTTGCTCAGTGCCGCGACCACTGGACCGCCGCGCGCGTCGGCGTGCTGGTGCACGCCATGGCCGGCGATGCGGCGGCTCGCGGCGGCGAGCGCGGCCTGCTGGCGGGCGACCTCGCGAGGGAGCTCCACAACTGCGTGAATCTTTGACGGCGCGCATGCGCAACCGCACCGCCACGTCGCAGGACACGGAGGACCTCGGCGGACGGCTCGCCCGCGCCCGGCCGGCGGCGGGCGAGTCGCTCGCGGTGCTCTACTTGAGCGGTGAGCTCGGTGCCGGCAAGACGACCTTCGCGCGGGGTTTCCTGCGCGCGCTCGGCGTGACGGAGGAGGTGCGCAGTCCCACCTACACCCTCATCGAGCTGTACCGCACCGGGGCGCTCACGGCCGTGCACGTCGATCTCTATCGCGTGCGGGACGCCGCCGAGCTCGATACGCTCGGACTGCGCGAGTGGGCGTGCGGCGGACACCTCTGGCTCATCGAATGGCCGGAGCGCGGCGGATCGCGACTGCCGCCCGCGGATCTCACGCTCACGTTTTCGGTGTCCGATGCCGGGCACGACATCGAAGCGAGCGCGGGTTCCCCGCTCGGGAAGTCGTGGCTCGCGTCGCTGAGTTGAAAAGCCGACCGCAACGCCGTAGATTAAGTGAGAGGTAGCGCTTCGAACTCGATGATTCGAAAGATCTTTCGTGAAGGATTCGCTGCCGGTGTGATCGGCCTGGGAGCCCTTTCGCTCGGCTCCTCCCTCGGCAGCGCCGCGGAGCTGCGTGCCGTCGAGCTGTCCGCCAGCGACGATGGCGCGCAGCTCACCCTGGATTTGAGCGAGGGCGCGCAACACAAGCTCTTCACTCTCGAGCACCCCGATCGTGTCGTCGTCGATCTGCCGAACACGCATCTCGCGGACGGCGTGCGCGCGCCGGGGCCTGAAGGGGTGGTCACGGAGGTGCGTTTCGGCGCTCAGCCGGACGGCACGCTACGGGTCGTGGCGGAGCTTAAATCGGCGCTGCCCGCGCATAGCGGTTGGGCGCCGGAGGAGGAGGGCCACAGGCTGATCCTCACACTCGGGGAGCCGGCCGCCGCGGCGCAGGCGCCACCGAAGACGGTGCGCGCGCCGCACGCACCCCGGGAGGGCGACCGCGACGTCATCATCGCGGTGGATGCGGGACACGGGGGCGAGGATCCCGGGGCTATCGGCCGCGGCGGCACCCGCGAGAAGGACGTGACGCTTGCCATCGCGCGGGCTCTCGCCCAGCGCATCGACGCCGAACCCGGCATGCGGGCCGTGCTGACGCGCGATCGCGATGAATTTCTCGAGCTGCGCGAGCGCATCCGGCGCGCGCACGCCGCGCACGCCGACATGTTCATTTCGGTACACGCCGACTCGATCCGCGACCGCAGCGTCTCGGGCGCCTCGGTCTACGTGCTGTCGGTGCACGGCGCCTCGAGCGAAGCGGCCCGCTGGCTCGCCGAGCGTGAGAACGCCGCGGATCTCGCCGCGGGCGCGCGCCGCGACGACCAGAGCACTCTCGAGCCGGTGCTCATCGATGCGGCGCAGAACCAGATCATCGGCGTCAGTGCCAGCGCAGCGGAGCGGGTGATGAGCGCGCTCGAGGGGGTGGGCGAGGTCCGCAAGGCGCAGGTGCAGCGCGCCGGCTTCGTGGTGCTCAAGTCCCGCGATATTCCCTCCATGCTCATCGAGACCGCCTATATCTCCAATCCGGCCGAGGAGCGCCGCCTGCGCAGCGCCCGGGAGCAGGCGCGCTTTGCGGACGCGATCGCCGGCGGCCTGCGCAGCTACTTCACTCAGAATCCGCCCGACGGAACCCGTTTCAAGCAGGAACACCGCGGGAGCCTCGTCAGCGCCGGGGGCGCCGCGCTGGCCGCCACGCCCTGACGAGCCAGCCGTCCGGCCGCGCCTCGTCGCGGCCCGATCGGCGTGTACACTGCGGTCCCAATGCCGATCCGCATCCTTCCCGATGAGCTCATCGACCAGATCGCAGCCGGCGAGGTGATTGAGCGACCCGCCTCGGTCGTCAAGGAGCTTGCCGAGAACGCGCTCGATGCTGGGGCCACGCGCATCGACATCGACGTCGAGCGCGGCGGCGTCGGCCTCATGCGGGTGCGCGACGACGGCTGCGGCATCGCGTCCGAGGAGCTGCCGATGGCGCTCGCGCGGCACGCAACCAGCAAGATCGCCGGCGTCGGTGACCTCGAAGCCATCACCACGCTCGGCTTCCGCGGCGAGGCGCTGCCGTCCATCGGCTCGGTATCGCGGCTGCGAATCGTCTCGCGCGCGAGCGGCGCCGATCAGGCTGCAGAGCTCATCGTCGACGGGGGGACGGTGGGCCCGGCGCGCCCCGCGGCGCATCCGCCCGGGACGAGCGTCGAGGTGCGGGACCTGTTCTTCAACGTTCCCGCGCGGCGCAAGTTCGTGCGCAGCGATGCCACCGAGCTCGGGCACATCGCGCGCCTCACCGAGCGGCTGGCGCTGTCGCGGTTCGACGTGAGCATACGGCTGCGCCATGGCGAGCGGGTGCTGCTCGATGCCCCGGCCTCGGATCTCGAGGGGAACGAGCTGGCACGGCTCGGGCAGGTGCTCGATCCGGACTTCGGAGCGTCCGCGATCGCGGTTCGCCACGCGGCGGGGCCCGTCATGCTGTCCGGGTGGGCGGGGCTCCCTACGCGCTCGCGCGCGCAGCCCGATCAGCAGTTCTGGTTCGTGAACGGCCGCAGCGTCCGCGACCGGCTGCTGATGAACGCCGTCCGACTCGCCTACCGCGACGTGCTCTATCACGGGCGGCACGCGGCGTACGCCCTCTATCTCACGCTCGATCCGAGGCTCGTCGACGTCAATGCCCACCCGCAGAAGCTCGAAGTTCGCTTCCGTGACAGCCGCCAGGTCCACGACTTCGTCTTTCGCGCCCTCGAGCGCGCGCTCGCCGCCACCCGGCCCGACCCTCATGTCCCCGCGGCCGCACGGGCCGGCGAAGCTGCGGGCAACGGCTATGCGGCCGGACTCCCCGGCGGGGACTCTCTCGCCCCCGCCGCCGCCCGGGCGGGCGCCGCCCGGGCGTCGCCCGGGCTCGGTTTCGAGCTGCCCCGTTACGAGCCGGGACGCGATCCTTGGGCGCTCGCGGGCGCCGTCGAGGAGGGGGTGCTCCCCACCTCGAGCCGCCCGCAGATGCCGGCCGCGGGGGACTATCCCCTCGGCACCGCGCTCGCGCAGCTGCATGGCGCCTACATCCTCGCGCAGAACCCGGAAGGGTTGGTGCTCGTCGATATGCATGCCGCGCACGAGCGAGTGCTGTACGAGAAGCTCAAAGCCGAGCGCGAGCGCGGCACCCCCGCCTCGCAGCTCCTGCTGGAGCCTGTGGTCATCGAGCTCAAAGCCCACGAGCTCGCCGCGCTCCTCGAGCGTTACACCGAGTGGGAACGGGCAGGGTTCGAGCTCGATGCGCTGTCCGCCACGCGGCTGGCGCTGCGGCGCGTGCCGGCGACGCTGAAGCCGGCGGAGATCTCCAGGATCATCACCGCCGTCGTGCACGATCTCGGCCTCGAGGCCAACACGCACCACCTCGAGGCCGCCGCGGACCGCTTCCTCGCCACGCTCGCCTGCCGCACTGCGATCCACGCGCACCGCCGCCTGACGCTTCCCGAGATGGACACGCTGCTGCGGCAGATGGAAGCGACCGAGCGCGCGAGCCAGTGCAATCATGGACGGCCGACGTGGACGCGCCTCACCGTTGCGCAGCTCGATCGGCTGTTCCTGCGGGGGCGCTGAGTGTCGGCAGCGGTGAGCGCGGAGCATGCCGCGGACACCGCTCCCGGAGCCGGGCACGGCGAGCTGCCGGTGTTGGTCCTCGCCGGACCCACCGGCGCCGGCAAGACCGACTGGGCTATCCGGCTCGCCGAGAGCGCCCCGGTCGAAATCGTCAGCGTGGACTCGGCGCTGGTCTACCGCGGTCTGGACATCGGCACCGCCAAGCCGGCGCGGGAGCTGCGCGAGCGCGTTCCCCACCACCTGATCGACATCTGCGAGCCGACCGAGAGCTATTCCGCGGGGCGCTTCGTCCCGGACGCAGTCGCGGCCGTTCGCGATGTCCACGCCCGCCGCCGCGTGCCGCTCCTGGTGGGCGGCACCATGCTCTATCTACGGTCGCTCCTGCATGGACTCGCGCCACTGCCGCAGGCCGATTCGAGGCTGCGCGCCGAGCTCGATGCGCGCGCCGCGCGGCAGGGGTGGCCGGCGCTGCACGCGGAGCTCGCCCGGCTGGACCCCGAGGCGGCCGCACGCGTGGCACCCACCGACAGCCAGCGCATCCAGCGGGCGCTCGAAGTCTGTTACAACACCGGCCGCCCGATCTCCGAGCTGCAGCGCGCGACCGTGAGTCCGCTCGCGGGGCGGCGGGTGCACTACTGGATGCTGGCGCCGCCACGCGCCGTGTTGCACGAGCGCATTCAACGACGTTTCGAGGCCATGATGGCCGCGGGTTTTCTCGAGGAGGTGCGGAGCCTGCGCAGGAACGGTGCTCTCACCGCCCGGCACCCATCGATGCGCGCCGTGGGCTACCGGCAGCTGTGGGCGCACCTCGACGGGCAATACCCCCTGGAGGAGGCGGTGCGGCGGGGCGTTGCGGCGACGCGCCAACTGGCGAAGCGGCAGCTGACCTGGATGCGTGGCGAGGCTCTCGGCCGATGGATCGAGCCGGAAGCCGGGCTGTCGTGGAATCGAGACATATGTAACCTCCTGGCCCGGCTAGGGCTTTAGAGGAGCCCCCATGTTAAGATTCCGGACGTCGGCTCCTCACCCCTGATGAGGCAGGTTAGTTTGCTCAGTTCGCGGAACAACGGACGTTCGGCCACGGTCCCTTTGTCCCGCCAAACAACTCCAAGCCCTAAAAATAAGGAGAACCCGATGGCCAAAGGCCAGTCCCTGCAAGACCCCTTTCTGAACGCCTTGCGCAAGGAGCGGGTGCCGGTTTCCATCTACCTCGTCAACGGGATCAAGTTGCAAGGACAGATCGATTCCTTTGACCAGTTCGTGGTGCTGTTGAAGAACAGCGTCAGCCAGATGGTCTACAAGCATGCGATTTCCACGGTCGTTCCGGCGCGCAACGTGCGCCTGGCGGCCGAAGAGGGCGGCGGCCCCGCGGAGACGCCCGCCGAATGATGTGCCTCGTCACGGGAAGCCTGAGTGTTCGAACGCCCGCGGACTGGTGAGCGCGCCGTACTGGTGCGTCTCGGGCTGGGCGCCCAGGTCGATCCGGAGGATCTGCAGGAATTCACGCAGCTCGCGGTCTCGGCGGGAGCGCTCCCGGTCGCCACGCTGACGGGACGGCGGGACCGCCCCGACCCGCGTTATTTCCTCGGCAGCGGCAAGGCGGAGGAGCTGCGGGGCATCGCGCACGCGAGTGACGCGCAGATCATCCTCATCGATCACGCGCTTTCCCCGAGCCAGGAGCGCAACCTCGAGAAGCTCATCGAGCGGCGGGTGCTCGATCGCAACGGCCTGATCCTCGACATCTTCGCGCAGCGCGCACGCAGCTTCGAGGGCAAGCTCGAAGTCGAGCTCGCGCAGCTCAAGCACATCGCCAGCCGCCTGGTGCGCGGGTGGACCCACCTCGAGCGTCAGAAGGGCGGCATCGGACTGCGCGGCCCGGGCGAGACCCAGCTGGAGACCGATCGGCGCATCATTGCGCAGCGGGTGCGCGTGCTCACCCGCCGGCTGGCCCGGATCCAGCAGCAGCGCGAGACCGGGCGGCAGACGCGCGCCGAGATCCCGGTTCCCTCGCTGGCACTCGTCGGCTACACCAACGCCGGCAAGTCGACGCTGTTTCGTGCGCTCACGGGCGCCGACGCCTATGTGGCCGACCAGCTGTTCGCCACGCTCGATCCGACGGTGCGGCGTTTGACGCTCCCGGGCGGCACCGCGGTGGTGGCGGCGGATACGGTGGGATTCATCCGCGAGCTGCCGCACGAGCTGGTCGCGGCCTTCCAGTCGACGCTCACCGAGGCGCGCGCGGCGACGCTGCTGCTGCACGTGGTGGACGCGAGCGATCCGCGGCGCGATGAGCAGATCGGCCAGGTCAATGCCGTGCTCGCGGAGATCGGCGCCAGCGGGATTCCGCAGGTCCTCGTCTACAACAAGATCGACCGGCTCGGGAGTGCGCCGCGCATCGACCGCGATCCGTCCGGCCGCGCCACCGCGGTGTGGATCTCCGCCGAGAGGCGCGTGGGACTCGAGTGGCTCGCGCGCGCGGTGGCGGAGCGACTGGCGCGCCTCGCGCGCCGCGCGCGCCTGCGGATGCCGGCCGGCGCCGGGGCGCTGCGCTCGCGGCTGTACGCGGCGCAGGCGGTCCGCGCGGAGACCTCCGCCGAGGATGGCTCGATCGAGCTGGCGGTGGAGTTACCGGACCTCGAGCTGCTCGAGCTCGCGCGCACCGCCGGCGTGCAGATTCTCGAGGTGCAGGGGGCCGATATGCCTTGTGCCCCCGGGATGGGCTACCTACAATCGACCGCCGTCTCGGGCGCGACCAAGCTGCGCTGAGTTCGCGCACGCCCTATGGCCTGGAATCAACCAAGCGGTCCGAACAATCCGTGGGGACGCCGTCCGGGTCAGGGGGGACCGGATCTGGACGAGCGCCTGAAGAGCTGGCAGCGCCGGCTCGAGGCGTGGCTCCGGCCCGGGGGCCGCGGCGGGGACAGCGGCTCGTTGTTCCTGATCGCGGCGCTGGTGGTGCTCGGCGGCTGGGTGTTCAGCGGCTTCTACCAGGTCGAGCAGGCCCAGCGCGGCATCATCCAGCGCTTCGGGAAGCTGGTCGACATCAAGGCCCCGGGGGTCGGCTGGCGCTGGCCCTGGCCCATCGAGACGGTGACGAAGGTCAACGTCGCGAACGTGAACTCGAGCGACTTCAAGTCCCGGGTGCTGACCTCCGACGTCAATCTAGTCGAGCTGCACTTCGCGGTTCAGTACCAGTTCGCGGATCCGGTGAAGAAGCTGTTCCGGGTGCACGATCCGGAAGCCACGCTGACCGAGGTGAGCGAGAGCGCGATCCGTGAGATCGTGGGACGCAGCACACTGGACGAGCTCCTGGTCGGCACGACACGGCCGGAGATCACCCGGCGTACGAAGGAGCTCATCCAGCACACGCTCGACTACTACACCTCCGGCATCACGGTCACGACGGTGAACCTCGAGGACGTGCAGGTTCCCGACGCCGTTATCCCCTCGCAGCGCGACGCCAACAAGGCGCAGGCCGACAAGGAGCGCTTCATCCTCGAGTCCGAGGCCTACGCCAACGGCATCGTTCCCGTCGCGCAGGGCGCCGCCCTGCGCATGCAGCAGGATGCGCAGGCCTACAAGTCGCAGCAGATCGCGCTCGCCGAAGGGCAGGCCTCGCGGTTCACGCAGATCGAGGCGGCCTACGAGCAGTCGCCCGAGGTGACGCGCCGGCGGCTCTACATGGATACGGTCGAGAGCGTGCTGGCGCGCGCGCACAAGGTGCTCATCGACTCGCGCTCCGGCGGCAACCTCCTCTACCTGCCCATCGAGAAGCTCCTCGAGAAGGCCGCCTCGCGCGAGCCCGCGGAGGGCTCCGAGACGCCGGCCGCCGGCTCGCAGAAAGAGCCGGATTCGGTCACGGTCGAAGCCCGCGGGCGGGGAGAGCGCTGATGAGCTCGCGGCTGGTTCCGGTGCTGTTCGCGGCGGGGGTGCTGCTGGTGCTCGCGTCGCTGTCGCTCTTCACGGTCAATGAGACGGAATTCGCGATCCGCACGGAGTTCGGCGCGATCGTGGGCATGCAGTACGCGCCGGGGCTGCACACCAAGTGGCCGTGGGACGTGGTGACGAAGTTCGACCGGCGCATCCTCTCGCAGTCCTACACCGGCGAGACCTTCCTCACGAACGACGGCCGCGGGCTGATCGTGGACTTCTACGTGAAGTGGCGCGTCAAGGAGCCGGGGCTGTACTTCACGGCCACCGGCGGGCGCGAGGATCTGGCCGGCGAGCGGCTGGCCGAGATCGTCAAGGACGGCATCAAGAGCGTCGTGGCGCAGCGCACGCTCCAGCAGATCGTATCGGCCGAGCGCGCCGCGGTGACGGGGCAGATGTTCGGCCAGGCGAGCCACAATGCGGCGGGCCTGGGCGTCGACCTGGTGGACGTGCGCGTGCAGCGCATCGATCTGCCCGACGAGGTGGCCGCGCGCGTCTACGAGAGCATGAAGCAGAGCTTCGCGAAGACAGCCAGCCGGCTGCGCGCCGAAGGGCAGAGCGCCAGCGCCGGCATCCGCGCCTCCGCCGAGCGTCAGCGCACCGTGATCCTCGCCGACGCGGAACGCGATGCGCTGCGAGTGCGCGGCGAAGGCGATGGCGCCGCCGCCCAGATCTATGCGCGCGCCTACGCGAAGAATCCCGAGTTCTACGCCTTCTACCGCAGTCTGCAGGCTTACGAGCGTTCGCTCGGCAAGGATGGTGATCTGCTGGTGGTGAGCCCCGACGGGGACTTCTTCAAGTATCTGAAGGAGCCGTCGAGGACCTCAGCCCCGCGGCGCTAGCTGAAGCGAGCGCCACCCGCGTGTCCGTGAATCTGCCGGACCTGCTCGCCGCGCTTGGGCTATTCCTGGTGTTGGAAGGCATCGCACCATTCCTCAATCCCGGCGGCGTGAAGCGCGCGCTCGCGAGGCTCCTCGAGGTACAGGACCGCGAGTTGCGGATCGCAGGCCTCGGCAGCATGCTCGTCGGCGTCATCATCCTGTTCTGGGCACGCTAGGGGTCCAAAGGAGCGTGGGGAAGTTCGTCGTAGTCATCGGTGCGCAGTGGGGCGATGAGGGCAAGGGCAAGGTCGTCGACCTGCTGACCGAGCACGCCGCGGCGGTCGCACGCTTCCAGGGCGGGCACAACGCCGGCCACACGCTCGTCATCGGCGGGCGGCGGACCGTGCTGTCGCTCATTCCCTCCGGAATCCTGCGCCCCGGGGTGCGTTGCCTCATCGGCAACGGCGTGGTGCTCTCGCTCGAGGCGCTGCTGAGTGAGAGCCGCATGCTGATGGAGCAGGGTGTGCCGGTATTCGAGCGGCTCTCCATCTCACCGCATTGCCCGCTCATACTGCCGTCGCACGTCATGCTCGATGAGGCGCGCGAGCAGGCCCGCGGGGCCAATGCCATCGGCACCACCCGACGCGGCATAGGACCTGCCTACGAGGACAAGGTGGCGCGCCGCGCGGTGCGGGTGGCGGACCTCTTCGATCGCGAGCGCTTCGCCACCAAGCTCGGCGAACAGCTCGATTTCCACAATTTCGTGCTGCAGCACTACTACCGCGCGCCCGCGCTCGACTTCCGGCAGACCCTCGAGGCGCAGCTCGCGATGGGCGAGCAGATCGCGCCGTTGGTGACGGACGTGACCGGGGTCCTCCATGAGCTGCGCGCGACCCAAGCCAACGTCGTCTTCGAAGGGGCGCAGGGCGCCATGCTCGACGTCGATCTCGGGACCTATCCGTTCGTGACGTCATCCAACACCACCGCAGGCTTCGCCGGCACCGGCACGGGCCTGGGTCCCCGCGCCTTCGACGGCGTTCTCGGCGTCGTCAAGGCTTACACGACCCGGGTGGGGGCGGGTCCGTTCCCGACCGAGCTCTCGGACCAATATGGCGAGCACATGTCGCGCGTGGGTCACGAGTTCGGCTCCGTCACGGGACGGCGGCGGCGCTGCGGCTGGCTGGACGCGGTGGCGCTCGAGCGCTCGATCGTGCACTCGAGCGTCTCGGGCCTCATCATCACGAAGCTCGACGTCCTCGATGGACTCGACCGCCTCAGCGTTTGCGTCGGGTATCGCGTCCAGGGCGCGGTCACTCACGAGCCGCCGATGAGCGTCGAAGCGTACGCGGGCGTCGAGCCGGTGTACGAGGAGCTGCCCGGGTGGCGCGAGTCGACGGTCGGCGTCACGGCCTACGGGAGTCTGCCGCACAATGCGCGCCGCTACCTCGAGCGGCTCGAGAGCCTCGCCGGCGTACCGATCGACATGATCTCAACGGGACCGGAACGCGAGCAGACCATCGTGCTGCGGCATCCCTTCGGAGCGTAAGCCTGAGCGCACCAGCGGGCGCGCACGCAGCTCCCGCGGCGCGGCGGGCGCTGGCGCTCATCATTCTCCTCGCGTGCCTGCTCGCGGCGGGCAGCTGGCGCGTGTATTCCAACACCTGGGACGAGCCGGAACACCTCGCCGCGGGCGTCGAGCTGCTGGACCGCGGGCGCTACGAATATGACACCGAGCATCCGCCGCTCGCCCGCGTGCTGCTCGCGCTCGGTCCGTACCTCGCCGGAGCGCACTCCTTCGGTACCCCGCCGCCGAACGGCACCCCGGAGGGCGTCGACATCCTCTACCAGGACGGCCACTACTGGCGCTATCTCACTCTCGCGCGGCTCGGCATGCTGCCCTTCCTAGTGCTGCTGTGCCTCGCGACCTGGCTGTGGGCACGGCGGCTCCTCGAGTCGGAGCGCGCGGCGCTGCTCGCCGTGCTGCTGCTCGTCTCGGTGCCGGCGGTGCTCGGGCACGCGGCGCTCGCGAGTCTCGATGTGGCGGCGGCCGCGACCTGCCTGCTCGGGCTCTATGCTCTCGAGCTGTGGCTCGTGAGTGCGCGGCTCGCGGAG